>Ga0102590_1001519_pt1 | contig 34297 bp, 31 predicted proteins | sample AraplaMF_Col_mMF_FD_76859 | JGI IMG/M metagenome (GOLD analysis project Ga0102590, IMG submission 76859) | Arabidopsis root microbial communities from the University of North Carolina, USA - plate scrape MF_Col_mMF | ecosystem: Host-associated > Plants > Roots > Endosphere | place: USA... | reverse complement strand
CTCGGGGGCAGGCCCCCAGGAGAGGGAGAGGGAGGGGGAGGAAGGGCGGGACCGGGCGGGCGCGGCGGACGGGTGGTCCGGGCCGCCGGCCCGGAGACCTTCCCCATGACCGACGCAGAGCCCCACGATGACGGCCTCGTCCTCATCCCCGAAGCGCTTCGGCCGCAGCTCGCGGCCAACGCCGCCGAGCCGGACGGCGACCCCGTTCCGGTGCTGAAGCTGTTCAACCCCACCGGGCCGGGAACCTGGCTGATCATCGAGATGGAGCCTGACGGCGACACGATGTTCGGGCTTTGCGACCTGGACATGGGCTGTCCCGAGCTGGGTTCGGTCAGCCTGCGCGAGATCACCTCGGTGACCCTGCCGTTCGGGCTGACCATCGAGCGCGACGTCCACTTCGACGGCCGGCTGCCGATCTCGCAGTGGGCCGACATCGCCCGGCGCTGCGGCTCGATCCGCGAGGCCGAGCAGATCGTGCGCACCGTCGCCCCTGCGCGCGACCCGGACGCCTGACTCTCCCGCCCTTCGCCGGCGGCTGCGGTCGCCGGCGGACGCCCGGCTCGCGTCCGGGCGATCCGCGCCGTCCCGGCGCAAGCCGCCCCCGCCGTTGTCCCGCAGATCGCGTGGCTGGCGAGGGCGGGCTTACACCCCTGACCCCCAGGAGCACGACCATGAGACTGGCATTCGCCGACCCCCGCAACCTGACCCTGTCCCCCCTGAACATGAACTACGGGCGTCCTGACCCGGACGTGTCCGACATCCTGCCGTCGGTCCGCCAGCGGGGCGTCCTGCTCACCATGCTGGTGCTGGAGCGCTTCGCCGAGGGCGCCGTGGTCCCCGACCATTTCGAGGTCGTGGCGGGACGCCGGCGCTGGAAGGCGGCGCTGGCCGCCATCGCCGAGGGCGTGGAGATCGATCCGGTGCCCATCGGCATCCTCGAGCCCGGCGACGACGCCGCCGCGATCGAGGCTTCGCTGATCGAGAACCTGGGCCGCCTGCCGCCCGACGAGGTGACCTGCTGGGAGACTTTCACCCGGCTGGTGAAGTCGGGCCGGAGCCCCGAACAGATCGCCGCCACCTTCGGCATGTCCGACGTGGTGGTGAAGCGGACGCTGGCGCTCGGCAACCTGCTGCCCCGCATCCGCAACCTCTACCGCAGGGAGGAGATCGACGTGGCGACCGTCCGCTGCCTGACCTTGGCCAGCAAGGCGCAGCAGAAGGCCTGGCTGGCCCTCCTCGACGATCCTGAGCAGCGGGCGCCGACGGGCGCCTCGCTGAAGGCCTGGCTGTTCGGCGGGACCTCCATCCCGACGAAGAATGCGCTCTTCTCGCTCGACGACTACCCGGGCCAGATCCGCGCCGACCTGTTCGGCGAGGACAGCTACTTCGTCGAGAGCGATCTCTTCTGGCGCTGCCAGAACGAGGCGGTGGCCGCCCGCTGCGAAGCTCTGCTGGCCGACGGGTGGGCCGAGGTGGAGGTGCTGGAGGTCGGCGAGCCCTTCTACAGCTGGAAGCACGTGAAGACGCCGAAGGCCAAGGGCGGCAAGGTGTTCGTCACCGTCGGGTTGAAGGGCGACGTCGAGGTCCACGAGGGCTGGCTCACCGACAAGGAGGCCAAGCGGGCGAAGGCGGCGGCGGAGAAGGCGGCGCGCGGCGAGGACCCGCAGGCGGCCGAGGCGGCGAAGCTTGCACGGCCGGAGGTCACCCAGGCGCAGGGCCGCTACATCGACCTGCACCGCCACGCCGCGGTCCGGGTGGCGCTCACCGAGCACCCCGCCGTGGCCTTGCGGATGCTGGTCGCCCACGCCGTGGCGGGCTCCGCCTATTGGCAGGTCAAGCCCGAGCCCCGGGCGCCCCACGACCCGGCGATCGCAGCCAGTGTGGCGGCGAGCCCTGCGGAGGCCGCCTTCGCGGAGCGCCGGCGTGCGGTGGTCGAGATCCTCGAGCTCGGCAAGGACGCGGATCAGGTGGTCGGTCGCCGGGGACCCGGGGGCGCGGTTGCGGTGTTCGCGAGGCTCGTGGGCCTGCCGGACGAGGCGGTGCTGGCCGTCGCCGCCGTGGTCATGGCCGAGAGCCTGGAGGCCGGCAGCGAGGCGGTGGAGGCGGTCGGCGCCTGGCTGAAGGTGGACATCGGCCGCTTCTGGTCGCCGGACGACGCCTTCTTCGACCTGATGCGGGACCGGGAGACCGTCAACGCCATGCTGAAGGAGGTGGGCGGCAAGAAGGTCGCCGACGGCAATCTCACGGAGAAAGTAAAGATCCAGAAGGGCATCCTGCGCGACTTCGTCGAGGGGACCAACGGACGGGCGAAGCCGGAAGCCTGGACGCCGAAGTGGATGGCGTTTCCCGCCCAGGCCTACACGCGCCGGCCGTTCGATCCGGCGCGTCGGGCGCGGACGGTGGCTCCCCTGCTGCGGCGGGCCGAGGCGGCGCTGAACGCCGAGACCGCGGCGATCGCCGCCGAGTAGCGCGGTGACGGTCACTCTGGACGCACGCCCCGGCCCACAGGCCGGGGCGTGTGCTTTGCGGCCTTGCGACCGCGCGTCGCGGCTTTGACGGAACAACGTGGTTCGTCCATTGCAGGGCGGAACCCATGGACGAATATCTCGCCTACTTCCTGGACCTGCGGATCCGTCTGCGCGGCCGCCCCGAAGCGCTGGCGATCGTCGATCGTTGCCTCGCAATAATCGCGCGGGCCGAAGCCGCGTCCGCCGCCGAGATGGCGAACCTCGAGCGCGAGGTGGACGCGTTGCGCACCGAACTGGTGGCGCGGTTTGGGACGAGGACGCCGTTGCGGGTTCACTAGCCGGTCACGAGGCGGAGGGTTGTGCGCGTCGGTTGCACAGCTTGGCCGTGATCTTAATAATATGGTCGCCTGGACTTCGGAGGCGCGCCATGGCCACCTTTTCAGACATCCCGGACGTCGTGATCGACCACGTCCGCAAGGTGTTCGCGGCCGCAAACGACCGCAGTTCGCGCGCCCTTAGCGACCACCCGAACATGTACGAGGAGACGCTCGACCACGTTCTGGTCATGGAGCTCTCGGCTCAACCTAGCGCCTACTTCGCGGAAGAGCAGATCTCGGTGGTCGTCGAGAGTCATTGGCTTGGCAGCCGGCGGATGTTTGGTCGCTGGGAGATCGCGGACATCGCGATCTTTGTCGTGCTCCGGCAGGCAGGTGTCCTGCAGGGGCGCAAGGTCGCGTTGCTGCAGACGAAACGCCTTTACGCCAATGAGTCGGTCGGCGGCGAACTCGAGGACGAGGACTTTCGGATTGGCATCGCGCGGATCGCCGATCGCACCGATCCGTTGGTGTCGGGCCAGCGTCGTTTCACCTTCGACGAGAATTCGAAGTACCGCGCCCTGTCTGCCTCCGACGAGCAGACCAAGCGCATCGACGCCTACGCCGAGGAGCGCGGCATTCCCGTCTACTACGGGTTCCACAATCCCACCGACCTCCCGCAACATACCGTCTACCCCTCCCCGAATGGCGTTTCCCAGACAGACGGCAACCGTGTCGGGCTCCGGGTCATGCCGGCCTCCGATGTTCACGAGAGGCTGAAGCAGCTCGAGGCGGGGCAATCGCCCAGCGTTGCCGACCTCACGCTCGACGCGCCAGTCGACGAGGCGGACGAGACGTCCACTACCGGCTGGCGGTTCGAGCGCTTCGTGGCCGACGAGGTCCTGCGGTGCCGGCAAGGCGCTCTGTTCGAGGACACGAGCGACCCGAACCTGCGGGCCTTGTTCTTCGGACGAACCGGTCCAATCACAGCGGCGATCTCGGTGACGGTCGATCTGGCGTCCCGCCCGGATTGACGGCGAATGCGCTGGGCGCCTGTGGCCTCCCGAGCCGGCCGAAGCCAGGGTCGCGACGAAGCGCCACCGGCTCCCCGGCCGCGCAAGGGTTCGCTCCGCCGCCTTCGGCGCCCTGGCCCGGCCGGCGTCCCGGTGGCCGGAGGTCGCGAGCTTCGGCTCGCAGCCTCAGGAGCCTCCTATGCGACCGCATCCCACCTTCTTCAACACCGCCGATCTCGACGGTTTCGACGCGCGGACCGCCGCGCTGGAGGACCCGCGTCCCCACCCCACCGAACCGCAGCTCGTCCAGCTCGGCCGCGCCCTTATGGGCGAAGTGCTCGACCTAGTCCTGGGCGGCGCCTTGGAAGACCACGCCGTGGCGATCTGCGAGACCCTGGTCGGTGGCCTGCACGCCGGCGTTCAGCGTCTGGAGCGGGAGGCCGATCGCGAACGCGAGCAGCTGGCCGACCGGCTGCGCGACTTCGACGGCTCCGAGGTTGCCGATGTCGACCTGCAGGAGGCCAAGGCCCGCGCGGACGCGCTCGACGTGGCCGCCGAAGCCATGGCTTTCGTGCGCGACGCGGCCGCGGAGGCCTATGCGGTCGCGACCGGCGAGGTCTGGAGCCCCTGGCGCGGTTCGGTGCGGGGCGGGATCACCGCCGCCCAGCTGGACGCCCAGGCGGCGCTGCGCGCGATCGAAGAGCGCAAGCGGACGACGGCCGACCCGGGCGACGCCGTCATCGCGTTCCGCGCCTCGCCGCGCAGCGATGCGCCGGAGGACGCGTCGCGCATCTTTGACGCTCTCAACTGGGCGCGCACAGAGTATCCGGGAATGAGCCTGGCGCTCACCGGCGCCAAGGGCGGCGAACGGCTCGCCAAGCGCTGGGCGCAGCAGAAGGGCGTCCGACTGGTCCTGGCCCGGCCCGACTTCGAGCGGTTCGGGCGGGCCGCGCCCTTCCGCGCCAACGACCAGCTGATGGCGCTGCAGCCGGTGTGCGTCCTGGTGCTGCCCGAGAGCCTCGGCCGCGCGGCGGAGGCCGGCGCGCCGCCGTTCGGACCGGCGATGAACCTCGCCGTGCAGGCTCAGCGCCAGGGCGTCCGGTGCGTTCGGATCGCGCGCAAGGCCGTAGCCGCATCCGTAACCTAGGCCTTGGGACTTGCGGGCCGTGCCGGATCCGCCGACCGGCCCGCCAATATCTGGCGCGCATTGTGAATATTCGCGGGCGCGCCCACGGGGCGTCCGTCCGGGGGGAAATATCACCCTTGCCACCCCTGCGGCCCGCCGCGCCTCCTTCGCCCTTCGCGCCCAGGAGGCCAGCGGAGTGCTGCGATGGCCGAGTTCCAGGCCGAGCCCTTTCACGTTGCGATCTCGGCGATCCGAGAACGCCTGCAGAGCGGAGCCCTCCCGCCGGGCGCCCGCGCGACGGCGGTCGACCTGGCCGACGAACTCGGCCTGTCGACCACGCCGGTGCGCGAGGCCTTATCCCGCCTGGCGGGCGAGGGCCTGCTGGAGGACCGCCGCGGGCAAGGGTACTTCGTGCAGCGCCTCGGCGCCCTGGACATCGCCGACCTCTATCGCAGAAGCCTGGCTCACTTGCTGATCGCGCTCGAACCCCGCCGATCGGGGCGCCTACCGTCGCAACCCTCGACCGAGACAGCCGGGCAGGCGTCCGAAGCGCCCTTCGACGCCGTGGCGAACGTCGAGGACGGCTTCCGCCGCTGGGTGGGGGCCACTGGCAGCCGTCTGCTGGTCGGCGCCTTCCGGGTTGTGCAGATCCAGCTGGGCCCGGTCCGGCGGGTCGAGGCGCGGATCTTCTCTGACCTCGACGTTGAGGCCCGGGTGGTGCTGGACAGCGGAGTCTCGCGCGGCGAACGGCTTGCGGCGCTGCGCCAGTTCCACTCCGTCCGCATCCGCGAAGCCGACCGGCTGGCGCTCTTGCTGGAGGCCGCCGGCGGACGGCCTGGAAAATAGATCGAATATAGATTGAATATACACATCCAGGGTTGTGGACTGATGTTGTCGCAATCCTGCGGCAATCCTTGGAGGCTCACATGCCCGAACTGTTCCGTCTCATCGACGTCGGCGGCGCCAAGTCGCGGACCAACGACGACACCGGCGGGGAAGAGCGCGAGCTCGACAAGTCGCCGTTCCCCGGCTGACCGATGCGCGGCGCCGGCTCCGGCCGGCGCCGAAGCCGCTGTGTCCGCGATGTTTTCGCTCGCTTCCCACGCCCACCTCGCCGTCGTCGATGGGGACGTCGTCCTGCTCGACATCGCCGCAGACCGCTACCTGTGCGTTCCGGGCGGGCGAGATCTGCTGCGCCCGACGGTGGATCGGGCGGTGATCGCGCCCGCGCGCGACGATGTGGTGGAGGCGCTTCGCCAGGCGGGCCTGCTCGCGCCGACGGCGGCGTAACGCCGTGCTGTGCCCGCTCGCCCCAGGGCGGACCTGCCAGGCTCCGCGCCGGCGATGACGCGCCGTGACTCCTGGCGGCTCGCCGGCGCGGTCTGGGACGCGGCCTGGCGCTACCATCGAAGGCCGCTCGCCGAGATCGTCGCCTTCGCCCGGCAGCCCGCGCGCCCCATGACGGGGGCGGAGTCCGAGGAGGTCGTGCGCCTGGCGCAGCTCTACCGGGCGGCCGTCGCCTGGTTGCCGCTTCCGCGGAAGTGCCTCATTCGCAGCTTCGTGCTCCTGCGGTTCCTGCAGCGCTCCGGCCTGGGTGCGGACTGGGTCTTCGGAGTCCGAACCTGGCCGTTCTCCGCCCATTGTTGGCTGCAGCTGGGCGACATGGCGCTCGACGACCACGCCGAGCGCCTGGTCGGCTACGAGCCGATCTTCGTGGTCGGGTGATGCATCCGCCCTTCTTCGCCCTCACCTGGCCGGCCGAAACCGAGGACGGCTGCGAGCCGCCGGCCCATCTCGCCGGCCCGCTTCACGCCCAGGGCTGGACCCTGGCGACGCGTCGGCCGGGCCTCGCCCTCTGGCAGAGGCCCGAGCGTCCACTCGTGCTCGAGGCGACTCGTGACTTGATTGTGGTGGGGCGTTGGTTCGGGGACCGGGCCCTGTTGCGGGACGCGGCGTGCGGAGATCCCGAGCCTGTGGGGCGGGCGCGCAGCCTGTGCGGGGGTGGCTGGGGCGCGTACCTGGCCTTGATCCGCGGAGAGGGCGGCTGGTGGGGCTTCCGCGATCCGTCAGGCGGCGTGGAAGCGCTGACCTGGGCGGCCCGCCCCTATGGCGTCATCGCGAGCAGCCTCGCGGATCTGCCGCCCGGCTTCCTGCCGCACCGCTTAGCCCTCGACTGGGCCGTCATCGCCGAGCAACTTCGGCAGCCGATCGCGCAGATGGCGCAGAGCGCGCTGCGGGGGGTCTGCCCGATCGCGCCCGGCGACCTGCAGCCGATCGCTGGCGACGCCGCGACCGCCACGGCGATCTGGCGGCCGCGGGACTTCGCGCCCGCGAGCGCGGAGGTGGACCCTGGATGGCCGGAGCGGCTGGCGGCGACGGTCGAGACGGTGGTGGACCGACTCCTCGCGCCGTACGGGCGGGTCGTCTGCGAGGCGTCCGGCGGCCTGGATTCCTCGGTGATCAAGGCGGCCGCCCTGCGCACCGGCCCCGCCGGTCGATTGGCGGCGGCCCTGCACTACGTCGGCGACCGGCCGGAGGCGGACGAGCGCGCGTGGGTGCGGCGGCTTTGCGAGCCACACGGGCTGCCTGTGGCCTTCGTGCCGCTGGCCACGGGACCGATCGATCCGGATACGGACTTCGCCGCGCTGGCCCGCGACGCGCGGCCGCCGTACGCCGCCGTCGATCCGGACCGAGATCGCGATACGGTGCGGGTTCTGGCCGAGCATGGCGCCCAGGCGCTCGTCACCGGCAAGGGCGGCGACGCCGCCTTCTTCCAGATGCCGAGCGCCGCCGTCCTCGCAGACCTCTGGCAGGCGCGTGGCGTGGCCGCCTTGCGGCATCCCCGCCACGCCGAGGTCGCGCAGTGGACCCGGCGCTCGGTGTGGTCGCTTTGGCGCGAGGCCCGGCGCGGTCCGCCTTCGAAGCCGGCCTTCGGCATGCTGGGGCGGCTGGCGGGGCCCTCCCTGGAGCCCGCCTCGGGCCAAGCGCCGCATCGCTGGCTGGACGGGCTCGACGGTCTGCCGCCCGGCAAGCGACTCCAGATCGAGGCCTTGGCGAGCAGCCAGCTGGCCCTCGGGCAACACCGCCGCGGCGCCGTCGCAGACCTCGTGCAGCCGCTCTTGTCGCAGCCGGTCATGGAGCTCTGCCTGTCCATTCCCTCCTGGGAGCTGGTGCGGGGCGGGCGGGATCGAGGCCTGGCGCGGGAGGCGTTCGCCAGCTGGCTGCCGGCGGAGATCGTGCATCGCCGCGCCAAGGGCAACCTGACGTCGCACTACGCCCGGCGAACCGCCGCGAGCGCCGCCGCGCTTCGGGCGCACCTCCTGGACGGCGTCCTTGTGGACGCGGGCCTCCTCGACCGGCGCGCGACCGAGGCGGCGCTCCGGCCGGACAGCCTGATCTGGCGCGCCGATGGCATCGACCTCATCGGCGTGGCGGCGGTGGAATCCTGGGTGCGCTACTGGCAGACCCGGGCGCCGGACGTTCCGGAGGCGGCAAGGCCGAGCCTGGCGCCATGAGGTGCGCATCGAGGAAGGCGAAGGCGCGCCGGTACAGGTCGCGGATGTTGCCGGGGCTCGCGAACAGGTGGCCTTCGCCCCAGTAGGTGAGGAGGATCGCGTCCTTGCCCTGTCGGACCAACGCCGAGAACAGCTCTTCGGCCTGCCCGGGGTGCGCGCCGTCGAGCTCGCCGTAGGCCAGCAGCAAGGGCGTGGTGATCCGGTCGGCCTGCATCAGCGGACTGTTGCGGCGGTAGCGGTCGGACGCCGCCCAAGGCGGGGCGCGCATGTCGCCCTGCAGCGTCTCGGTCCAGCCCATGGTCCAGGGCGACCCGAGGCCCTCCTCCGGGTGCATTCGCCGGAACGCCGAGAACTGGCCGTGGAAGCTGGTCAGGTCGGTGGGCGCAGCGGTGGCCACTGCGGCGCCGAAGCGGTCGGTCTGGGTCAGGATCGCCGCGGTGGCGTAGCCTCCGAAGCTGTGACCCCAGAGGCCGAGGCGTGACGCGTCGAACCGGCCCGCCGCGTCCGGCGCGCGGGCCGCCGCTTCGACGATCGCGAGCACGCGATCGGCCAGGCCGTCCACCGGGCCTCCGCCGGCGCGCCAGGTCGGCAGGCTGGGGATGAGCACGGCGTACCCATGCCCGAGGAGCGCCGCGGCGGGCGCCATCGCCGGCGCCTCCCAAAGGCCATCGGGCGCCGCGGCGTGGACGGCGCCCGGGTACGGAACGACGATCAGCGGGGGTGGGGCGGTCGCTGTCGGCGGCAAGAAAAGCCAGCTTCGCAGAGCCTCCCCGTTCGGGCCGGTGTGCGGGATCGCGATCGGCGCCGGCCGTTCCACATCGGCGAGCCGCGTGTTGATGCGCGCCAGGACCAGGTCCGCGCCCATCGCGCGCCGCCAGACCAGCGCTTCCGATCCGCCTCCGGTCATGCTGCTGATCAACACGCCCGCCGGCGTCGCGGCCAGGACCCGCTCATGAGGACCGACAGGAGCCACCGTCTGGACCCTGCCGTCCGGCGCCAGCAACGTCGCGCGGGCGCCGGCGGCGTCGGTCAGCACCCCTGACAGCGGAGCGCCTCGCAACGCGAACACGGTCCGGTCCGGGATGCCTTCGCTGCGCCGGGGCAGGCGGACGAACCCCGGCGCGACCTGCGTCGCGCGGCCGTCGCGGCCGATGCGCCATCCGCCATCCTGAGACAGGACGAGCATCGTTTCGCGGGAGATGGACGGAACGCCAAGGGCCGGATTCGTGAGATTGGCGGTGAGGTTTGTCCGTCCGTGCTCGCCGGCGCGCCACCAGTCGTCGCGGCCAGCGGCCGCGTCTCGACCGAAGACCAGGACATCGCGTCGCCACCACCCGGCCGCCACCCGCTCCGGCCGGCCGGAGATCGCCGGTCGCAGTCCGGGCGCAGCGGCGATGCAGCTGCCGTCGGTTCCGACCCGCGCCAGCGCGCCGTCGCGCCAGGTCGAGCCGTCCGGGCGGACGTAGACCAGGAGGTCGTCGGCCGGAGACCACGCCAAAAGACTGGAGAGCACGTCAGAGGCCGGGCAGGGCGCTCGCAGGGCGCCGGTCGCGAGGTCGAGGATCTTCAGCCGCATCCGGCGCACGGCGATCCCGTACGCGCCCTGGACCTCGCGCCCCGCTTTGAGCGGGATGTCCTCCGCCGCCTCGACGAGCGCGAGGCGCCGGCCGGACGGCGAAGCCTCCAGATCGGCGAAGTCGCCGGTCGCCAGGGTCGCGACGGCGCCGGTGTCCGCGGCGACCACGATCACGCGCTTCGGGGAATCGCGCGGCCGGTCGTTCAGGTAGCGGCCGCTGCCCACGGCCGTGACCGCGGCCTCTCCGCGCGCGACGGCGGACCAAAGGGCGGGCGACGCCGCCTGCGGCCGCACAGCGCGCAGTTCGAACGGGATCGCGCCCGGCGCGGTGGCGATCACCGCGAGGCGGTCAGGGGAGAGCCACTGCAGGGTGCGGGTCTCCTCGGCGATCTCGGTGGTGAGGCCCGTCCAGCGGACGGTGCCGGCCGCGAGGACGGCGATGCCCAGCTCCCACCGCTCGGGGGTGAGCCGGAAGACGGCGATGCGGGCGCCGTCCGGGGATATCGGGCCGGCGCGATAGCCGACGCCGGGCTCCACGGGGAGGAGCGGGCGCAGGCCCGTTCCGGCCTCGAGGTCGGCGACCTTCAGCTCCGTCCGAAAGAGCAGGTTGAAGCGGCCGAAGTCGAAGCGCGCCCCCGCTGCGAACGCCCGGCGCTGCTCGACCACCAGCCAGCGGCCTCCCGGCGCGACCGTGATCTCGCCGAAGCCTTCCCGTTGGAGCAGGTCCTCGACCTCGAACGGGCGAGCGCGGGCGGCGCCACAGGTCGCGACCGTCGCGATGACGACGGCCGCGACCACCCACGCGCCCGACCCGCGCGGGGCGTCGTGCGACCGTCGCATCACCAGCGCCGGGTCAGCTCGACGCGGAAGAACCGCCCCACGATGTCGCCGTTGGCCGGGTCGTACCCGTAGCCGGTCGGGTTGTCGTAGAAGGGCGGCGCCTGGTTGAAGACGTTGCGGACGCTGAGGGAGAGGGCCGTTCCGCGCAGGGTCGGCGCCTCCGGCGTGAGGCGGAGCCTCAGGTCGAGTGTCGCCTGGTCGTCCACCCGCGCGCCGCTGGGCGTGCGCAGGGCGCCCGCATAGTTCAGCGACGCGCCGGCCGAGACCTCGCCGCGTCGCCAGTCGGCCGAGAGGCGGCCGCGCAGCTTGGCGGGAAGGCCGACCTGGGCCAGGCGGTCGATGGCGGGCGCCGCGGGCGTCAGGCGCTGCGCGTAGTCGAAGAGCCGGGTCGCGTCGGCGCTCAGGGTGAGCCGGCCGCCGAGCGCGCCCATCTCGTGGCTCGCCTGCACGTCCAGTCCCCGCACCCGCAGCTCGCCGGTGTTGACGTTGCGCAGGTCGACGATCGCCACGTAGTCGGTGGCGGGAAAGAGCCCGGCGGTCGCGGTCGCGTTCGGGCTGGCGAGGAAACTCTCGACCAGCGCGCGATCGGCTGGGTTCGTCGCTGGCGATACGCGCCGGATGAAGTCGGCGAAGCGCGAGTCCTCGAGGGCGCCGTCGAGGTTGTCGTTCACGGGCCGGCTGATGCGGTTCTTGAAGTCGGTGTCGAACCAGGTGAGCGACAGCCGCGTGCCGGAACGCGGACGAAAGTCGAAGCCGGCGGTCCAGGTGTCCGCGGTCTCGGGTTCCAGGTCCGGATTGCCGCCCTGGCGGCTCAGGGTGAGCACGCTCGTTCCGCGGAGCGACAGCAGGATCGGTGAGATCGACTCGCGGATCAGCAGCTGATTGAGGCCGGGCGCCCGGAACGAATGGCCGTAGGTGGCGCGCAGCTGCAGGGCGGCGACCGGTGACCAGGCGATGCCGAAGCGCGGGTCGAGAGTCCATCCGAAATCGCTGTAGCGCTCGAGACGCACCGCCGCCGACAGCTCCAGGGCGTGCAGGCCGGGACGGGCGTTGGCCTCGCCGACGATCGGCGCGCGCGCCTCCGCATAGGCCGCCAGCACGTTGCGGTCCCCCGAGACGCTCGCCTGCGGGGCGGGCGCCACCGTGGAGGTGTAGCTGGAGCCGCCGCGCAGGAAGGTCTCGCGGCGGGCGCCGACCCCGAGCGCGAGCTTCAGGTCGCCGCCGGGGAGCCCGAACAACGGGCCGTCCGCCTGGAGGTTAGCGGTGCGCACCTGGCTGCGGGTGCGGTTGTTCGAGAAACCGGAGGCCAGGGCCGCGACCACAGGAGTCGGGTTCGCCGCCAGGCCCGTGTACGGGTTGAAGAAGCCGTCCCGCCGGGCGCTGTAGCCGGTCTCCGGCCGGTCCGCGACGTTGCCCAGCGCCTCCGCGAGGATCGCGGTGTTCACGACCCCCTTGTTGCGCGCCTCGTCGATCTCCTGGGCGAACGCCAGGTAGCCGTCGGCCGCCCAGCGCTTGGGCAAGCGAAGCCGACCGCCGAGGGAGGCTGTCAGGCTCTCCGCCGTGGCGCGGGCCAGCGGGTTCGGGAGCTCGCCCGCGAACGAGTACTGGATCTGGTTGGAGGCCGCCCCGTTCGGCGAGACGAAGAACGGGTTCGCGCGACCCACCGTGAGCGTGGCGACCGAGGCCGCCGTCCGCGCCCGCGCCGCGCGGAAGCCGTAGCGGAGGTCGCCGCTCAACTCGAACCGCTCGCCGACGTCCTGCTGGAAGGCGCCGTAGACGCTCTGCCGCCGCTGGCCGGGGAGGATGTCCTGCCCGTCCTGGCGGCTGGTGCGGTTCAGGACGCCCGGCAGGAACGAGGCCGGCGTCAGACCCTGGCCGTTCTGCCCGGGCGGAATTCCGTAGAACGGCACGTTCAGGCCAGTGACCGGGTCCCGCGCCACTACGTTGCCGGGAAACGCCGTGGTCAGCCGCCGGTCGCTGCCGCCGAACGGCCGCAGGTCTGCAGAAGCCGTGCGGCTGCGGTCGTCCGCAGCGAGCGGATCGCGCTGGAAGTACTCGTAGGCGAGGAGCAGGCTGCCGCCGGACCAGCCGTGCCCGAGCACGGCGCCCACCTGGTATTCGCGCGGCGCGCCGCCCGCGCCGACGCCGGCGCTGGCCCGCACCTCGCCGCCCTCGAGGTCGCGGCGCAGGATGATGTTCACGACGCCGCCCACCGCGTCTGACCCGTAGATGGCCGAGGCCCCGTCGAGCAGGATGTCCACCCGCGAGACGGCGACGTTGGGCAGGGTGGTGACGTCCGCGAAGTCGCCGCTCAGCCCCGAGCCGCCGACCCGGCGGCCGTTGACCAACACCAGCGTGGCGTTCGAGCCCAGGCCGCGGAGGTTCACCCCGGTGGCGAAGGTGCTGTTCGAGCCCTGGGTGTCGGCGCCGGTGGCGACGGTGCCCTCGGTGTTCAGGCCGCCGAAGCTCTGCGGCAGCGCATTCAGGGCGCCCGCGACCGTGGCGTGCCCCGACCGGTCCAGCGCCTCGCGGTCGAGCACCACGAGCGGAGACGCCTTGACCGGCGCGCCACGGATGTTCGAGCCCGTCACCTCGACCATCTCGACCGTGGTGGGCTCGACCGGACCATCGGCAGCGCCGGCGCGTGCGGTTGCGGCGGCGCCGTCAGCGCCGAAAGGGCGGGCGGGCGTGGGGGACCCGGCCACGGGACTCTCGGCAGGCGGCGCCGCCGCGCCCCGGGCCGGCTTGCGCGGCTTCAGGACGACGATGCGGGGGGAGGTGCGGCGCGCGTCGATGGCCTCCGCCGACAGCAGCCGGCGAAGCGCGTCCTCGGTGGTGAAGCGGCCGGAGAGCGCCGGCGCCGGGCGCCCCGCGACGAGGTCGAGCGGGAAGACCAACTGATCGCCGGTCTGCTGCGAGAGCGCCGCCAGGGACTGCTCCAGCGTGCCCGCCGGGATGTTGATGGCCTTCTCGCCGGCCGCGAGCGCGGGCGCGGCAGCCGCGGCGAGGACGCTCGTCGCCAGGGTTCCCAGAAGTACACGGCGCAGACTCAGACCCGGCACGACCCGTCGCATGAACGCTTCCCCCGCGGGTCGCGGTCGAGCCGGTCCCATCGACCGGGCTTTCTGACGTCGCGATCCGTCAGGCGCGCCAGACGCAAACGGGAGCGCGACACCCTACGGGGCGGTGAAAAAAATCTGTCATGCGCCGGGCGTGGTCGCCGGGCCGGGGGCCAGCCGCCAGCTTCCGTCCGGCGCGCGCGTCAGGGCAAGGTCGTGGAAGTCCGCGACGCCCCTCGCGAACGACTCCGCGTCGCCGACGTCGAAGAAGCCGCTGACGGGCTGGGTCCCCAGGCCGTCGTCCGCGAGCTCGACCTTCTGGGCGCTGTAGCGATTGACCTCGGCGACGGCCGTCGCGAGCGGGGTGTCGCGGAACACGAGCCGGCCCGTAGTCCAGCTCGTCGTGCGGGCCGCATCGATGGCCGCCGTGCGAATGGCCGCGCCGCGGGAGAGCAGCGCCTGCTGATTCGGCTGCAGCACCACGGGCGCGCCTTGGCCGGCCTGCGGGCTCACCCGCACCGAGCCCTGGACGAGAGTGACCTGCACGCCGCCGTCCCGCCGCCGGATGTCGAACTTGGTTCCGAGCGCGCGGACCTGGGCCCCGTCGACCACCACGACGAAGGGGCGGGCCGCGTCGTGCGCGACATCGAAAAAGGCCTCGCCGCGGGTGAGGGTGAGACGGCGTTCGCCAGCCCGGAAGGCGACCTTCACCTGGCTGTCGACGTTGAGGTGGACGCGGCTGCCGTCCTCGAGCCGGACGACCTTCTGCTCGACATCCCGCGTGGCGAAGGTCGGGGTGATCTGCTGGACAGCGAGGTAGGTCCCGCCGGCCGCCGCGATCGAGGCTAGGGTGATCGCCCCGGCGAGACGCGGGCCGCGGAGCCAGGCGCGCCAGCCGCCGGCGCGGCGCCTGCCGCGGTCCAGAGCGTCCTGGGTCATCCGCAGGATCTCGGGGTCGGCGGCGTGCTGGCCGGACGCGTCCCAGAAGGCCTCGGCCTCCACATAGGCGGCGTCGTTGGCGGGATCGTCGCGCCAGTCGCGGAACTCGCGGACGGTGCGGGTGGAGATGGAGTGGTTGCCGAGGCGGGCCAGCCATTCGGCGGCCTCTTCCTGGGCGCGTGTCCGCTGGGGTCTTGGATCGCTCATTGCGTCGTCGCCTAGCCGCGGTATCGCGCCATGCAGAGCTTGAGCGCCTGGGTCATCCGCTTCTCGACGGCCTTGACCGAGATCCCGAGGTGCGTGGCGATCTCAGCATAGGTCAGACCGCCGAAGCGGCTCAAGACATATACGTCGCGCAGGTTGCGGGGGAGCTTCGCCACCACTTCGCGGTGGAAGAGCGCCTCGTGCTGGTCCGGAAGGGCGACGCCTTCGGGGACGTCGTCGCCGGTGACGAGGCGGGGACGCTTCTGCGCCTTCTCGCGGCGCAGGTGGTCCTGGCCGACGTTGAGGGCGATCCGCGCGAGCAGGGCCTTGGGGCTGCGCCAGTCCAGGGGGTGCTGGGCGAGCCGCAGAAAGGTCTCCTGGGCGAGGTCCTCGGCGATCTCGCGGCCGAAGCGGCGGGCGAGGAAGGCGACCACCCAATTGCCATAGGTGCGGTAGAGGTCGGCGACGGCGGCGGGCCAGTCTGCAGCTGGCTCGGCTGCCGTTCGACGATCCTTATTGAACTCGAACATCATGCGCTCCGGAGAGCGACGGTAAGCGAATATGGAAAATCGTCATATGTAATATCGTCATCTAGTTGGAAGGCCCTCCCGCGGACGGGCCTTCATGCCGAAGACGATCTTCACCGGCGCAAATCAGGTGATCGTCGACGTGCTGCGCCGGACGCGAGAAGACGCTGGACTGAGGCAAGAGGAACTTGCCTCCCGTATTGGTCGCGACCAAAGCCATATCTCATTGATCGAAGGCTCTCAGCGGCGTCTGGATCTGGTCGAGTTCATGCGGATCGCGCGGGCTCTTGGCCGCGATCCAATCGAACTGTTCGCCGAAATCTATCTCGCGGTCGGCCGCTCAGGCCACGACTTGAGCTGATCGCGTAGTGCGGGCGAGTCGAGTTCTTCCGCAGGGGAGGGGACGCTGCCGTTTTTGGCGTGGCTCGCTCTCGGTCGCGACGGCGGCGTCAGTCTGCGATGTCGCAGTCGCTCGCTGAGTGTCGCTCACGCGCCAATCTGCGACCCCGTCGAGACGGGGCCGCAGGAAAGGTGAAGCTACGGCCGCCTGGACCAGCGGAGTTCGTGCGCGCCGTTGCCCTCGACGAGGATGGCGTTGAGCGGCGATGGCAGGCTCGGGTCGTCGATGCGGACCGACAGGCAGGCGGGCTTGCCCGGGCGCGTGATGGTCCAGGCGGCCCCGACCTCGGTGTGGCCGGCGAGCACGCGGTGGTCCGGCGCCTTGTCGCCGGTGCGCTGGACCGGGCGGATGTCGACCGCCTTTACGTTGAGGGTCAGCGTCCGGATGGCGCCGTGGAAGCTGCCGTCCTCCGCTTTGCTGAAGGTTCCGATCGTGGTCATGGGATGGCTCCTCTCGTGGGGCCGCGCCCATCGCGGCTCCGATGGCGGTCTCCGGGCCGGGACTTCAGGGCACCGGGCAGCCGCAGGCCCTGAGCGTCAGCGGTGGACGGCGCAGCCGTTGCCGGGCGGCCGGTCCCGGCCGAGCTTGAGCCGATGGAGGTGCGCGGGCGTGGCTCGCGGGCGGGCCTTCCCTGGCTGTTCGATCGGTGGCTTCTCGAGGGCGGCGGATCGGGCGGTCGTGCTCATGTCGCGGTGACTGGCCCTTTGGCGTCATGCTGGCCCGTGATCGCGTGGGGTAGGGGCGTCGCCCGGACGGTGTGGGGTCGCTGAGGTTGTTCCTGGGCGGGCGGCCGGCCTGCGCGGCCTCTCGTGGCTGGACAGGGTCAAGGTCCGATCCCGTCGCAACGGCGACGCCGGCTTTCCTCCCCTGGGCTGCGCCCATTCCTCGCGAGGCAAGAAAGCCGGCGCTCTTCGCCGTCCTCCGCTGCGCTGCGGGCCTGACGGCTGCAGCGGGCCCTGATGACCTCGACTCCTAAGTCGCCATCGAGGCCGCGGCAGGCGCGGTCCGACCAGATCAGGAGACTTCCCATGGCGACCATCGGCACCTTCACAAAGGGCGGCGACGGCTCCTACAGCGGCTCGATCAAGACCCTCAGCCTCAACGTCAAGCAGGCCCAACTGCGGCCCGTCGACAAGGAGAGCGACAACGCCCCCGACTACCGGATCTTCGCTAACGGCACCGAGTTCGGGGCGGCGTGGAAGAAGACCTCGCGCGAGAACCGCGACTACCTGTCGGTCAAGCTCGACGACCCCAGCTTCCCGGCGCCGATCTACGCGAACCTCGTGGACGCGGAGGAGGGCTACAGCCTGGTCTGGTCCCGCAGCCGGACCGCCACCCACTGAGCGCCTTGGCGATGGCTCCCCGAGCAGGAGCCATCGCCGGACTCCCCGGTTCGGTGAGCCGGGAACCTCCAGATAGGACTCGCCATTCTGTCGATGTTCTGTTTTTGTTCGATGTCATGGAACCTTGGCAGTCCCGCCCAGCGGCCTCGCGGCCGACCGACGACGCACGCCTGTACCGTGGGGGCCGGCGCTGATGGTGCACCGGACCTACGCGGGCCTGGGCTCGCCCGACGCGGCCGCGCGCGATTTCGAGGCGTTGCGCCCGTACGTTCGCGCGCTCTGGGGCCTGCAGGCGGCGGTCGGCTACTTCACGCGCGACGGGAGCGCGCTCGACATCACCCTCGACAGCCTGCAGACCGCGGCCTTCCACTTCACCCGGCGGCCGCACTTCTACGGCCCGAAGGCGCCGCTCGAGGACGCCTGCGACCTCCGCGACCGCGCGGTGGTCGCCGGCGCTTTCGAGGCGCTGCGGCCCTATGCCCAGGCCCTGCGTCACCTGCAGTCGCGGTGCCGGCCGTTCGGGCGGGACTGGCAGGCGCTGAATGTCGCCCTGCAGGGGCTCGACACCACGGCGTTCCACTTTACGGGGGTCGCGCACTTCTACGGGAGCCGCGGCGACAGCGCGGGGCCGACGCGGCCGCCGGAGGCGCGGCCGTGACCCGGTACGCCGAGCTCCAGGCCGCCTCGAATTTCTCGTTCCTGCGCGGGGCGTCGCATCCCGGTGAGCTGGTGATCGGCGCCGCGGCGCTCGGGCTCGACGCGGTGGGCGTCTGCGACCGCAACACGCTGGCCGGCGTCGTGCGCGCCTGGTCCGAGGCGCGCAAGCTGCGGGAGGAGGGCGGGCAGGCGATCCGCGCCCTGACCGGGTGCCGACTGGTCTTCGCCGACGCGACACCGGAGCTGCTGGTCTATCCCACCGACCGCGAAGCTTACGGCCGGCTGACGCGCCTGCTGACCGTCGGCCAGCTGCGATCCGAGAAGGGCGCCTGCCGGCTGCTGTGGGAGGACTTCGTCGAGGCCGCCGAGGGCCAGCTGGTGCTAGCGTTGCCGCCGGACCGGTTGGACGAGGCCTTCGCCAGCCAGCTCTCCCGGCTCGCCCGCGCCCTGCCGGACCTATGGCTAGCGGCCACGCGGCGCTACGGGCCGCGCGACCTCAACCGTCTCAGTCGGCTCGCGCAGCTGGGGCGTGCCGCGCGCGTGCCGCTCGTGGCCACCAACGACGTGCTCTACCACGGGCCGGAGCGGCGGCCGCTGCAGGACGTGCTGACCTGCATCCGCGAAGGCCGGACCATCCACGACGCCGGCCTGCTGCTGCAGGCCAACGCCGAGCGGCACCTGAAGACGCCGGACGAGATGGCGCGCCTGTTCGGGAACTTCCCGGGCCTCGTGGAGCGCTCGGTCGAGGTGGCCGAGCGGATCGAGTTCGACCTCGGACAACTGAAGTACGAGTACCCGGACGAGCCGGTGGCGCCGGGCAAGACCGCGATCCAGCACCTGCGGGACCTCACCTGGGAAGGCGCCGCGTGGCGCTTCCCGGACGGCGTGCCCGATCACGTGCGGCGGACCATCGAGAAGGAGCTCGACCTGATCAAGCGGCTCGACTTCCCGAACTACTTCCTGACCGTCCACGACATCGTCCGCTGGGCGCGGTCGGAAGGCATCCTCTGCCAGGGCCGCGGATCGGCCGCGAACTCCTGCGTCTGCTTCTGTCTCGGCGTGACGGCCGTGGACCCGACCAAGCCGGACCAGGACCTGCTGTTCTCGCGCTTCATCTCCGAGAGCCGCGGCGAGCCGCCCGACATCGACGTCGACTTCGAGCACGAGCGGCGGGAGGAGGTGATGCAGTACATCTACCGCCGCTACGGCCGCGAGCGCGCGGCGATCGTGGCGACGGTAATCCACTACCGGCCGCGGATGGCCATCCGAGAGGTGGGCAAGGCGCTGGGGCTGACCGAGGACATCACCGCCGCGCTCGCCAACACCGTCTGGGGCAGCTGGGGCGACGAGATCCCGGAGGGCCACATCCGCCAGGCGGGGCTCGATCCCGCGGCGCCGGAAATCGTCCGGGCCACGACCCTGGCCCAGCAGCTGCTGGGCTTTCCGCGCCATCTCTCCCAGCACGTGGGCGGCTATGTGCTGACCAAGCGCCGGCTGGACGAGACGGTCCCGATCGGCAACGCGGCGATGCCGGACCGTACGTTCATCGAGTGGGACAAGGACGATATCGACGCGCTCGGCCTGATGAAGGTCGACGTGCTGGCGCTGGGCATGCTGACCGCGCTGAAGGAATGCCTCGTCACGCTCGGCTTGGAGGACATCGCCGAGATCCCGCAGGAGGAGCCCGGGGTCTACGACATGCTGTGCAAGGCCGACTCCATGGGCGTGTTCCAGGTGGAGAGCCGCGCCCAGATGTCGATGCTGCCGCGGATGAAGCCGCGGCGGTTCTACGACCTCGTCATCGAGGTGGCGATCGTGCGGCCCGGACCGATCCAGGGCGACATGGTGCACCCCTACCTGCGGCGGCGGGAGGGGACCGATCCGGTCGAGTATCCCTCACCGCATCCGGACCACGGGCCGGCGAACGAGCTCGAGGCGATCCTTGGCAAGACCCTGGGCGTGCCGCTGTTCCAGGAACAGGCGATGCGCATCGCCATCGAGGCGGCGAAGTTTTCCGAGAACGACGCCGACGGCCTGCGGCGTTCGATGGCGACCTTCCGCCACTACGGCAGCGTCGGCGTCTACGGGACACGGTTCGTGGACGGCCTGACCTCTCGCGGCTACCCCGAGGAGTTCGCGCTGCGCTGCTTCCACCAGATGGAAGGCTTCGGCTCCTACGGCTTTCCGGAGAGCCACGCGATCAGCTTCGCGCTGCTGGTCTACGCCTCGGCCTGGGTGAAGTGGAAGCACCCGGACGTATTCCTGATGTCCTTGCTCAACGCTCAGCCGATGGGCTTCTACCAGCCGTCGCAACTCGTGCGCGACGCGCGCGAGCACGGTGTCGAGGTTCGCCCCCCGGACGTCGCCTTCAGCGACTGGAATACCCTGCGCGAGCCCGCCGACGATCCGCGCGTGCCGTACCGCCCGGTGCGGCTCGGCCTGCGGCAGATCAACGGGTTCAAGAAAGCCGAGGCGGAGGCGCTGGTGGCGGCGCGGGCGGAGGGCCTCCCCATGACCCCGATGGACCTGGCGCGGAGCGGCGGCGTGTCTCGCCGCGGCCTGGAGCTGCTCGCGGATGCCGACGCCTTCCGCAGCCAGGGACTCGACCGGCGCCAGGCGCTTTGGGCGGTGAAGGGGCTGGCCGGCGAGTGGGATGCGGACGCCAAGGCGCCGCTGCTGCTGCGCCAGCGGCAGCGGGAGGAGCAGGTGCAGCTGCCCTTCATGTCGGACAGCCAGCACGTGGCGGAGGACTACCGGACCACCAGCCTGTCGCTGAAGGGCCACCCCGTGGCGTTCTTCCGGGAGGCGCTCGCGAGCCGTCAGGTCGTCCCTTGCTCCGCGCTGACCAGCGCACGCGACCGCCGCAGGCTGAGTGTGGCCGGGCTCGTCACGGTGCGACAGCGGCCGGGCACGGCCAAGGGCGTGGTCTTCATGACCCTCGAGGACGAGACCGGCATCGCCAACGTGGTGGTGTGGAAGGACACCTTCGAGAAGCACCGCCGCACCGTGATGAGCGCGGCCTTCCTGCTCGTCCGGGGACAGGTCCAACGGGCGGGCGACGTGATCCACCTGGTGGCCGCGGACTTCGTCGACCTCACCGGCCGGCTGTCGGAGCTGCGCGACGACCAGAAAGAGATCGTCGCGCGGTCGCGCGTGGACGGGCGGCTGATCCGCAGCCGCGACTTCCACTAGGCGGTTGCCATGACCATGTTCCAGAACTTGCATCGCTCCCTGGAGCAGGGCCAGACGCTGAAGATCCAATGCGAGGCCTGCGACCACCTGGCGACCTTGGCGGCGGCCGACGCCAGGTCGCGCTGCGGCGCGGACGCCACGCCTATGGACATCCGCCGGCGCGCCAAATGCCGCGGCTGCGGCGCCGAGGGGCGCGTGCGGGTCTGGATCTGACGGGCACGCCATGACCTCGACCCTCAAGCCGCCGCCGAAGGCCGCGCTGGAACGCTTCCAGGTGGGCCAGGTGGGCGACGACACTGTCCAGACCTACCTGGAGAAGGGGTGGTCGCTGGCGATCTGCTGCAAGGCCTGCGCGCGGCTGGTGGAGTGGACGCCGCCTCAGTTGCTCGATCGCTTCGGTGATCGGCCGGGGCTGCGGATCGCCGCCGTTGTCGAACGGCTGGCCTGCGCCGGCGACGGGGGCTGCGGCAGCCGCGAGATCGCGGTCTTCCCGCACCTCTACGACGAGCCCTGGACCTGGCCAGGCTGATCGTCACCGTTCAGCCGCCGCAGTCGGTGTCGGCGACAGCCGGCGTCTCGCCCTGGGCGAGCGCTTCGCGGTAGCAGGCGGCCTCACGGGCCTTGCGGTCCCAGGCCAGCGCGAGCGCCACGCACATCAGCGCGAGCAGCGCGCAGGCGAGGGCCAGCGCTCGCATCGGCCAGCGGGCTTCGCGGGCTGGATGGGCGGCGGTGCGCTCAGGCGGGGACGACGTCGTCCTCCTTCACCCCATCGTTGACGACCTTCAGTGTCCCGTCTGGCAGGGGGCGCTGCAGATGCCGGACCGCGGCCCAGGGCGTGTCGCTCATCCAGAGGTCCCAATCCGCCGGCTCCGTGAGGATCACCGGCATGGCCTTCGAATGGTAGGTGGCGACCTCGGCGTTCGCGTCGGTGGTGAGGAAGCCGTAGACCTCGCAGTCCTCCCAGCCGACGCTGATCTTCCTCACGCAGCTGTGCGGCGTCCAGACGCCGGCGAAAAAGGCGAGCGGACGTGCGTCGCTCAGCGCGAACCAGAGGTTGCGCAGTGAGCCGCCGACCTGGTCGGGCTCGGCGAAGGAGGTCAGGGGAACGAGGCAACGGTGGGCCGGCTCCAGCCAGGCCTTCCAGTGCTTGCTGGAGGTGTTGCGGACGTTCGTGACGCCCTTGTCGGGCTCCATCTTGAGTAGCTCGTTGAAGTCGAACGGCTTGCCCTTCGCGCGCAGCTTGTCCGCCCGACGGGTGGTCGCCTCGTAGAGCGCCTGCGACGAGGTCGGCATGCCCCAGCGCATGTTGCGCATCTCCCGCGCGCCGTCAGGGCCGTTGATGATCACCGGCGCCGAGTAGTCCGGATAGATGCCGGTCTGCGGCGGCTGGTTGTTGTTCCGGTCGCTCATCGCGCGCGCCACGGCGGCGACTTCGGCGCGGGCGCGCATCATCGCGTAGAGGTTGCACATCGGTTTGGCCTAGCTCGCCCGCGGCTCGTTTTCCATGGCCGGAGCGAAGCACGGCTCTCACGAAAGCACCAACCGACCGCCGGTTGAATTGGCCCGGCTGGGGCGCGCCTGCGGCGCGGCGGGTGGCCGGTGCGGGGGCGTACCCTTGCGCCCTCGTGGCGGCCGAGGGGAGGGGCCAATCTGCAAGGTAACGGTCTAGGGCAGGATAGCCTTGCCGGCAGCTTTGTAGACAGGAACCCCTCCGGTGACGGTGCTCAGCACGCGCGTTTCCGACGAACTGGCGAACCGCTTCGACACGGCGGCGCGGTCGGTCGGCGGACGCTCGGCGCTGCTACGGCGGCTCGTGGAAGGTGCCGCCAGCGCCGGCCCAGCGGTGGCGTCCGGGGCCCCGGGGCGGCGAGATGCTCTGCGCCTGATGGTGCGCCTCGCGGCGGCGGAGGCGCGCCACGTGAGCGACCAGGCGGCGAGCCTGAGCCTGCCACGGGCAGCCTGGGTCGCGGCGCTGGTCCGGCGTCATGCTTCGGGCGCGCCGCGCTTTGCGCGGCCGGACGAGCTCGCGCTGATCGCCATCCATGGCGAAGTCCGGCGCATTGGGGTCAACATCAATCAGATCGCCCGCGCCCTGAATACGGCGGTGATGGAGGGGCGCGTCCTCGACACGGAAGTGGGCGCGATCGACGACCTGCGCCGCGAGCTGCGCGCCCACATCGCGGGACTGGGCGAGGCCTTCGTCGGCAACTTGGCATACTGGGCGGCGGACCTGTGAGCGAGTTCCGGACTGTCGCCGGATTTGAGGATGTCTGGCGTCCGCCTGTTCGTCCGCGGCGGCATCGGCCGGAGGAGGTGCTATCCCCTTCGGATCGCGCAAACGCCGTGCGTGCCCGGCTCCAGAGAGTGGTCCGCCGCGCGCCGGAGGTGATGGTGAAGGTCACCGGGCGGACGCGGGATCCGGCCCATCTGTCGGCCCATCTCAGCTACATCACCCGCAACGGCCAGCTGGCGGCGGAGGATCGTGACGGCCTCAGAATCGAGGGAAAGGACGAAGTCGCCGACCTAGCACGCGACTGGTCGGCGGCGATGCTGATGGACAGCCGTCGGCGCGAGACCTCGCCGTTCAGCGTGAGCCTCATCCTCTCCATGCCGGCGGGCACGGACGCGCTGAGGCTCCGCGATGCGGCCCGCGCCTTCGCGCTGGAGACGTTCGCCGAGCGGCACGAGTACCTGCTGGTGCTGCACACGGACACCCCGCATCCGCATGTGCATCTGACGGTCCGGGCGCTGGCGGTCGACGGGACGCTGCTCAACCCGAAGAAGGCCGACCTGGAGGGCTGGCGGCGGGACTTCGCGCGGGCGTTGCGCGAGCGGGGCGTGGAGGCCGAGGCGACCCCGCGACGGGCGCGCGGCGTCACCCGCAAAGCCGAGCGAGGCCAAATCCGCCGGATTCGCGAACGCCATGAGCAGGGGCGGGGGCGCATGGGCCGCATCGCGGCCCAGAAGCTCCGAGAAGCGGCGCAGGTCGCGTTCGGCGGGGAGGCGACGGCCGCGGCGTGGGACCGCCGAATTGCCGAGGGCCAGGTCCGGATCCGACGCCTCTACCTAGCGCAGTCCAAGCTGCTCCAGTCATCGCCGGACGCGGCGGACCGCGCGCTCGGCGTCGAGGTCGAGGCGTTCGTGCGGAGCCTTCACACGCCGGACACTGAGCGGCTCGCGCTCGCGCGAACTCTGCGGGAGGCGAACGAGCGGGCTCGATCGATGGGGCGTGGAGTTGGCAGGGCGAAGGACCGGGGATGACTCATCAGAGACTTTGGGAAGGTCCGCAGTTGAACTCGTTCAGATTGGCTTCTCGGTATAGCAAAGCGACTCATCCTCGCCCTGAGACTCACGCCGGTTCATCGGAGTCGAGTAGGTCTTCAAGCCAGTCTTCCGATCCCTCGTAGGCTTCGATGGGCTCTGGCCACGTAGGGTGATGATACGAGCGCGTCTGAAGTCCTTGGAGCGCGAGGCCTACAGCTAGCCCTGTGCAGCGGAATTCCAGAACATCCCCATCTCGGATGAGGTCCATGACCCGGACGATGCTTGCGACCGTCTGAACCCCGCGCAGCCAAGAGCCCCAGGCCGAGGTCGCCACGGCTTCCCAGCGATCAATCGTGAAGCTGACGCGTACGCCGTTGGCCTGACGGCGTACCTCCATGGCTTGACCCGGGCCGTGCGTCCGTCTTGTGAGCTCTTTGAAGACGTGGCGCCCCTGCACCAGGATCAAGTCACCTGGCCGAACCACGCGAGCCAAGAAACCGCGATCCAATTCGTCGCTGATGTTGAACACGGCTGGAGCCGCGAGAATAACCTCGAGGAGGTCCTTCATGTACCAGTATAGGTACGTGCCATCGCCCCCCGAAGCGATGAAGGCGCGGCTCGGATCGATGGGCTGGGGGTGACCCCGCGCATCGACGAGATCTTGGCTGAAGGCTGACAGGAAATGGGGCAGCTGCGTCAGCGGGACGTCGAGATGCTGAGCGGCGTCCAGCAGGCGCGTGTGGTTAAACCACAGCCAATGGTGACCGCGTTCCTGCGCCGCCTCAAGGATGGCTTGGACGTCCAATGCGCGTACGGCCGTCTCCCACCGGGCCTTCGCATCACGTAGCCGTTGCGGCGTAAGGTTCTGTTCCAAATCGCCGCGCACGTGAGCGCGGGCGTGGTGCTCGGTGCAGACCACGGCGAGGTTTTCCGCCGAGTGGTCGTGGCTTGAGGCCCAAGGCCGGATGTGGTGGACGACAATGGACAAGCCAGGCCGCCGGCACACGCAGCAAGTCCAGCGGTTCACCCACAGAACCTCGGCCAGGGTATCGCTCGGAACGGCCGCGCGGGCGCCAGCGCGGACGGCTTCCACCTGGGCCTGGTCGAGGCCGAGCGCTGCAAGGTCGGCGTCCGAGGCCTGCTTGAGGCGTCCGACGGTGTAGCCGCGCGCCTTCAGCCGGCGCGCCAAGCTGTCGTCGAGGCCGCGCCGCATGAATGCTGCCACCGTAGGACTTGCCCGCGCACCCCGCCGGCCGTCGCGGCGCGCGCCATCGAGATCGGAAGCGTCGTTTGCCATCGCGGCTAGTAGGCACGTTCGGCGGCACGCACCAATGTCCGGCGCGGCGCGCGGTCGCTCATCTTCGCGAACCGCGGTGCCGTCCAGGAATCAGCGAGAGGCAACGACGTAGGCTGGGTTCGTCCAGACAGATGTCGTGGGGGCGTTCCCCGTCGAGCGCCGGATGGCCGCAGTGCAAGAACAGCTCGGCCCGATCGCCATGATAGGCCATCGCCGCCCGCCGCAGCTCTCCCCTTGCACGGTCTGTCTCGATCGCACGCTCGTGTGCCGCCTGGCGGCGCTCGGCCTCGGCGTCCAGTGTGCGGAGAAGGCTGGAGAGCGCCTCGTCGCTCGTTCGCGCAAGGCGCCGGCGTGGCAACGCCTGGCCGGTCGGAACAGTGTCGAGCCAGGGGTCCGCGTCGAAGCCCAGGATCGATCGGGCGTAGCCGTTCAAACGCCCTTCGCGATCTGACTCCTGAGCAAGCGCCCGAGCTTCGGCCGCGAGGCGCAGCCGCTCCGCCTCCGCGGCCCGACGTGTTACCGCCTCGGCTAGCGCCGGTCCGAGAGGAAGCCCGATGAGGTTTGCGGGCGTCTCGTCTCGCTGGAAGGCGCGCTCCAGATCCGCCAGTCGCGCGCACAGCGCTTCCCAGTCCGCGCCGCCTTGTGCGCTCAGGCTCACGGGCGTCCTAGGCAGTCCGCGATGGGCGGTGGCGCACCACCGATCGAAGTCAAACTTGTCCCTGATGGCGGCGTCGACGCGTAACAACAGGCTCTCGACCCGAAGCTTCAGTTCCTGGGCGCGGGACATGCGGCCAGCAGCCTCGGCCACTTGGTGGTCGATGGCGTCCCGAACCTCGTCGACCACGCGGAGGACACCGCTGGTACTCTCGAGCACGCCGGCTCGCTCGAGCAGGTCGAAGTAAGATGTCACCAGTTGAGCCGGCGTCCGGAACTCGGGCCGCAGGGCCTTCACCCGCTGCACAAGCGGAAGCGTGCGGGGGACTTCGAAGAGCGCGTCGACGAGGCCTTGGCCCTTCAGGAAGGCGGCCGCGGTGTGGGCGGAACTGCCGGGCTCCTCGTATCGACTGAAGCCCGACCGTTGGACGACGTAGCGCTTGAACAGCAGACCCTGCCAGATGCGCGGCGGCACGCTGATCGCCCGCTGCCCGGGAAGGTTCAGTCCGAGGTGCTTCTCGAAGCCCAGGGTCGCGACCATCTTTGCGGCGGCCGCCACTGCGAGGCCGTCGCTGTACGGCTGGGCCATGAGGCGGTCCCAGTTGCGCGCCAGCCGTCCGGCGGTGCGGTCCAGTTGTTCGCGTCGAGCCTGCGCGCGACGCGCAATCTGCGCCGCGAGCTTTTCGCGGGCAGAATCCAGCTTGGCGTTGAACAGCCACTTCCGCGGCGCGGACTGCAGCACGGCCGCCTCGACCTCATCGCGCGTCGCGCCCCGGGCTATGGACCGAAGGTCGATCTCGATTGCCGGCAGTCCGAGAGCCCGAAGGCGCTCGATCTTCTCGTCTCCGCAGCGGTGTGTGACGTAAATCTCGACCAGCAGCTCTTTGGGCCCGTAGCGTACCAGGATGTCTGGGATCACTCCGTCGAGGCGAACCTCAAGGTCGGCAGAATCGAACGTCATTTCCTTAGGACCATGCGTTCGAAGCGTCTCCCCGTCGATCGCAGCTTCCACGGCGGGCAGCACTAGCCGGCGACGCGCCTCCAGGATTTCCTTGGCCAGGAGATGCAGCATTGTCTCGACAGCCGTGGCGCAGGCGCGATCACTCTCATGCGCGAAGTGCGCCACCGCCTTGTTCGGCCGCCGGGCGATGAGGCGGGCCTGGCAAGCGGGACACACACAGGCGCAGGCCAGCCCCTGGGCCACGTCGTTCACATGGCGCAGCCGGCCATCGGCGGCCAAACCGAAGGCCAACGCCGCAGAGCCGGCGCTGTATCGACGGTGTGAGGCGTCCCGAGACGACACCGAGCCCTGCTTTGGTCCCATCCGACACGGGCGTCGCGACGAACCGCGGTGCGTTCAGGTCGGCCGAGAAGACTGCGCTTGTGTGCGATTCGGCGCTATGGGGCCGGCACCGCGCGCCAGTTCCTCGGCGTTGCAGAATGGATCACGACGCGCCCCCCAGCCGCGCCTTCGCCGACGCTCTAAGCGCTCCCGGGGGCTACAGGCCGGCAGTGGTGAGCGATGACGCCGGCCCCTATGCCCCCAGCATCCTGTCGTTGCCGACCTCGCGGGCCCAGCGTTGGATGGCCGGGTTGGGTCCTGTAGGGACCGGACCTGGGCGCCCTTCACGGACATGCGCCGCGGCCACCTCAGCCCAATGCTCTTCCATATGGCGGTCGCACATCCGCCGGTGCTCGACGACTTCGTCGATCGGAGGCGGCAGGATCGTCAGCGTTCCGGCGTCGCCCCGTTCGGATGTCCAACGGATGATGCCGGCCGCGCAGAGGCGCTCGAACTCGCGGCGGAATTGGGGATGGCCGACGTTGCGCCTCAGGATGACGCTAAGCTTGCCAGTGAACGCGGTGGCGAAGGTGTCGGGGTCAAGCCGGCAGTACGAACTCAGCAGCGGCCACAGAACGATGTCGGCGCGCAGGCGCTGGCCCCGTCCTGAGCCGCGGTGCAGCAGCGGCGTGTCCTGGTGCACCGCGCAGATCGAGCCGGTCCATGGATGGACGCATTCAAACCACGCATCGGAATAGCGGTTGCCGGGCTCCGCCTTCGGCGTCTGATCACCACGCAGCCAAGCCTCCGCGGCCGGCTCGCAAGCGAGCGGCAACGCCATGATCAGCCGCGGGCCGAAGCTGTTCTTGTCGAGGGGTTTCGGCGCCGCCTGGAGGCGCACAGCCAAGGCGTGCCAATGGGGGTAGCCGGCTGCCCGCGCGAGCGCGGACTGGCATCTGGCGAGACTGTAGTCGAGACCGCTCACATCGAAGCGGCGGCGGAGAGCTTTGGCGCACGCCTTGGCGCCAAGATAGGTGGAGAACATCTGCGTTCCTGTCCGGGCCGTTCGAAACGCGCTGCTCGTTCCAGTGGCCGTTGAAGGACGGATCGCTGAAGCGTTGGAACTCACCGTTAGACCAGAGGTCCTTCGCCAGGGCAGCGGCCGCGCCGACGGGTACGACGCAAGTGGTAGGATGCGGTCGTGGGTGAGTCGGTGCAAGCCGAGACCGGCCCAGACGCGTCGGGGGATGGGATGTTCGATAAGTTCCGCGCCGAGTGGCCGGCGGTCAGGGATGCGCGCTGGTCCGTCGGGTCGCTAGTCTTCACCGCATTCGTCACAGGATTCGGCGTGTCGACGCTGCTCTCCAGCAGCGAAATCAACTCACTGAAGGCTGAGCGGGATCTCTTCAAGTCGCGGATCGAGACCGGCCAGACGGCTGCTCCCAACCCACAGTCCGTCGCAAAGCCCATGTTCCAGGCCCGCGAAAAGCCGGGGGCGGTGCCCGAGCCGCCGAACTCGGCCGACTATGCCCCTCGCAGCGTCGCCGAGCGGTATCTGGCGCTGAAGTACGACAACGCCACGCCGCTCCAGATCACCCACCTCCTGCAGCCCTATATCGGCAAGCGCCTCCGACTCACTGCGGTGTTGCTCACCGCCCAGATGCGGCGCGACCACGTCTGGGTCCAGCTTGATCCCGGTGGGCCAGGGCGGGGCTCGCTCTTCGTGGCATTCACCCCCCGCTGGGCGGAACAGCTCTCGGTAATTCCGCGCGGCCAACGCGTCGAGTTCGACGCGATGATCGGCGAGGGCAATCCGCCCGAGTTGGTGGATGGCGGCCTTTCCTGAGGACGTTCTCTAGCCGAGGACCTGTGCTCGCAGCGAAGTACAGCGGCGCTTGAGAGGAGTTACTTCACGGACTTCAGGAACTTCCGCGCCGGCCGATCGGCCAGCCAGGCAGAGAGACCGGGCGCGTCGGCGCGCAGCGCCTGCAGCGCCTCGGCGGCTTCGGCACGCCAAGCCAGGTCCCCAGGTTCCACGAAGGTACGCCGAAGCTCGCGCACGCCATCGAGGGCCTTGTCGGCCCAGAGCCGGAAGTCGGCGAGACTCCAATGGGACACTCGCGAAAGGTGCGGCACAGCCCCCTCTTTTGCGGTTGTGACTGGGGTCACCAATACGGAGCGGATGTCTGCGCCGGCTGCATCTGGAACGTGTTCAAGCACCCAGTCCGGGTGCGAAGCTGCCTGTCGGGCCTTTGTTGCGTCCAGCGTCGACGTCGCTTGGGCGTTAGCGTGGTCCTCGAACACGAAAATCAAGTGTCCCGCCCGCCACCACGGATCGGGGGCTGCATCCGTCTCGCGCTTCCCGGCCTCGAACCCAAGATGTTGGCCTAGCAGCACCTGCGCGGCTTCAAAGCTGTCCGGCGTCGCCAAACCCTGCCGGATCTCGCGTTCTCGAGCGGAGAAACTGCGATTGTGAAGCGTGCCGAGCTTTTGGAGGTAGGTTTCTAGATGCTCGACCTGCGCCATGACCGCGGAATTGTCTCGTTCAGCTTCCGTAGGCGGCGCACCCCCGCCGCGGGCTAGGGCGATGAGCCAAGTGATGCCCGACGAGGCCTCCTTGGCGCGCTGGAACTGGCTGCGCGCGGGCGCCTCCAAGGCGACATCGCCCTCGGCGGCTGCCAGTCTGGCCGCGCTTCCGGCCAGATAGTGCCAAAGTGCCCTATACCCGCGCAGCTGGGGGTGGTTGAGTTTGCCCAGGACCTCGCGCGCGGCCTCGAACGCCTTGGCGTAGTCGCTCTCCCACATCGCCTTCTGCCACTCGATTTCGTATGACGCCGCCTCTTCCAACTCGACCATCGCCGGAAAATCCGCCTGCGAGGCGCGGTCGCGAGCGTCTAGAATTCCCTGGTTGGCGTCCTCCCAATCCTCGTCGTGCTCTAGGAAGATCTTGAAATTCTCGAGGATGGCCTCGCCGGTGACGCCGGTGGACTGCTCGATCCCGAACTCCAGTTCGGCCTGCAGTTCCGGATGGAAATGGCTGCGCCGTGTCCGATCCGTCAGATAGGCGGGCAGATCCTCACCGGTCACCACTACGGCCGAATAGTCGTTCAGCCCGCGCGTGCAGCGGCCCACGGCCTGTAGAACGCGGGTTTGGACCCGCTCGTTGAAGAGCAGGTTTGCGCCCATGCGCACCATCAGGAACCGCTCTTGCAGGTTCACCGCGCGCGGCAGGCCTTCGACGAACAGAAGCCGACAGTCGTCGTCCGGCAGGTCGATGCCGTCATAGCGGTTGGCGACGACGGCCACCGCAGGGTCGGTTGCGACGAAGTTCGCCTTGCCGTCTTCAAGATCGGCACCCGAGAAGGTTGGATACCCGAGAGTATCGTCGATGTCGTCGACTACGGCTTTCGCCGCCTTATCGCTGGGCGTGAGCACGAGGCTGCGGCCAGACTCGGTCATCAACTGGCGGCGCAGCGCAGCGGCTTCGGCTTCCTTCAGCGACTTCTCGGGAAAGATGAAGAAGCGGCGGCCGATGCCTTGGCGGTCCCACCCATCAGGGATGGGCAGACGTAGGATGCGCGCGCGGCCCGTCAGCCGCTCCAGATCGCCGCCGGCCCCCAGCGTCGCCGACATAAAGATTCGCTGCGTGGCATCGGCGAATGGCGCATGCGCCCAGGTGGGTGGGATCAGCGGCCGGATCATAATCTCGGCCGAGGATACGTAGAGTTGGCAGCCCGCTAAGTTGTCGCGCAGCATCCGCCACCGGTAGCGATGCCGTCCTTCACCCACGTTTTCGCTAATCGCCGCGCGTAACTCGGGCGCTATTGCCGCCATCTGTGGTGTCGGAATCTTGTCTACCCAGGCGACATCATCAATCGAACTCGCAGCGCCCGTGAGCCGCTCGTAGTTGGTGTCCGTCAGAACGGACTTCAGGACCCCCGCCATCGCCCGGAAGAGGGTGTCGTCCGCCGGCTCGTAGCGGCGGACCTGGAGCGTCCATTGGCTCGCGATGTAGTTCTCGGCCGCATGGGCGTCGTCAAGGATGACGACCTCTGGCGCAGTGAAGAACGGGTTGGTGTTAAAGAGGCCACTGTACGTGGTGACCGCCACCTTGTCGGCGTTCTCGTACGCGGCCCTCGCCTCCGGTGAGAAGTCGGCCTTGCTTCCCGCCAGCGGTTCGACCGTAAGCCCGTACTTGGTGGAGGCCTCCTGGACCACCTGGTTCACGAGCTGCCGCGTCGGGCACAGGTAGACGACGCGTTCGTTGAACTTGCGACGGCGCCACTCGGCAAGCAGCAGGCCTACGAGAGTTTTGCCGCTCCCGGTGGGGAGTTGCAACGCCACGTCCGGCGCCTTGATCGCCTGGGCTACATAGGTGCGGAGAATCTGGCCTTGGTGGTCGAACAAGCTCGCGTGCTTGCGGCGGGGCAGATCGCGGAAAAGGCGGTCAGGGCTTTCGGGCACACTGCCCGGCGCCGGGGGTTTCTTGAAAGCCATTGGACGTCTCGCCGGCGGCGCTCGCGGGGCAGCGGACCATAGCGGCTTCCGCACTCCTATCAAGGCTGGGTCGGTCGGCCGTGGGAGGGGCTCGTAGGGATCGCTCGCGCACCGCCAGCATCTGTGGCAGGGTCCAAGCATGCTATTGCCCCGATTCAGCGCGCGTGATCCGCGAAGAAGGCGACCCTCGTCGTCCTCGTTCCACCACACGTAGCGCGCCTCGGAGCACTCGCCGGGCGCATCGGGAAAGCACCCACATGCCTGGTTTTCACAAGGTTCAGCGCGATCGGCGACAGCACGGCCGGCGGTTTCCCGCCAGCCGGTACGACGACCCACGCGGCGGCCGCGCGTCTGGCCTTGAGCGGAACGTCCTGCGCTACCGAGCGATCGAGGCGTCGCTCTACCTGTTCTACACCGAAGAAGTCCGCGACTTCTTGCTCAGCACCGTCTACCCGGCTTCCACGAAATCCCCGACCGACAGCCCGTGGGCCACGTCGAGGGAACGTCGGCTGGAACAGACGTTCCGGCGCCTCCTCATGGACGCTGAGCTCTCCGGCCGCTTGCCGGTCGAGGACGCCGAACAGCTCCGCTTGCAGCTGTCCTATGACCGCCAGCAGTCGAAGAAACTCAGGGCGGCATTCCGGCATGCCATCGAGATCGGCGTCTTCACCCAGGCGGAGGCCGAGGAGCTCCAGGAGCTGCTGGACTATCGCAACGACATCGCCCACCGGCTGCAGTTGGTCCTGGCCGACGTCAGCCGCGACTACTGGACCGTCGACCAGCTCGCCTTCCGTCCGCCGATCTACAAGGGCGACGCCCTCGACAAGCTCCGGGCCTACCGGAAGTCGCTCTGGTCGCGCACCGGAGACAAGCTGATCCTGCGGGCCGGCTTCGAACGCCTGACGTTCGAGTTCGCGGAAGGCGTTTTCGAGGAAGACCTTCGCCGCCTCGAGCGCAAGATCCAGGCTCAGATACGAGCCGAGAAGAAGAAGTGGGACGCGCTGCGCCCGGAGTTAGACCTGACCGGGACGGAGTTCCAGGGCGATCTCGACCCTCGGTTCCCCCCCAACCACCGGCCGAGCCGCACGTACGGCGACGATTACGTCCCGGCGACCGGTCACCTGACTCGGCGGGGGGTGGAGATCTGCTATCGCCTCTTTGACTCTGGGCGCAGCCCCCTGGCCGTGTCCTATTTGATGGGGATGACTTTGCGCTCGGCGGAGCGGCGACGCCGTAGCTGGTTGAAGGTCGGCGGGCCCTCGCGTCAGCGCGCGGAAGTGCGGCGATATCCCACGGGACCGCGCGCCAAGGCGCCACAACCGGCGTAGAATCTTGGTTCACTGTCCGTTCTTTTCGCTGCGCTCCGGTTCGAGTAGATTTGGGACGGATGCCGGAGACCGACTCGCCCGTTGAGATTCTGTATGGGGCCGCAATCGACGACCTCATTGAGCGGCGCTTCCTGGCGCGGCTGGCGCAGGACTTGAGCGCATGCGGCGAGCGGGCTGTGGTGTTGGCGAACTTCCACATCGGCGAAGGACGAGCCCGCCGCCAAGTGGACTTCGTAGTGGCGACCGCGCGTCACGCGGTCTGCATCGAGGTTAAGGGCTTCCTCACGCCGGTCTCGGGCGCGGTGAACGGCCCATGGGTTCTGCAGCAGCCGGATGGACGGCAACAACCTCTCGGTCGCACGAACCCTTATGAGCAGGTACTCAATGCAAGGTTCCGCGTGTGCGACGCACTGCGCGCCAAGGGTCATGCCGCGGATCCCAAGACGATCGTCGCGGGGTGCTTGTGCCTGTTTCCGAAGCCGCCCCCTGGGTCACAGATTCCCCGATCGGATCTGAAGGTGCAGATCGGCGGCTATGAGGACTGCCTCGCGCTCGTCCTCTCGGACGGCACGCAAGCGCTTCCCCTTGAGACCTGGCGAGGGTTTGCGCGTGGCCTGGGCCTGACGAGCGACGCGGCAGACACCTCGGCAGACCGCGCGATGCTTGATGATTACCTTGTGGCTTGGCGAGATCTGCGGCGTGCGACCCGTCGACCGTTCGTAGATCCGTTGATCGAGGGCGGCGACACGCTGGCGCGCGTCTCCGAGCGGTTGGCCAAGGGCGAACAGGCCCATCTGGTCGG
>Ga0102590_1001517_pt1 | contig 34305 bp, 33 predicted proteins | sample AraplaMF_Col_mMF_FD_76859 | JGI IMG/M metagenome (GOLD analysis project Ga0102590, IMG submission 76859) | Arabidopsis root microbial communities from the University of North Carolina, USA - plate scrape MF_Col_mMF | ecosystem: Host-associated > Plants > Roots > Endosphere | place: USA... | reverse complement strand
CGATGTCGTCATAGACGATCATCTGCCCGGCATTGACGATGCCCATGTCCATGCCGGCCTTGATGGCGTGATACAGGAACACCGAGTGCATGGCCTCGCGCACCGGCTCGTTGCCGCGGAACGAGAACGACAGATTGGAGACGCCGCCCGAGATGTGCGCGCCCGGCAGGTTCTGCCGGATCCAGCGCGTCGCCTCGATGAAGTCGACGCCGTAATTGTTGTGCTCCTCGATGCCGGTCGCGATCGCGAAGATGTTGGGATCGAAGATGATGTCCTCGGGCGGGACGCCGACCTTGTTCACCAGGATGTCGTAGGCGCGCTTGCAGATCTCGGTCTTGCGCGCGAACGTGTCGGCCTGGCCGACCTCGTCGAACGCCATCACCACCACGGCCGCGCCGTGGCGCCGCGCGATCTTCGCCTCGTGGATGAACTTCTCTTCGCCTTCCTTCATCGAGATCGAATTGACGACCGGCTTGCCCTGCACGCATTTCAGGCCGGCTTCGATCACCGAGAATTTCGAGGAGTCCACCATCACGGGGACGCGGGCGATGTCGGGCTCGGCGGCGACGAGGTTGAGGAAGGTCACCATCGCCGCTTCGGAATCGAGCAGGCCCTCGTCCATGTTGACGTCGATGATCTGCGCGCCGTTCTCGACCTGGTCGCGTGCGACCTGCAGCGCGGCGGTGTAGTCACCATTGGTGATCAGCTTGCGGAATTTCGCAGAGCCCGTGACGTTGGTGCGTTCGCCGACGTTGACGAAGGGAATAGCGTCCGTCAGCACGAACGGCTCGAGGCCGGAGAGCCTTAAGCGCGGCTCGATCTCGGGCACGAGGCGCGGCTTGTGCGGGGCGACGGCCGCTGCGATCGCGGCGATATGGTCCGGCGTGGTGCCGCAGCAACCGCCGACGATATTGACCAAGCCATCACGCGCGAACTCGCCGACGAGGCGCGCCATATACTCCGGCGTCTCGTCATACTGGCCGAACTCGTTGGGCAGGCCGGCGTTCGGATAGGCACAGACAAGAGTGTCGGCGACGCGGCCGATATCGGCGATGTGGGCGCGGAGGTCTTCAGCGCCGAGCGCGCAGTTGAAGCCGATCGTGATGGGCTTTGCGTGCCGCACCGAATTCCAGAACGCTTCCGGCATCTGGCCCGACAGCAGTCGGCCGGACTTGTCGGTGATGGTGCCCGACACCATCACGGGCAGGTCGATGCCGAGCTCCTCGGTGATCTCGGCGATCGCATAGAGCGCCGCCTTCGCGTTGAGCGTGTCGAAGATGGTCTCGACCAGCAGGAGGTCGACGCCGCCGTCGATCAGGCCACGGATCTGCTCGCCATAGGATTTGCGCAAATCGTCGAAGGTGACGGCGCGATAGCCCGGATTGGCAACGTCGGGTGAGATCGAGGCCGTGCGGTTGGTCGGGCCGATGGCGCCCGCGACAAAGCGCGGCTTGCCGTCCTCGGCTTCGACGCGCCTTGCGGCATTGCCGGCGAGGCGGGCGCCTTCGCGCGCCATCTCGTAGACGATGTCGGTCAGGTCGTAATCGGCCTGGGCGATCGAGGTGGTCGAGAAGGTGTTGGTCGCGACGATGTCGGCTCCGGCGCGCAAATAGGCGGCGTGGATGTCCTCGATCGCCTGCGGCTGGGTCAGGATCAGCAGGTCGTTGTTGCCGCGCAGGTCGCGATGGAAGTTCTTGAAGCGCTCGCCGCGGAAGGCTGTCTCGTCGAACTGCAGGTTCTGGATCATCGTGCCCATGGCGCCGTCGAGCACGAGGATGCGCTCGCGCGCGGCGTTGATGAGGGCAGTTCGCTTGGCGGAAACGGACACGGTCATTTTCTCTTATGCAGCCTTCTGGGCGCTCTTGGCGCGAATGCCGAGCAAATGGCTGATCGCGAACACGAGATCGGCGCGGTTCATGGTGTAGAAATGGAAGGTGTCGACGCCGTGCTTGGCGAGCTTCTGCACCTGGCCGGCCGCAACGGTCGCGGCGACGAGCTTGCGCGTCTCGGCATCTTCGTCGAGGCCTTCGAATTTCGCAGCGAACCAGTCCGGCACGGTGGTGCCGGCGCGGGTGACGAAATTGCGGGCCTGCTTGAAATTGTGCATGGGCATGATGCCCGGCACGATCGGAATGTCGATGCCGCGGGCGCGGACGCGGTCGAGATAACGGAAGTAGAGGTCGTTGTCGAAGAACACCTGGGTGATGGCGCGCGTCGCACCCGCATCGACCTTGGCCTCCAGCGTGTCGATATCATCGTCGAAGTCGCGCGCCTCAGGGTGCTTCTCGGGGTAGGCCGAGACCGAGACCTCGATGTCGGCATGCCGCTTCTTGATCCCTGCGACGAGCTCGGCCGAGCTCTGGTAGCCCTCGGGATGGCTCGAATAGGGTGTGCCGATGCCGCCGGCGGGATCGCCGCGCAGGCCGACGATGTGGCGGACGCCGACCTCGTGATAGCGGTCGACGATCTCGTCGATCTCGCCGCGCGAGGCGCCGACGCAGGTCAGATGCGCGGCCGGCAGCAGCGCGGTTTCTTTGAGGATGCGGGCGATGGTCGAATGGGTGCGCTCACGGGTCGAGCCGCCGGCGCCATAGGTCACCGAGACGAATTTCGGGTCGAGCGGGGCAAGGCGGTTGATCGTCTCCCAGAGATTGCGCTCCATCTCCTCGGTCTTGGGCGGAAAGAACTCGAAGGAGATCGCAGGCCGCTTCAGGTGCCCGTCCGGCCGGTCGGCTGTCGCAGGCGTCGTCAGGTCAGTCATGGCACCGCTCACTCCAGGGGTCCCGCCAGTCGTCTTGGCCGGCCGTCAGGTCTTGTTTGGGAGCCCATAAGATAGGGCAAAGGCGATTGGGCCGACAGCCCGTTGGGGGTGGGAAGTCGCCCATCCACGGTAGGATGAGTGGCAATATTTGCCATATTAAGGATTGGGTGGGATGCGGGTTGGAAGCATTATTATGTAATAAATACATGGCATTATGTGAAATACCACCCGCGCGAGGCTTCTCCAGGTCGTTGTGGGCAAGATGAAGATGGTATTTCTCCTGTTGCCCTTGTCCCACCGCCGTCGAGTTGGCCAGCCACAAGCGCAACTCGCACACGCCAGATCTGCGCCGTGCGCCATTGCCGCGGCGCGGCCCTCGACTACGTTAGCGCGCCATGATCCCGCTCTCAGTCCTCGACCTTTCCGTCGTCACCACAGGCACCAGGCCCGCCGCGGCGCTGCGCAACAGCATCGATCTGGCCAGGCATGTCGATGGTCTCGGCTATGTCCGCTACTGGCTCGCCGAGCACCACAACCTTGCCTCGGTCGCAAGCCCCGCGCCCGATGTGATGATCGGGCAGATCGCGGCGGTCACAAAGCACATCCGCGTCGGCTCCGGCGGCGTGATGCTGCCCAACCACGCGCCGCTGGTCGTGGCCGAGCGCTTCAAGATGCTGGAGGCGCTGTTTCCCGGCCGCATCGATCTCGGCGTCGGCCGCGCGCCCGGCACCGACGGTGCTACAGCCTACGCGCTGCGCAGCCGGCTCGACCGCCGCGAGGGCGATGATTTCCTGGAGCGGCTGCATGAGTTGATCCTGTGGCAGACCCGCGAATTCCCGTCAGGACATCCCTATAACAACGTCGTGGCGATGCCCGACGATACCGCCTTGCCGCCGATCTGGCTGCTCGGCTCCAGTGATTATTCCTCGGAGCTCGCCGCGCAAGTCGGCATGGGCTTCGCGTTCGCCCATCACTTTGCGTCGCATGACGCGATCGATGCGATGGTCCATTACCGTGATCACTTCACACCCTCGGCCTGGAGCGCGAGCCCGCAGGCCATCCTCGCGGTCGCCGTCATTACGGCGGATACGGATGACGAGGCGGAGAAGCTTGCGACCTCCTTCGACCTCAACCGCCTGCGCCGCGACCGCGGCCAGTATCTGCCGCTGCCGAGTGTCGAGGAGGCACTGGCTTATTCCTATACGGATGCCGAGCGCATCTCGATCAAGCGCAATCGCTCGCGCCTGTTCGTCGGAAATCCCGCGACGGTGCAGAAAAGGCTGCAGCCACTGATCGATGCGAGCAAGCCGGACGAATTGATGGTGATCACCGCCGTGTATGATCACGAGGCGCGGAAGAAGTCGTATTCGCTGCTGGCGGATGCGTTCGGGCTGGCGAAAAGCGCGGCTTAAGCTGTCGTCCCGAAGGCCGGGACGCATACTCCGAGGCGGACGTTTGGCGAAGATTGGCAACTGGCAGCGTGCGCACCAACTGAGGCTGGTGGTTATGGGCCCCGGCCTTCGCCGGGGCGACGGCTAATCCTGCGTCTCGCTGAACGTCGCGCGGAACGGGTGGCCCGGATAGACGCCGACGATGCGGAATTCGCGCGAGAAGAATTTCAGTTCTTCGATCGCGAAGGCGAGGCCCTTGTCGTCGGGATGACCGTCGACATCGGCATAGAACTGCGTGGCGAAGAAATTGCCGTCGACCATGTAGCTCTCGAGCTTGGTCATGTTGACGCCGTTGGTGGCAAAGCCGCCGAGCGCCTTGTAGAGCGCTGCGGGCAGGTTGCGTACGCGGAAGACAAAAGTGGTGACCAGCGGGCCGGAGCCTTGCGCGGCCCATTTCGGCTCACGCGCCAGCACCACGAAGCGCGTGGTATTGTGCGCCTCGTCCTCGATGTCCTCGGCGAGGATGTCGAGGCCGTAGATCTTGGCGGCAAGGCGCGAGGCGATCGCGGCGACGGTCTTGTCCTTGCGCTCGGAGATGTCGCGGGCGCTGCCGGCGGTGTCGGCATGCACGATCGGCTTGATGCCGAGCTTGCGGATGATGCGGCGGCACTGGCCGAGCGCGTGGACATGGCTTTCGACGCTCTTGATGTCCTCGAGCCTGGTCCCCTTCACCGCCATCAACTGGTGCCGGACCGGCAAGAACCATTCGCCGATGATGAACAGGCCGGAGGCGGGCAATAGGTGATGGATGTCGGCAACGCGGCCCGCGACCGAATTCTCGATCGGGATCATGCCGAGATCGGCCTCGCCGGACGAGATCGCCGACAGCGCATCCTCGAAGGTGGCGCAGGGCATCGGCTCGGCGTCGGGATAGGCCTCGACGATGGCGATGTGGGAATTGGCTCCGGGTTCGCCCTGGAATGCGATCTTCATCTTGCTCATGACTTGAAGTGCTCCTGATCGGCCTTGTAGCAGCGGCTCAGGATTTGGAAAGGATGCTGCGCGCGGTTTCGAGATCGGGCGGCGTGTCGACGCCGCGGGGCACGCTGTCGACGATCATGATGTCGATGCGCATGCCCGCTTCCACCGCCCGGAGCTGCTCAAGGCTCTCCTGTTTTTCGAGGGGGGAGGGCGGCAGCGCCACGAACCGCTCCAGGGCGGCACGGCGATAGGCGTAAAGTCCGATGTGGTGGTATCGCGGTCCGTTACCGTATGGGGCGGTGGCGCGGGTGAAATAAAGTGCCCGCAGCCGCTTCGGCCCGATTTGCGAGCCGACCGCCTTGACGACGCTCGGGGCGAGGTCCTCCTCCTCGGTGTGGATCTGAGAGGCCAGCGTCACGATGTCGACCGCGGGGTCCTCAAAGGGCGGCAGCACCTCGCGGATCGTTGCCGGGGTGATGGTCGGGAAATCGCCCTGCAGATTGATCACGATCTCGGCCTTGCCCTCGGGATCGAGCTTCTGCATGGCCTCGTGGATGCGGTCCGAGCCGGAGGGGTGGTCGGCGCGGGTCATCACCGCCTCGCCGCCATGGGCGGTTACGACCGCGGCGATCTCGTCGGTGTCGGTGGCCACCGCAACCCGGCCGATGCCGGCGGCCTCGGCACGGCGCATCACATGCACGATCATCGGCTGGCCCGCGATGTCGGCGAGCGGCTTGCCGGGCAGGCGGGTGGCGGCCATGCGGGCCGGGATCAGCACCAGGATGCGGGGATCGATCATCGGTTCAAGAGCCTGGAAACGGGGCGTTTTCCGCGCCGAGAAATGGGGTGGGGACGGGCTGAAAGCCGGGTCGCTTATACGGGTTGCCAGACCCCGGGCAAACCGATATCTCAATGGCAAAACTCGGGGAAACAATAAGGAACGTTTTTGATTCTCCCGAGGCTCGTCCTGGCGGCCGCCCGGCCGCTAATCCTTCTTGCGGTGTGGGGCCTGGCCGGAAATGGACTCTTTCGAACTCAATAAAATTCTCGGTGCCGTTCTTGGCACCTGTCTCATCCTGCTGGTGACGAGCTTCACCGCGAGTGCGCTGTTCGCGCCCAAGATGCCGGAAAAGCCGGGTTTCGAGATCGCGGTCAAGGAAGACGCCGGCCACGGCGGCAAGGAAGGCGGCGCTGCCGCGGCTTCCTCCGAGCCGATCGAAAAGCTGCTCCAGACTGCCTCCGTCGAGAAGGGCGCGGCTGCCGCCAAGAAGTGCGGTGCCTGCCACACCTTCGAAAAGGGCGGCCCGAATCGCGTCGGTCCGAACCTCTACGGCGTCGTCGGCGAGGCCAGGGGCCAGGGCCGCAACGGCTTCAACTTCTCGGCTGCGATGAAGGGCAAGGGCGGTACCTGGACCTTCGACGACCTCAACAAGTTCATCGCCAATCCGAAGGGCTTCATCCCGGGCACCGCGATGGGCTTCGCCGGTATCCCCAAGGATTCCGAGCGCGCCGACGTCATTGCCTATCTGAATTCGCTGTCGGAGCATCCGCAGCCGCTGCCGACGGCCTCGAAGTAAGGCCTCAAAAGCTGGACTTGGAAGACGCGGCCAGGCTGAAAAGCCTGGCCGTTTCCATATCCGGGCCTCGCGGCGAATTTATCGGGGCGTTTGGCCGCATCCGGGAGGCCGTCCGGCCTTCCAACATGAGGAAAAAGCAACATATTCCGTCGAAACCTCGCCTATATTGGGAACTTAAAGGGGTAGCCTCCTTCAAGACAGGACTATTGATTTGGCCATTACCCGACGCGATCTCCTGCTCACCAGTGCTGCGGCCGCAGCGCTTCCCGCCCTCGGTTCCGTGGCGGGCGTTCCCGTCATCGGTACGGCTGCGGCGCAATCGGCGAGCGAGCCGGCTGCAAGCGGGCTTCCTTGGCGCCATGCGCTGTCGCTGTTCGGGAAGGTCAAGTATCCCGCCGACTTCAAGCGCTTCGACTACGTCAATCCGGAAGCGCCGAAGGGCGGCGTCGTGCGCCAGATCGCCGTCGGCACGTTCGACAATTTCAACATCGTCGTGTCGGGGGTGAAGGGCCAGGTCTCCGGAGCGGTCGCTTTCATCTACGAAACCCTGCTGACGCCCGCGCTCGACGAAGTCTCGACCGAATACGGCGCGCTGGCCGAAGCCGTCAGCCACCCCGACGACTTCTCCTTCGTCATTTATCGTTTGCGGCCGCAGGCCAAATGGCATGACGGCAAGCCGGTCACGGTCGAGGACGTGATCTTCTCGCTCGATTCCTTCAAGAAGCACCACCCGATGTACTCGGCCTATTACAGCCATGTGGTCCGGGCCGAGAAGGTCGGCGAGCGCGACGTGAAATTCGTGTTCGACGCGCCGGGCAATCGCGAGCTGCCGCAGATCGTTGGGCAGCTCACGGTCCTGCCCAAGCATTGGTGGGAAGGGACGGACGCACAGGGCCGCAAGCGCGATGTTTCCGCGACCACGCTCGAAGTGCCGCTCGGCTCCGGGCCCTACAAGATCAAGGAATTCGTCGCCGGACGCTCGATCGCGCTGGAGCGCGTCAAGGACTATTGGGGCCGCGATTTCGCCGCCAACGTGGGCCGCAACAATTTCGACGAGCTGCGCTACGAGTATTTTCGCGACGCCACCGTGGCGATCGAGGCTTTCAAGGCCGATCAGGTCGATTGGCGCAACGAGAACAGCGCGAAGAGCTGGGCGACGGCCTACGATTTCCCGGCAGTCGCTGAAAAGCGGGTGATCCTCGAGGAGTTCGCCAATCGCAGCTCGGGCGTGATGCAGGCTTTCGTGCCGAACCTGCGCCGCGCCAAGTTCAGCGATCCGCGCGTGCGCCGCGCGCTCAATTACGCATTCGACTTCGAGGAGATGAACAAGCAGATCTTCTTCGGTCAGTACAAGCGCATCAGCAGCTATTTCGACGGCATCGACGAGCTCATGGCGACCGGCCTTCCGCAGGGGAAGGAGCTCGAGATACTCGAGACCGTTCGCGCCCAGGTGCCGCCCGAAGTCTTCACGACGGCCTACACCAATCCGGTCGGCGGCAGCCCGGAAGCCGTGCGCGACAATCTGCGCGAGGCGCTGCGCCTGCTCAAGGAGGCCGGCTACGAGGTGCGTGACCGCAAGCTGATCGACGTCAAGACCGGCACCCAGTTCTCACTTGAATTGCTCAACCAGGATCCGAGCTTCGAACGGGTGACGCTGTTCTACAAGCCGTCGCTGGAGCGGCTCGGCATTGCCGTGAGCGTGCGGACGGTCGACCCGACCCAATACGAGAACAGGACGCGCGACTGGGATTTCGACGTCGTCACCAACTCCTGGGGCGAGTCGCAATCGCCGGGCAACGAGCAGCGCGAGTTCTGGTCGTCCAAGACCGCCGACATCGCCGGTTCGCGCAACATCGCCGGCATCAAGAACCCGGCGATCGACAAGCTGATCGAGCGGCTGATCTACGCCACGGATCGCGACGATCTCGTCGCGGCGACCAAGGCGCTCGACCGCGTGCTGCTGTGGAATCACTACGTCGTGCCGCAATGGACCTATAACAAGGTGCGCACCGCGCGGTGGGACCGTTTCGGCCGGCCCTCGGAATTGCCCAAATACGGCCAGTCCGGCTTCCCGTTCATCTGGTGGTACGACGCAGACAAGGCGGCGCGGATCGCAAAGAAGTCGTGAAGGATATCCCCCGCATGGCGCAGCTTTCACGCCGGCATGTGCTGGTCCTGGGTGCCGGCGGTGCGTTCAGCGCCGCCCTGTCGCGTAGCGCGGCTGCGTCGGAAGGGCCGGTCGAAGCCCACGGCATCTCGGCCTTCGGCGACCTCAAATATCCCGCCGACTTCCGCCATTTCGACTACGTCAATCTCGACGCGCCGAAGGGCGGCACGTTTTCGCTGATTCCGTCGGTGCGCGCCTACAATCAGTCCTACCAGACCTTCAACTCGCTCAATGCCTACATCCTGAAGGGCGACGGGGCGCAGGGCATGGACATGACGTTCGTGCCGTTGATGGTGCGCGCAAACGACGAACCGGACGCGATGTACGGGCTGGCCGCCAAATCCGTGCAGATCTCGCCGGACAAGCTGGTCTATCGCTTCACCATGAGGCCCGAGGCGAAATTCCACGACGGGACCAGGCTGACGGCCCACGATGCGGCGTTTTCGCTGACGGCGCTGAAGACCAAGGGACATCCGCTGATCATCGTGCAGATGCGCGACATGGTCAGTGCGGAAGCTGTCGACGATGCGACGCTGGTCGTCACCTTCGCCAAGGGACGCGCGCGCGACGTTCCGCTCTATGTCGCGGGCCTGCCGATCTTCTCGAAGGCCTATTACGCCTCCCGTCCGTTCGACGAGTCGTCGCTGGACATCCCGCTCGGCTCGGGCCCGTACAAGGTGGGCAGGTTCGAGGTCAATCGCTACATCGAATACGAGCGGGTGAAGGACTGGTGGGCCGCCAATCTGCCGGTTTGCCGCGGCAGCTACAATTTCGATGTCGTGCGCTACGAATTCTATCGTGATCGCGACGTCGCGTTCGAGGGCTTCACCGGCAAGAACTATCTGTATCGCGAGGAGTTCACCTCCCGCATCTGGGCGACGCGTTACGACTTCCCGGCCGTCAAGGACGGTCGCGTCAAGATGGAGGTCGTGCCCGACGATACGCCATCCGGTGCGCAGGGCTGGTTCATCAACACGCGGCGCGACAAGTTCAAAGACCCTCGCGTGCGCGAGGCCCTGATCAACGCCTTCGATTTCGAGTGGACCAACAAGACCATCATGTACGGCGCCTATGCCCGTACGGTGTCGCCGTTCCAGAATTCGGACCTCATGGCCGGCGATGGGCCTCCTTCGCCGGAGGAGCTGAAGCTGCTGGAGCCGTTCCGCGGCCAGGTTCCCGACGACGTGTTCGCCGCGCCGTTCACGCCGCCCGTTTCGGACGGCTCAGGCCAGGACCGCAGCCTGCTGCGCAAGGCGCAGCAATTGCTGAACGAGGCCGGCGTGCCCATCAAGGACGGCAAGCGGGTGCTGCCGAACGGCGAGGTCTTCAAGATCGAGTTCCTGCTTGATGAGCCTTCGTTCCAGCCGCACCATGCGCCCTACGTCAAGAATCTCGGGACGCTCGGCATCGAGGCGAGCGTGCGTGTCGTCGATGCCGTGCAGCACAAGGCGCGCCAGGAAGATTTCGACTTCGACATGACGATCCAGCGCTTCAGCATGTCGGCGACCCCAGGCGATGCCATGCGCGCGTTCTTCTCGTCGCAGGTCGCGAACACCAAGGGTTCGTACAATCTCGCGGGTGTCGCCAATCCGGCCATCGACGCCATGATCGAGAAGATCATGGCCGCCGACAGCCGCGAGGAACTGACCATCGCCTGCCGTGCCTTCGATCGCCTGTTCCGCGCCGGCCGCTATTGGGTGCCGCAATGGTACAACAAGACGCACCGGCTGGCTTATTGGGATCAGTTCGGCCACCCGCAGAAGCTGCCGCGTTACGCCAACGGCGTCGGTGCTCCCGACATCTGGTGGCATGACGGCTCCAAGGCGGCCAAGCTCGAGCAGGCGAAATAATCATGAGTGCCTATATCGCCCGCCGCCTCCTGCTGATGATCCCGACTTTGCTCGGGATCCTCTTCGTGTCCTTCGTCGTGGTGCAGTTCGCGCCGGGCGGCCCGGTCGAACGTGTGATCGCACAGCTCTCGGGCGCCGACACCGGTGGCACGTCGCGCATTTCGGGCGGCGGCGATTTCGCGCAGCGCGCGCCGGGGCAGGTCGGTGCCGGGGGCGACGCCATCAACTCCAAATATCGGGGCGCGCAGGGGCTCGACCCCGATTTCATCAAGAAGCTGGAGGTGCAGTTCGGCTTCGACAAGCCGGCGCCCGAACGCTTCGCGCTGATGGTGTGGAATTTCGCCCGCTTCGATTTCGGCAAGAGCTATTTTCGCGATGTCAGCGTGCTTCAGCTCATCAAGGAGAAGCTGCCGGTCTCGATCTCGCTCGGCCTCTGGCTGACGCTTCTGACCTACCTGATCTCGATCCCGCTCGGCATCCGCAAGGCGGTGAACGACGGTGCGCGGTTCGATACCTGGACCTCCACCGTGCTGGTGCTCGGCTATGCCATTCCGGGCTTCCTGTTCGCGATCCTCCTCATCATCCTGTTTGCCGGGGGCTCGTTCTTCAATTGGTTCCCGCTGCGCGGACTGACCTCGGACGGCTGGTCGCAATTTCCCTGGTACTGGAAGATCATCGACTATTTCTGGCATCTGACGTTGCCGCTGATCGCCATGGGCCTGGGTGCGTTCACCACCATGACGTTCCTGACCAAGAACTCGTTCCTGGACGAGATCCGCAAGCAATACGTCATGACCGCCCGCGCCAAGGGCTGCAGCGAGAACCGGGTGCTGTACGGCCACGTCTTCCGCAACGCCATGCTGATCGTGATCGCCGGCTTCCCCGGGACCTTCATCCACGCCTTCTTTTCCGGCTCGCTGCTGATCGAGACCATCTTCTCGCTGGATGGATTAGGGCTGCTCAGCTTCGAGAGCGTGCTCAACCGCGACTATCCCGTGGTGTTCGGCACGCTCTACATCTTCTCGCTGGTCGGACTCGTGATCAATCTGATCTCCGACCTGACCTATATGTGGATCGATCCGCGGATCGATTTCGAGGCGCGGGAGGTCTGATGACGATCACCGCACCGACGCCGATCGAGACCACTGCGAAGTCGCCGCTCGGCGATGCCGTTCCGATTACGCGCAAGCCGTTCGCGCCTTCGCCGCTCAACAGGCGGCGCTGGCAGAACTTCAAGGCCAACCGGCGCGGCTACTGGTCGTTCTGGATATTCATCATCCTGTTCGTGGTCTCGCTGTTCGCCGAGCTGATCGCCAACGATCGGCCTTTCCTGATCAAGTTCGACGGCCGCCTCTATTGGCCGGCCTTCGTCACCTATTCGGAGACGACCTTCGGCGGTGATTTCGAGACGGCGGCGGACTACCGCGATCCCTATTTGCAGAAGCTCATCAAGGACAAGGGCGGCACCATCGTCTGGCCGCTGATCCGCTACTCCTACGACACCCATAATCTCGACCTGCCGACGCCGGCGCCGTCGCCGCCGACCTGGATGCTGACGGAGAAGCAATGCCAGCCGGTGGTGGAGAAGAAGGGGCTGAAGAGTTGCCGCGACCTCGAATACAACTGGCTCGGCACCGATGATCAGGGCCGCGACGTGGTGGCGCGGCTGATCTACGGCTTCCGCATCTCGGTGCTGTTCGGCCTTTGCCTCACCATCGTCTCGTCCGTCGTCGGCATCGCGGCGGGCGCCGTGCAGGGCTACTTCGGCGGCCGGGTCGATCTGATCTTCCAGCGCTTCATCGAGATCTGGACGGCTATTCCCTCGCTCTACCTTCTCCTGATCCTGTCTTCGGTGCTCGTGCCCGGCTTCTTCGTGCTGCTCGGGATCCTCTTGCTGTTCTCCTGGGTCTCGCTGGTTGGTCTCGTGCGGGCCGAGTTCCTGCGCGGGCGCAATTTCGAATATATCCAGGCGGCGCGGGCGCTCGGCGTCTCCAACCCGGTCATCATGTTCCGCCATTTGCTGCCGAATGCGATGGTCGCGACCATGACGTTCCTGCCGTTCATCGTGTCGAGTTCGGTGATGACGCTGACGGCGCTCGACTTCCTCGGTTTCGGCCTGCCGCCGGGATCGCCCTCGCTCGGCGAACTGCTCTCGCAGGCCAAGGCCAATGTGCAGGCGCCCTGGCTCGGCTTCTCCGGCTTCTTCTCGGTCGCGATCATGCTGTCGCTGCTGATCTTCATCGGCGAAGCCGTGCGCGACGCCTTCGATCCGCGCAAGACGTTCAGGTAAGCCCATGGACGCGATCAACCAGCCCCTCCTTAGCGTGCGCGATCTCTCGGTGGCCTTCCACCAGGGCGGCGCCACCACGCTTGCGGTCGACAAAGTGTCGTTCCAGATCAAGCGCGGCGAATGCGTCGCGCTGGTCGGCGAATCCGGCTCCGGCAAGTCGGTCAGTGCGCTCTCGATCCTGAAGCTGCTGCCCTATCCGAACGCCTCGCACCCCTCGGGCAGCATCCGCTTCAAGGGACAGGAGCTGATCGACCAGTCCGAGCAGCAGATGCGGGAGATCCGCGGCAGCGACATCTCCATCATCTTCCAGGAGCCGATGACCTCGCTCAACCCGCTGCACACGATCGAGGCGCAGATCGGCGAGATCATCCAGCTGCACAATCCGACCAGCAATTCCGAGGCGCGCAAGCGCACCCTGGAGCTCTTGACGCAGGTCGGCATCCCCGAGCCCGAGACGCGGCTGAAGAGCTATCCGCATCAGCTCTCCGGCGGCCAGCGCCAGCGCGTGATGATCGCGATGGCGCTCGCCAACGAGCCGGACCTGTTGATCGCGGACGAGCCGACCACGGCGCTCGACGTCACCGTGCAGGCGCAGATCCTGGCGCTGCTTGCCGAGATCCGTTCCCGGCTCGGCATGAGCCTGCTGTTCATCACCCATGACCTCGGCATCGTCCGCCGCATCGCCGACACGGTGTGCGTCATGAAGGGTGGTGTGATCGTCGAGCAGGGACCGGTCGAGCAGGTCTTCAAGTCCCCAAAGCATCCCTATACGCGCGATCTGCTGGCCGCCGAGCCCAAGCCCGATCCGGCGCCGCCGCAGCCGCATGCGCCGGTGGTGATGTCGGCCGATGATCTGAAGGTCTGGTTCCCGATCAAGCGCGGCCTGATGCGCAAGACGGTCGGCCACATCAAGGCGGTCGACGGCGTCAGCGTCGCCGTGCGCAAGGGCGAGACGCTCGGCGTCGTCGGCGAATCCGGCTCGGGTAAGACCACGCTGGGGCTCGCGCTCTTGCGGCTGATCTCCTCGAACGGGCGCATCGTGTTCCTCGGCAAGGACATCCAGGGCCTGCGCTTCAAGGAGATGCGCCCGTTCCGGCGCGACATGCAGATCGTGTTCCAGGATCCGTTCGGCTCGCTCAGCCCCCGCATGTCGGTTGCCGACATCATCGCCGAAGGCCTCTCTGTGCATCAGCCGAACCTCTCGCGCGAGGAACGCGAGGCGCGCGTCGTCAAGGCTCTGGAAGATGTCGGGCTGAAGCCGGAGACGCGCTACCGCTATCCGCACGAATTCTCCGGCGGCCAGCGCCAGCGTATCTCGATCGCGCGCGCGGTTGTGCTCGAGCCGGATTTCGTCGTGCTGGACGAGCCGACCAGCGCGCTCGACATGCTGTTCCAGGCGCAGATGGTCGATCTGTTGCGCGAGCTGCAGCGCAAGCGCGAGCTCACCTACATGTTCATCTCGCACGATTTGCGTGTCGTCGCCTCGCTCGCCAGCCACCTCATCGTGATGCGCGGCGGCAAGGTGGTCGAAGAGGGACAGGCGGCCGAGCTGTTCAAGAACCCGAAGACGGACTACACGCGCGCGCTGTTTGCGGCGGCGTTTCGCCTGGAGACGGCGGGCAACGGGGCGGTGGCGACGTAGCTCGCCGTTCCCGGGCGCGCGAGCAGAATTCCGGGGACGCTGTCAATTCTGGCCAGGGTGGCCTCATCCGGCCAGCCGCGTTGATTTATGCGGCGCGATCCTTGTCGGACCGTTCCGCGGCCTCTGTCGCAGTCTCTTCCAACTTCTTTTCGTAGCTGGCCTCCAGCCTCTCGATGCTATCGGCCCACATCCTCAGCATCGAGACCTGAAAGTGCATCATCGGCTTCAGGGCATTCATGCCCATTGCCGTCGCGGCGGCGATACGTCGTTGCGGCTCGCTCGCGAAACGATCTGCATTGGTGTTGTCTGCCATGCTGTTCGCTCCTTCGCTCTGGTATTATTGCCTAAGCTATCGGCCGCGCTGTGAACTGCGCTCTTCCAGGCGCTCGGCCAAAATCTGATCTGCCGCGAGTCGCGCACATTGCTCGTCGTGCAATTCATCCAGCTTTTTCAGGTAGGCGACTGCGGCGATTTGCAGGAGATCGAAATCATCTTCGCCGGTATCGCGAAGATTGGAAATGTAGCGGTCAAGGGCGGAGCGCCTGTCGTCGTTCTCGCTGATGCCGCTGTGGACCAGCAAGTAGTTCCGCCAAGCGAACGCACACGCGCCTTCTCTGGCATGAGAATTCATGGGCACCTCCCAAGCCAGAGAAAGACTGACGACGCGTTTCGTTCCGCGAAACTCCGAGATGTAACGTTGTTCCGTAGCTGCACCGCACGGTACACATGAGACGAGGCTGATCGTCCTTCCGGAGCCGGCGGATGTTCCTGGAACGCGGGGCATCTGCGCCGGAGTGTCGCAGCAGGCTCTCACAAATGGATCGGTTTCCGCGGTAATATCCCGGCCTCAAGCTTATTGCGGAGCCGGTGATGGCGTCAAAGCTGTCTGCGGGCACCGTCGTTTTGCTGATGCTTGCAGCAACGGTGCTTTTGATCGCAATTCGAGCGCCTGCGTGGCTATGGCTGCTGCTCGGCGCCTTTGCGTTCGCGGTGCTGTATATCGTCGCGAGAACGAGGTCGCGTTACGATCCGCTCGATCCGCTCGATCCGCGCTTCGGCAGCTGCATCCCCCCGATTTACAAGCCGAAGCCCGGCGCCGGAAATCTGTCCAGCCACGATGGTGACGGCTGATCCACGCGGCGAATTCGTGAGGAGACGACCTATAGCCGCTTGATCGCCGCGACGTCGCTGCCGGCCTGCCGGATCCGCGCAATCGCAGGCTCGATCGGCTCGATCACCGTCGCCATATGATGCGCATTGGCGTGGACCATGGTGCCGCCATCGCGCACGATGGCAACATGGCCCCTCCAGAAGATCAGGTCGCCGCGCCGCAAGCTGCCGTGCTCGTGCGGCTCCAGCGCACGGCCGAGGCCCGCCTGCTGCATATCGCTGTCGCGCGGGCAGCCGATGCCGGCTGATGTCAGCGAAACCTGCACCAGGCCCGAGCAATCGATGCCAAGACTGCTCTTGCCGCCCCAGAGATAGGGCGTGCCGACGAAGCGCTCGGCGACGGCGACGAAGTCCGGCTCGCGGTGATCGAGCGAGGCGAGATGCGCCTTCGGCAAGAATGTTCCCTCGCGCGTCACGGCGAAGCTGCCGTCCTCGCGGACCACTGCGATCTTCGAGCCCAGCACCAGCGTGTCGGCCGGCGGGAGCTTGATCGAGGGCCCGGGGAAAGCAAAGGTTCGGAGCGCACTCACCTTGTGGGTCGGTACGGCCGCGGGTTTCGCGAGCGCTGCATCCGGCAGCCAGCCGACATAGCCGTCGCCATTGAGCTGGCCCCAGGCCCAACCCTCGCCGTTGTGATCGTAGACCGTGACGCGTTCGCCGCGCAGCGCCTCCGTCATCAGCATTGCGCCTGAGGACGGCTGCTCGCGCATGGGCGCGACCGGCTCGACCACCTCGAACTCTTCGCCCTCGACGAAGCGCTGCGCCTCGACCTTGCCTTCGAGGTATTTGGCGGCGAGGTCGGCCCGCGCCGGTGTCACTCGCGGATCATGCATAGCGCTCGCTCAGCACCTTGTAGATGGCGCGCGCGGCCTGGCACTCGCCGCCTTCGGGCCTCGCCGGCTTGGCCGACGGCGTCCAGCCGTAGATGTCGACATGCAGCCAGCTGCCGGCGTGCTCGACGAAGCGTTGCAGGAACAGCGCGCAGGTAATCGAGCCGGCAAAGCCGCCGGACGGCGCGTTGGTGATGGTGGCGGTCTTGGAGTCCAGCCACGCATCGTAAGGCGGCCACAGCGGCATGCGCCACAACGGATCGTTCTCCTTCGCCGCGCAGCGCGCGACGTCGGCGGCCAGCGTCTCATCATTGGTGTAAAAGGGCGGTAAATCCGGGCCCAACGCAACGCGCGCGGCGCCGGTCAGCGTGCCCAGATCGATCAGCAGGTCGGGCTTCTCCTCGTCGGCGAGCGCCAGCGCGTCGGCGAGCACGAGGCGGCCCTCCGCATCGGTATTGCCGATCTCGACCGTGATGCCCTTGCGAGAGGTGAAAATATCGAGCGGGCGGAAGGCATTTCCGGCGACCGCGTTCTCGACTGCGGGGATCAGCACGCGCAGCCGCACCTTCAGCTTGGCGTCCATCACCATGCGCGCCAGCGCCAGCACGTTGGCGGCGCCGCCCATGTCCTTCTTCATGATCAGCATGCCGCTCGACGGCTTCAGGTCGAGCCCGCCGGTGTCGAAGCAGACGCCCTTGCCGACCAGCGTCACCTTGGGATGTGCAGGGTCGCCCCAGCCGATGTCGATCAGCCGCGGCGCGCGGTCGGAAGCCATGCCGACGGCGTGGATCAGCGGAAAATTCTTCTCCAGCTCCTCGCCGATGGTGCAGGCAAAGCTCGCGCCGAATTCGGCGGCAAGCGCTTGCGCGGCCGCGGCGAGCTCTTCCGGCCCCATGTCGTTGGAGGGCGTGTTGATGAGGTCGCGTGCCAGCATCGCGGCGTCCGCGATGCGATCGATCTCGGCGGCGTCCACGCCGTCGGGCGGCACCAGGCGGACCTCGGGCCGGTCCGCCTTGCGGTAGCGGGCGAAGCGGTAAGTGCCGAGCGCGAAGGCGAGCGCGGCGAGCCGGGCATCGTGCGGTGCATTGGCGAAGCGATAGGTCCCCGGCGGCAGCAGGCCGGGCAGGGCGCCCGGCCGGAACAGGTCGCGCGACTTTGCCCCTTCGTCCTCGAGGCCGAACAGCACTTGCGCGATCGCGCCGTCGGGCGCGGGCAGCGCGAGATAGCCGCCCGGCTTGGCGGAATAAGCGCTCGCGGCGGCGAACTGGCGTTGCGCCGGCGGCAAGCTCTCGCGCACGGCATCCCAGCCCGATTTGGTGACGAAGGTGATCGGGATGGCGGTCGAGGACGTCTCGAAGACAGAGGGCATTGGCGGGTCCGGATCGTCAGGTCAGGCGAACTCAACGAGACTTCGCAGAGTTTTGCCGTGGCCGCAATCGGCTTTGCTGCCGGTCCATCAGCGGCCGCTACTCGCAGCAACGCGGTCATGCTAGGTTCCGGCAAAGGCCGTCAGGCGTACAAAGGATCGCCGCCGGCCGGAGGCGAAGCCTGCCGGGAGGGAAACGCAATGGAATTTGTGTGGAGCGTGGTCACATTCATCGGCCAGGCCGTCGAGGCGATCTTTGGTTACGTCGAGCATCATCACTGGATTTTCGCGTTCCTGGCCGGCGGCTACGTCTTCTATCTTCACGACCGCTCCGTCCATGCGCGTTTCGATGCACTCGACAAGCGTGTCGACGAAATCCGCAAGCGGCTTGCCATCGAATATTGATTGGACGAAACGAAACCGTCGTGCGGCAGCTCTCGTATTCACGTTGAGAACTGCCGTTCACGAGAGCGCGGCCGCGGGGCTTTACTAGCGCTGCGGTTGTGGCATTATTGGCGGATATTTTAGATTGTGCCCCGCGTCTCTGCACGTATCGAGCGCAAGAGCGCGGCGGCATGCGGTTGATGCTTGATCCGATGTCATCCCTGCACCGGTCGAGACCAGCCTGAACCTGTTCGTCGAAGCCATTTCTCTTATCGTTTGAGCGGCGCAGCATTCGCAAATGAGCGGCGCAAAATGCATAGATCGTTCGTCATTGCCCAGATCTCAGATCTGCATCTGGATGGATCAGGCCGGCTGCTCACGACGATCGAGGGGCTGGCGGCCGCTCTGCGCGAGAAGATGGCGGATTTCGCCGATGTTCCCGATCGCATCCTGCTGATCACGGGCGATCTCGTGGACGACCCGACGCCGCGCGCGCTGGACGAAGCGCTCGCCGTCATCGCGTCCTTCCGGCAGAGCGGGCTGTTCACCGATATCCAGGCGGTCGCCGGCAATCACGACGCCGGGCGCGCGGGCCGCCGCACGGGCCGCCACGACGTCTACGATTACCTGCACCTGCCGCGGACCTCGAAGAGCGTCTACTACCGCCAGGCCGGCCTCGACCTCGTGCTGTTGGATTCCAACCGCGCCAGCCTCACCACCTTTGCGAGCGGGAACATCGATCAGGCCGCCTACAACGCCATGGTCGCCGATTCCGCGCGGCTGAGTGTCGATCTCGCAGGCAGCCTTGGATCGGCCGGACGTGCCGACTATTCCGAGCCGGTTGAAAACCTCGTGCGGGTGCTGGCGATGCACCACCATCCGCTGCCGCAGGCGACCGGCGAAGGAAAGCGCTTTCTCGGCGCGCCGGACGAGCCGCTGATGTATCTCGCGGCGCCCGCGACCTTCCTCGAAGCGGCGACCTCGCTCAACGTCGATCTGGTCCTGCACGGCCACCGGCACGTCGAGGGGCTGACCCGCTATTCGATTCCCGATCCGCGTGCGACGCGGAGCAAGGGCGACGAAGCATTCTGGCGCACGATCTACGTGCTGTCCTGTCCGTCCTCGACCGGGCAGGCCGGCGACGATGCCGGCTTCAACCTCATCCATTTTGGCCCGATGTCAGGAACGGGCCGTGAAGAGTATTGCTTCGCGATCGCCCGCTATTCGCGGCGGCGCAACGACGGCGTCTTCAAACTGCTCGACTCGAATTTGCCTGATGGTGTGATCAGGCTGCCCGCCGGGCGGGATTTTTCCCGCGACCCGGCGGTTCAATCGGCCATCGAGATCGGCGCATTGACGACCCTGACGCGGGATCGCGCCGCGGCTTTCGCCCGCCAGCTCCTGAAGCGTCACGTTTTCCATCCCATCGACGAGGTGGATTGGCCCAGCGCGTTCCTCACTTACCTCGTCACCGCCGAGACCTGGGCCGAACTGGAGGGCAGGTTCGCGAGGTCGGGACGCAAGCAGGACGTCGAGGCACTTGTCGCCGTGACGCAGATGCTGCGACGGCTGACCGCGCATTCCGCCGGCGTGCTCGGCATCGACGATGCCGAGATCGACGAGATCCGCATCAGGCGTCTGGGCAATCGCGATGATCTCCTGCGCGAACTGCCGAGCGGACCGCGTGCGGACGTCGACGTCGAGGCTCAGGTGCAGCAAAGACTGCAATTGTTGCGGGACCTGTACGAGCAGGTGAGGAGGCTCGGCAGCGAGGCCCCTCCGTAGGCGCCGGATTGACGGACAATCGGCGTTAACCGGCCATTAGGGTTAACAGTCTATTGCTGGCGCGTTCGGCTCGATCCCTCCGCTCGAGAGTCAAAGCGTCATGCGTCAACGGTTCAGTCCTGCCCGGCTTCTCGCGTCTGCCTCGCTCGTCGCGATGGTGGCGATCAGTCTCGGCGGCTGCACGGCAATGTCAAAGCTCTCCGACGTCACCGGCTCGATCGGGTCGAGCGGCTCGCGCGCGGAGGCAGCTCCCGTCGATCCCGCCCGCGCCGTCGAAGTCTATGGCGAGCGCTACCGTGCCAATCCCAAGGACCCCGACGCGGCGCTCGGCTATGGCCAGGCCCTCCGCGCCAACGGCCAGCGCGCGCAGGCCGCCGCCGTGCTCGAGCAGGCGACCATCGCCAATCCCGGCAACAAGGTGCTGTTGGCCCAGTACGGCCGCGCGCTCGCCGACAACGGCAATTTCCAGCAGGCTTTCGACGTGCTGTCGAAGGCGCATTCGCCCGACAATCCGGATTGGCGCCTGCTCTCCGTGCAGGGCACGGCGCTCGACCAGATGGGCCGTCACGAGGAGGCGCGTGGCTACTACACGAGCGCGCTGAAGATCGCACCGGGCGACCCCGGCGTGCTCTCCAATCTGGGCCTGTCCTACATGCTGTCGAAGGACCTGCCGAAGGCCGAGGAGGCACTGCGGCAGGCCTATGCCTCGCCGCGCGCCAGCAGCCGGGTGCGGCAGAATCTCGGCCTGGTCGTCGGTCTCCAGGGCCGCTTCGCCGAGGCCGAGACCATCGTGAAGGCGGACCTGCCGCCGGATCAGGCCGCAGCCAATGTCGCCTATCTCAAGGAGATGCTGAGCCGCAGCGAGGGCCCGCGCGGCGCGCCGAAACGGACGCCGGTCGCCTCGCTCAGCCAGTCCGACTGATCCGAACCCGATAGCCTCGTTCCGATATTGCCGGCGCGGACCGCTTGCGGTCCGCCTCCTGCATCATTGCAGCTCGGAGATCTTGATGCCGGTCGGTCCGAGAATGACGACGAACAGCACCGGCAGGAAGAACAGGATCATCGGCACCGTCAGCTTCGGCGGCAGCGCGGCGGCCTTCTTCTCGGCCTCGTTCATGCGCATGTCGCGGTTTTCCTGCGCCATGACGCGCAGCGAGTGCCCGAGCGGCGTGCCGTAGCGTTCGGCCTGCTGAAGCGCCAGACACACCGATTTGACGCCCTCGAGCCCGGTGCGCCGCGCCAGGTTCTCGTAGGCCACCTTGCGGTCCTGCAGATAGGACAGCTCGGCGGTGGTCAGCGTGAACTCTTCCGACAGCGCGATCGACTGGCCCACGATCTCGGTGGCGACCTTGCGGAACGCCATTTCAACCGACATGCCGGATTCGATGCAGATCAGCAGCAGGTCGAGCGCGTCCGGGAAGGCGCGCTTGATCGAGAGCTGGCGCTTGGAGATCGCGTTCCTGAGGAACAGCATCGGCGCCTGCAGGCCGAGATAGGCGGCGCCGATACAGATGCCGATCTTGATCGGCATCGGCTTCTCCATATGCGCGATCAGGAACACATACAGGATCGAGCCGACGAACAGCACGATCGGAGCCACCATGCGCGCGAACAGGAATGTGACGTAGGGCGCCTGGCCGCGGTAGCCGGCCATGATGAGCTTGTCGCGCGCGGCCTCCTGCGCCAGCCATTTGGTGAGGTTGAAGTCCTCGACCACCCGCGAGACGATCTGCTTCGGCGTCTGCCGCAGCGAGACCTTCTCGTTCTTGTTGAGGCGATCGCGCTCGCGCTGCCGGATGCGTTCGCGCTCGCTCGCCACCGCCTTCATCCGCTTGGAGAGGCCTTCGCCGGCGAACAGCGGCATCACCAGCGAATAGACGGTCGCGCTGGCGGCGATGGCCGCCAGCAGCATCGTCATGAAGCGGACGTCATGCAGTTTTGAAACGAGGAACTCGACCATACGCCACCGTCAGAAATCGAAGTTGATCATCTTCTTCATCACCATGATGCCGATCGACATCCAGATGACGCAACCGACCAGCATGAGCTGACCGGTCGGATGGGTCCAAAGCAGCGAGATGTAGTGCGGCGTCGTGAGATAGACGAGGAACATCACGATCGGCGGCAGAGAGCCGATGATGCCGGCCGAAGCCTTGGCTTCCATCGACATCGCCTGGATCTTTTCCTTCATCTTCTTGCGGTCGCGCAGCACCTTGGAGAGGTTGCCGAGGGCTTCGGACAGGTTGCCGCCCGATTTCTGCTGGATCGAGATGACGATGCCGAAGAAGTTGGCTTCCGGCAGCGGCATGCGATCGTAGAGGCGCGAGCAGGCTTCGCCGAGCGGCATGCCGATCGCCTGGGTCTCGATGATGGCCAGGAACTCGCTGCGCAGCGGCTCGGGCGCGTCGGCGGCCACGACCTTGATCGATTCGAACAGGGGTAGGCCCGCCTTGATGCCGCGGACGATCACGTCCACGGCGTCGGGCAGTGCCGCCAGGAACTTGGTTTCGCGGCGCTTCTTCAGGAAGCCGAGCGCCCAGCGCGGCAGGCCGAAGCCGCCGGCAAAGGCAAGGCCGGCGGCGCCGAGCAGACCGCCGCCGACAAACATGGCGGCCGCGAACAGCGCGCCGCCGACGATGGCGGAGACGATCCAGAATTTCTGCGGTGTCCAGTTCAGCCCGGCCTGCGAGATGCGGACGCTGAGCGGGACGCTCTTCTCCTGCTGGCGCCGGGCCTCGAGATCCTTCAGCGAGGTCTCGACCTGCTCGCGGCGCGAGCGCTGGCTCTTTTCGGACTGCTTGGCCGCCGGCGCGTCGGCGCGCGCGATCGAGGCGCGTCGGCTTTCCGCCTTCCGCTCTCCGGACAGCATCGGATAGAGGAAGACCCAGGCGATGCCGCCGACGGCGGCGGTGGCGAGGAAGGCGAGGGCGAGGATCTGGATGTTCATGATGTCACTGATCCGCTCACGTCTGCGGCGCCACTTCCGCGGCGTCGAGCGCAGCGGCAAGGCGCTTCTCGTCGCCGTAATAGCGCGCGCGCTCCCAGAATTTCGGACGACCGATGCCGGTCGAGCGGTGGCGGCCGATGATCTTGCCGTTGGCGTCCTCGCCGACCAGGTCGTAGAGGAAGATGTCCTGGGTGATGATGGTGTCGCCTTCCATGCCCATCACCTCGGTTATGTGGGTGATGCGGCGCGAGCCGTCGCGCAGACGCGCGGCCTGGACGATGACGTCGATCGAGGCGCAGATCATCTCGCGGATGGTACGCGAGGGAAGCGAGAAGCCGCCCATCGTGATCATGGATTCGCAGCGCGACAGCGCCTCGCGCGGATTGTTGGCGTGCAGCGTGCCCATTGAGCCGTCATGGCCGGTGTTCATGGCCTGCAGCAGGTCGAATGCCTCAGGTCCGCGGACTTCGCCGACGATGATGCGCTCGGGGCGCATACGCAGGCAGTTACGCACCAGTTCGCGCATGGTGACTTGGCCCTCGCCCTCGATGTTGGGCGGGCGGGTTTCCAGCCGCACCACATGGGGCTGCTGGAGCTGGAGCTCGGCGGCGTCCTCGCAGGTGATGACGCGCTCGTCGTGCTCGATGTAGTTGGTGAGGCAGTTGAGCAGCGTGGTCTTGCCCGAGCCGGTGCCGCCGGAGATCAGCACGTTGCAGCGGACGCGGCCGATGATCTGGAGGATCTCGGCGCCTTCCGGCGAGATCGCGCCGAACTTGACGAGCTGATCCAGCGTCAGCTTGTCCTTCTTGAATTTGCGGATGGTGAGCGCGGGGCCGTCGATCGACAGCGGCGGCACGATGGCGTTGACGCGGGAGCCGTCGGCGAGACGCGCGTCGCAGATCGGCGAGGATTCGTCGACGCGCCGGCCGACCTGGCTGACGATGCGCTGGCAGATGTTGAGGAGCTGCTGGTTGTCGCGGAAGCGGATGCCGGTCTTCTGGATCTTGCCGTTGACTTCGATGAAGACCGTGTTGGCGCCGTTGACCATGATGTCGGCGATATCGTCGCGCGACAGCAGCGGCTCCAGCGGACCGTAACCGAGCACGTCGTTGCAGATGTCGTCGAGCAGTTCCTCCTGCTCGGCGATCGACATCACGATGTTCTTGATCGCGATGATCTCGTTGACGATGTCGCGGATTTCCTCGCGCGCCGACTCGGAATCGAGCTTGGCGAGCTGGGCGAGGTCGATGGCCTCGATCAGCGCGCCGAAGATGGTCGCCTTGACCTCGTAGTAATTGTCCGAGCGGCGGCTCTCCATGGGCGGAGGCGGCGGCGGGGCCTTGATCGGGGCGAGCGGCGGCGAGGCGACGGCCGGCGGAGGCGGCGCGCGCGACACCGTCGGCGCCGGAGCCGGGGTTGGCTCTGGCGACACGGCACCGGGCTTGGGGGCCCGAAGATCGGTGTCTGTTCCGCTACGCTTACCGAACACTTAACGACTCCATGCGGCGGCTTATTTTCCCCGCAACTTGTCAATCAGGGGTGAAAGCAAGGACGACTTTTGTTTCTTCGTTTCGCTGCGGCCGGTCAGGCGCTGGGCGATCTGGAGGAACATCTCGATCGACTTGTGGTTGGCCGAGATCTCCGCGATCATCTGGCCGTTGTTGGCGGCCGAGCCGAAGATCTGCGGCTCGAACGGGATCGAGACGACCGGCTGGCTCTCGATCGCCTTGGCGAACTCGGCGGCGGCGATTTCGGGCCGTTTCGGCACGCCGACCTGGTTCAGGCAGTACAGCGGCGGCCGGTCGTTCGGACGCGAAGCCTTGAGCAGGTCGAACAGGTTCTTGGTGTTGCGCAGGTTGGCAAGGTCGGGCGCCGCCACGATCAGGATGTCGTCCGCGCCGATCAGGGCGCGCTTGGTCCAGCCCGACCATTGATGCGGGATGTCGAGCACGATGCAAGGCATGGTGGCGCGCAGCGTATCGAACACGGAATCGAACGCATCGGTGCCGAAATCATAGACCCGGTCGAGCGTGGCGGGAGCCGCCAGCAGGCTCAGATGATCGGTGCACTTCGACAGCAGGCGGTCGATGAAGGCGGTATCGACGCGATCGGGCGAGAACACGGCGTCGGCAATGCCCTGCGGCGGGTCCTGGTTGTAGTCTAGCCCGGCGGTACCGAAGGCGAGGTCGAGGTCGGCGACCACCGCGTCCATCGCGAGATCGCGCGCGATCGCCCAGGCGACGTTATGGGAGATGGTGGACGCGCCGACGCCGCCCTTGGCGCCGACCACGGCGATGATGCGGCCGACCGCCTTGGCTTCCGGCGCCGAGAACAGGTTGCAGATCGAGCGCACGACGTCGATCGCGCCGACCGGCGCGAGCACGTAGTCGCTGACGCCGCGGCGCACCAGCTCGCGATAGAGCGTGACGTCGTTGATGCGGCCGATCACCACCACGCGGGTGCCGGCGTCGCAGACGGTGGCGAGGTGGTCGAGCCCGCCCAGGAGGTCGTTGCGGCCGTCGCTCTCGAGCACGATCACGTTCGGCGTCGGGGCCGAGCGGTAGGCTTCGATCGCGGCCGCCATGCCGCCCATCTGGATCTTCAAATGGGCCTTGCCGAGACGGCGATCCTCGCCGGCCGACTGCACCGCGGCAGCGGTCTCCACGGTCTCGCAGAAAGCCTGAACCGACACGCGCGGCGCGGGGGCAATATGCTCCTCGACCGGCGGAGGCGCTGCTTCCGGCTGCTCTTCTTGGGACTGGCGAGCGTAGTTGATCATTTGCCGGTGTCGCTGAGTTTGGCCTTTTCGGCCTCAGGATAGGGGACCGCCGTCGGCAATCCCTTGCGATACTTTTCGAAGAAGGCGGTGCGCCGTGTCGTGTAGGACGGCGTCTCGGACCGCGGCTGCTCGAGGTCCGAGGGGTTGTCGACCATGGCCGCGAGGTTGCGCTGATAGGCGCAGCCGTAATTGTAATAGTCCTTGTTCTCGAACCAGCTCTTGTTCTTCATGGAAGGACCGATGTCCTCCGGCCACAGGCCGCAGGGACCGGCGACCGCGGCGATCTTGGAATAGGTCAGCCGGATCGGCGGCAGGAAGCGCTTGTCTTCCGGCTGGTAGGGGCGGGTGATGACGCCGCGCGGCGGAACGCCCGCGGCACTCAGCATCGCCTGGATCTCTCGCATCGATTCCGCCGCCGGGCGCGCATTCGGCGTGCCGGCCGGCACGTCGATATGGATGGCGCCGGTGCCCTCGCGCAGCCAGGTCGATGCCAGGCCCATCACGTCGGCGCGCTGGGCGGCGGTCAGTCCGCCGCGGGCGTGGCCGACGAAGACGACGATCGAGCGGTTCTGCTCCTCGATCGCGATCGGATGACGCTGCTTGTAGTCGTCGGGAATGGAGGCGGTCGCAATCTCGTCGTGCTGGCAGCCGCCGAGCGCAAGCGCGATACCGACGAGCGCGCCACCGAAACCGGTGGCGCGTTTGCGAAGCTGGGGTGGTCTTGTGATCATCGTGGAGTCCCCGTTCCGCCTCAGTCGGTGATGAAGCCGTAGGTGCCGCGGTAATTCCGGGCCGGTTCGGTCCGGCCAGGCACGCCGTAGATGCGGTTGATGTTGCCGATCAGCTCGGCCTGCGGGTCGGCAGGCGCGGAGAAGCCGTCATCCGGCCGCGACAGGTCCTTGGGCGTCGTTGCGCGAACCACATAGGGCGTCACGATCACGACGAGCTCGGTCGCGTTGTTGACGAAGTCGCGGCTCCGGAACAGCGTGCCGAGGATCGGGAGCTGCATCAGTCCCGGCAATCCGCTCACGGCCTGCTTGGTCTGCTGCTGGATCAGGCCGGCCATCGCCATCGCGCCGCCGGAGGGAATTTCCAGCGAGGTCTCGGCGCGGCGGGTCCGGATCGAGGGCACCGTCAGCGAGTTCACCGAGGTCGAGGTCACGGCCTGCGACAGCGTGATCGCATTTTCGTTCGAGAGCTCCGAGACCTCGGTCATCACCCGCAGGCTGATCTTGCCTTCGGTCAGAACGATGGGGGTGAAGTTGAGCGAGATGCCGAACTTCTTGAAGCTGATCTGGGTGGTACAGACATGCGTCGTGGGATCGCACGAATAGCCCGCGGGCACCGGGAATTCGCCGCCGGCGATGAAGGTCGCCGATTCCCCGGAGATCGCGGTCAGGTTCGGCTCGGCCAGGGTGCGGATCACGCCCGCGGTTTCCATCGCGCGCAGGGTGGCCTGCACCGAGGGCGTGGCGCCGAACTTGGTGGTCAGGTTGTTGCCGTCCACGAGGTTGCGCCCCAGGGCCGTGAACGGGTTCGAGTTGGTGAAGCTCACCACCGAAGTGCCGTAGTTCAGGTTGGCGGAGAGGTCGATGCCGAGCTGCTTGACGATGTTGCGCTGGACCTCGGCCACCGTAACCTTGAGCATGACCTGGTCGCGGCCGCGGACCACGATCGAGTTCACAACCTTGTCGGCGCCGCCGGCGAGGCGCGCGGCGAGCTCGTTGGCCTGCTGAGCCTCCATCGGGTTCGCCGCCGTGCCGGACAGCACGACGCTCTCGCCGAGCCCGTCGATCTGGATGTCGGAGCCGGGCAGGATCTGCTTCAGCGCGGCGCGCACGCCGTTGAGGTCGCGCTTGACCGCGATGTCATAGGCCGCGATCTGCTGGCCGGCGGAATCGAAGAACACGATGTTGGTCTGGCCGACCGTGGCGCCGATGATGTAGGCGCGCTGCGCCGAGCGCACCACAGCGTTGGCGATCTTCGGATCGGCGACCAGCACATCCTTGATGTCGCGCGGCAGGTCGACCACGATCGACTTGCCGACGCCGAGCGAGAGGAAGCGTGCGTTCATCTGGCCGTCGGCCGCAACGGGCGCCGGCGCCCCCGCCACCGGGCGGTAGTCGGCGGCGACCGCGGGAGCCAGCGCCGGATTGAGCACCAGCGCGATGGCGGCCGAGAACGACAGGGCGCGGACCAATGAGGTTCGCATCGTCGTCAGATCTGCCCTGCATTTCATATCGACTGACCTCATCGTGCCTTTGCCGTCGAGCTCGGAATTCCGTAGCGGATGATCGAAACGCCATCGCGCTTCTGTGCGGAGTCATCGAGCGTGATCTCGCTCATCTTGACGTCGACGATGCTGCGCAGCGCGAGCGACAGCGTGCCGCTTTGGCGCGCTGCGGAGAGCGTCGCGGTCTGCGCGGGATTGAGCTCGAGCGTGACGGTCTTGCCGACCACCGCGTTCTGGCCGTCCTTCTCCTTCGGCGCCTGGTCGATGGCGAGGACGCGGATGTTGGCCAGGATGATCTCGGAGGTGACGATATCGGGAGCGCCGCTGCTCTGGTCCGGATTCTTGAGGCGGCGGGTGAGGAGCACGTCGACGCGATCGTTGGGCAGGATGAAGCCGCCGGCGCCGGTCTCCGGCGAGATCTCGGTCGAGATCGCGCGCATGCCGGTGGGCAGGATCGCCGCCATGAAGCCCGAGCCTTCCGGCTTGACCAGCTTCTGGTCGCGGATCGGTTCACCCTGGATGAAGGGGGCGCGCGCGATCGACCCCGTCACCTGGGTCGCGCCCTCGGGACGTTCGTTGCGGCGGATGAAGGTGGCGCTGGCGGTCGCAGCCGGCCAGGTCTGCCACTGCACGTCTTCCGGCTTGACGGTCTGGCCGAGGCCGATGTCGTTCTTGGCCACCAGCACGTCGACGGTGGGAAGCTGCGCGACCGGAGCCGCTGGAGGCGGCGCAGAATTGTCCGAGCCGCTCGCCAGGTACGCGGCGACGCCGCCGGCGCAGATGGCGACCGTCAGGACGACAATGCGTGCCCTATTCATACGCTTCACTTTCCAACAAAACGCCGCGACGCTGCCGCCGCCGTAATCGGCAGTTGACCAGCTATTCGTCAAAGCATGGTTAATGAGGCGTATCTAAATCGCCTTAACGCCGGGTTTACCCGTGGGCGTTCAGCGCAGTGCGAGGTGGGCGAGGTCGATCGCCTTCACCCAATCGGTATCCGGATAGACCATCAGCGCGCCAAGCGTGAGCGCGATGCCGTAGGGAATGCCGCTCTCCTTGTCGTGCAACCGCGCGAGCCAGGCCTGGCCCGCAAGGCCGTAGGGCAATGGCCATTGCCGGAACTGCAGCAGGAGCAGGGTCAGCGCCCCGCCGAACAGCGAGGCGTAGAGCAGGAAGTTCATCAGATGAGCGAAGCCGAACCACAGCGCGACGGAGGCCGCGACCTTGGCGTCACCGCCGCCCATCCAGCCCATCGCAAAGCAGGTGAAGGCGACGGCCAGGAGAAGCGCGCCGGCGCCGACATGGGCCAGCATCTCGTAAGGTGCCATGCCACCGGCGAAGGCGAGCACGAAGAAGCCTGCGACCAGCGCCAGCGACACTCGGTTCGAGATGGTCATCGTGAACAGATCGCTCGCGGCGGCGAATGCCATCAGGGCCGGGAAGAGCAAAAGGCGCGCAAGGTCGAGGATCATGGGCTGCGTCTTGAGGCCTGGGTTGTCGCGGGATCTGGCGTCGCCCCGAGGCTAGCCGGCAGTGCTAAACAAACCGACAACAGCGGCAATGGCCTCGGCGGGCTCACCAGAGGCTTGCAATACGTGCGGCGAGCGCGACCGTCGCCAGCAGCAGCGCAAGGCATACCCAGTAGGCCGGCGAGCCGGCTTGCGCCGCCCCTGCCTCGCTCGCCGCAACTGCGGCATCGGTTCTGTACTTTCGCAACGCCACTGGAACTCGCCGTGCTCAGAAAAACAAAGGCCCCGGCGGACCGGGGCTTTTGCCGTCGTTTGTCGGTCGCTTACTTCAGCGAGGAGCTGATCGAGCCGAACTTGGTGTTCAGCGTGCTGCCGAGGTTGTTGACGACGGTGATGATGGCCAGCGCGATGCCGGCGGCGATCAGGCCGTATTCGATGGCGGTAGCGCCGGATTCATCCTTGGCGAAACGTGCAATCAAGTTCTTCATGAACAAACTCCATCTGGGGTTGGATCGCCTCGTTCGGCGCTGTCTTTGACGCGCCGAAGATGAGAGCCGAGCTCTTTCGGTAGAGTTAATTCGATCGCGCAAAGGCGCCTTCCGCGCGATGCTTTTGCCCAGAGTGAATTTCACCTTAAGGCGCCCGTTGAAACTCGCTCCGGTTCCGGACGTGCCGCAAGTGCGCTCCCTGACTTCACCCTCCCTTAAATTTCGCGGAGTAGGCGTAAGGGGACCCGCAATCCGGAAAAGAGGCGACGATGTCGAGCCTGCCCATGCAAGTCGCCTTGATGCTCGGCGAGACCATCGCGAAAGTTGTCCCCGTCACCTTCGTGCTCGCGATGGTGTTCACGGTGCTCGAACATTTCTGGGCCTGCAATCCCGGCGCGCCGTGGTGGCGCAAGCGGGAGATCGTCACCGACATCTGCTACTGGTTCTTCGTTCCCGTATTCGCCCGGACCATGCGGATCGGGCTCCTGATCGTCGGGGCGAGTGCCTTCTTCAACATCCATGACGCCGACGGTCTCATCGCCTTCTACGACAACGGCCACGGTCCGCTGGCGCAATTGCCGCTCTGGGTGCAGGCCGCGCTGTTCCTGGTGCTGTCCGATTTCATGCTGTACTGGCTGCACCGGCTGTTCCACGGCGGCGAGTTCTGGAAGTACCACGCGATCCATCACTCCTCGGAGGAAATCAGCTGGATTTCGGCGGCCCGCTTCCATCCGGTCAATCTCGTGCTCGGCACGATCGGGGTCGACGTCGTGCTGCTGATGGCCGGCATCTCCCCGAACGTCATGATCTGGCTCTCCCCGTTCACGACCTTCCATTCGGCCTTCGTGCACGCCAATTTGAACTGGACCTTCGGGCCGTTCAAATACGTGCTGGCGACGCCGGTCTTCCATCGCTGGCACCACACGCCGCTGGAAGAGGGCGGCGACACCAATTTCGCCGGGACGTTCCCGCTATGGGACGTGCTGTTCGGCACCTTCCGCATGCCGGAGGGGAAACTGCCGCAGGATTACGGCAAGGACGAAGCCACCATGCCGAAGGAGATCGGGGGGCAGCTTGCCTATCCGTTCCGCCGCTAAGGCCCTCCAGAGGGGCAAATCGGCAGTCCGTTCAAACAATAGAAGGCAAATTTGCGGAACGTTCACGAATTGAAGGCAGGTTAGCGGGGTCGGGCACCGGCTCCGCTGTTATCTGATCGCTTCTGCCGGTTTGTGACGTCCCGGGGGTAAGAGTATGCGTAAACAACTGCTGCGCCGCCACGCGCGCGTCTGTCTTCTGGTTGCGGCCGCGGTGCTGGCGTCGCCGGCTGCCGGCCTCGCCGAATCCACCGCCGAAATGATCGCGGTCAATGTCGACCAGGCCAAGTTGGTCCGGCTGCCCGGCAAGGTGGCGACCATCGTGGTCGGCAATCCCCTGATCGCCGACGTCACGCTGCAGCCCGGCGGCATGATCGTCGTGACCGGGAAAGGCTACGGCGCCACCAATTTCATCGCACTCGACCGCGCCGGCGAGATCCTGGTCGATCGCCAGATCCAGGTCGAGGGTCCGAGCGACCGCCTCGTCACCGTCTATCGCGGGGTCGAGCGCGAGTCCTACAGCTGCGTGCCGATTTGCCAGCGTCGCGTCACGCTCGGCGACAGCGACGCCTACTTCAATACCACGATGAGCCAGGCCGGTTCGCTGAGCAGCAATGCCAGCGGCAACGCCGGCGCGGGCGCCAAAACCAACTAGCAAGACCAACTAGCAAGACCGGCTCGCAAGTCCAGCGGGCAAGTCGGATCGGCGAGGTGCCTGGGCGGATCGTGTGATCCGGTCCGGGCATTCGCGCTGACGAGTACGAAGTCGTCTTGCTGCGCCCTTCACCTGCACGTCCGATCGTCCTGGGTTAACGATCCGTTAACGGCGCGCCTCGCCGGCCGCGGCCGGCCTGCAACACTTAAACAATCAGTTTTAGCTAGTTTTGAGCGAATGAATTGCCGCTGCGGGGGAATTTGACGCGATGCCATCGCCTGCACCTGTGAGGTTCACGCTCCGAACCGCGCTGCGCCGGTTTCGCGGCAACCGCCGCGGCTCTGCGGCCGTCGAGTTCGCTCTGGTCGCGCCGATCTTCTTCGCATTGCTGTTCGCCATCATCGAGACGGCGCTGATGTTCTTCGCGAGCCAGGTGCTCGAAACCATCACGCAGAACTCGGCGCGCGTGGTGCTGACCGGGCAGGCGCAGTCGGGTTCGGTGACCGCCTGCGCGGTGTCCGGTGTCAGCACGCCCTGTACGCAAACCACCTTCAAGACCTACGTCTGCAGCCAGATCCCGGCCCTGTTCGATTGCAGCAAGCTCTATGTCGACGTCACGAGCTACTCGACCTTCTCCGCGGTGACGCTGTCGAGCCACATCGACGGCTCCGGAAATTTCGACACGACCGTGAGCTACAGCCCGGGCAGCGCCGGCGACATCGTGGTGGTGCGGCTGTTCTATCAGTGGCCGCTGTTCGTGACCGGGCTCGGCTACAACATCGCCAATCTCACCGGCAGCAAGCGGCTCCTGGTGGCCACGGCCGCATTCAAGAACGAGCCCTATTAGAGATCGGTGGAACGATGCAGGCGATTGCGACAATCCGGCGGGCGATGTGTCGTTCCGCGTATGAGTTCCTCGCCGACGGCCGCGGCCTGGCGGCGACCGAATTTGCGGTGGTCGTGCCGCTGATGCTGGTGATGTTCTTCGGGACGGTGGAATTCTCGTCGGCGGTGGCGATCGATCGCAAGGTGACCCTGATGGCGCGGACGCTGTCGGACCTCACCTCGCAGTCGACGTCGGTCGGCGATACCGACATGACCAACTTCTTCGCCGCCTCGACCGGCATCATGACGCCTTATGCCACCTCGCCGGTCTCGGCGACGATCACCGAGCTCTATGTCGATCCCTCGACGCTGCAGGCGCACGTGCAGTGGAGCAAGGGATCGGTGCCGCGGACGCAGAAGTCGGCAGTTACCATTCCCACGACGCTGGCGGTCGGCGGTACCTACCTGATCTTCAGCGAGGTCAGCTACATCTATACGCCGTCGGTGGGCTATGCGCTCAAGAGCGCGATCACGCTGAGCGACGTCGCCTATACGAGGCCGCGGCAGTCGACCTGCGTCTATTACAGCCCGGATACCGCCTGCACGACCTACTGAGCGCGCGGCATCCATTCGGGCATGAAAAAAGGCCGTGCATCGCGCACGGCCTTTTCCGTTGTCGCTTCGACGTCCGTAGGCTCAGCCGGCGGAACGAAGATTGTCGGCGGCCGACTTGCCGGAACGGCGGTCGGCGACGATCTCGTAGGAGATCTTCTGGCCTTCGCGCAGCGTGCCGAGACCGGCGCGCTCGACGGCGCTGATGTGCACGAAGACGTCCTGGCCGCCATCGTCGGGCTGAATGAAGCCGAAGCCCTTGGTCGCGTTAAACCACTTCACGGTTCCCATGCTCACGGGGGTAGTTCCTTCTCAGATATGCAGTATCGAAGCCTACTTTCGCAGGCAGGTTAGATCGAGTTTCTGGAAGGGTCGTCAGCGTGTCTGAACCGGCTGTACCGGTGGATGCCAATGTCGTCCGGCCGAAAATCGATTAATTCATTTTATTGGAAATGGGGTCTCAAAACAATCGGGACGTGCACGATTTTTTGATCCGCCATGGCGTCCATGGCGGATCAGCATACAGGTCGGAATTTTACCTCTGCACTTGCGTGCGCGAAGTGATCAGCGGCGACGGAACTGGCCGCCGCGCTGTCCGGGACGCGGCGGTCCGCCAACCCCGCTCGGACGTTCGTCCTTGTGGCGGAAAATCAGTCGGCCCTTCTCGAGATCGTAAGGCGACATCTCCACCGTCACGCGGTCGCCCGCGAGCGTCTTGATGCGGTTCTTCTTCATCTTGCCGGCGGTGTAGGCAACGATCTCGTGTCCGGCGTCGAGCTGCACGCGGTAGCGGGCGTCGGGGAGGATTTCGGTGACCAGTCCTTCGAACTGGATCAGCTCTTCCTTAGCCATGTGGTTGTCTCCAGTCGTGGACGGCTAGTGCGAATGAGGATTGCGGTTCGGTCGGCCGTTGGGGCGACTCTCGCGACGCAAAAAGGCAACGCCTTGTATTCCATCAGGCTTGCCGGCGCTATGCGCGGGACGCTGTTCCGACCGATCGGCTGGTGAG
>Ga0102590_1001515_pt1 | contig 34339 bp, 37 predicted proteins | sample AraplaMF_Col_mMF_FD_76859 | JGI IMG/M metagenome (GOLD analysis project Ga0102590, IMG submission 76859) | Arabidopsis root microbial communities from the University of North Carolina, USA - plate scrape MF_Col_mMF | ecosystem: Host-associated > Plants > Roots > Endosphere | place: USA... | reverse complement strand
TGTACCGCAGCCTGCCTTCCTCGCAGCCCTCGAATCTGCCGGTCGCAACCGAGGCCGCACAACAGGTGCTCTGCCTTCCCATCTATCCGGACATGGAGATGGAGATCGTCGACAAGGTCTGCGCGCTGATCGAGTCGGCTTAAAAACACGGGTATTCCGACTGTCATCTCGCACCGCTAGGCCGACCGGGCCTAAAATCATCCTGTTCTAGCCGCCTCACTTGTCATCAAAGACTTGAAGCGCGAGTTCTGCCTGCCAGATAAGAAATCGCGAGCCGGCGCATTGCAAGTGGCTGCTCATACGAAAGCGGCGTGACCATCGATCACGCCGCTTTCTTCATCTCATAGACGCTAGATTAAAGCGCCAGTTGCGGAGGTCGGATGCGAAGCATCTCTCCAGCCCCGCCGGCGAGAGCGGTGATCGGCGCTCCGAACGACCGAAGTACACCACTTGCCATGATCATAGAGCGCGGACGTGAGGCGAGGCTTGCGCAGGAGGGGCACAAGCGGCAAATAAGGCCGCTGATCTGGTCCGAACAGATGGATGAATTTCTGGAAGAAAAGTGGCACGCCCTAGGGGAGTCGAACCCCTCTTCCCAGAATGAAAATCTGGTGTCCTAACCGATAGACGAAGGGCGCTTCCTTCGTGGTGGCGCCCTTATAGTCACCACCTTCGAAGGCCGCAAGCGCCAAGGCGCGAAAAAATCATCGTTTTCGCCGATTTATTTCGACTGTGGAAAAACCTGGTATCGTGAGGCGACGGTGCCGGGAAAGATAAGTCAGCGGGCTGGTTTGGGCGCCACTACTCAAGCCCGATGGTACGCCCTAGGGGAGTCGAACCCCTCTTTACAGAATGAGAATCTGTCGTCCTAACCGATAGACGAAGGGCGCGCAGCCAGCCTCGTTAAAATAGGAGCGCGCGCCGGCTTCTGCAAGCGGATGTGATGGCTTCTATATAGAGAGAAAGTGGCACGCCCTAGGGGAGTCGAACCCCTCTTCCCAGAATGAAAATCTGGTGTCCTAACCGATAGACGAAGGGCGCTTCCTTCGTGGTGGCGCCCTTATAGTCAGGCGTTTTGAATCCCGCAAGCGGCAATTGCGGTTTCTTTCAAAAAAATGACAGGAAATCCGAGTGCGTTTGAGAAGCCGATTATTGAAGCTGAATCAATAGGCTGTTGGTTGTTTCTTTATCGAGACGAGGCGGCGCTGCCGTAACGTAATGCGAAAATCGCGCGGTGGTCAGATCGCTCTTGCGGTCGCTATGAGTGCTCGCTTGCCGCCGCAGCCCCAGTTCCAGTCACGGGTTTTGCCGGTATCGAGGTGGACCGAATCCGTATGGCAATAGGTGCCGACGCCGCCGCGCTCCGGCAACGAGCGGATATAGGCGGCGATATCCCATTTCGTCACACCGTCGATCTGGATGTCGGCGGCCTCGCAGCTCTTGTGCATCGATTCGTCGGCACCGCCGACGAGGCGGTTATGCTCCTCGTCGCGATAGCCGGAGGTGACGATAACCGGTCGGCCGAAATGGCTTTCGACCGTCTTGATCACTTTCAAGAGGTCGGGCTTGAAGCAGCCGACCTCGACCTTGTCGTTTTGAAGATGCAGCCCATTCGGCGCGATACGCGTCATGCCGGGCAGGGCGGCCTTGTGCAGCAGGCCGGAGAGACTGCCGAGCAGGTTCTGCTTCGGCGCGCTGTAGAGCGCGTTCATTGTCGAGGCCGGAATGCTGCCCGTCGTCAGCGACGCCGTTTGCACGGGCGCAGGCTGCGCGCTGCTATTCTGCGAGGATTGCTGCGGCAGCACCGGTTCTGCCGGCTGTGTGGGCGCGGGCTGCTGGCTGTAGACGCTGCTTCGCGCCGGTGCTGCACCTTCCACCGGCGCATAGGCCTGCGGCTGAATGACGGTGGACGAGCTGTTGTTCTGCGGCGCCGGCTGGTGATCGGAAAAGATGCTCATCGCCTGCGCGTTGATCCGGGTCGACTGCAGGACGAGGCCGCCGATATTGGCGGGCGCCGCCGTTGCCGAACCGGCGGGCGGGACGGCGGCATTCGGATCCTGTGCCACGACCTGAGGCGCGCCCTGGGCGCCGGAGACGTTGACGAGCCTGGGATCCGTATAGACCGAGCGTGGGGCAGGGCTTGCAGGCGCCGCCGTGGCAAGCTGTGGTACTGCGGCCGGTGCCGCTGCGGCGGATTCGAGCGCCTTCTTGTCCGACGCGCAGCCGGACAGCGCCAGCACCGAGGTGGCGATCAGCAAAGCGCCCGTTACGGGCATCCGCATCTGCATGTTGGGCAAGCGACAGTCTCCAGTTGATGCGGAAAAACGGCGAAAAACATCATTCCTCCGCTTCGAGTCGTCAGGAGATTGCCTGCGGGGCCGTATCGCGGCAAGCGTCAAGGCGCCGGCCGGACCCGAAATCGAAAAAGCCGCAAGCCTCGCAAAAGCCTTGCGGCGAAAACCCTTACCAGGCGCCGGTATTGCCCATCGAGGCCCAGGGTTCGGCGGCCGGAAGCGGGCTGCCCTTTTGCAGGATTTCGATCGAGATGCCGTCGGGCGAGCGCACAAAGGCCATGTTGCCGTCGCGCGGCGGCCGGTTGATAGTGACGCCGTTGTCCATCAGATTCTGGCAGGTCGCGTAAATATCGTCGACCTCATAAGCGAGGTGGCCGAAATTGCGTCCTCCGCTATAATCTTCCGTGTCCCAGTTGTAGGTTAGTTCGAGGCAGGGAGCTTTTTCGCTGCGCGCACGGTCGAGATCGTCGCGAGCGGCTAGAAAAACCAGGGTAAAGCGGCCTTTGTCGTTTTCGTGGCGGCGAATCTCCTCCAGCCCGAACAGCGTGGTGTAAAAAGCGAGCGAGGCGTCTAGGTCTTTGACGCGTACCATTGTGTGGAGATAACGCATTCTATCTACTCCTTTATTGGGGCTGGCTTTTTTCAGCAAGCCGAGGTCAGCTTCGGGCAAGTCATCTTTATAAAATGCGCAGCTGGGAATAACCGAAAACTAGGACTTGCGCTTATCCGTTACCAAGATGTTAATCTTGATTTGAAGAATCAGTTAACCGTAACAGTGTGACGCGTATTCGAGGGGCTGGCGACAATGGCTGATAGGATTTCATCGAACGAATACTCCGACCTCGACGAGCTATCGGGAGAGCCAGTCGATCTTGTTGAAATCACCGGCGTCGTCAAGTGGTTCGACGTCGCCAAGGGTTTCGGCTTCATCGTGCCCGACAACGGCTTGCAGGATGTTCTCCTGCACGTGACCTGCCTGCGTCGCGACGGTTACCAGACGATCCTCGAGGGAACGCGCATCGTCGCACTCATCCAGCGCCGCGAGCGCGGCTACCAGGCTTTCAAGATCCTCTCGATGGATCAGTCGACCGCGATTCATCCCTCGCAGCTGCCGCCGGTGCGCACCCACGTGCAGGTCACCGCGACGAGCGGACTCGAGCGTGCGCTGGTCAAGTGGTTCAACCGCACCAAGGGCTTCGGCTTCCTGACGCGCGGCGAGGGCACAGAAGATATCTTCGTGCACATGGAAACGCTCCGCCGCTTCGGCCTGACGGAACTGCGCCCCGGCCAGGTGGTTCTTGTCCGCTTCGGCGACGGCGAAAAGGGCCTGATGGCCGCAGAGATCCATCCCGACGTTCCGAGCCCGGCCAGCCGGTCTCACTGATATGAGCAGCCTTACCCTGTTTCATGCCATCAGAAGCGCCATATTGGCGCTTTTTTTCATGGTCGCGCTGCCGGCGTTGGCCGAGGAGCAAATGCGGTTCGACAAGGAGCCGCTGCTCATCCAGACCGCTGCGGGCAAGGTGCTGCATTTCACCGTCGAGATTGCCTCGACCCCTGATCAGCGCGCCCGCGGACTGATGTTTCGCAAGGTCATGGCCGACGATGCCGGCATGATCTTCGATTTCGATGAGCCGCGGCGCGTCACCATGTGGATGGAAAACACCATCCTGCCGCTCGATATGCTCTTTGCCGATGACACCGGCACGATCCGCCACATCAAGGAAAAGGCAGTGCCCTATTCGCGCGACATCATCGATTCGATGAGCGCGGTGAAATATGTCGTCGAACTCAATGCCGGCATCGTCGCCAAACTGGGAATCAAGCCGGGCGACAGGATCGTCAGCGCCACGACGACGAAGAAGGCCAAGTAACGGCGCGGACAGCCGCGAGCACGAAAGCTGCGCTACGCCTGTCCAGGAATTCAACAATATCGGGATATTGAATGGTCGGAGTGGAGAGATTCGAACTCCCGACCCTCTGGTCCCAAACCAGATGCGCTACCAGACTGCGCTACACTCCGTGCCGTGAATGGCAGGGGAGATACACGGTTCACTTCGCCGTCGCAACCCATAAATCCAGCTCTGGCCGAAGATTCCTCGCCGGACCTGTGGATGCATGACAGAAAAATCTTGATAGGTCGCCAGTCTGCTTGCCGGGCGCACGAGTCCATTTGACTGGCGCAATTGGACGTCAGGGCAAGGCTGCCTCAGCCGTGGGCGATCAGGCCGATATATTGAGCGTAGCTGATGGCAACGTAGAAGAACGCCGTGATGCTCGCGCCAATCACAATGGCATTGAACTCCGCCGAACGTTTGATCATGAATGCAAATCCACTGAAAGCGATTGAGCCGTAAACTAGTGCCGAGGGCGGGCAGCGGCAATCGGGTTGTGATCAAAACATGAGACAATCGGTAATATTGCGCAATCCGGGTGGAAATCCGAGGGTTTCAAGAGATGGCTGCCGCCATCTCCGTCGATATCCTTGTTTCCCAAATGCATTGGCTCGTTATGGAGTCGCTAGCAGCGTCGTACACCGCCTTTTTTCTTGAAAAGGCGGGGATTCGCGGCTAAGCAAAATTCATCCCTTTGCGTTATCTCTAGCGATGAAGCAAAAGCCCCGGAAACGGGGATCGAGCCATGTAAGGCGGGCGCTGCCCGCATAGTCGGAGACGCTGCAGTCATGTCTGCCAAGATCTATCGTCCAGCCAAGACCGCCATGCAGTCCGGCAAGGCCAAGACTCATCTCTGGGTACTTGAGTTCGATCAGGAGTCGCCGCGCAAGATCGATCCGATCATGGGCTATACCTCCTCCGGCGATATGCGCCAGCAGGTGAAGCTCACCTTCGAATCGCAGGAACTCGCCGAAGCCTATGCCCAGCGCAACGGCATCGAATACCGCGTCATCGCGCCGAAGGACCCGACACGCCAGGTTGTCGCCTATCCCGACAATTTCCGCTATACCCGCACGCAGCCCTGGACGCATTGAGATTTCTCGTCCAGATATGCCGCATCCGGTCGCGCTCATGAGACGCGGCCGCCGGACGGCCCCTTAGCTCAGCTGGATAGAGCACCTGCCTTCTAAGCAGGTTGTCGCAGGTTCGATTCCTGCAGGGGTCGCCATTTTTCAAGTGTCCATCCATGCAGCATGCCTTTCGCCAAACAGGTAGAGCGGCTTCCGTAAAACGAAGCTGCTGGGCCGTGGACCGTCTATCCGATTGGAACATGCATTTACGGCCATGTCTTCGGGCGACATGATTATCAACGAAAACTATGTAGGTGTCGCGAAAGATGGGTGTCCGCATCGTGCTAGGCTTCCCGGGCGTTGGCAAGTTGACCATCGCGAAAGAGTTGAGCGCCATGGTTTCGGCAAAAATTGTCGACAACCACCGGGTCAACAACCCGATTCTGCGTCTGCCGGATGAGGATGGAACGGCCCCGCTTCCAAAGGGAATATGGGAGTTTACAGGTCGAGTTCGACAAACCGTCCTTGATGCAATCACCGCTTACGCGCCGTCCGCCAATTTCATTTTCACGCATGCCGGCTTGGATGGTGATGAGCGGAGCCTTCGTACCTTTCAACAGATCGCCGGTGCTGCCGAAGGCTGCGACGCCGTTTTGGTGCCGGTGCGATTGCTGCGATGAAGAGGAGCTGGCTAGCCGGGTTTCGAACCCCGAGCGACGCCAAAGGTTGAAATCCACGGATGTGGCAGCCTCGAGGGAACGCAGTCGGAGGGCGGGGGTTTTCGATCCACTCCACCCAAACACATTGGTGCTCGACGTCACTTCCGCATCACCGGGAAAAACGGCCAACACGATCCGAGAGCATATTCTAAAGGTCCTTGGCGACCTGTCAGCCTGAAATTCGTCGGAGTTGATTCTATTCGCGCTACGATCGTCGATACGCCTGATGGCGGGAGGTGAGGCGTTCTGACGAGCTATCGGTTTACGCAAAGCCGGCCCGAAAGGCCGGCTGACGCCTGCCGAAAAATCGCAGCGCGCGGATGGGGCTCCCTCATCCGCGCGCCGAAGTAGCCGACTTTTGCGGCCAGCGTGTTGTGGCGATCGGACGACCGCCACAACACTATCGTTACAGGAGAAAATCGCCTGCCCCCAGGTGGACGAGGCCCTTCAGCTGAACCTCGAAGTCATGAATGCCGTCGCCGTTCGTGTCGGCCTGGATAACGGTAACATCGCTCGCGGATCCGGCTTGGTCGTCATAGTGCCAAGCGAGCGCGCCAGCCTTGTGATCGAACAAGGCATTCTCCTGTGCCTGGAAATGGAAGGTACCATTGCCCGCCGCAGAGCCATTCGCATCGATCGCCGAGATGTCGATCTTATCGACGCCGTGCTGGAAGTCGGTGATGACGTCGCGGTTCAAGCCGGACCCGGTTTCCGTCGGTGCCTTCAAGATAAACGTATCCTCACCGATGCCACCGGTCATAATGTCCTTTCCGGCACCACCAATGAGGACATCATTGCCGGCGCCGCCGTCCAGCTTGTCCGCGCCAGCCCCGCCAGTGAGAACGTTGCCGCCGCCGTTGCCGCCGGTCAGTACGTCGTTGTAGCTTGAGCCGGTCAAGTTTTCGATGCCGGCGATCTTGTCGCCGGTCGCCTGACCGCCCGATGCGGCCTTAGTCGCCAAGTTGACGTTGACCGCGTCGGAGCCCGCATAGCTGGCCGTGTCATTGCCAGTACCGCCGTCGAGCACGTCCGCGCCGGCCCCGCCCTTCAACACGTCACTACCGCCGAGTCCCTTGAAGGTTTCGTTGCCGCCGTTGGACTGGCCGGTGTGCGGCAGGATGTCGTTACCGTTGGTGCCGATGAATTCCTTTGTCGGCGCCGTTGGCGTTGTCGGTTGCGTCGGCGTGGTCGGCGTTGTCGGATTCGTCGGCGTGGTTGGCGTTGTCGGTTGCGTCGGCGTGGTTGGCGTTCCCGGTGTCGCACTGGAGCCCGATTCGTAGGCACCCATATCGACAGTTCCAACGACGCGAGCGTGGCCGTCCAGATCGACCGAGCCGACGCCGTACTTGGCGGTTCCGCCGTCGATCGCTGCCGAGCCGGAGCCGAGGTGGAAGTTGTCGCTCGCTGCTCCCAGGAATTTCGGGTCGACGCCGAGCTTGTTGCCGTTCGCCGTGCTCGGCATAGCGTTGCCGCCGTCGGTCCTGACCGAGGCCTGGCCGGCCGTGCCGTTGTAGGTGTCGTTGTTGGCCCAGACGACGTTGGCGTTGGTATAGCCGCCGTACGACGTGTTATCGACCGCAGTGTTGTTCTTGTTCACCGACGGGTCGGCTACGGCGATGTTGTTGATCCAGGTGTTGTTGCTCGACTGCGCGTTGCTGAGTTCGCCGCGCCAGGTGCCGTCGTTCAGCAGGTCCTGATTGTTGTGGTATGCGGTGTTGTTTTTCACCGTGACGGAGTCGCTCCAGGTAACTTGGATGCCTTTGCTGCCGTTCTCATAGACGAGGTTGTTGTCGACCAGGGTCTTAAACGTGTAGTTCGGATGACCGCTCGTCTGCGTGCTCTGGAAATCGTCAATGATGATGCCGTTGCCATCGGTGTGCGCACCCGACTTCGTGACGTTGTCGTGCGAAATGTTGTTCCGGATGATGTTGCGGAAGCTGCCATCGTCCGGCGCCCCGGTGATATTCCGGTTCTGGTAGAGAGAGATGCCTGAAAACCAGCCAGAACTCGCATTTTTGTAAGTCTCGTTCCCTTCGATCGTGATGAAGTCGGATCCGGCGAAGGCGATGCCGGACGCACCGTTGTCGTGGGAAACGTTATTGGCGATCCTCACATGGTGGACGCCATCACCAACAATGCCGTGCGAAGCGCTCCCGTAGACCTCGAAGCCCTCGACCGCCACATAGTTAGCAGTGATGTTAATACCATTTGCGCCGCCCGACGCTGAGTGGATCACCGCTCCACCCGGTACCTCCGACCGCAAGGTAATGTAGCCGGCGGCGGAACCATCCTTGTACATGTTCACCGACTCATTATAGACGCCGGCGCGCACCACAACCTCATCGCCGGGCTTTAGGTCCGACGCCATCGCGTCGCTGATCGTGTGAAAAGGAGACGTGGCACTGCCGTTACCGCCGCCGCTGCTGCTCGAAGCTACGTAGTATGTCGTCATGGTCTTGTTCCTCAACCTTAGCGTTGTCTTTGCCGGTTACTATTTTTAGTTAATCAGGCGTTACGGCGGGGGGTTATAGGGCGACATTCTGGAAGGCGCAACAGCAACGCGACAGTAAGTGCTTGAGAAACATAGCCATATTGCTGCCACATTATCCCGATCACTCCGAAGTTACATTTTGAAATATTTGCGGAAATTCGAGTCGCCCAAATTACGGCAGTATAAAGGTCCCGCATGCCGAGAATTATTCTTTCTGCAACTATAGCGAAACGCATCCATTGAAAACATTAGAAAAATCCAGGGGGCGTGACTGGATTCCTCTCGCCTAAGGCGGAATCGACATTTTCTGTGATTTTCGCAATTTTGGGCAGCGTCGCCTTACCAATTGGTACTGATCGAGATGGTAATGGGGGCATGACCGTAGCTGATTCGGCCAAACCCATTGCGCAGCATTTCAAGCGCCACCGCCGCGAATATGCCTCGGCACCCATCGCTCATACCCTTGCCCTCGAGCAGCCGGGCGACAAATCGAAGACGTTCCTCCGTGACTGAAGTCTCTCTCCACGGCATGAGAAACACGAAAGCAGTCATCGTCTCGCTACCTCCTCACATCATCTCTCAGTCGACTTCTCGGATATCGCGCAATGACCGCAGCGGGTGCAATCTGGCCAATTGCGTTGCGGGGAAAAGGCTGCTTTGCAACGACACGGTAAAGGTTGCCAGCAGATTGCGGCAGGTGAACATGAGGATATCGATGACAGCCAGCTAACGGTCTGCGATGCGCGGTGACGTCAATCCGCACGCCACGGACCAGACGGCCAGCCCGACGTGCCCCCCGACAACTGGCCAAAACGCGATGCCGGAAATGCCGTGACGGAGCCAGGAAAATGCCAGGATTGCGGTGACGGCAACATTGTAGAGAAGCATTGCCGATACCAGTCCTCTGACGGCCCTGCCTCCCGCTTCGTGCCGCCCAAGCCAGCAGGCGACGGCCAAGGCGAGCACTGCCGCACCGGCGACACGGGCGACGGTCATGTCGACAGGGGTATCTGGCGCTGCTCCGAGCAGCACTTCAATCAGAAGAGCGGGTACGAGCAGTAACGCCAGGCCCGTGGCCGCTTCAACCACGCCCGTCACCGAAAGCAGGAGCTTGGAATTCGCTCGCATGGTTTCAGGCATGTCGCCTCCTTGAACATCTCGGCGCTTGCGTCGGAGACCCACGTTCGCTTCTACTGGTCGAGTTTGAAAGTCAGCCCGTTGATCTTGCCGGTGAACTTGAACGGAGCGTCGTACCGATACTCGACCATGGCGACCCCGGTGCGCGTATCCTGCCCGACGTCGAAGCTTTCATCCTCCGGAAAGGTGACCGGGATCGTGTGTTCGACCGAGTTCGTCGCCACGTCCTTGCCGTCCACCGACAGCACGCCTGTGCCACCTTTTCCCAGGCCTGGACCATCGGACTTGAACGTGAAGACGATCTCGTGTTTGCCGGGTTCCAGTTCCGGCCCTTCCCACATGGTGCGCTTCAGGTCGAGAAGGTTGTAGAGAAACACGACCCTGCCTCGCCCGACGCCGAAGTCGCCCTTGCTGAGGAACAAGCCGTAGCCGCCGAACCGGCCGCCCTCGGTGACGATCATGCCCTCCGCGCCGCCTTCGGGTATCTCGACCTCGGCCGTGATCGTATAGGACTTGTTCAAGACGCTCGGCGCTGCACTGGGCGGCACGCCGCTGAGTTCTCCCGAATAGGCAAACTCAGTTCGTCCGGCAGTCAGGTTCGGGCGCGGCGTGTTCCAGCGGGAAAGCGTCGAATTGTCCAATGGCAGGACGTTGTACTTCTTCGCCTCGGAATAGAAGAGGTCCTGCATCTGCTTGAGCTTGTCCGGCAGCTTGGCGGCAAGGTCGTTGAACTGGGTCGGATCATCGTTGACGTTGTAGAGTTCCCAGTTGTAGCCGCTGATGACATCGGGAGGTGTCGCAGTGCTCAACTCCCATGGACGGGTCGCCGGCGTCGTCGCAGCCACCCAGCCATTGTCGTAGATGGCGCGGTTGCCGAGCATCTCGAAATATTGCGTCGTGTGCCGGGTGGCAGCATCGACATTTGCCTTATCCCATGTGTACATCATGCTCACCCCTTCAATGGGGCGTTGCTCGATGCCGTTGATTGTCTGAGGCGTCGGGATGCCGGTCGCTTCGAGGATCGTGGGCACGATGTCGATGACGTGGTGGAACTGGCGACGGATGCCGCCGACGTCATCGATATGGCCAGGCCAGGACATCGCCACACCTTGAGACGTTCCGCCAAAGTGCGACGGCACCTGCTTCACCCACTTGAAAGGCGTGTCCATCGCCCATGCCCAGGCCGCGGCGAAATGCGGGAAGGTTCGTTCCGATCCCCAGAACGGATACCAAAGCAATTGATCCTTCACCGGCACGGGGATTCCGTTGAAGGTGGTGAACTCGTTCGGCGTGCCGTTCAGCATGCCTTCAGCGCTCGCGCCATTGTCGCCGCCGATATAGATGATCAGCGTATTGTCGAGTTCGCCGAGATCGTCGACGGCCTGAATGACCCGGCCGATTTCATTGTCGGCATAGGCGAGATAAGCGCCATAGATTTCTGCCTGCTTGATAAAGAGTTTCTTCTCTTCCAGGCCTAAGCTATCCCATTCCGGCAGTTCCTTCGGCCACGGCGTCAGTTGCGCGTTCTCGGGCATGATGCCGAGCCGCTTCTGGTTGGCGAAGATCGTCTCGCGCAGCTTGTTCCATCCTTCGTCGAAGAGGTGCATGTCGCTGATCTTCTTGACCCATTCTGGTGTGGGGTGATGCGGTGCATGGGTGGCGCCCGGGACGTAATAGACCAGCCAAGGTTTCTCGGGGGCAATCTCCTTCAATTGCTTCATGTAGTGGATGGCCTCGTCGGCCATCGCCGTTTCCAGGTTCCAGGTCGGATTTCCTTCGAAGGGATAGATCGCAGTCGTATTGCGGTAGAGGTTGGGCTGCCATTGGCTGGCGTCACCGCCGACAAAACCGTAGAAATATTCAAAGCCCATACCCGTTGGCCATTGATTGAACGGCCCTGCCTGGCTCGATTGATAGGAAGGCGTGTTGTGGTTCTTGCCGAACCACGATGTCGCGTAGCCATTCTCCCTGAGGATCGTGCCAATGGTGCCTTTCTCGATCGGGATGATGGAATCATAACCCGGATAGCCCGTCGCAATTTCGCCGACGACCCCGGCGCCGACCGAATGGTGGTTTCGCCCCGTAATCAATGCAGCCCGTGTCGGCGAACAAAGTGACGTCGAATGGAAATTGGTGAAGCGCAACCCCTGGTTTGCAACGCGGTCCATTGCAGGGGTGGGAATGACGCCGCCAAAGGTGCTGGGTGCACCGAATCCCTGGTCGTCCGTCATGATCAGCAATACGTTCGGCGCACCCTTTGGCGGCACGACGCGCGGCGCCCACCAAGGTTGAGACTCTGAGGCTTTCTCCTTGATGACGCCGCCGAAATTCGGTGGGGGAGGCGGAAGCTGCTTGCCGTCGAGGGTGATCGTCGCTCCGGGCGCTCCCGTGACCGCCTGCGCGAATGCCGCAGGACAGCCCAACCCGGTCAAAGCTGTGAAACCCAGCGCGGCAAGCGCGCCGCGAGAAAAGTGCAACGCATATCGACGGCACATGGAATTTCTCCTCCTGGATAACGTCGCGGCGCGGACCGGTATGGTGGCTGCCAATGGTGGGCACGACGGCTTCGCGCCCATCGCGACGGGGGCGGACGTCCGCGATGATCGCTCACCGCGATCCACAATCAACGTATGTTACCGTAACAACGGCAGTAACTACGCGGCAGCGCCTTCACCCTGATGCGGCAGCCGATGCCGCACGATCATTCCGACCGCCGAAGCAAGTGCGAGGCAACTGAAGACAATTGCGGCGATCGTCGATGCGCTCATGCGGCAAGTCTGCGGCTATTGACGACGCCATCCCGATTTTGCCGTGTCACCGTCATACCTCCCCCTTGATGAGCGGCGGGTGGGATGTCGACCGCCGATTGCATCCTGGCCAGGGCACTGCAAAAAGCAACATATCTAACGGTAACACACGGTAAGCCCGCATCTGCCGTGCAGGCAACGCCAAGGCGCGTCCACGACATCTCCGTGGACGCGGATGACTTTGTGAAGTAGATTACACTAATAAAATTTCTGGTAGTGGCGCCCTCAAGAGCGGTGAGGAGCATGGCATGCAGAATGCGATGGCAGCCGATGCTGCACGACCTTCCACGCGACCGCCTCCCGGACCTGATGATATTCGCAGGCAGCTTGAGCGCATCATCGCGAATCCGGAGTTTCCCCACACTGGCCGTAGCGCCGATTTCCTGCGGTACATCACAGAGGAGACGCTGGCAGGCAACGCCAAGCGCATCAAGGGCTATTCCGTTGCGGTGGAGGTGTTCAAGCGCTCCCAAGGCTTCTCGCAGGACGACCCGGTCGTGCGGATCGGGGCGGGACGGCTGCGGCAAAGCTTGGAGCGCTACTATCTTGTAGCCGGACAGGATGATCCTGTTCGAATGGACATTCCGAAAGGGGGCTATGTTCCAACGTTCGTCTGGAGCAGCCCTGGAGACACCAAGTCTTCCGTTGGCGCATCTGCGCCCGCAGATGGACCAGTCGGTATTGGCAGGTTTCAAGGGTATGGAAGGTGGCTGGTCGCCAGTCTGTTGATTCCAGCTCTGATATCGACCTTCCTGTATCAGATGCAAAGCGGATCACCGTCTTTTGCCCGCAATCCGACGGCGATGCCGGAAATGCATACGGCAAGTCTGGTCGTTGCCCCGTTTGCGAATCTTGGTGAGGATCCTAAGGCGGAGATTTTTTCGGCCGGCCTGACCGAGGAGCTTCTCACAGCCTTGCCACGCTTCAAGGAGATCAAGGTCTTCGGCCGTGAGACGTCCAGATCGTTGTCGCCCGAAGTCGATGCTTCTCGCGTCCGGAACGCACTCGGTGCCGGCTATCTGTTGATGGGAGGAGTGCGTATTTCGGGGGACAAGATGCGGGTTACCGCGCGGCTGCTTGATACGGACAACGGCGAAATCCTGTGGTCGCAGATCTATGACGAGAACATGGGTTCGGGCGATCTGTTCGCGATCCAGGCAGACGTCGCAAACAGGGTGGCGACGGCCATTGCTCAACCCTATGGAGTTATCGCGCAGGAAGATGTCGCCAATCAACCTCCCGACGATCTCGGCGCCTATGCCTGCACTTTAAGCTTCTACACCTATCGAACCGAGTTGAGTCCGGAACGGCATCGGCAGGTCAGGGATTGCCTTGAAAGTGCGGTCGCTCGCTATCCGTCGTTCGCGACCGCATGGGCGATGCTGTCGATCGTCTACCTCGACGAAGATCGGTTCGACTTCAATGCGCGGCGGGGATCGTCCATTCCAATCGAGCGTAGCCTCGTCGCGGCGCGGCGCGCAATCCAGCTTGATCCCGGCAGCACGCGCGCGCATCAGGCATTGATGATGGCACTGTTCTTCAATCAGCAGCTGGATGAGGCTTTACGCGTTGGCGAACTGGCGCTCGCAACCAACCCGAACGACACGGAACTGCTTGGAGAGTTCGGGACACGCGTGGCGATGGGCGGGGATTGGGCTCGCGGGGCAGCACTTCTTGAGCGGGCCATCGTTCTCAATCCGGGTGGCGGCGGTTACTATCACGGGACACGAGCGCTTGCTGCGTTCATGCTGAACGACGGCAAGACGGCGGTCGCGGAAATCAGACAGGCCGATTTGCAGAAATTCCCGCTATTCCACCTCGTTGCCGCGGTTATCTATGCCGAGAATGGATTTGAGGCTGAGGCACGGCGCGAAGGCGCAAAGTTCGTTGAAATGCGCCCGGACTTCCTGCCCAACTTAGCGGCGGAACTTCAGTCCCGAAACGTCCGCCCCGTGGATCAGGAGCGGTTTAGCGCCGCAATCCGAAAGGCGGGACTGGCCATAAGCAGTCGAACCGCAACCACCGTTTCGGCCGTCGGGTCAGGTCTTTGATCCCACAACCCTGAGGCGTTATCCGTATCTGCTTTACGGTGCGTGTACTACAGAGCATACCCGATGTTACGAGCGCCGAGCTCGTCTTTGCCGCACAATAGCTGATGCAACAGGACAAAGGGGCGGGGCGAATGAGGCGGTCATCCCTGGATCGCGATCTCCATCCTCTCCCGACACGTTTGACTTCGCTCGCCACCAGGACGCAAGGAGCACAGGTCGATGGTAAAACTCTCCTGCAAGCATTGCCTGACGGCAAACTGGCGATCGTCCGTAGCGCTTGCGCTGGCCGTCACGTTGATCTCACCTTTGGCCGCCCGTGCCGAAGAGCCCGATGCCAGGAAGCTCGTCAAGGCGATGTCCGACTATCTCTCGGCCCAGAAGGCGATTTCATTCGCCTACGACACCAATTTTGAGATTGTCACCACCGAGCACCAGAAATTACTGCTCGCAAGTTCCGGAAAGGTGGAGATGGGCCGACCCGACAAGCTCCGCGTTACTCGCACCGGTGGCTTTGCCGATGTCGAGATGACCTTTGATGGCAAGACGGCGACGGTCCTTGGAAAACATCTCAATCTTTATACTCAGGCTGATCTGCCCGGCACGATCGATCATCTCGTCGATGAAATGCGGGATAAACTTCACCGCCCGGTTCCCGGCGCCGATCTCCTGCTGCCCAATGTCTACGACGAGCTGATGCGCGACGTTGTTGACGTCAAGGATCTCGGAAGCGGCGTGATTGGCGGCGTTGAATGCGATCATCTTGCATTCCGAACCAAGGAACTCGACTGGCAGTTATGGATCGCGCAAGGCGAAAAACCATATCCTTGCCGATACGTGATCACCGCCACGCAGGTCGATCTGGGACCGCAATACAGCATCCAGATCAGCGACTGGAAAACAGGCACCGATGTCGTTGCCGAAGACTACAGTTTCAAGAACACCACGGATGCAAAGAAAGTCGAGCTGGAAAAGCTCGTGGACATTGATGAGCTTCCGGATCGCTTCGCCAAGGGAGACAGCAAATGACCTCGTTGCAAAAAATCAAAATCCTGTTGCTGACCATCGTTGTGGCCATGTCCGGTCTTGAACTCGGCGAGCGGCTGGCGGTCCCCGGAATGACGGGAATCTTTACGCCGGCCGAGGCGCGTGTCGGGCGGCCCCTCACGCCCGTCAGCGTGGCAGGTGTTGCACGACGCACCGTCAGGCGATGCGCGGTCGGTGTTTATTACTGCTGAAAGCAAAGGGCACCTATGGGGATCAACGAATTGCCTACCAACCTCCTGGTGATTCTCTGCATTTCGCTCATTTTTCTTTCTGGTTGCGGTGGCCATCCCAAGGGCGTCCTTACGCCGATCGCCGATACCTCTTCACCTGGTTTGAGCCGGGTGAACCTCCTTGTCGCAACGACCAGGAGCCGCTCGACCGTTCCCGGCGAGATGTTCTCGGGCGAACGTGCGCTGAAGCCCACCTTTGCGGAAATGACTATCTCCATCCCACCTGACAGTGCCCGCAAGGTGGGAAGTGTCGCATGGCCAAGAAGGTTGCCTCCGAATCCTTCCAGGGATTTCGCGACGCTGAAGGCCAAGGAGATCGATATCGACGCCGCAAAATCCTGGCTCAGCGCCAGCGTGCGCAAGACACCGGATGGAAGCGTCCTGGTGTTCATCCACGGTTTCAACACGCGATTCGAAGATTCCGTCTACCGTTTTGCCCAGATCGTCCATGATTCCCGCGTCCACAGCGCGCCCATTCTCGTCACATGGCCATCGCGCGGCAGCCTGCTTGCCTATGGCTATGACCGGGAAAGTACGAACTACACCCGCAATGCGCTCGAAACGCTATTTCAGTACCTGGCCCGCGACAAAGAGGTGAAGGAGGTTTCCATCCTCGCCCATTCGATGGGGAACTGGCTGACACTGGAGTCACTGCGCCAGATGGCCATTCGCAACGGCAGGCTGCCGGCGAAGTTCAGGAACGTCATTCTCGCCGCACCCGACGTCGATGTCGACGTGTTCAGCCAGCAGATCGTGGATATGGGCAAGCAGCACCCGCAGTTCACGCTGTTCGTATCACGAGACGACCGGGCGCTTGCCGTCTCGCGCCGCGTTTGGGGAGATGTGTCGCGCCTCGGCGCGATCGATCCGGAGCAATCGCCCTACAAGGAAGAACTGGAAATCAACAAGATCAGCGTGATCGATCTCACCAAGGTCAAGCAGGGCGACCGCCTCCACCACACGAAGTTTGCAGAATCGCCCGAGATCGTTCGGCTGATCGGTTCCAGGATTTCCGACGGGCAGACGCTGAGCGAAGACAAGGTGGGGCTGGGTGACCACATACTCGATGCGACGATCGGAACGGCCGCGGCAGCAGGTCACGCCGCCGGTCTGATCCTCACCGCCCCGGTTGCGGTCGTCGATCAGAATACAAGAGAGAATTATGGGGACAGGGCAAACGCGCTGATAGGTGGCGACAAGCGTGCCCGCACGGCGGCAACGGCCTGTGCCGCGGGACATTCGACGCAGGAATGCCAAAAGCAGTGATTGCTACCGACGGCACACAATTTATGCGCGCTTGCGTAATGGAAATTTATTTATAATTTTATTAGTTATCTGGAATATTTTGTTTTGGGGGAACTGTCAGGCGGGATTCGCACTCGCTTGCTGATTGAGGGATAGGACATGAAAGCCATCTATATCGCCACCGTCTGCGCCGCGCTTGCAATTGCATCACCTGCGAGGACGGCCGACATCACGCCGCTGACGCCCGATGCAAAGCAGGTGGAAAGCTCAAGCGGGTGGACCTTCACGGTCGCCCCCTATTTCTGGGCGGCCGGCATCTCCGGCGATACCGCACAGTTCGGATTGCCCGAGGTCCACATGGACGCCGACTTCAGCGACCTGTTGTCAAATCTCGACTTTGCCTTCATGGCGGCAGGCGAGGCGCGTTACGACCGCTTCAGCATTTTCGGCGACGTCATCTATACCAAACTCGGGGCGGATGCGAGCACGCCTGCCGGCATCCTGGCCGACAGTGTCGACGTCACCTCGAAGACGTTTGCCGGCCTGCTCGGTGTCGGCTACTCGGTGCTGGAGAGTCCGTCCGGCCACCTTGATATCGTCGGGGGCATCAGGGTCTGGTCGGTCGACACGACCATCGGATTCAACGGTGGGCTGCTCGACGGCGTGGAGGGCGACGATGGTGATACCTGGGTCGATGGCATCGCGGGTTTCCGGGGCAATTACTTCTTTACGCCGGAAATCTACATGACCGGATGGGGACTGGTCGGGGCAGGCGGCGCGGATATCGACTGGGACGTCGCCTTGGCCCTCGGCTACAAATTCAACGAGACGGTGTCCGCGGTCGCGGGGTACCGGGCATTGGGGGTCAACTACAGCAACGACGGGTTCGTCTTCGACGCCGTGCAGCAAGGGCCGATCGTTGGGCTCGCTATCCATTTCTAGCGGGCGGACTTGGATGGTCGCGATGGATCGACAAGCGGTTCTCGCATTGTTCGAACAGACCATCAGGTGATTTGTGATGCCGCGGTTCCCGCGGCACCATCAGTTCAAAGCCAGTCGGAGTTTGTCAACGAACGGCAATAGCTTGTCATCCGTCCTAAAGCGTCGATGAGGTCGGTCATTGAAGGGCGACCGTTACGGGAGAGCGGCTTCCTTGATGGCCAAATAGGGATGCAGATATGGTTGAGCTGAGCGGGTACCCGCCGCGCGATGCTCGGCGGTCATACCATGGAGGCGGCAATGGCTTTGGCATTCGGAGCAGAACACGTGCCCGACGATCTGGTGTGGATCGAGGGCCGTACGTTCACCATGGGATCGAACGACCACTATCCGGAGGAGGCGCCGGCCCACCCGGTGAAGGTCGACGGCTTCTGGATAGAGCGGACACCGGTCACGAACCGCAAGTTCATGGAATTCGTAAAGGCGACCGGACACGTGACCGTCGCCGAGACGGTGCCCGATCCGAAGGACTATCCCGGCGCGCTGCCGGAGATGCTGAGGGCGGGATCGCTGGTGTTCACCCGGCCGAAGTCGGTGAATGGTCCCGATATCTCGCAGTGGTGGACGTTCAAGTTCGGCGCGACCTGGCGGCGGCCTCTCGGCGGCCTGAGCGATCTTCGCGGCAAGCTCGATCATCCCGTCGTCCACGTCGCGTGGTCCGACGCCAAGGCATACGCCGACTGGGCTGGCCTCGACCTGCCGACCGAGGCGGAGTGGGAGCTCGCAGCGCGCGGCGGTTCGGACGACACGGAATATGCATGGGGCGACGAATTCATGCCGAACGGCGTCGCCATGGCCAACACCTGGCAAGGCATCTTCCCCACGACGACGACAAAGCCGAAAGGCCATGAGCGCACCTCACCCGTCGGCTGGTTTCCAGCGAATGGCTACGGCCTCCACGACATGATTGGAAACGTCTGGGAGTGGACGTCCGACTACTGGTCGACACGCCATCCGGAGCCTGCCAGCCATTCGTGCTGCATTCCAAGCAACCCGCGCGGCGGCGATGCCGAGGCGAGCTTCGACCCCCGCCAGCCCGAGATACGCATCCATCGGCGCGTGCTGAAGGGCGGATCGCATCTCTGCGCTCCGAACTACTGCCGTCGCTACCGCCCGGCGGCTCGCCACGCCGAGCCGGAGGACACCTCCACCAGCCATGTCGGGTTCCGTTGCATCAAGAGAAAACCCGCGACCGGAGAAGCTCAGACGGCACCTTGATTTCAGAACGATACCCCTCGGACATGACATCTCCAGCGCTTGCCCTTTCGCGCTGGGGCGAGTTCAGCCTGCGGTATGGGCAGCTAATCACAATAGGTGGGATGTCGTTTCGCCCGATGGGTTGTAATTTGGCCGTCAATCTTTAGGGGCCTAAACATGAGAAACATCCTTTCGAGCGTTGGTGCGGCGGCACTCTTGCTGTCGGCAGTGAACACCTATGCCGCCGATCTCCCGGCAGGGGCCAAGAAGGTCACGATGGAAGAGTTCAAAGCGTTTGCTGATGGCAAGCATGTAAAGGTGGAAATTCTCGATCTGGAAAAGCCCGTGACCGCTGATCTCGTATGGAGTTGGAAGAAGGGCACCATTACCGGTAAGGCGGATGTCGGCGGCAAAATGATCGACGTGAAAACGAAACTCACGTTCAGGGGCGATAAAGCTTGTTCCAACGGTAAAGGCGAAAAGCCAAATTGCCACTTTATCTATATAGACGGCGATAAATTCTATGAAGTTCGAGATGACATGAAAGTCCATGCAATCTCGACTGTCGGGTGAGGTTGGGGATCTCTCCGCTCACTGCCGCGGCTCAATCTGGGAGGGCTCATAGAACCCGGTGCTATCCCGCACTTCCCCCAGCCCTTATACGCGGCAAGCTGCAGCTTTCCGTCATCCGTCCAAGCGGTGTATTTGGCTTCGGCGATCAGCGTCGGCTGCGCGCCTATTGCGTGTTGCCGGATCCAGGCAGTGATCTCAGTGAACGACCGAGAGGTAGCGGATGCCGGCTTCATCAGCCGCTCTCATCAGCGCTTCCCGCGCAGCGTTTGGAGGCGTGGTGCCGCGGATGGCGTCGAGGCATGTCCTCACTGCCACGACATACTCCTCGCCATCATCCCCAGGCCATTCGGAAATGAGCATGGTGGCTGCGTCGCCGAGGGTCCTGACGACGCTGTATTTATCTTGGCCGCTCATGAGGATCCTCAGTGCGGGAAACTGATGCGATGTGTACCGATTCATGACATTTGGTCCTTGCATCATAAACATATTAGTAACTCTGCAAGAAGCGTTCCAACCGGGCCCGCAGCATGATCATCCGCAGATGGTTCCGCAAAACTGTCGGCAACTGAACGGGGAGATCGAGTCCAATTGAAGGAATTATGCAGTCGCAGAGTGATCAAGCCGATCTACGTCAAAGCGCTGCGGAGCAGATCTGAATTGATCTTGGGGTGCTTCTCGGACGGATGATAGGCTCCAATTAGGGCCGCCGTTACCATGATCGACACCGAAAGGAATGATGCGACGATGCTCAACACGGGAACCGGAGATTTTCGACCCGCCCAGAGGAACACAAAGCCGGCCGCGAAAGCAAAGAACCAAAAGACCAGGACTTCGCCCATTGTCCCCGCGAATACCTCCATTGCTCCAGAGGACACCGAAACCACGGTGTCCAATCCTCCAAGCCACAACACGATGTTCATCACCATATCCGCGATGAAGGCCAATACCATCGATCCTATCAAAAGCCGTGACATCTCGTTTCTCCGTTGAAATCTTAAGTTGTTGTTTTGTCAGGCGCAGCTTTCGATCGGATTATCTGGATTGTTAAAATGCTTAGGGCTATTGCCCTCTTGTCCGATTGGGCAGCAATTCGAAGCAATGCTTACACAACCAGGTGGCCGGAACTTGTTTTAAACACATTGCCGTCCTATTGATTCTTCTATCGAAATTGCTTGTCGAGCTTGGTTTGCGCCCTTGGCGTCCCAGCTGATCTTTCCTTTCAAAATCGATTTCTGCGCCGTCCGGCAGCCGCCGGAGGGTGATTGTCATGCCGGTTGAGGGGGAATCGTCATGAACGCAGGCAATTCTTTGATCGACGCAAGCCTCCGCCAAACACCCATCGTCGCTGCCTCATGTGCCTTCGGTCTTTGACCGCGGATGTCAGTGGCGGCATTCCGGCTGGGTTTTCCAGCCATTGAGGAGATTTTCATGAGCAAGACCAATGCAGAGGCACTGTTGCGCAAAGCGCAGCGCCAGGTTGCCAATACCAGCGGCGGTGGCCATCTCGGTGGCACCAACTTCGGTCAGGGCAACGACGCCAAGACCTCGTCCGGAAGCGGCAATCGCCCGGCAGGCAAGGGTCGTCCACCAACTGGCGGCAAACGCTGACTAGCGCCGCGCGTCTTTCCGATTTAAGGAATTATGCAGAGGTCGCAGCATCTCGGTTGAAGACATCCCCGCCAAAATGGCGGGGTTTTTGTTTGATGGGGCCTGAAGGGCCAGTCTCTTCTCAGCGATCCAGGAAATGATCGAAGTAGACCTGGGGGATAGGGTACGCGTAGACGCCTCTGTCGACGAAGCTGTACCTATAGAGGCAACTTCTGAGAGCCGCATTGTAATGCAGGCTTCGCGGGTCCGGCGAGCCTCGTCGCCATGAGCCTGCTTCCGGCACGCAGCGTTGAAGCGCTTTATCGTATCGAGCCAGGAGCGCCGGGTCGGTATCAACCCGAATGCCGCTGTAGGAATGATAGTTTGAAGGAGATTCTGCGGCCGATATACAGCCGAGGCTAAGTGCAAGACCAACGACTACCATCAATCTCATCGGATTTAATTCCCCCTGATCGATTATCGAAGTATCGAGCGGAACATTATTCGTTCCAGTGCCTGCGGGCAAGGGGACTTCCCGGCCTCCGGTCTGATCGGCCGTGACCTCCGCGGAACAGCAATCGGATAGTTGCCGCCACAGACATGGCGGCAGCTATCCGTCATCGATCAATCCAGGAGATCGGCAGGTACCTTGCCGCCATTTTCCGAAAGCCGCTTCATCAGCGCCTTGTGCAGCCACATATTCATTTTTGCGGAATCGCTGGTGTCGCCCGTATAGCCGAGTTCAGCGGCAAGTTCCTTGCGCTCGGTCAGGCTTGCATCCATCCCGACGGCTTTCATCAGGTCCACGATCGAGCGGCGCCAATCGAGCTTCTGGCCGCTCTTCTTCACTGCCGCGTCAAGGATCGGGACGATATCGACTGTGCCTGTGCCTGGAGCAGTGGCCGTGGGGGCCGGCTTGCTCTGCGGGGCAGGGGCCGCAGGCGTCGGACTGGGCGCTGCCGACGGTGAGGCAGGCGCTTGCGCCGGCTCTGTCTTCGGCGCGCCGGCAGCAACGGGTTCGGCTGCTTTCGCCTCTCCGAAAATTGCATGTTTGATCTTGTCGAAAATGCCCATTCTAAACCTCCAGTTCCATCAGATGAGAACAAGCTGAAACATGGACTTCCCGCCTGATATATCCAGACGGAAGGGGAGTTATTTTTAGCAATCTAAATCTGAGGTGGAAAAGTCAATTCGGGGGAAGGGTGTATTCGATCTGCACGAAACGCCGCAAATGGATCAATCACGGCCCATGGTATTGCGAACTGAGATTTGCTTGCTGGCTTCTAAGTTTCCTGGCGCAATGGGGAGGAAATACTCTGTCGGCTCTCCAGCCGCTGCGATATATGTTTTCTTTTGGCACAGTCTGTCAGATAATTCGTATTTCAATAACCGTGAAACATCATCGCACGCTACCGAACCGACTTGCCGCGCCGTCTCGTGAAACATTCGTCATCCCTTCACGTTGCCTTGCCATGGACGTCCTGGAGTTGCAGGCGTCCGATCGATCGAAGGCACGCGCGTTCCTCGATTTTCGACTGCCGGGCAGATCGTCCGGCAGAATGGAAACGGAGGAAAACATGACCCGTAATCACAATAGACTATCCTTTGCAGTGCTCGCATCCAGCTGCGCCCTCCTTGTCATGCCGGCAAGCGATGCGCGTGCGCTCGATGTTGGTGTGTCGGTGAATGCCGGCAATGCTGTCAGCGCCGATGTCGGCGCGTCACTCGGCGGCGGGAGTGGCATCAGCGCTGATGCCAATGCTTCCGTTGGCGACTCGACCGGCGTCAATGCCGATGCGACCGCCAATGCTGGCGGCGGCCGGGGCATCAATGCCGATGTCAATGCACGCGTCGGCGGTTCTAGCGGGATCGATGCCAAGGCCACGGCCTCGGTTGGCACGGGTAATGGGGTCGATGCCAATCTCGCCATCGGCCGGGTGGATGAAGCTGGCGGCAGCAATGCCAGGGCTGCGCCCGGCAGCACGCTCAGCGCGTCGCGGGCACGTACCCTGGAGGCCTTCCGCAGCATGCCTGTCAATGACCAACGCAAGATGCTCGTCCGTTGCGCCGACATCTCCGCCTCCGGCGGTGATTCCGGCCTTGCCGGTCTCTGCAGTCTGCTGCAGGCGACCGCCTCCCGGTGAACATACAAAACCCGCCGAGCCAGCGGCTCGGCGGGTCTTTTTCAAAGGATGATTCGATCTAAAGCATGTCGCGCAAAACTATGCAGCAGTTTTTGCGACAACGACATGCGTAAAAACAAAGACCTAAAGCGCGAAGAGCGAATCTGAAAGATCGCGATGCGCTTTAGTGCAGGATCTGGCTGAGGAACAGCTTGGTGCGTTCGTGCTGCGGGTTATCGAAGAAGGCGGCCGGTTCGTTCTGTTCGACGATTTGACCCTGGTCCATGAAGATAACCCGGTTGGCGACCTGGCGGGCAAAGCCCATTTCATGCGTTACGCAGAGCATGGTCATGCCTTCTTCGGCAAGCCCCACCATGGTGTCGAGCACTTCCTTGATCATTTCGGGATCGAGTGCGGAGGTCGGCTCATCGAACAGCATGATCTTCGGGTTCATGCACAGCGACCGGGCGATCGCCACGCGCTGTTGCTGGCCGCCGGAAAGCTGTCCCGGATACTTGTTGGCCTGCTCCGGAATCTTGACCCGCTTCAGAAAATGCATGGCCACTTCTTCGGCCTGCTTCTTCGGCATCTTGCGCACCCAGATCGGCGCCAGTGTGCAGTTTTCGAGGATCGTCAGATGCGGGAAGAGGTTGAAGTGCTGGAACACCATGCCGACTTCGCGCCGCACCTCGTCGATCTTTTTCAGGTCGTTGGTGAGCTCGGTGCCGTCGACGATGATGCGACCCTTCTGATGCTCTTCCAGGCGGTTGATGCAGCGGATCATCGTCGACTTGCCCGAGCCCGACGGGCCGGCAATGACGATCCGCTCGCCGCGCATGACCTTCAGGTTGATGTCGCGCAGCACGTGGAAATCGCCGTACCACTTGTTCATGTTGACGATCTCGACCGCCACTTCCGTCGCGGAAACGGTGAGCTTCTTCGCTGGAGCTTCAGCCATGATATTTTCCCTCATTCTTATCGTTTTAGCGTTCTTATCGTTTGTGGCCGGTATCGAGATGGCGTTCCATGAAGCCTGAATAGCGCGACATGCCGAAGCAGAACAGCCAGAAGATAAAGCCCGCGAAGATCAGACCCGTGATCGGCGTGACGGCGCTTGCCCAGTTGGCATCGGAGAAGTTCAGCTTGACGATGCCAAGCAGATCGAACATGCCGATAATGGTGACCAGCGACGTGTCCTTGAAGGTTCCGATGAAGGTGTTCACGATGCTCGGGATGACCAACTTGATGGCCTGCGGCATGATGATCAGCCGGGTCTTTTGCCAATAGCCGAGGCCAAGCGAATCGGCGCCTTCGAATTGTCCCTTCGGGATCGCCTGAAGGCCGCCGCGGATCACTTCCGCCATATAGGCCGAGGTGAAGATCGACACACCGATAAGCGCCCGAAGCAGTTTGTCCACGTTCCAGCCTGTGGGAAGGAAGAGCGGCAGCATGACACTTGCCATGAACAGAACGGTGATCAGCGGGACGCCTCGAATGACCTCGATGAAGGTAACGCAGAGCATCCGGATGATGGGCATCTTCGAGCGGCGCCCCAGCGCAAGCAGAATGCCGCAGGGTAAGGAGACGGCAATACCGACAAAGGACAGGACGAGCGTCACCATCAACCCGCCCCAGAGCGGAGTGTCGACTACTTCGAGGCCGAAGCCGCCGTGAAGAAGCCAGAAGGCGAGGACCGGCAGAACGGCGAACAGAAGAATGGCGTTCAGGCCCTTGCGCGGCGCCGAAGGGATCAGCATCGGAACCAGCAGCAGAATGAACAGGATCCCGACGATCGCCGGTCTCCAACGCTCATCCAGCGGATAGCGGCCGAATATAAACTGATCGTACTTGGCGCTGACGAAGGCCCAGCATGCACCACTCCAGCCGTCAGGCTGAATGCCGCCCTGGATCGTCGTCGCGCAGAATGTGCGGTCCGGCCCGGACCATACGGCCTGGATGAACAGCCAGTTGACGAGATGCGGCACGGCCCATGCGATGAGCGCAAGAGCCAGGATTGTCAGGATCACGTCCTTCGGGGTTGCCAGGAGATTGCGGCGTATCCAGGCGACGGCTCCCCTCTCGCCGGGGGGCGGTGGTTCGGCGGCAAGGATGGACGTTCTGACGAAGGGTTTATCGGCGACCGACATCTTATCTCTCCACCAGTGCCATCTTGGCATTGAACCAATTCATGAACAGCGACGTGAGAATGCTCAAGCTGAGATAGACTATACCCCAGATGCAGACGATCTCGATCGCTTGACCGCTCTGATTGAGGATCGTGCCACCGACGGCAACGAGATCCGAGAAACCGATCGCGATGGCGAGTGAGGAGTTCTTGGTCAGGTTCAGGTACTGGCTCGTCAGCGGCGGGATGATGATGCGCAGCGCCTGCGGCACCACGACAAGTCTCGTCACGCTCGACGGATGCAGCCCCAGCGCGCCGGCTGCCTCGGATTGTCCCTTTGGAACGCCACGAATGCCGCCGCGAACGATCTCGGCGATGAACGAGGCGGTATAGAAGGACAGAGCGAGAAACAGCGACATGAATTCGGGACCGACGACCGAGCCGCCCGTGAGGTTGAATTTTCCGGCAACCGGAACGTCGAAGGTGAGCGGAAAGCCGGAGACGACGAAGACCAGCAATGGCAGGCCGACGATCAGTGCGATCGACGTCCATACCGTGTGGAACGGCTGGCCGGTTGCGGCTTGGCGTTTGTGGGCCCAGCGCGCGATGATAATGGTGGCGACAATCGCAATCACCAGGGCGATGCCGACCGCTATCATACCTGTCTCGAAGATCGGCTTCGGGAAGGCCAGTCCTCTGTTGTTGAGGAACATGCTGAACGGCAGACCCACCGACTCGCGCGGCTGCGGCAAAACGGAGAGAACGCCGAGATACCAGAAAAAGATGACGAGCAGCGGCGGAATGTTGCGGAAAACCTCGACATAGACCGTGCAGAGCTTGGCAATCAGCCAATTGTGCGACAGCCGGCCGATCCCGATCAGGAAGCCGATGATGGTCGCCGTGAAGATACCGGTCACCGCCACCAGCAAGGTATTCAGAATGCCGACGACAAGTGCGCGCGCATAAGTCGAGTCACTCGAAAAGCTGATCAGCGACTGGCCGATTTCGAAACCGGCGCGACCGCGAAGAAAGCCGAAACCCGATGCCGTATTGCTGCGGGCAAGGTTCACGGCCGTGTTGTGGGCTACCCACCACACAATGCCCACGAGAATAACGATTGTTAGAACCTGGAAAAATATGCTCCGGTATTTCGGGTCGTACATTGCCGACCGGAAACTCCAGCCGGTGCCATGCAAAGGTGTCGTATCCACAGCCCCATGCGTCATGCCGCGCCAATCCCCTTGTGCCCGTTTTCGGGCTTTCTTTTTGCTTTTTGGAAGATGGGAGGGCGGCTCGGCCGCCTTCCCGGGATTTCATGCCAAAGCTCGATTAACGAACCGGCGGTGCGTACTGGATGCCGCCCTTGCTCCAGAGAGCATTCAAGCCGCGTGCGATCTTGAGCGGGCTGCCCTGGCCGATGTTGCGCTCGAAGATTTCGCCATAATTGCCGACGCCCTTGATGACGTTGGCGGCCCAATCATTGGTCAGGCCGAGATCGGTGCCAATCTTGGTGTCGGTCTCGCTGCCGAGGAAGCGCTTGATGTCCGGATTCGGCGAATTCTTCATCTCGTCGACATTTGCCTGGGTGATGCCGAACTCTTCGGCATTGATCAGCGCATAAGCCGTCCAGGAAACGATATCGAACCACTGATCATCACCCTGACGGACGGCCGGGCCAAGCGGCTCCTTGGAGATGATCTCAGGAAGGATAACGTGTTCGTCGGGATTCTTCAGCGTCAGACGCAACGAATAGAGACCGGATTGGTCGGTCGTGTAAACGTCGCAACGACCGGCGTCGTAAGCCGCGTTGACCTCAGGAAGATTTTCGAAGACGACCGGATTGTACTGCAGATTGTTCGTCTTGAAGTAATCGGCGAGGTTCAATTCGGTGGTCGTGCCCGACTGTACGCAGACTGCGGCGCCGGAGAGTTCGAGAGCCGACTTCACGTTCAGGCTCTTGCGCACCATGAAGCCCTGACCGTCATAATAGGTGACAGGACGGAAGTTGAAGCCGAGTGCGGTGTCGCGGTTGATCGTCCAGGTGGTGTTACGCGAGAGAACGTCGATTTCACCGGACTGCAGAGCGGTGAAGCGTTCCTTCGCGTTTGTCGGCGTGTACTTGACCTTGGTGGGGTCGCCGAACACGGCCGAAGCGACGGCCTTGCAGAAGTCGACGTCGAAGCCGGCCCAATTGCCGGAAGCGTCAGGTGCGGCAAAGCCGGTAAGGCCGGTATTGACGCCGCACTGAACGAAACCCTTTGCCTTGACATCTGTGAGTGTCGTGGCCGAAGCAGCCGAAGCGCCAAGAGCGAAAACTGCTGCGCCGATCGTTGCGGACAGAAGCTTGTTCTTCATTTTTTCCCAACCTTTTCCGTTGTCTTGTATTTTCTTGTGGGAAGTTCCAGCGGAAAAACTCTGCCGCCTCCCCATTTTCTCGACACCCTCCCGGCGCGAGTTGTTCTATCACAGTCGCAAATGTCACCATGGTCAAGTGTCGCGGTCAATAATTGCGGCAAATTTCAGCATTTTGGTAGATTGCGCTGCGTTCGTGGGCACTTGGCTATGAAATAGGCGCCTGATTGCGGAAAAATAACGCGAAAATCGTGGCTTTCACCGCTTCGCTACGTCGCCGGCGATCAACTCCCGGGGGTTGACCTGATATGGCGGGGCGTCCAAAAGTCCGGTTTTGCGTCTCCGTCGCCAAAGGCTATTCCCGACATGAAAGACAAAGACAGCTTGCTGCAGAATGCCGGCATCAACACCCGCCTGACCCATATCGGCAACGACCCTTTCGACTATCACGGCTTCATCAACCCGCCGGTCGTGCATGCCTCGACGGTGTTGTTTCCGAATGCGCGGGCGATGGAGACGCGCACGCAGAAATACACCTACGGAACGCGCGGCACACCGACGACGGATGCGCTCTGCGAGGCGATCGACGCACTCGAAGGCTCGGCCGGCACGATCCTCGTGCCCTCGGGCCTTGCGGCCGTCACCATTCCGTTTCTGGGTTTCGTCGCTGCCGGCGATCATGCGCTGGTGGTCGATTCGGTCTATGGCCCGACGCGCCATTTCTGCGATACGATGCTGAAGCGCCTCGGTGTCGAGGTGGAATATTACGACCCGGCGGTCGGCGCCGGCATCGAGGCTCTGTTCCGGCCGAACACCAAGCTCGTTCACACCGAGGCTCCCGGCTCCAATACCTTCGAAATGCAGGATATTCCGGCGATCTCGGCGGTTGCGCACCGTCACGGCGCCGTCGTCATGATGGACAATACCTGGGCGACGCCGCTCTATTTCAGGCCGCTCGATCACGGCGTCGACATCTCGATCCATGCATCGACGAAATATCCGTCCGGCCATTCCGATATTCTGCTCGGAACGGTTTCGGCCAATGCCGAACACTGGGAGCGGCTGAAGGAATCGAACGGTGTGCTCGGCATCTGCGGCGCACCCGATGACGCCTATCAGATCCTGCGCGGATTGCGCACCATGGGCCTGCGCCTCGAACGGCATTATGAAAGCGCGCTTGATATCGCAGAATGGCTGGAGGGCAGGGAGGACGTCGCCCGCGTGCTGCATCCGGCCCTGCCGAGTTTCCCCTCGCACCATCTCTGGAAGCGCGATTTCAAAGGCGCCAGTGGCATCTTTTCGTTCGTGCTAGCCGCCGACGGCCCCGAAAAGTCCAGAGCAAAGGCGCACGCCTTCCTCGACGCTCTCAGGATTTTCGGTCTTGGCTATTCCTGGGGCGGCTATGAAAGCCTCGCTTTGCACGCCTATCTCAATGATCGCAAGGTCGCCAAGGCGCCGACGGACGGTCCGGTCATTCGGCTGCAAATCGGCATCGAGGACGTGGCCGACCTCAAGGCCGATATCGAACGGGGTTTTGCCGCCGCAAGCGCGGTTTGACCGGACACGCTTTGTTGTGGCTGGCAGCGCCTCACGGCAGATCGACAGCCCGATAGCCGTAGATCCAGTCGAGATCCGCCGCCAGGCTTAGCGGTGGCTTGAGGCCGAGCACGAGATCGCGGCCGATCCGGATCGGCCCTTTCGCATGATAGGCAAACCGGTTGAAGGCGCCGCGCTGGCGAAGCTTGGCGATGCGCGGCGCGCGATGTCTTTCGAACTGCGCCAGCCCTTCCGCCGCGGAGCGGTTCGAAAGAAACGCAGCGAGTTCATAGGCGTCTTCGATCGCCATCGCCGCTCCCTGGGCGGCAAAAGGCATCATCGCATGCGCGGCGTCGCCGATCAGAACCGTCTTGCGGCCATCCTGCCAGGAGCCTGTCGTGGTTTCGAACAGCGGCCAGAACGTCAGCTTCCGGTTTTTTTCGAGCAGCGAGACGATCGCGGCATTCCAGCCGGAAAGGCGCGCCCGCAGCTGCGTCCGCTGTTCTTCCGTCGGCTCGCTTTGCCAGGCCTGCGGCGCAATATTGCCGGCGGTGATCGCCACCATGTTGAAGCTGCCGGTCTCCCTTAGCGGATAGCAGACGAGATGCGCCGAACCGCCGAGAAAAGCCGAAACGCTTGCCCGGTCGAGGAAGCCGGGCGCCTCAGTTTCGGCAATCGTAAAACGGTAGGCGATATTGCCGGAAAAGCGCGGCGAGGGGCTGCCCGGAATGGATTGCCGAAGCTTTGACCAGACGCCGTCCGCGCCGATCACAACATCGGCCGCGCGCTCGAAAGACGGTAGGGTCGAATTTATCCGCACGCCGAGGTGAAGCCGGCAGAGCGGATCGGCGCTAACCGCAGCCAAAAGGACTTTCTGCAATGTGGTGCGATGCAAGACGCCATAGGGAGCGCCCCAGCGTTCCCGCGCGAATTTGCCGGCCGGCACCGCCGCGAGCTGGCGCAGCGATCCGCCCGATATCAGCCGGATTGCGTCGGGCTCTAGCCAGACCTTTGACAGTCTTTCAAGGATACCGAGTTCGGCAAGGATGCGCGAAGCGTTTGGCGAAACCTGTAATCCGGCGCCGACGTCGGTGAGTTCGCCCGCCTGCTCGAAGATCTCCGAACTTATGCCCCGGCGCGAAAGCGCAAGGGCAACTGTCAGCCCTGATATCCCGGCGCCGATGATGGCGGCATGTTCGACCGGCATTGTCCGTCCGATCCGGATCTGGACCGACTACGCCGCCTTCACGTGGAAAACGCAGCCGGCCGGATTGGTCTGGCTAGGCTTGAGCGTGGAATTGAAGCGATAGAGCGTCGAGCAGTAGGAACAGACCTTCTCATTGTCGTCGCCCATGTCGATGAAGATATGCGGATGATCGAAGGGAGCCGATGCGCCGGTGCACATGAATTCCTTGACACCGACTTCGATAACGCGGTGACCGCCGTCGTTCTGGAAGTGGGGAATGTTGTGGCCGGCCATGTCGCTCTCCGAATGCTTTGAAATGTGCGCGAACCTTATAAGCCTTCGCCGCAAATGTGTAGAGCCAAACCGCCGCGCCGGGCACAGTTTTTAGCCGCAGTTTTTGGCTTCACGATGAAAGGCCGCTCGACTATGTTCGCGCCAAAAAGGAAGGCCCGATGAACCTGAATACACCCGCATTTTCAAGCTTCACCCATGATGGATTGCAGCTCGCTTTCTTTGATGAGGGCGATCCGGCCGGTGTGCCGGTGTTGTTGATCCACGGCTTTGCCTCGACTGCAAACGTCAACTGGGTCCATCCGGGCTGGCTGAAGACGCTCGGCGATGCCGGCTACCGGGTGATCGCCATGGACAATCGCGGCCACGGGGCAAGCGACAAGCCGCACCATGCCGAAGCCTATCGTCCATGGGTCATGGCCAGCGATGCGATCGCCTTGCTGGATCATCTGGGCATCCCAGAAGCCAATGTCATGGGCTATTCGATGGGCGCGCGCATTTCCGTATTTGCCGCACTTGCCAATCCGCATCGCGTCCGTTCGCTGGTTCTTGGTGGCCTCGGCATCGGCATGACCGATGGTGTCGGTGACTGGGACCCGATCGCCGATGCGCTGCTGGCGCCCTCGCTGGACGCGGTGACCCATGCCCGCGGCCGCATGTTCCGCGCCTTCGCCGAGCAGACGAAGAGCGACCGGGTCGCTCTTGCGGATTGCATCCGCGGTTCGCGCGATCTCGTCGCCCGTTCTGATATGGCCAAGCTCGACATGCCGACGCTGATCGGCGTCGGCACGAAGGATGATATCGCCGGCTCGCCGCAGGAATTGGCGGCGCTGATGCTGAATGCCGAAGCGCTCGATATTCCGGGCCGCGATCATATGCTCGCCGTCGGTGACAGGGTTTTCAAGCAGGCGGTGCTGGCCTTCTATGCAAGGGTCGCCCATCGCTAACAACATCGTGATGCCGAAAAACCATGCTAAAAAACCATGGCGACGGCACCCATTTATGTTATTGGCGTTTTCCTTTATATATCGGCATTCCGAAAACGGCATTCCGGCTGGCAGCGAGGAGAGCGGCGATGGTCGCAAAGACTGACATTCGTGCTTTTGACACAGGCCATCCGCTGAAGGTGATGGATCCCATCTGGGACAGCCTGCGTGAGGAAGCCCGGCTCGCCGCCGAACGGGACCCGGTTCTCGCCGCCTTCCTCTATTCTACGGTGATCAACTACCATTCGCTCGAGGAATGCGTCGTCCACCGCATCTGCGAACGTCTCGATCACCCCGACATGCAGGCGAACCTGCTGCGCCAGACCTTCGAGGAAATGCTCCTCGACTGGCCTGACTGGAGCTCCATCCTGCGCGTCGATATCCAGGCGATCTATGACCGCGATCCCGCATGCCTGCGCTTCATGGAGGCGGTGCTTTATTTCAAGGGCTTCCATGCGCTGCAGACACATCGTCTGGCCCATTGGCTGCTGAACCGCGGCCGGCGTGATTTTGCGCTCTATCTGCAAAGCCGTTCCTCCAGCGTCTTCCAGACCGACATCAATCCGGCCGCCCGTATCGGCAAGGGCATCTTCCTCGACCACGCCACCGGCCTCGTCGTTGGCGAGACGGCCGTCATAGGCGACAACGTCTCGATCCTGCACGGCGTCACACTCGGCGGTACCGGCAAGGAGGGCGCCGACCGCCATCCGAAGATCGGCTCCGGCGTCATGATCGGCGCCGGTGCCAAGATCCTCGGCAATATCGAGATCGGCTATTGCTCGCGCGTCGCCGCCGGCTCCGTCGTATTGAAGGCGGTGCCGCCCAAAAAGACAGTCGCGGGTGTGCCGGCCAAGGTCGTTGGTGAGGCCGGTTGTTCTGAGCCGTCGCGCAATATGGACCAGGTGATCGGCGCCGATATCTGAGCGCCCGTTGGAAACAAGGATAGGAAAAGTCGGCGGGATCCGAGCGGGGAGAGCCATGAGCAAACGGCAACCTTGCCTTTACACCGCTGCATTTCCTGTGCAAGAAGCGGCCAATCAAGACCGCTTACGGAGATGACAGAGTGAAGCCAGAAGAAATCAAGAAGCTCGACGCCTATTTCAAGCGCATGTTCAATCCGCAGATGATCGTCAAGGCGCGTCCACGCAAGGATGATTCTGCGGAAGTCTATCTCGGCGAAGAATTTCTGGGTGTCGTCTATATCGATGACGAGGACGGCGACCGCTCCTACAACTTCTCGATGGCGATCCTCGACGTCGATCTCTGATCGCGCTCGAAAGCTTCAAAAGGACCGAACGGCGCGATCCGTTCGGTCCTTTTTTCGTTTTTTCGATTCGGAACGAGAATTTTTTCAAAACTTCCGGTTGCGGCATTCTGATATATTTTAGCAAAATCAGTTAAAGACGTACGTGCCCCGGCGCGCGGGCTTTGTTATATAATTGTAATGCAACTCATGGATGTTTTGCGGCGCACAAGACTACTTGACTATTTGTGCATTGCAGCTACCCTGCCGCCATCAACAGCCCAACGGAGGATGGCTCATGTTCAACTTTGAAGACGCCAACAAGAAGAGCAAGGAAGCCGTCGACACGGCCCTGAAAACCTATTCCGACACGACCAAGGGCTTTCAGGCAATCGCCGCAGAAGCCACTGAATATTCGAAGAAATCCTTTCAGGACGCGGTGACGCATTTCGAAACGCTGGCCGGCGTCAAGAGCTTTGAGGCTGCCTTCGAGCTGCAGACGAGCTACGTCAAGGCGTATTTTGAAGGCTTCGTCTCCGAGACGACGAAGCTCGGTGAGATGTATGCCGATCTCGCCAAATCAGCCTACAAGCCCTATGAAGCGCCGATCGCCGCTGCCGTCGTCAAGACCGCCAAGTCGGTGTCGGCGGCGACGTCTGCTGCTGCATGAACTGATTTCAAAAGGCGCAACCTGCGCTACATATTGAAAAAAGAAGACCGGCTACGCATCTGTAGCCGGTCTTTTTGTTTCCACTTTCGCTGCAGCGCCCGCATGGGATCGGCCGGGGACTTTTTTGGTCTTTCCCGTGCATGCCGGCCATTTCTTGATTGCAGTGTCTGACAGGGGGCTTAAAATCAGCCTATTATGAACTAAGTTAGTGTTTCAGATATTCGGCGGGAAAAGCACCCTCCCATGCTCCGCTGGATTGCTTGAGGAATAAATGACAATGATCGCAAAGCCGATCCGGATGCAGAACGACAGCGAAAGGAACGGGGACAACGCAAATCGAACCTCGGTCATCACGCGCACCAAGCCGAAGACCAAGAAGCCCAATCTTTATCGTGTGCTGCTTTTGAATGACGACTACACTCCCATGGAATTCGTCATCCATATTCTGGAGCGTTTTTTTCAGAAGGATCGTGAAAGTGCCACCCGCA
>Ga0102590_1001514_pt1 | contig 34349 bp, 31 predicted proteins | sample AraplaMF_Col_mMF_FD_76859 | JGI IMG/M metagenome (GOLD analysis project Ga0102590, IMG submission 76859) | Arabidopsis root microbial communities from the University of North Carolina, USA - plate scrape MF_Col_mMF | ecosystem: Host-associated > Plants > Roots > Endosphere | place: USA... | reverse complement strand
GGATGAGGCAGGCGGCGCCGGCGCCGAAGGTGAAAGCGAGGAACGACAGGCCGTGCATCGGCGGCCGCTTCAGGGTCAGGACCGAATACAGCGCGAAGATGATCAGCGCGGCGATGAAGATGAGGTCACCCTTGTTGAACGCGATGTTCGACAGCGTGGTGAAATCACCATGCAGCAGGATGGTCAGCACGCCGCACATCGAGAGCGCCACGCCGAACGCCTGCGCCGCGGTGAGCCTGATGCCGAGGATGGCCAGCGACCACAGCGCCACGACCAGCGGCGCGGCCGATTGCAGCAGCAGCGTGTTGAGCGCCTGCGTATGTTCCAGCGCCCAGTATTGCAGCGTGTTGAAGGCGCCGATGCCGGTGATCGACAGCACGATCATGAGGCCGAGCCTGCTGCGGATCGCGGGCCAGTCCCGGGCGAGGTGCTTCCAGGCGAACGGCAGCACCAGCAGAAAGGCGAAGGTCCAGCGCAGGAACGACAGCGTCACCGGCGGGATGTGGCCGGCGGCGAGTCGCCCGACAATGGCGTTGCCGGCCCAGCACAGCGCGGTGATGCTGAGCAGCAGATAAGGCTGGTTGGCGATCCAGCTATGGCCGGATGTTTCGGTGCTCGTGGTCTGGCCGGTGGCGGACATTGTGATTGTTATGGTCCCGCGTCGATAGCGCCGAGACCCCGGCCCGGGGCGATCCGGGCCGGCTGATCGCCCGGCCCCGCTCAAAGACACGGAAAAGCGCCCGATATCAATGGTGCGAGGCGCATCGCGACCATGCGCAGTGCGATGCGGCAGGAACCGCGTTCAATCCTTTCGTCCGGTGCGGATCGCAAACGGCTTCAGCAGCTCCGCGCAGGCGAGATAGACGACGACCAGAAGCGCGATGCCGGCCATCATGAGCGGAGGCGGCGTGACGAAGCCGAACCAGGCGGCGGCCGGCGTGAACGGCACCACCATCGCGACCAGCAGGGCGACCAGCGAGGAGGCAGACAGCAGCGGATCCGGCCAGTTGCGCCACGGTCGCCCATTGGTTCGTATGATGAAGATGACCAGGATCTGGGTCGCCATGGATTCGATGAACCAGGCGGTGCGGAATTCTTCCGGCGAGGCCTTGAACAGATAGAGCAGCGCGCCAAAGGTCAGGAAGTCGAACACCGACGACAGCGGCCCCATGATCGCGGCGAAGCGTGCCAGCCGCCTCATGCTCCACACCTGCGGCTGCGCCGTGGCCCGCTTTGAGACGCGGTCGAAGGGAATGCCGAGCTCGGAGAGGTCGTAGAGCAGATTGTTAAGCAGGATCTGCGTCGGCAGCATCGGCAGGAACGGGAGCGCGATGGAGGCGATCGCCATCGACAGCATGTTGCCGAAATTCGAGCTCGCGCCCATGCGCACATATTTCAGGATGTTCGCGAAGGTGCGCCGGCCTTCCTCGACGCCGTCGGCGACGACTTCGAGATCCGAGGCGAGCAGGATCATGTCGGCGGCGGCCTGCGCCACGCCGGTCGCGCCGTCGACCGACAGGCCGACATCGGCAACTTTCAGGGCCGGCGCGTCGTTGATGCCGTCGCCGAGGAAGCCGACCACCTCGCCGCCCGCCTGCAGCGCCTTCACGATGCGCGATTTCTGGTCCGGCGCGAGCCGGCCGAAGGCGTCGACGGAGCGCACCTGCACGGCGAGCGCCTCGTCGCTGAGCTCGGCAATGTCGGCGCCCGACAGCACGCGCTCGGGGTTGAGGCCGACCAGGCCCGCGAGCCGCTTCACCACCACGGGATCGTCGCCCGAAAGGATCTTCAGTGCCACGCCGCTCGCCGCGAGCCGGGCGATGGCGGCCGCGGCCGTCGGCTTCGGCGGGTCGGCAAAGGCGCAAAGACCCTCGAAGACGAGATCGGTCTCGTCCTCGGTTTCGACCTCGCGCGTTGCGCCGGTCCAGGGCCGCGAAGCGAGGGCGATGCAGCGCAGGCCCTCTGCCGCGAGCTGATGCACGCGCGTCATTGCGGCGGCGCGCGCGCTCTCGTCCATTGTGCACAATGCGAGCACGGCTTCGGGCGCGCCCTTGACGATGAGCAGCGCGCCTTCGGGACCGGTCGCGAGCACCGATCCCAGTCGCCGCGAAAAGTCGAACGCCTGCCGGCCCGCCAGCGTCCAGCCCTGCGCGGCATTGGACCGGCCGGCAACCAGCGCCGCATCCAGCGAGCCGCGATCGCCGCCGAGCGTCGCCGCGATGGCGCCGAGCTGCGCGGCCCGCATATTGTCCTTGCCCGCAGCGTCGAGGCTTTTCGCGAGCGTGATCTCGGCCGAGGTCAGCGTGCCCGTCTTGTCCGTGCACAGGACGGTCATGGCGCCGAGATCGTGGATCGCGGCGAGCCGCTTCACGATCACCTTGCGGCGGGCCATGCGCAGCGCGCCGCGCGACAGCGTCACCGTCGTGATCATCGGCAGCAGCTCCGGGGTCAGCCCGACTGCGAGCGCGACCGAGAACAGCAGCGAGTCCATCACCGGGCGGCCGAACACGACGCGGACGGTGAGCACGACCAGCACCAGCGCCAACGTGGCGCGCGCGATCACGAGGCCGAATTCTCGCAGGTCGCGTTCAAACGGCGAGGGTGTCTGCGCTTCGGCAAGCGCGGACGCCGCTGCTCCGAATACGGTGTCGCGGCCGGTCCTGACCACGAGCGCGATGGCCTCGCCGGTCTGCGCCACGGCGCCGCGGAACAGCGCATTCGATGTATCGTCAGGGTCGGTGACTGCGCCGGCGTGCTTCTGCACCGGATACGGCTCGCCGGTGAGCGCTGCTTCGCCCGCGGTGAAGGCCGTGCTCTCCAGGATCAGCGCATCCGCCGGAATGATGTCGCCGGAGCGGACGCGCAGGACGTCGCCGGGCACGACGTGATCGACGTCGATCTCGCGGAAGGCGCCGTCGCGCTTGACTTCGGCCTTCAGCGCCACCGAGCGGCGGAGGACTTCCGCGGCGCGGATCGCGTGGCCTTCCTGGATGGTGTCCAGCCCGATCGAGAGCGTCAGGATCAGGACGATGATGAGCCCGCCGATTTCGTCGCCGGTCAGCATCGAGACGATGCCGGCCACCAGCAGGATCAGCGACAGCGGCTCGAGCAGCCGGCGCAGAATCGCGCGCATGGCGCCCTCGATACGCGGCGGCGCATCGCTGTTGGCTCCGAAGCGGTCGAGGCGTTCGGCGGCCTCGCTCGCGGTCAGGCCTTGCAGCCCGCAACCGAGCTGGGTGCCGAGATCGTCGGGTGAAAAACGCCAGAAGCTGTCTCGGGCGGCGTGCGTCGGATCATCGGCCACAGCCAGCTCCGGAAATTTTCATGCGAGGGACACGGTCAGGGACGATCGAATGTGACAGGCAGTCGAAGCCGGTGACGGCACACTCTCATCTCATCCATCAATTCGGCGATCGGAAATTGAGCCATGTCAATCGCTCCACCTGCCGGCGGTCTAGCCTGTCGAGGCCTGCATGAAGAAGGAGCGGAATCATGGCTGCAAGCGTCCGGGTCGCACTGGCCGTATCCATCGCATTGATCGCCTCGGCACAGTTCACGGCCGCGACGGCTCAGCCCGCCGGCGGCGGTGCCTTCATGGGACCTGGCATGATGGGCTCCGGGATGATGGGAGGCATGATGGGCCGCCATGGCTTCGGCGCGATGTGCAATCCCGGAATGGCGGGTTTCGCCGAATGGCGCGCCGACCGGCTGGTGGACAAGATCAAGCTGACGGATGCCCAGCGCGCCAAGTTCGACGAGTTCAAGGCGGCAGCCGTGAAGTCGAGCGAGACCATGCGCAGCGCCTGCGTGGCCGACGTGCCCAAGACCATCGTCGGGCGCGCCGAGGCGATGGAGAAGCGCATGGACACGATGCTGCAGGCGATCAAGACCATGCGGCCCGCATTGGAGGCGTTCTACGCGACCTTGACCGATGAGCAGAAGGCCAAGCTGGATTCGACCCAGGGTCCAGGTCAGGGCCACGGTTTCTGGCGCTGGCGCGACAATTGGTGAGCGCAGCAAGCCGTGGTTGACCTATCGCAATCCACTCCGTTGCGTCGGGATTAGTCTGCGGTCGTCCACGCCGTTCGAGCGGCCGGATCATCGAAATCAGCAAAGAGACGGTCGCATCGCCGGATTTGGCGCGATCCGCGTGGCGTTGTCATGGTCGAGCAAGCAATGATCCTGCCGAACCAGAGCCGGTTTCCCCTGGCGGCTTTGTGGACGGGATTTCTCAGTCACAAATGGTTCATCCTGGCCGTCGTGGCCCTGCTGGCGTTGGGGCTCTGGCAGGGCGTGCGAGTCATTCTCGGACCCGCCGTCGTGGTCGATCAGGTCAAGAGCGGTCGCCTGGTCGAGACAGTGGTTGCGAGCGGCCATGTCGAGACACCTTACCGGGTCGAGATCGGCAGCCAGATCACCGGCACGGTGCAGGAGGTGCTGGTCCAGCAGGGCGAAAAGGTCACCAAGGGCCAGCCGCTGATCTCGCTGGAGGCGCGCGAATTGAAGGCGGCCGTGGTGCAGGCCCAGGGCGCGGTGGCGCAGGCCGAGGCCCGCATCAGGCAGCTCGAGGAATTGACGCTGCCCTCGGCGAGGGAAGCGCTGACGCAGGCCAATGCGACCTTGCTCAACGCGCAGCAGACCTACGACCGCACCGCGCAGCTCGAACGCAACGGCTATGCGACACGCGCGGCGCTCGACGAGGCGCAGAAGACGCTCGATGTCGCGCGTGCGGCGAAGCGCTCGGCCGAGTTCCAGGTCTATACGGCGAGCAGCGGCGGCAGCGACTACGTGATGGCGCAGACCCAGGCCAACCAGGCGCGCGCCAATCTCGATACGGCGGAGTCCCGGCTCGGTTATGCCACGATCGCCGCGCCCCGCGACGGCGTTCTCATCACGCGCAGCGTCGAGCGCGGCACGGTGGTGCAGCCCGGCAAGGCGCTGCTCGTGCTGGCGCCGGCTGGCGACGTTCAACTCGTGCTGCAGATCGACGAGCGCAATCTCGGCAAGATCGCGCTCGGGCAGAAGGCGATCGCCTCGGCGGACGCCTATCCGGATCGGCGCTTTCCTGCCGTCATCACCTACGTCAACCCTGGCGTCGACATCTCACGCGCGTCCGTTGAGGTGAAACTGACGGTCGCCGATCCGCCGGACTATTTGCGCCAGGACATGACCGTCTCGGTCGATATCGAAATCGCCGCGCGGGACGATGCGCTGGTCCTGCCGTTGCGCTCCGTGCACGATGTCCTGTCCGGCACCCCCTGGGTGCTCGGCATCAAGGATGGCCGCGCCACGCAGCGACCGGTGAAGATCGGCCTGCGCGGCAACAGCCAGGTCGAAATCACCGGCGGCCTTGCCGCCGACGACGTCGCGATCCCGCAGAGTTCGGGCGTTCTGACCGGCCAGCGCGTGCGGCCGGTGCTGCAATGAACCGCTGGCTGCCGTTCGAATGGACCATGGCTGTGCGCTTCCTGCGCGAGGGCCGGCTGCAGACCATCTTCATCATCGGCGGCATCTCGATCGGTGTCGCCGTCATCGTCTTCATGTCGGCGATGCTCGCAGGGCTCCAGGCGAACTTCATCAAGCGCGTGCTGACCTCGCAGCCGCAGATCCAGCTGCTCGCGCCCGATCAGGTCGCGCGTCCGCTGCGCCATGGCGCGGGCGAGATCGAGGACGCAGTGGTGCAGCGTCCGAGCCAGCGGGTGATCTCGATCGATCAATGGCCGAAGATCAGGACCCAGATGCAGGCGATGCCCGAGGTGGTCGCGGTGTCGCCGACGATCCTCGGCTCGGTGCTCGCGGTGCGAGGCGACGCGAGCCGCTCGGTGAATCTGTCGGGCGTCGAGCCGGACTCCTACTTCAAGATCGTCAAGGTGCCGGATTATATCGTCGCGGGCGAGGCGCGCCTGACCAGCGAGGACATCATCATCGGCGTCGAACTGGCGAAGGATCTGGGAGCCACTGTCGGCGACAAGCTCAACGTCCGCGCGGCCTCGGGCGCAACGCGCGTGCTTACGGTCTCCGGTCTCGTCGATCTCGGCAACAAGAGCGTCAACCAGCGCGTCTGCTACGCCGCGCTGCGCACCGCGCAGTCGCTGCTCGGCATGATCGGCGGCATCACCACCATCGACATCACGGTCCGTGACATCTACGCGGCCGAAGAGATCGCCCAGCGCATCCAGGCCGCCAACGTGGTCGAGGCCGACAGCTGGATCAAGACCAATGCACAGTTCTTCACCGCGGTGCAGGCCCAGCAGAACACCAACACGTTGATCCGTCTGTTCGTCGGCCTGTCCGTCGCGTTCGGCATCGCAGCGGTGCTGGTCGTCTCGGTGATCCAGCGCTCGAAGGACATCGGCATCCTGCGCGCGATGGGCACCTCGCGCGGCCAGATCCTGCGCGTGTTCCTGGTGCAGGGCGGCCTGCTTGGCTTCGTCGGCTCGCTGTTCGGGGCGGCGATGGGCGCGTTCGCGCTGGTCTATTGGCATTCGGTGGCACGCCAGGCCGACGGCACCGAACTGTTTCCGTTGATCCTGGAGCGAAGCCTCTTCGTCTACACCGCCATGCTCGCCACCGTCACCGGCCTCTTGGCCGCGATGGCGCCTGCGGTCCGCGCCGCCAAGCTCGATCCGGTGGTGGCGATCCGTGGCTAGCGAGATCCTCCGCCTCGAGAACGTGTGCAAGGCCTACAATGTCGGCCTGCCGACCGAAACCGAGGTGCTGCATGGCATCGACCTCGAGCTCGACCATGGCGAGTTCCTGGCGCTGATCGGGCCCTCCGGTTCGGGCAAGAGCACCCTGCTCAACATCGTCGGCCTGCTCGACCGGCCGACCTCCGGCCGCCTGCTGATCAAGGGGCAGGACACCGCCGCGCTCGGCGACGCCGAAATCACCCGCCTGCGCGGCCACACCATCGGGTTCATCTTCCAGTATCACCTCCTGATCTCGGCCTTCACCGCACGCGAGAACGTCATGATGCCGATGCTGGCTGATCGCGGCTTTCCCAGCGCGGAGATCGAGGCGCGGGCGAACTATCTGCTGGGGCAGGTCGGGCTGGAGAAATTCGCCGGCAACCTCGCCAACAACATGTCGGGCGGTCAGCAGCAGCGGGTGGCGGTGGCGCGCGCGCTGGCGATGAATCCCGATCTCGTGCTGGCCGACGAGCCGACCGGCAATCTCGACACCAAGTCGGCCGACGCCGTGTTCGAGCTGATGCGGCAGGTGAACCGCGACAGCGGCACGAGCTTTCTGCTGGTGACCCACAACATGGACCTCGCGCGGCGCTGCGACCGTATCATCGAGGTGGTCGACGGCCGCATCAGGGCTTGAGGCCATCGAGCCGGCCCACGGGGCAGATTTTTAGGGGATATCAAAGGCTTGGATCGCGCTTTGGGCCCGAAAAAAGCCCCGTTCTTGCTTGCCTAGAGAGGCTGCTTCCTTTATCCGGTGGGACCGCCTCGCGTGCGAACGGCCTTTGGCCGGGAATTGGGCTGGGCACAGGTATGATCCCGGGAAAGTGGGTCCCGGTTTTCCGTTTGGATCATGCCACTTACAGAGAATTCTTCGAAGGATTACCCGCGAATGGCCAATGTTGTCGTCGTCGGCGCCCAGTGGGGCGACGAAGGAAAGGGCAAGATCGTCGACTGGTTGTCGGAGCAGGCGGACATCGTCGTTCGCTTCCAGGGCGGCCATAACGCCGGCCACACGCTGGTCATCAACGGCAAGACCTACAAGCTCGCGCTGCTGCCCTCGGGCGTGCTGCGCGAAAACAAGCTGTCGGTGATCGGCAACGGCGTGGTGTTCGACCCGCAGGCCTTCCTCGACGAGGTGGCCAAGCTGCGCGGGCAGGGCGTTGCGGTCTCGCCGGAGAATCTTCGCGTCGCCGAGAACGTCACCCTGATCCTGCCGTTGCATCGGGAACTGGACGCGCATCGCGAATCGGCCAACGCGGCAACCGCGATCGGCACCACCCGTCGCGGCATCGGGCCCGCCTATGAAGACAAGGTCGGCCGTCGCGCGATCCGTCTGATGGATCTCGCTGATCTCGACACCTTGCCGCACAAGATCGACCGGCTCCTTGCGCACCACAACGCATTGCGCCGTGGCCTCAACCTGCCGGAGTTCGACGGCAAGGTGATCCTGAAAGAATTGACCGCGCTGGCGCCGGAGCTGCTGCCCTATGCCGAGACGGTATGGCGGTTGCTCGACATCAAGCGCCGTGAAGGCAAGCGCATGCTGTTCGAGGGCGCGCAGGGCGCGCTGCTCGACGTCGATCACGGCACTTATCCTTACGTCACCTCGTCCAACACGGTGGCGGCGCAGGCGGCGACCGGCTCGGGCCTTGGCCCCGGCGCGGTCGGCTATGTGCTTGGCCTGTGCAAGGCCTACACGACCCGCGTCGGCCAAGGCCCGTTCCCGACCGAGCAGGACAACGAGATCGGCCGCAAGATCGGTGAGCGCGGCCGCGAGTTCGGCACCAACACCGGCCGTCCGCGCCGCTGCGGCTGGTTCGACGCCGTGCTGGTCCGCCAGGCGGTCCGGACCTGCGGCATCAACGGGCTGGCGCTGACCAAGCTCGACATTCTCGACGGCTTCGAGTCGATCGAGGTCTGCGTCGGCTACAAGCTCGACGGCAAGGAGATCGATTATTTCCCGGCCGGCGAGGGTGCGCAGGCCCGGGTCGAGCCGATCTGGGAAACCATCGAGGGCTGGAAGGAGCCGACCGCCGGCGCGCGGTCCTGGGCCGACCTGCCCGCCCAGGCCATCAAATATGTCCGCCGCATCGAGGAATTGGTGGGGTGCCCGGTCGCGCTGCTTTCCACCAGCCCCGAACGCGAGGATACTATCCTGGTGCAAAATCCGTTTGAGGCTTAACGATCTCTTACCAGGCCGCGGATATAGTTGAGTTGAAATGGCTGATTACTATCCGCTGATCGCCCGCGCTATTGCCGCCCTGGACCCCAATGCTCCCGGCGAAAGCCGTCGCGCGCTCTATGAGCGGGCGCGCACGGCCCTGATTGCGCAGCTCCGCAGCGTTCAGCCACCGCTTTCCGAATCCGAGATCACCCGCGAACGGCTGTCGCTGGAAGAGGCTGTCCGCAAGGTCGAGTCAGAGGCTGCCCAGCGCGCCCGCGAGGCTTCGCGCCCCGGCGCCCCTCGCAGCGGCGGCAGCGGCAGCGGCGATGCCTTCCGCCGCGCCAGCACCCGCGCCACCGAGGGCGGCCCGCCCGCATCCCAGCCGGCTGCTCCGCCGCGCGCGCGTCCGGCGCCACCGCCGCCCCGTGCCGACCGGCCGTCCTTCAACGTCGACGACCAGGGCGACGCCCCGCGTCCGCCGCGGGCTCCCCGTTTTGACGCCCCGCGCCAGCCGGGCCCGTCCGCTCCGCCGCCGATGCCGGAGCCGCCGCCGGCTTCGCCATCCGGACGCGATCGCCAAGTTGATCGTCAAGGCGGCCGCCGTCCGCCGGACGTCGGCCCGCCGTCGCTGCCGCCGGCCCCGGGCGTGCGCGGTTTCCGTGACATCACCGCCGACGTCAACGATCTCGGCGGCGCCGCCGCGCAGGCCAACCGGGCCGCGCGCCGCACCTACGCCAACGTGCCCTCGCCCTCGCCGGAATTCGACCGGCTGGAGCCGAGCCTGGAAAACCGGGCCGGTGAGCAGGACGCGCCCTATTCCTACGACGAGTCGATCGAGGAAGCCGAGCGCTACGCGCCGCAGCAGTCCTCGCCGCGTCCGCGCATCGCGCCCGAGCGCGACACCAAAAAGAAGCGCGTGCGCACCGGCTCGGTCTTCCCGTTCAAGAGCGCGATCGCCGTCGGCATCGTCCTGATCCTGGTCGGCGCCGGCATCCTCTGGGGCAAACCGCTGGTACAGATGGTGAGCGGCCTGTTCAAGTCCTCGCCGACCCAGGTGGTGGAGGCACCGAAGGATCCAGCCCAGCCGCAGAGCAAGCCCAAGATTCCCGATCGCGTCGGCCAGCCTTCGGCCAGCGATCAGCCGGTCGCGCCGGTGGCGCAGAAGGTCGTGCTCTATGACGAGGATCCGTCCGATCCCAAGGGCAAGCAATATGTCGGCTCGGTGGTGTGGCGGCTCGAGCCGATCAAGGCGTCGGGCAACCAGAAGGCCGACGTCGCTGTGCGCGCCGACATCGAGATCCCCGACCGCAAGTTCAAGATGACGATGTCGTTCCGCCGCAACACCGACTCGTCGTTGCCGGCGAGCCATACCGCGGAACTGACCTTCATCCTGCCGCCGGACTTTCCGGGCGGCAGCGTCTCCAACGTGCCGGGCATCCTGATGAAGTCGAACGAGCAGGCGCGCGGCACGCCGCTCGCGGGCCTCGCGGTGAAGGTCACCGACGGCTTCTTCCTGGTCGGCCTCTCCAACGTCGATGCCGACCGCACCCGCAACGTGCAGCTCCTGAAGGAGCGTTCCTGGTTCGACGTGCCCCTGGTCTACGCCAACCAGCGCCGCGCCATCATCGCGATCGAGAAGGGCGCCCCCGGCGAGCGCGCCTTCAACGACGCCTTCGCGCAGTGGGGCGATTAGGCACTCTCTGTCATTCCGGGGCGACGCGTAGCGTCGAGCCCGGAATCCATCGTTCAGCACGTGACGTAGGAGAATGGATTCCGGGCTCGCGCGGTGCGCGCCCCGGAATGACGTCGCGGATGCGTCCTACTGCGCCGCCGCTTCCCGCTTGCGCGATGCCGTGGCGGCTGCATGCTCGCGATCCATCACGGCGCGGCAACCGGGGCTGACCTCCGCCTTCTTCTGCACCATGCAGGCCCTGACCCGCGGGATGTCGGGAATCTCACTCGCGCACAGCCGCATCGCATCGCCCGTGCACATCTGCTGCGCTTCGGACGAGAAGGCGAGGCCGGGCGATGTCTGGAGTACGATCGCTGTGGTGGCGAAGGCGAACAGCGAAGCGATGGTCTGGTAGCGTGTCATGCGAATGCGTCCCCGAGTTCCGTGGATTGAACCACTTGGTTTTGGGGCGCCGCACGCGGCTTGATCTGCCGCATGTCACAGCCTTCACGCCGGGACCTGATCCCGCATGTGGTCGCTCGATCTCTCGTGATGTTCGAATCGAAAAGTGCTGCGCCGCCCGAGCGAAGTATGCGTCATTGTCAAAGAGCTGCAATGGGCGGCGCAAAGGAATTTGCAATTGTTGCGTGTTCGTCACGCAACGACGTGACAGCTCACATCACAACCTTACATGCCGTGGCTGGCAAACACCTTGCTGCACGACTTCGAGAGCTTGGCGCGGTTGCCCATCAGGCACGACTGCACGGCGCCGTCATTGCCGAGGTCCTTGCGGCACAGCCGCGACGCATCGCGCGAGCAGGCCTGTTGCTCCTGTTTGGTACCCATATGGCCTTGCGCGAAGGTGGAAACGGTCGAAAGGCCGGTAACGGTGGTCAACGTGACCGTCGCGAGAAGCAAGGCTGTACAACGCATCATTGGGTCCAATCGTGCTGATACAAGTGGGATTTCGCAGTCCCTAACGAACGCGTCGATTTGCCAGACGTTCCCGAAGGGCAGGGCCAGGCGACCCCACGGAACCCGCTATTCAAGCTTCCCGCCGCGCTGCTATAAATGTGGCGAAGTGTGAGGGTGTCTGATGAAACGCTATCTGGTGTTTGCGCTGGTCGGTCCGTTCGTGGGCGGGTTCCTGCTGCTGCTGACGACGACCTACCAGTCCGGCTATTGGGCCCAGACCAATCTCGGCGAGGTCGGCAAGCTGTTCGCGGTGTTCTTCAAGACCCTGCAATACAGCTATCTGTTCGGCTTCCTGCCGTCGCTGATGATCGGCGCGGTGGACGACATCCTGATCCACGTCAGGCGGATCGGCCCGGTGCTGCGGATGCTCCTGGTCGGCCTGTTCGCCTTCGTGCTGGCCTCGCTGACCTACAGCTCGCGCGGGCCGGATTCCGGCGCGGTTCAGTTCATCCTGTACGGCCTGGTCGGGTTCGTGCCGTCGGTGATTTCGTCCTGGCTGGTGCATAGATATGTCGAGGAGCCGCAAGCCGCGGCAGCACCGACCTGAGCACGCGACGTTCGGGCGCGGGCAGCAACTTCCGCCGCGTTGGCGCGTTCTCTGGGGACCATGACCATGTCCGACGACGACATCCTCGCTCCGCGCAAATCCCGTTCCGGGGAGCGTTCGCGCGGGCCATTTTCCGGCCCCCAGGCGCGCGGGCCGATCATCGACCAGGACGGCCAGGAAATTCGTCCCGAAGCGATCCGCCCCGAAACGCTGGAGCAGGGGTTTCGGGAATTTCGCTTTGAGTTCGGGCAAGGTAATCCGTTCGGCAATCTAACGCGGGAGCAGCGGATCGCGCGGATCGAGGCGATCGCAAAACTGCTCGACGTCGCCTTCGTCGTGCCCGGCACCAACATCCGCTACGGCATTGATGGGCTGATCGGACTGATCCCCGTGGTCGGCGACATCATCACCACCGCGATCTCGCTGTGGCTGGTGCGCGAGGCCCGTGCGCTGGGCGCGCCCTGGTACATCACCGCGCGCATGCTCGGCAATGTCGCGGTCGACGGCGTCGTCGGCATCGTGCCGTTCGCAGGCGACGCCTTCGACGTCATGTTCCGCGCCAACATGCGCAACGTTCGCCTGCTGCGCCGCTGGCTCGACAAGCAGCCGCGGATGTAAGCGCGACGGTGGACGGCGCTCGCAAGCAATGATGGGGGAGAAAGTCCCCAACAACGCGAAAAGCGCGACGGCCCTTGGGCCATCGCGCTTTCAGCACACATCGAATGTTTGCGAAAAAGCCTACGCCGCGTCGGCGTCGGTCTCCGCGGCCACCGGCTCGGGCTTGCGGTGACGCTCCAGCGGGAACGCTTCGCTCTCATACAGCGAACGGATGCCGTTCTGGTCGAAGCGCGCTTCCTCGACCTGGAGATAGGCGCCGTTCAGCGAATCCGTCGGCAACTGCTCCATCGCAAACTGCACGGCTTCGGCTGCGGTGCCGAACCGGCGATAGGTGAAGCCTGCACGCTTCTTCTTGCGGATCGCAGCGGGGAAGAGTTCGGCGGAAGTGTTGAAGTTGAACGGACGCAGTGGACGCATGGTCAAAGACCTCGTGATCTTCTCTGGGGCTTTAAGCGCGTGGGGTTTGGGGCGGCAGAGGATGGGCTCGCCGCACAGGTCATTTTCGTCCTCTAATATAGGCCGTTTTGACAAAAATGCGACCCCTGCGATGCGAGATGATGAATCCACGCATGGCAGGTCCGCAGGCGCTATAAACCAAGCAATTTCAATATCTTGGTTGGTTTACAGCTTGCCGAGCAGCAGCAGCACGACCAGCACCACCAGCACGACGCCGCCGATCCCCATGCCGGAATGGCCCATGCCGTAGCCATAGCCGCCGATCCGGCCGGACAGGCCGCCGACCAGGTAGATGATCACCAGGATGATCAGGATGGTCCCAAGCGTCACGGCATCCTCCCTGGCGGCCGCCGGACTGCGCTCATCGGCCGCACCGCCAGGGTAGAAAAGCACATCGGACCGCCGGGTTCCATGCCGGAACCCGGCGGCCCGCAACCTTATTTGGGTTCGAGCTTCAGCGCCGCCGAGTTGATGCAGTAGCGCAGGCCGGTCGGCCCCGGACCGTCGGGGAAGACGTGGCCGAGATGGCCGCTGCACTTGGCGCAGAGCACCTCGGTGCGGATCATGCCGTGGCTGGCATCGCGCTCCTCGTCGATATGGCTCTCGACGGCGGGCTGGGTGAAGCTCGGCCAGCCGCAGCCGGAATCGAACTTGGCGTCGGACTCGAACAGCTCATTGCCGCAGCCGGCGCACACATAGGTGCCGGCGCGGTGGTCATGCTCGTATTCGCCGGAGAAGGGACGCTCGGTCGCCTTCTCGCGCAGCACCGCGTACTGCATCGGCGACAATTCGCGCCGCCACTGCTCTTCGCTCTTGATGACCTTGTCGTCGGTGGTCTTCGTTTTGGTGTCGGGCATGGGTCTCCCGTTTGCTTGGTGATGTCAGTTGGTGGCCTTGCTGGCACTGACCAGCGTCGGCTTCTCGATGTAGTTATCCGCGAACAGCTTTTTGAGGTTCTCGACCTTCGGGATGTCGTTATAGGCGATATAGGGCTGGTTCGGGTGCAGGGTCAGATAGTCCTGGTGATAGGCCTCGGCCGGGTAGAACGCCTCCAGCGCGCCGACCTTGGTCACGATCGGCTTGCTGAACACCTTGGCGCCGTTGAGCTGGGCGATATAGGCCTCGGCCACCTTCTTCTGCTCGTCGGAGGTGGTGAAGATTGCCGAGCGATATTGCGTGCCGCTGTCGGGGCCCTGGCGGTTGAGCTGGGTCGGGTCGTGCGCGACCGAGAAGTAGATCTGGAGAATCTTGCCGTAGGAGATTTTCTTCGGGTCGTACTTGATCTCGACCGACTCGGCATGGCCGGTCCGGCCGCTCGAGACGGTCTGGTAGTCGGCGGTTGCCTTGGTGCCGCCGGCATAGCCGGAGACCGCGTTGACGACGCCCGCGGTGTGCTGGAACACGCCCTGCACGCCCCAGAAGCAGCCGCCGGCGATCACGGCGGTCTGGATCCCGGATGCGGGGGCCGCGTCCATGGCGGGCGCGGGGATCACGACCGCGTCCTCCGCTGCCCGGGATGGCATGGCGAAGGCCAGTGTCATGGCAGCGGTGGCGGCGAGCAGGGACAAAAGGGCAGGTCGGCGCATGGCGGATCCTCTTTCGAATGTCTGGCAGTCTAGGGCGACAGGGGCCGGGCGAACAGCCTGCCCGGCCGCGTTTTCGCATCATCCGAGATACGGGCGCAGGCCGCGATTGTTACGGCGGGACGGACACGAGTCTGTGAAAAAAGGCGCCGGACGGTTTGGCTCCGCCGGGAACTCCGCGCTAGATGAACCCATGCGATCGACGATCGACTGAGAGATGTGGTGGCTGGAGCTGACCTGACAACATGCTGCGCGTCATTTCCCTGACCCTTGCCGTCCTGATGTCATCCGCCGCGATCGCCGCGGCAGGGCCGCAAACCGGCGACGATCTTGCCACCTGCCGCGACCGCCAGGCCGAGATTCAGGCGCGCGCGCAGGCCTGCGACAACCTGCTCAATGCCGACCGTGTCAACGGCAAGGACAAGGGGATCGCGCTCTCGGTGCGCGGCAACACGCTGATCAACAAGCGCGACCTCGTGCACGCCATCGAAACCCTGTCCATGGCCGTCGACCTCGATCCCGACAATGTCGTGACGCTCAACCTGCGCGGCCTCGCCTATCAGCGCTCGGGCAAGGACGACCTTGCGATGGCCGACTACAACCTCGCGCTCCAGAAGCGCCCGACCTACGGCGTTCCCTACAACAACCGCGGCCTCATTCAACTGCGCAGGGGCGCACTGCAAAGTGCGCTTGACGATTTCGACCTGTCGATCAGCTACGCGCCCAGGTTCCTGCTGGGCTGGACCAATCGGGCCCGCGTGCGCACCTTGATGAAGGATTATGACGGCGCAATCGCCGACTTCGCGGAGGCCGAGAAGATCGATCCGACCGCGCCCCAGCTCACCGGCAACCGCTGCATCACCTACGGCTTGATGGGCAGGTTCGACGCGGCCTTTGCGGACTGCAACGGCCTGATCGAAAAGGAGCCGAAAAACGTCTTCGGATTCAACAATCGCGCCGACGTCAACATGATGAAGGGCAACTTCGACGCCGCGCTGAAGGACTATACGACGGCCCTCAAGATCAATCCGAACAATGTCCGTGCTCATTCCGGCCGCGGCCAGATCTACGAACGCCGCAAGGATGTCGCCCAGGCGCGCGCCGACTACCGCGCCGCGGCCTATTCCCTGACGAATTTCGACGACGTCGAGGTCGCGCGCGCCCGTGCCATCGCGCAGGAGCGGCTCGCCGCGCTGACGCCCCAAACCCCGGGGGGCGCGCCCACCGGGCGCCGCGTCGCGCTGGTGATCGGCAATGGCGCTTACAAGAACGTCCACGCCTTGCCCAATCCGCCGCGCGATTCGAAATTGATCGCAGGGGCGCTGCGCGATGTCGGTTTCCAAACGGTGATATCGGCGAGCGACCTGACCCGCGACAAGTTCTTCGAGGCGCTGCAGACGTTCGCCGCCGAAGCGGAAAAGGCCGACTGGGCCGTGGTCTATTACGCCGGCCATGGCTTCGAGATCGGCGGGGTCAACTACCTTGTCCCGGTGGATGCCAAGCTGGCCGCCGACCGGGACGCCGAGACCCAGGCGGTGGCGCTGGAGCAGGTCATCGCCGCGGTCGGTGCCGCGCGAAAAGTGCGGCTGGTGATTCTGGACGCCTGCCGCGACAACCCGTTCGCGCCGACCATGCGGCGCACGCTGTCGCTGAAGCTGGTCGACAAGGGTTTTTCCAACATCGAGCCCGGCGCCGGTTTCATGGTGGTCTACGCCGCCAAGCACGGCGAGACCGCGATGGACGGCGACGGCGGCGCCGACAGCCCGTTCTCCACCGCGCTGGCCCGCGAGATCAAGGTGCCGAAGGTCGAGATCCGGAAACTGTTCGACATCATCCGCGACGACGTCTGGTCCGCCACCAAGCACGAGCAGCAGCCGTTCACGTATGGCTCACCGCCGGGACGTGAGGATTTTTATTTTGTCGCGGGGAAGTGAGGGCTGATGTGCGGAATGGCGGTACTACACCATTCGGTGTCATCCCTCCGAACGCAGGGACCCATAACCCCAGGGAGAAGTGCGGGGTAACGCGCCCACTCCGAGTCCTCGCCAAATTTCTCCCTGTGGGTATGGATCCCGGATCTGCGCTTCGCTTGTCCGGGACGACAGCGGAGGTTGAGGCCGCAGCGCGCCAAGGCGTTGACGCTCACACCACGATGCTCAACCTTTTCGCCGCGCGCGTGATGCCCGTGTACAGCCACCGTGCCCGGCTCTCCTGGAACGCAAAGCTCTCGTCGAACAGCACGACGTCGTCCCATTGCGAGCCTTGCGACTTGTGCACGGTCAGCACGTAGCCGTAATCGAACTCGTCATAGGGCTTGCGCTGCTCCCAGGCGATCTGTTCGACGCCGCCCTCGAAGCAATCGGCGCGCACCGAGACCTTCGTCACCTTGTGGCCGAAATCCTCGTCCGGCGACAGCCGCATGCTGAGGATGCGCGATTTCGAGCGCGAGGTGTTGCGCGACTTGACGCGCCACAGGCCGCCGTTGAACAGGCCCTTCTTGCGGTTGTTGCGCAGGCACACCAGCTTGTCGCCGGCGACCGGAAAAACGTCCTCGATGTTCTGGCGCTGGCGCACCCGCATGTTGTAGGCGCGCCTCGTGTTGTTGCGGCCGACCAGGACCTGGTCGGCGCCCATGACGCGGTCAGGATCGAGCTCCTTGCGCGACACGACCTCGCTCTCGCCGTAACGGCCGATGTCGAGCTCGCGGCCTTCGCGCACGTCCATCGACATCCGCACGATCGGGTCGTCCTGCGCCTGGCGGTGCACCTCGGTCAGCATCGCGTCGGGCTCGGTGTTGGTGAAGAAGCCGCCGCCCTGGATCGGCGGCAGCTGCGCGGGATCGCCGAGCACCAGCAGCGGGCAGTCGAACGACATCAGGTCGCGGCCCAGTTCCGCGTCGACCATCGAGCATTCGTCGATCACGATCAGCTTGGCCTTGGAGGCCGGCGCGTCGTCCCACAGCTCGAAGCTCGGCTGCTCCTCGCCGGATTCACGGGCGCGGTAGATCAGCGAGTGGATGGTGGAGGCCTCGTCGCAGCCCTTGTTGCGCATCACCAGGGCCGCCTTGCCGGTGAAGGCGGCGAACTTCACCTCGCCGTCGACGCCGTCGGCGATGTGCCGCGCCAGCGTGGTCTTGCCGGTGCCGGCAAAGCCAAACAGCCGGAACACCGGCGGCGTGCCGCCCCGGCCGGGTTTTGCCTTGAGCCAGTCGCCGACGGCTTTGAGCGCGGCATCCTGATGCGGAGTGAATGTGGCCATGTCTGCTTTGAGGGAGAGCGAAACGACGCGATTCGCCACCCCTCAAACTAACCATTCGCCCCGCCGGTTCAAGCGCGGGACCACTGTTCTCCGCGGCCCATCCTTCGAGACGCCCGCCTTTGGCGGGCCCTCAGGATGAGGACGGAATGCATGGCGCCAGTTTCAACAGGCCGGGACGCCGCTCAGCCTCATCCTGAGAGGCTGCGAAGCAGCCGTCTCGAAGGACGAGGCGCTTGCTCAGGTCCCGCCTACTGCCAGCCGGGAACGCCGCGCATGTCGGGCAGGTGGTGGGCGATGCCCTTGTGGCAGTCGATACAGGTCTTTTCCTTGGTGAACAGGAAGCGCTGGTGCGCCACCGAGGCCCGCGGCGACTGCTTGGTGATGTCCATGGAATCGGCGCTGTGGCAGTTGCGACATTCCAGCGAATCATTGGCCTTGAAGCGCGCCCATTCATGCGCGGCGAGTTCGAGGCGGTGATCATTGAATTTCTCGCGGGTGTCGATCGTGCCGAAGATCTTGCCCCAGACCTCCTTGGAGGCCTGCATCTTGCGCGCGATCTTGTCGGTCCAGTTGTGCGGCACGTGGCAGTCCGGGCAGGTCGCGCGCACGCCGGAGCGGTTGGTGAAGTGGATGGTCGACTTCAGCTCGGCGAACACGTTGTCCTTCATCTCGTGGCAGCCGGTGCAGAACTTCTCGGTGTTGGTCAGCTCCAATGCGGTGTTGAAGCCGCCCCAGAAGATCACGCCGGCGGCAAAGCCCGCCAGCACCAGCACGCCGAGCCCGAACACCGAGCTCGGCCGGATCAGCACCTGCCACAGCTCGCGTGCGAAATCCCAGCAGCGCAGGATGAAGCCACGCTTGATGTTGGGTTCGTCGGCGGTCGTCATCGGCGGCCACCGGGGCTCGAGCGCGACAGCAGCGTGTCGATGTCGGTGAAGTCGTTGCTGACGGGCGGGTTGGCGGTGTTCTGCGGCACGTGGCATTCCGTGCAGAAGAAGCGGCGCGGCGAGATCGAGGCCAGGAACTGGCCGTCGCGGTCCATGAAATGCGTGATCGACACCATCGGCGCCTGCGATTCCGCGATGCGGGCGCGCGCGTGGCACGACAGGCATTTGTTGCCGTTGAGGTCGATCTGGTAGCCGTCGATCGTGTGCGGGATGACCGGCGGCTGCTCCGGATAGTTGCGCACCTCCCGCTCGGAGGTGTTGCGGTTCGGCAGCATCGGCGGCGCCGGACCCTCGTCATTGAGCGGGGTCGGCCCGCGCAGGCCCGACGTCACCGTCTGCGCGGTCAGCGAACTTGCGCCCGCGGCGATCGCGACCGCGAGCAGAGCGATTCCAAATCGTTTCATCATGACAGGTTCACCCGCTCGATGCGCACGGCGCATTTCTTGTAATCGGTCTGCAGCGAGATCGGATCGGTGGCGTCAAGCGTCACCTTGTTGATCAGCTTGGACTCGTCGAACCACGGCACGAAGACGAGGCCACGCGGCGGCCGGTCGCGGCCGCGCGTCTCGACGCGGGCGCGAATGAAGCCGCGGCGGGACACCACCTTCACCTCGTCGCCGCGCCGGATCTTGGCTTCCTGCGCGTCGTCGGGATGCATGAAGACCACCGCCTCCGGGAACGCCTTGTAGAGCTCGGGCACGCGGCGCGTCATGGTGCCGGAATGCCAGTGCTCCAGCACGCGGCCGGTCGAGAGCCAGAACGGATATTCACCGTCGGGCGATTCCGCCGGCGGCTCGTAGGGCAGCGCGAAGATGCGCGCCTTGCCGTCCGGATAGCCGTAGAACTGCACGCCCGCGCCCTGCTTGACGTAGGGATCGCTGCCTTCGCGGAAACGCCATCTGGTTTCCTGGCCGTTGACGACGGGCCAGCGCAGGCCGCGCTCCCGGTGATAGGTGTCGAACGGCGCGAGGTCGTGGCCATGGCCGCGGCCAAAGGTGGCGTATTCCTCGAACAGGCCCTTGTGGACGTAGAAGCCGAACGCCTTGGACTCGTCGTTGAGGTAGCCCTGCTCGATGTCGGAGACCGGGAACTTGTCGACCTGGCCGTTCTTGTAGAGCACGTCGAACAGCGTCTTGCCGCGAACCTCCGGCTTCTTGGCGATCAGCTCTTCCGGCCAGACCTCCTCGATCTTGAAGCGCTTGGAGAATTCCATCAGCTGCCAGAGATCGGACTTGGCCTCGCCGGGCGCCGCGACCAGCTGATGCCAGAACTGCGTGCGCCGCTCGGCGTTGCCATAGGCGCCTTCCTTCTCCACCCACATCGCGGTCGGCAGGATCAGATCGGCGGCGAGCGCCGTCACCGAGGGATAGGCGTCGGAGACCACGATGAAATTGTCGGGATTGCGAAAACCCGGATAGGTCTCCTCGTTGGCGTTGGGACCGGCCTGCAGATTGTTGTTGACCTGCACCCAATAGGCGTTGATCAGGCCGTCCTTCAGCATTCGGCTTTGCAGCACGGCGTGTGCGCCGGGCTTGTCGGGAATGGTGCCTTCGGGCAACTGCCAGATGTGCTCGGCCTTGGTGCGGTGCTCCTTGTTGGTCACGACCATGTCCGCTGGCAGGCGGTGCGAGAAGGTGCCGACCTCGCGCGCGGTTCCGCAGGCCGAGGGCTGGCCGGTCAGCGAGAACGGGCTGTTGCCGGGCTCGGAGATCTTTCCGGTCAGAAGATGGATGTTGTAGACGAGGTTGTTGCACCAGACGCCGCGGGTGTGCTGGTTGAAGCCCATGGTCCAGAACGAGACCACCTTGGTCTTGGGATCGGCGTAGATCTCGGCGAGCGCCTCCAGCCGGTTCAGCGGCACGCCGGACATCTCGGCGGCCTTCTCCAGCGTGTAATCGGACACGAACTTCACGTACTCGTCGTAGCTCATGTCGGTGGAGTCGTTGGCCTTCGCGGCGCCCGTCGCCTTCTTCTGCAGCGGATGCTCGGGCCGCAGGCCGTAGCCGATGTCGGTTTGCCCACGCCTGAAAATGGTGTGCGCGGCAACGAAGTCCTTGTTGACCCGGCCGGTCTTGATGATGTGGTTGGCGATGGCGTTGAGCAGATAGAGATCGGTCTGCGGCTTGAACACCATGCCGATGTCGGCGAGGTCGAACGAGCGGTGCTCGAAGGTCGAGAGCACGGCGACGCGGACATGCGGGGCGGAGAGCCGGCGGTCGGCCAGGCGCGTCCACAGGATCGGATGCATCTCCGCCATGTTGGAGCCCCACAGCACGAAGGCGTCGGTCGCCTCGATGTCGTCATAGCAACCGGGCGGCTCGTCGATGCCGAAGGTGCGCATCATGCCGGCGACGGCGGAAGCCATGCAGTGGCGCGCATTGGGGTCGATGTTGTTGGTGCGGAAGCCGGCCTTGAACAGTTTCGAGGCGGCATAGCCTTCCCAGACCGTCCACTGGCCGGAGCCGAACATGGCGACGCCGTTCGGCCCGCGCTTCTTGATCGCCTCCTTCCACTTCACCTCCATGATGTCGAAGGCCTCGGTCCAGCTGATCGGCGTGAACTCGCCGTTCTTGTCGTACTTGCCGTTCGTCTTGCGCAGCATCGGCTGCGTCAGGCGGTCGTGGCCGTACATGATCTTGGAGAGGAAGTAGCCCTTGACGCAGTTGAGGCCGCGGTTGACCTCGGCCTTGGTGTCGCCGTGGGTGGCGACGACGCGGTTGTCCTTGGTCGCGACCATTACCGAGCAGCCGGTGCCGCAGAAGCGGCAGGCGGCCTTGTCCCATTTCAGTTCGGCGACGTCGCGCTCTGCGACGAGGTTCGCGGCGAGCGCCGGCACCGGCATGCCGGCGGCGGCGGCCGCGATCGCGGCGGCCTCGAGCTTCAGCATCTGGCGGCGGTCGAGCTTTGGCGTTGTCATGATGGCTCTTCCTTGCTCAGGCGGTTTCGATGGCGTGGAAAACCAGCGCCGCGGAATAGACGTCGGGCAGCGACTGGATGGTGTTGAGCAGGGTGCCGAGGCTGCCGGAATCAGGCGCCTCGGTCACGACAATGAGCTTGCCGCGCGGATCGCGGCCGTGAATCTCGCAGCCGGCAAGCGCGGTGATCGCGGCTTCCAGATCGGCGAGGCGCTCGGGACGGGCCTGCACGATGATACTGGCGATTTCGCAGCCCGGCGGCGAGATGATGCGCTCGGCGCTGAGCACCCGGCCGGTGATCAATGCGCGGCGGTTGAGTCTGGCTTGAGCCATGGTGCCTGTCTTTCGCTGTTCTTGGATCAATGCGGGGAGGGCGGCGGGCCGGGAGGGCCGGCAAACATCTGGTAGATCCAGACGCCGAGGCCGTATGAGCCGACCGTTCCGACTGCGAGGACGGGCATCACGACCGCGGTCAGGAACAGGAAAGCGAAAATCTCCATGCGCTTACGGCGCACGCGCGTCGACGCGTCGTCTGGAACCGACATATTCGGTCTCTTTGAATGGTATGGGGAATCGGGACGGCATCCGGGCCGTTGCCTTGCCGAACTTTAGATTCGTTCGACCTAACAAGGCGTTGATTTAGATCAATCAGCCGGGTCGCCGGAATGTCGCAGCCAGCGCGTGCGAGTACAAGTTTGAGTTGTACTCCTATGGGGACGATGCGAAAATTGGTCCTCGAACGGGGGATTGCGGGTTGTGAACGGGATGGGGCTGACGGCCATCGATCTCGGGCTTCGCGGCGCAGCGAGCGGCGTGTTTCTGCTGCTCATTTTCGTGACGCTGTTGCGTCGTGCCACCAGCCAGCAGGCGTTGCTGGGTATCGCGATGTCCGCCGGCGGCGCGTTCTACGCTATTGCGACCGCGCCTTTCGTTCCCAAATCGTCGTGGTGGTGGGTGTTGCCGATCCTGTCGGGGCAACCCTCCATGTTCTGGCTCTGGGCGCGCGCGGCGTTCGACGACGATTTCGTCCTCAGGCGATGGCACTGCGTCCTGTGGCTGGGCATCGTGGCTTTCGCCTTTGCGCTCACGCTGGGCTGGTTTCACTGGCCCGCTTTGGCCGGGGCCGGCGGTCGAGGCCTGGCGTTGGTCAATCTGGCGTTCGCCCTCGCGGCTGCGGTCCAGACGGTCAAGACCTGGAGGGCCGATCTGGTCGCGCGGCGCCGCCGGCTGCGGCTGGCGATGCTGGCGATCAATGTCGGGCTCATCGTGGTCGTTGCTGCCGTCGGCTTCGCGGCCATTCCTGTCGCAGTCCCCGGCGCTCCCGGCAGTCTGCCGACCTCGTTCGCTCTGTTCGTGGTGGCCATGCTCGCCGGCCTCGGTGCTTTCGCGGCGCCGGCGGCCGTGCCTGTCAACGACGCCACGGCTGCCATCGCATCCGGCAATGCAGCGAAGCAAACCCGGGTCGCCGCTCGTGCCGCTGCAGGGACCGTCATGATTGATCCCATCCTGCTGCGGCGCCTCGACCATCTGATGAATGTGGAGCGGACCTACAGGCAGGAAGGCCTTGCGATCGGGGCACTCGCGGCCCGGCTGGATGTTCCCGAGCACCGGCTGCGCCAGGCTATCAACGAGGGGCTCGGCTACCGGAACTTCAACGCGTTCCTCAATCGCTACCGGCTCGAGGATGCCAGGCTGGCCCTGTCCGATCCGACGCAGCGGGAAGTCCCGGTTCTGACCATCGCCATGGATGCGGGCTTCCAATCGATTGGGCCCTTTAACCGCGCCTTCAAGGCAGAAACCGGCGTAACCCCGACGGAATTCCGGCGCGAGGCGTTGAACCGACCGGACATCAGCGAGCCCCGTCGAGAAATCGGCTAGCCGATTTCTGGATCGGGCGAGAGCGGCGCGCCCCGATTGGGCAGAGTTGCGGATACGTCAGTCCGGCCAGCGCGAGCCCATCCATGTCCCATACGACCGCCGCCGCCCCAGCCTCAGAACGACTGCACGCCCTCGATGCGCTCAGGGGCGGCGCCCTGGTGCTCGGCATCGTCCTGCACACGGCGATGTCGTTCGTGCCTGTCACGCCCCGGATCTGGTTTATCCAGGACACCCACCCAAGCCTGCTCCTGGGCCTGCTGACCTTCACCATTCATGTCTTCCGGATGACGACCTTCTTCGTGATGGCGGGTTTCTTTGCCCGCATGAGCCTTCATCGCCGGGGTATCAGGGGTTTCATCCGGGACAGGCTACAGAGAATCGCGCTGCCGCTGGTGATCGCCTGGCCGCTGCTGTTCGCGCCCATGAGCCTGATCGCGATCTGGGCGTCGCATTTCCCGCATGGCGGCTGGTCCCGCATCTGGCCGCCGGTGCTGCCGAATTTCCCCCTGACCCATCTCTGGTTCATCTATCTGCTGCTCGAACTTTATGTCGCCATGCTTGTGCTGCGCGGCGCCCTTGTTTGGCTTGATGCGTCAGGCACTCGCCGCGCGGTGATCGACCGCGTCTTCGCGCGGATCATCCGCAACCCGCTGGCGCCGCTCGTTCTGGCGATCCCGATCTGCATCGCGTTCTGCCTCGATCCGCAATGGGGCCATTCGATGGAGGTGAGGACGCCGGATCGATCGCTCATCACCAATTCGCAGGCCTGGATCGGCTTTGGCGTTGCCTTTGGCGTCGGCTGGCTGCTGCATCGGCAGCTCGATCTGCTGCGGCTGATCGAGCGGCGCTGGTTTCCGCACCTCGTGCTCGCACTCGTCCTGATCCTGATCTGCTTCGTACTCGCGGGGGCGATGATGTCTGCGCCGGGCGCGCCGCAACTGCCTTATAGTTTTGCGACGCTCAGGCTTGTCGCTGCGGTCCTCTACGCAGCCACAATTTGGATGTCGACCTTCGCGGCGACGGGCCTCGCGCTCCGCTTCATGTCCGGCTTCAGCCCGATACGGCGTTACCTCGCCGATGCGTCCTACTGGCTCTATCTGATCCACATGCCGATCGTGATGGTGCTGCAGGTCGCGCTATCGCAGCTCGACTGGCCTGCTCTGATGAAGTTCGCGATCATTCTCGTCATTGCGATTCCGTCGATGCTGGCGAGCTATCATCTGCTCGTGCGTTTCACCTTCATAGGTGTCGTCCTGAACGGCCGCCGCGCCGTGAAGCGCGTTCTCCCGCAAGGCGGAATTGCCGCCGCGTAGACAGCGCCGCTCCACGCATTAAGATGCCCGCAACAATAAAGAAGCGGGAGAAGCGTCATGAAGTTCGGCATCTTCTATGAGCTGCAACTGCCACGGCCCTGGGTGGCCGGCGACGAGCTCGCGCTCTACCAGAACGCCCTCTCGCAGATGGAGCTCGCCGACAAGCTCAATTACGACCACGCCTGGGTCGTCGAGCATCACTTCCTCGAGGAATATTCGCACTCGCCCTCGCCGGAATCCTTTCTCGCGGCCGCGAGCCAGCGCACCAGGAACATCCGGCTCGGCCACGGCATCCTCCAGCTCACCACCAACCATCCGGCGCGCGTCGCCGAGCGCGTCGCGGTGCTCGACCTGCTCTCCAACGGCCGCTGCGAATTCGGCATGGGCGAGAGCGCGTCCATCACCGAGCTCACGCCGTTCGGCCGCGACATGGAGACCAAGAAGGAAGTGTTTGAGGAGGCCGTTGCCGCGATCTTCCCGATGTTCAAGGACGCGGGCAGCGAGCATCACGGCAAGTATTTCGACATCCCCCTGCGCAACGTCGTGCCGAAGCCCGTGCAGAAGCCGCATCCGCCGCTGTGGATGGCGTGCTCGCAGCTGCCGACCATCGAACGCGCAGGGCGTCATGGGTTCGGCGCGCTCGGCTTCCAGTTCGTCAGCGCCGATGCCGCGCATGCCTGGGTGCACGCCTATTACAACGCCATGACCAAGCGGCTCACCAAGCTCGCCGACTACGAGATCAACCCGAACATGGCGCTGGTCTCGTTCTTCATGTGCGCGAAGACGGACGAGGAGGCGCGCGCGCGCGCCGACGGCGCCACCTTCTTCCAGTTCGCGCTGCGCTTCTACGGCGCCTCGCAGAACCGCCAGCGTCCGGCGCCCTACACCGTCAACATGTGGGACGAGTACAACAAGTGGAAGCGCGACAATCCGGAGGCGCAGGAGGCGGCCTTGCGCGGCGGCCTGATCGGCTCGCCCGAGACGATCCGCAAGAAGCTCAAGCGCTTTCAGTCTTCGCACATCGACCAGGTCATCCTGCTCAATCAAGCGGGCAAGAACAGCCACGAGCACATCTGCGAATCGCTCGAGCTGTTCGGCCGCGAGGTGATGCCGGAATTCCAGAATGACCCGGCGCAGGCGGCCTGGAAGAGGGGCGTGATGAGCGGCGAGATCAAGCTGGAGGAGATCGACACGCAGGCTTTTTCGGACCGCTACGGCAAGCTCGCCATCAACGTCGCACCGGCGAAGGCGGCGGCGGGGTAGGGGACTTCTCATCGTGGCAAAACACCGGATCTATACGACGAGCTTCGCAAGCGTGTACCCACTCTACATTGCGAAGGCGGAGAGGAAGGGACGGACGAAAGCAGAGGTCGATCAGGTCATCTCCTGGCTGACAGGCTATGGCCAGAAGGAGCTGGAAGCTCAGCTGAAGAGGCAGACGGACTTTGAAACCTTCTTTGCGAAGGCCCCGCGTATCAATCCCTTGCGAGCCCTGATCAAAGGCGTCGTCTGCGGCGTCCGTGTCGAGGATATCGAAGAACCGACGATGCGGGAGATCCGCTACCTGGACAAGCTGATCGACGAACTGGCCAAGGGAAAGGCAATGGACAAGATCTTGCGAAAAGCCGACTCCTGAGCCGAAGCCCACTCCACTCGCTATGCGGCGTTGCTGGCCAGGCTGACGACCTCCGTCTTCCGCGCAGCCGCCATTGCTGATAACTTTCAGTAAAGGCGATAGGGAGAAAGCGATGCGGTCCAGGTCTGTGCCCGCAAATCCGGCGGCTGGCGATGTCGCCTCCGCGGTGCTCGCCATCGGACGCCCGGATTTTCCCAAGGTGTTGATCGATACGCTGCGCCGGCAGGCTGGCGTCGGTCATTGCATGGTGTTCGCACTGAGTCGTGCGGGCGACGCGCGTTGCCTGCTCGATGCCGGCAACATCCCGACCGGCGCGGATCTCGGCGCGGCCTATGCCGGCCATTTCCACGAAGCCGATCCCAATCGCGATGCGATGTTTGAGGAGCATGCCAGCGTGCCGATCATGCTGCCGGCCTTCGCGCCACGCATGTATGGGGCAGGCTATCGAAAGATATCCTTCAAGGATTCCGGCATCGTCGACAAAAGCGCGGCCGCGATCTGGACGGACGATACCTGCTACTACGTCAACTTCTATCGCATCGCGGCCCAGGGCCGCTTCGGCGACGCTCAGCGTGCGCGGCTTCGGGCCATTGCACCGGCAATCGCTGCCAGCGTCGCGAGGCATTTTCAGCAGGGCGAGACGGAGACGCCTGAGCAGTCCCTGGTAGCATTGTTTGCGACGCGCGCACCACTCTGCGCGCTGACGCCGCGGGAGCAGGATGTCTGCCGCCGCATCCTGCTCGGCCTCAGCTCCGAGGCGATCTCGCAGGCGCTCGGCATCAGCCTGCATTCGACGCTCACCTACCGCAAGCGCGCCTATGGGCGGCTCGGCATCTCGTCGCAGAATGAATTGTTTTCGATCGTGCTGGGCCTGCTCACGACGCTTGGCCGCCCGAACTAGGGGGATTCTCAGGTCCGCGATCGCGGCGTCCGGGCGCAAAGCGGAAACCAGCTGGGATCGTCGTCCTTTGAGCCTGCATCGATCCAGCAGCCGCAAAGCTACCGGACCTATGGGCGAAATTATTGGACCGGCCACTGCTCTTATGATCTTCGAGCGCACCGCGACCTCCCCCGCGAGCGGGAGAGGTCAACGACATCCCGTGCTAGTGACGGCCTGCACGGTTGACCGGACCACCACGGTTCGTGGGCGTGCCCGCGCGGACGCCAGCACCCGGTGCGCCAGCGCCAACGCCGGCGACGCCGACGCGACCGGGTGCGCCTGCCGCTGCTGCCGGCCGTGCCACGCAACCGTCCGGTACGCCCGCTGTCGTGCAGTAAACGACGGCCTCGGCAGAGCCGGACCCGAGCGAAATCAGCATCAGCGTCGACAAAGCCGTCAACGTCACACCAGCGAGCCGCCGTCCCGTTTTATTTGACATGTTGTACCTCTGTTGGAGCGCAGGATTTGCAGTGTTCAGTCGATCACCGCAGCCGCCGCCGTCCCAAACACTTAGCGACAACAACTCAACATCTCGTGAAGAAGGGATGCACGTTTGTCTGCAACGGCGAGCAGGGCAAGCCGCAAGACGCCTCGGCTCGGCAAGAACTTGCCAAGCCAAGCCAAGCCCCGCCGCCCGGCGTCACCTCGAGGGAGGCGATCGTCGATGGAAACGACGACCGCGCTCGTTCAATCAATACTTGGCGACGACCGCGCCGCCCCAGCGATAATTGACCCGGACGGTGATGAGGTCGACGTCCTGGTGAATGCGGTCGCTGGCGTAGGCCGTCCCCGCAGGTGCGAGCGTGCCGTTGTTGGTGAAGGTGATGAACCTGTCCTGCATGAACATGTGATCGTATTCGATCGCGGCGGACCAGTTCGGCGCGAAGCCGTATTCGAGGCCAAGTCCGATCACGCCGCCCCAGCGGGTGTCGTTGACGGTGTCGCTGATCTGGGCGCCGTTGGCAGTCAGATAGCCGCGATAGCGATCGGAGGTCAGAGCGGCGCCACCCTTCAGATAGAGCAGCGTGGCGTTCCAGGAATAGCCGATCTGGCCGGTGAACATTCCGAACGCGTCGACTTGCGTGGCGTTGACGACGGCCGGGAACGGAATGCTCTGGTTGCTGCCACGGAAGTTGGCCCAGTTGCCCTGTGCTTCGAGACCGAACACGATGCTGGAGCTCTGAAAGCGATACCCGACCTGGCCGCCGGCCGTGCCGCCGGTTGCATCGTGGCATCCCTCGGAAACATTGAAGGCGCCGGCCGCATTGCTGAAATCCCAGCACTTGTGGCTCGATCCCCATCCGCCGTTGGCGCCGATGTAGAAGCCGCTCCAGTCGTACATCGCGCTGATCGTGGGCGCCTTGGTGTAGGGACGGGGTGCCATGTCTGCGGCAGAAGCCGAAGTGACCATCGCAAGCGCGCCGACGGTACCGAGCAGCAATGTCTTCATGATGAATCCCCTGAGCCGAGTTTTTGCGACAGAATCAATTTCCGCGAACAGCTTACGCTTCGCCGCTCCAGATCTTGTCACCCAATCGCTACAGTGCTGCACCGAATGCAGGCTTTGCAGACGTCGCTCACCGGCAGGCCTTTTCTCCGCAGTGCGATATCCGCTCGCAGCGCCTTCGGTGCGGAGGAATGAGAGCTGGCGCAAATTCGAGTCGAAGCCGTCTGCCGACTGAAGATGCCCGTAGAACAACGGGCTTTGGCACTGGTGAATTTGCTCACGCGCGCCGCGACGCATCCGCAAAAGCACACCTCCCGACATTCGCCGCAGGTGTTCAATATAGGTCACCTTGTCTTGATGAATGAGACTAGCATTCACATCAGGTAGGACCGTCACCGATTCGGTCGTTTTGTCGGAGCCTCCGCGCGAGGCTGCCGCGACGATGAGCTGTGAGTCCGTGCCTCGATGTTTTCTCGGGGGAGCGCAGATCATGAAGAGTGTCACAAAGCTTGCGTTGCTTGCGTGTGTTGGGCTGAGTGTCGCAGCAGCGCCGCGTCCTGCGCTCGCCGACAAGATCTCCGAACGTCTCGATGCGTTGGAGAGAGAGAATGCCGCCTTGCGCGCGCGGCTCAACCGCCTCGAAACATCCAAGGAAACCTCCAAGGAAACGTTCGGCGAAACGGCCAGGACGGCAAGGCATCAACCTCGGCCGGCGGATTCCACCTCCGGTACGGTGCTCGTCCCGCTGCCGCGATCGGCAGGTCAGGACAGCATGGCTGCCGATCTCGGCTATGTCGGCGCGCGACGCGCGAGTGCGCCCCGCTTCGAAATCAGCGGAACGGCTTCGTTCCTGCAGCCCGGTGCCGGCAATCTCGAATATGGCACGCTGACCAATCCTCTGCCGGTGGTGACACCGCACTGGCGAAATCAGTCGCTCAAGCCGAACTTCACGCCATCGTTCAGCTTTGGCGCCCGCTACATCGGCGACGAGTCGAAAGATATCCAGCTGAACTGGACGCACCTGCGCAACACCGCGACGGATTCGTTCTTTGCTTCGCCGACGGAAATGGTGGGACCACCCTATCTGATCGGGCCGGAATCGGCCCTCTACAAGAATGGCAGTGGCTCGGTGAAAACCGCCTTTGACGTCGTCAACCTGGACGCCGGATACACCTTCTGCGCCGATTGCTCGTTCCAGATGCGGGCCTTCGGCGGCGTATCGGCCGCGCGGATCAGCCAAAACCTGTCGGGCCTGTTCGCAAGCCCGGGTGGCGATGCCTCTTCGGGCTACACCGTCAATTCCCTGTTCACCGGCGCCGGGCCCCGTGTTGGTATCAAGGGTCAGTTCGGCATCGGCGACTTCCAGTTCATCGGCGAGATGGCCGGCGCTGTCCTGATCGGCTCTGCGCAGAGCGGGATGGATTTCACCACGCTGTCTCCGGCGTTCGGACTTTCCAGCCAGTCCATAAGCTCTCCCAATGCGACGCGGGTGGTGCCCAGCATCGACGGCAAGTTGGCCAGCGCCTATACCTTCGCGCCGACAGCTTATGGATTGTTCAAGGTCGAGGCCGGCTATAAGGCCGCGGTCTATTTCGATGCGGTCAATTCATATGCACTGACTCAGGTCCCGACCAGCCTGACGCTTCCGCCCATCGGCATTTACCTCGCGACGCAGCAACATCTGCAGAGCAATTTCACCAACCACGGCCCGTATGTGACCGCGAGCTGGGCCTTCTATTGAGGCGGGGCGTATAGCGCCTGGAAAGGCGAGGGACTTGATAGCAGCGCTGTCCCCATCGCGAGGGACAGACGCCGCCACAGGATTCCGCTAGTCTGCCCCGAAGGAAATAAGAATCCAGGGGAGGCCGCCTTGAGCACGGCGCCGCGCATCGACATCGACCCGGCCGCATTCTGGGCCGATCCCTATCCGATGCTTGCGAAGCTGCGCCAGGAGGCGCCGATCGCCTTCGTGCCGCAGCTTGGTTCGACGTTGCTGACGCGCCGCGACGACATCTCGATCTCCGAGAAGCAGGTCGACGTGTTCTCCTCGCATCAGCCGGCCGGCCTGATGAACCGGCTGATGGGCCACAACATGATGCGCAAGGATGGCGAGGCGCATCAGGCCGAGCGCCGCGCGATGTTCCCGACGGTGTCGCCGAAGACGGTGAAGGCGCATTGGACGGCGCTGTTTCAGGCCCATGCCGACCGCATTATCGACGCGATCGAGCCCGGCAGCCGGATCGACTTGATGCGCGACTTCGCGCTGCCGTTATCCGGCGAATGCCTGAAGTCGATCACCGGCCTTACCAATATCGGCTTTGCCGACATGGACGCCTGGTCGCAGGGCATGATCGAGGGCATCGCCAACTATGGCGGCGATCCCGCCGTCGAAGCGCGCTGCCACGCCGCGACGTCGGGTATCGATGCGGCGATCGACGACATCCTGCCGGTGATGCGTGAAAGACCCGACCAGAGCATCCTCGGCGTCCTCCTTGCCTCCGGCATGCCGATGGACAGCGTGCGCGCCAACGTCAAGCTGGCGATATCAGGCGGCCGGAACGAGCCGCGCAAGGCGATCGCCGGCACGGTGTGGGCGCTGCTGAGCCATCCCGACCAACTCGCTCTCGTCCGCAGCGGCGAGGTCTCCTGGCTGCAGGCGTTCGAGGAGTACGCCCGTTGGATCTCGCCGATCGGGATGTCGCCGCGGCGGATCGCAAAACCATGGTCGATCCGCGACGTCTCCTTCCAAACCGACGAGCGCGTGTTCCTGATGTTCGGCTCGGCCAACCGCGACGAGCAGCATTTCGAGCGCGCCGATGAATTCGACGTGCGGCGCGACACCTCGAAAAGCGTTGCCTTCGGCGCCGGCCCGCATTTCTGCGCCGGGGCCTTCGCCTCCCGCGCCATGATCGCCGACGTCGCGCTGCCGACATTGTTCGCCCGCGCCAACAAGCTGGAGCTCGCTGATGACGAGCCGGTGCGGATCGGCGGCTGGGCGTTCCGCGGCCTGCAGAATCTGCCGGTGCGGTGGCTGCATTAGTCGGGCTGGACGCCCGCCCTTCCGGAACGCCGCCACGATGCCATCTTGCCCCTGTTTTGCCCGACGCGTCAACCCGAATTTCGGATAATACGTAAGCCATTGATTTCGCGCGCCCGGCTACTGTGCATGGGGTTGTTTTCGCGCTTTTTGGGTCCGGGGCCGAATCCAACCGGCCTTCACATCCGCGTGCAGAAAAATTCCATCTTCATTCGCGAGGCTGCTTGAAAGATTAATCATGCGCTCCGCCATTGGCGCAGTGCCTGCATCGCTATTTTTCCGCGCGTCTCGACACCTCCGCCGACCCGCACCATCATTCCCGAACACGAATGATGACGGCCGAACGCGGCCTGGAGTTTGGAATGCTGCGCCGGAACTTTTTGAAATTGTCTGCTGGATCCGCAATCGCGGCGGCGTTCGCTTCCCGCGCGACCGCGCAGGCGGAAGTGAAGGAAATTCGTATCGGCTACCAGAAGACCGGAGTGCTGGTTATCGCGCGCCAGCAGGCGTCCCTGGAAAAACATTTCGCTCCCTTGGGCATCGACGTGAAATGGGTCGAGTTCTCCTCGGGGCCTCCGATGATGGAGGCGATGAACGTCGGCAGCGTCGATTACGGTTCGGTCGGGGATTCCCCGCCGGTGTTCGCCCAGGCCGCGGGCGCCGCGATCGTGTACGCCGCCGGCCAGCCCATCACCAACGGTCAGGGCATCCTGGTGCCGAAGGATTCCCCGATCCGATCCATCGCCGATTTAAAGGGCAAGCGCATCGGCTTCACCAAGGGCTCCAGCGCCCACAACATCGTGGTGCAGACGCTGGAGAAGGCCGGCCTCACCTATGCCGACATCACCCCGGTCTATCTGACGCCGCCCGATGCCGGTCCCGCCTTCGCCAATGGCAGCATCGAGGCCTGGGCGATCTGGGATCCCTATTTTGCGATCGGAGAGACCAAGCAAAGCGGGCGCATCCTGATCAATTCGCGCGAGGTCACCAAGACCAATTCCTTCTACATCGCCAACCGCGACTTCGCGAAGAACCACGGTGCGATTCTGCAGCAGATCGTCGACGTGACGGCCGCGGCCGGCAAATGGGCCGAACAGAACCGCGGCGAGGTCGCCCGGTCGCTGGCCGCGATCACCGGCGTGCCGCTGGATATCCAGACCGTCGCGGCCGACCGCGCCAACTTTGTCGTCGGTCCCGTCACCGATGACATCGTCACGACCCAGCAGGGCGTCGCCGACCGCTTCCACAAGCTCGGCCTGATCCCCAAGCCGGTCGTCGTTCGCGACATCGTCTGGCGCAATCCGGCAGCCTGATCGTGCCCACTAGCCTTCCCATTCACAAGGGCCTCAACATGAAGCGCATCGTTCAACGCGTGATCGCAGCCATCGTGCTGTCGATCGGCATCGTCGCCGCCGCGGTCGGCACGACCTACGGCTAGTCGGAGCACATCCATGAGCAAGAGCAATTTCCTCTGGTTCCTGCCGACGCACGGCGACGGCCGCTATCTCGGCACCGGCATCGGCGGCCGCGAGGTCAATTTCAACTATCTGCGCCAGGTCGCGCAGGCGGCCGACCAGCTCGGCTATTTCGGCGTGCTACTGCCGACCGGACGGTCGTGCGAGGATTCCTGGATCGTCGCCTCCTCGGTCGCGCCGTTCACCGAGCGGCTGCGCTACCTCGTCGCCGTTCGTCCCGGCCTGCAATCACCAAGCGTGGCGGCGCGCATGACCGCGACGCTCGATCGCATCACCAACGGCCGGCTCCTCGTCAACGTGGTCACCGGCGGCGATCCCGTCGAGAACAAGGGCGACGGCATCTTCCTCGGCCACGACGAGCGTTACGAGGTCACCCGCGAGTTCCTCAACGTCTACAGCGACCTGCTCGCCGGCAAGGCCGTCAATGTCGCGGGCAAGCATATCCACGTCGAGGGCGGCAAGCTGTTGTTTCCTCCGGTGCAGTCGCCGCGCCCGCCGCTCTATTTCGGCGGCTCCTCGGATGCCGGGATCGACGTCGCCGTCGATACCGTCGACAAATATCTCACCTGGGGCGAGCCGCCGGCCCTGGTGGCCGAGAAGATCGCAAAGGTGAAGGCGGTCGCCAGCGCGCGCGGCCGCAAGCTCTCCTTCGGCATCCGGCTGCATGTGATCGTTGGCGAGACCAATGAGGCGGCCTGGCGTGCCGCGAACGAGCTGATCAAGCATGTCAGCGACGACACCATCGCGCTGGCGCAGAAGAACTTCGCCCGCATGGACTCGGTCGGCCAGCAGCGCATGG
>Ga0102590_1001512_pt1 | contig 34441 bp, 27 predicted proteins | sample AraplaMF_Col_mMF_FD_76859 | JGI IMG/M metagenome (GOLD analysis project Ga0102590, IMG submission 76859) | Arabidopsis root microbial communities from the University of North Carolina, USA - plate scrape MF_Col_mMF | ecosystem: Host-associated > Plants > Roots > Endosphere | place: USA... | reverse complement strand
TTAGCTACTTTTGTTACTTATTTGTTATCATTTATTGGAAGCACATGTACGATATCTGTTGTATTGGGCATATCACACTCGACAAGGTTGTTACGACTAAATCTGTGGTGCATATGGCGGGCGGCACTTCTTTTTACTTCTCCAATGCCATCCGCAACATGAATGTAAAATATACTTTGGTGACCGCGCTGGCTGAAAGCGAAATGCATGTAGTAGAGGAATTGCGGGCCAAAGGGATCGAGGTGAATGTATTACCGAGCGAGCACACCGTTTACTTCGAGAATATTTATTCAGAGAACCAGGACCACCGCACACAAAGAGTATTGCAGAAAGCCGATCCCTTTACAGTGGAGCAGCTGTTGAATATCAATGCCCGTATTTTTCACCTGGGGCCGCTGCTCGCTGATGATATTCCGGTAGAGCTGATCAGGGCGCTGGCTGCCAAAGGCAAAGTATCACTGGATGTACAGGGATATTTGCGCAAGGTGGAGAACAAGCAGGTTATTCCCATTGACTGGCAGGCCAAGAAAGAAGGGCTGCAATACATACATACCCTGAAGGCCAATGAATCCGAAATGGAAGTGCTGACTGGCATTAAGGATGTTCGCAAAGGCGCACAGGTGTTGTATGACTGGGGTGTGAAAGAAGTGGTGATCACCCTTGGCAGCATGGGATCTGTGATCTATAACGGCCGTAACTTCTACAATATTCCCGCTTACGTACCCGCTGCTGTGATAGACGCCACTGGTTGCGGCGATACCTACATGGCAGGTTTCTTATACCAACGTATCAAAGGCGCTTCCTTACAGGATGCAGGTGAATTTGCCGCTGCAATGGCAACCCTGAAGATCCAGTCCTCCGGGCCTTTTACAGGTACCCGTGAAGATGTATTGAGCCTGCTGGCCAATACAGAAAAGCAGATGGTGATCCCGCAGTGATCTATTCTGCTTTCAGGCTTTTAACAGGATTTACCAGCGCCGCTTTTACTGCTTTATAGCCTACTGTGAGCCAGGCAATGGCAATAGACAGCACAATAGCCAGCACAAAAATGCCTGGGGTTAGTTGTGTGTGATAATGAAAACCTGACAGCCACTGATGCATACAATAATACCCCACAGGAGCAGCTATCAGGAAAGCAATTCCCACCAATATCGTGAACTCTTTTGAGAACAGGTATACGATGTGCTGCACAGACGCTCCCAATACCTTGCGTATACCCACTTCCTTTGTTTTTTGCACCGCCATAAAAGAAACCAGTCCGTATAATCCAAGGCAGGAAATACAAATAGACAGTACGGCGAACATTTTGAACAGCTGGCCCGTCTGCGCTTCCGTTTTGTAGAAGCGTGCTATTCTGTCATCAAAGAAAGTGCAATCGTAGATATAGGTAGGATAGATTTCAGTAAAGGTCTTTTGCACTTGTTTTAATGTATTGCTGATAGCTTCGGGCCGCAAACGGAGTGCGAGCGTACCATAGCTATTATAATCCGTTGTGATAGCAGACGGATGGATGGAATTCTGCAGCGGGGTATTATTGAAATCCTTTAACACTCCCACTACGGGAAACGCTTTCGTCTCGTGGTTGAAGGTGATGGTTTTGCCCAATATTTCCCCTGCAGATTTTAATCCTAATTTTTTTACCAGTGTTTCATTTACAATCAGTTCCCTCGCGGTATCGCTGGGGTAGGGATAGCGGCCTGCTGCCAGGCCAATACGGAACGTGTTGAAATATCCGGTGTCCGCACACAACATTCTTATACTGTAGGGTTGTTTATCAGGGCTGTGATTAAAGGAAAAATCCCCCCGGTACCAACCCCCGCCGGAACTGGGTTCCCTGGAGCATAAGCTGGCTGCTGCCACGCCGGGTAATTGCAGCATCTGTGTTTTCAGGTAGCCGTATTTCACTTTCAGTGAACTATCGCTGGGCAGGTCAATCAGCACGACGGCCTCTTTTTCAAATCCCAATGGCTGGTTCCGGAAAAACTGAAGCTGTTTTAATACTACCAGCGTGCCGATCACCAGCAGCTGCGCGATCACGAACTGGAACACTACCAATCCGCGGCGCAGGGAAATACCTCCTATTGTTCTTGTGCTGATCTTACTTTTTATAGCCGCTATAGGATTAAAGCCAGACAGGACCATTGCCGGGTAAAAGCCGGACAGCAGTGTAACCAGGGTGCCGGTTAACACCAGGTATATTAAGATAGAAGGATAATGCAGGAGATCCACCGCGAGCTTTTTCTCCATCAGCCGGCTCAGGTATGGAACGGTCATCCAGGCAAGCATGCAACCTATTATCAGCGCAATGAACGTGATCAGCGCGGTTTCACCCAGGTACTGTTTCAATAATTGATTGCGGCTGCTGCCCAATACTTTGCGTACGCCGATCTCCCTGGAGCGGTTAACAGACTGCGCCGTTGCGAGATTGATAAAATTGATACAGGCCACCAGCAAAAGAAAAACGCCGATGAGGGCCAACGCTCTTAATTGTCCGGGAGACAGGCTATCTCCCTTCAGCGTACCGAAGCGTTTGTCCAGGTGCACTTCCGACAGGGGTTGAAAAGTCAGCGTGCTAACGTCGGTCGTACCATACTCATCTTCCTTATAGTTCCTTTTAACAAAGCCCGGCAGCTGCGCCTGCAGCGGCTTAATATCCTGCCCTTTCCGCAGCAGCACAAAACATTGTGAACCGCCCGAGAGAGAACGCCAGTCGCTTTCCTCGGCTTTTAAGTGGGCTCCGTTATCGAGGCGTTCGAGGGTGGCAAAAGAAGCAGCGATACGCAAGGGAACATCTGTATTCTCCGGCAGATCTTTAAAAACACCAACAATCCGTAAAGGCACGCGGTAAGACCATAATTGTATAGTTCTTCCCATCGCGTTAGTATAGTCGCCAAAGTAAGCCCTGGCAACACTTTGTGAGATCGCAGCGGTGTTGGGTTCTGCCAATTCCCTGACAGTACCGGCTACCCAGTTAAAATCAAATATGTCAAACAGTGCAGGCTCTACGAAAGCGATTCCGTCAGGCTCTTTAAACTTCTTTTCATCAGTCCCGTCTTTTCCGGGAATATATATCTGCCCGCTGCCAACTGATTCCAGTGCCGCTACTTTTTCCAGGGAAGGGAAATTCCGCCGCAGGCCATTAGGCAGCGGGGCAGGGGCATAGCTATGTTGCCAGCCTATCTCACCATTACTGCGGCTGCGGGAAGTGGTCACCATCCGGAAGATCCGGTCGCGTTTACTTTGATAGCTATCATAGCTCATTTCATTGCGGATCACCAGGAAGATCAGCAGGCTCGCGCCGATGCCTATTGCCAGGCCCAGGATGTTAAGCAGGGAGAAAGACTTATTCCGCCATAATGTGCGGAAAGACAGTTTGAAATAGCTGTTGATCATAACAAGGATGTATGCCGTTTGCATGCAAAAAGCAGGTCAGAAAGCTATTTATTTAACTATCAATCGACTATGTGTAATGTAAGGGCTGTGGATGTTCAATACCGGACAATGTTCGTTCGCTACCGAACAGGTATTAAAGATATTTTGTATTTTGAAACGATAGTCTGTTAAGACAACCTATAGAAAAACCCTCAATTGAAAAACCCATGAAATGTAGCATCTGGCTTTTATCCGCCTGTACTTTATTGCATGTATCCTGTACGAAAACAGGACTCGTATCATCAGACAAAGAACCTGAGTTAAAGACTCCTAAAGTGGAAGCTGCTGCGAGGGCAGTAAGCATTACGGTGGATTGTGCGTCCAATAAAGGCCCTGTAAATCCCCTGGCCTGGGGTGTGGGCGCGCCCGACAAGTACATGTGGTGGCCTGGCAACGCCACATTAAAACAACGGATACTCGACGCAAAGATCAGGATCGTGCGTGTAGGTCCCGTACAGCTGGGCCATTACAATGGCCGGGATATCTACCCTGCAGCAGACAGCTGGAACTTCACCGACCTCGACCTGATACTGAACAGTATCTTTGATGCAGGCGCACAACCTTCCTTCACGGTAGTGGGCTATCCGCAGGGTATTGCGGCAAAAGACTTTGCCGCCTATGCACATTTTATGGAGGGCATTGTAAAAAGGTATAACGTGCAGAAGGCGCTGGGCGCCAACCGTACCGTGAAGTATTGGGAAATGTGGAATGAGCCTACCGATGAAGGAGATGGCAAGCTTACACAGGCCGAGTACAAAACCTTTGTACAAACGGTTGGCAACGCGATGAAAGCCCAGGACCCTGCTATTAAGCTGGTAGGCCCTGTGCATACCTGGTCTGACCTTGGCAATGGCGGTTGGGTATCTTTCGCTGCCAAGAACCTGGAAGCGCAGCTGGACATCCTTTCCTGGCATGATTACGGTCCGGATCCATCCAATGCTGACAGCGCGAGAATGATCTGGCAAACACCGCATTATTATGATAACATTGTGCTGGCTAAATCCGGTGGCCAGGGCGGTGCATTAACTGGTCCTTCTGGCAAAAAGTATGGGGCAGCTATTACTGAATACAACATGAGCCATGCCGATGGCGGCGCCACTTATAACCTGAAATACCATAACGAATTTAATGCCGCTTATGCAGGCAGCGCCATTATCAATGCGCTGAAGGCGAATGCAGATCTTTTTTGTTTCTATAATCTTTCAGAAACAGGCACTAACCTCTTAGGATTGTTGAAGAATACTGACTTCTCGCCCTACAAACCTTATTATGTGTTCTACCTGTTTGGTAATTATACCGGCGGCAGAGCCTTATCTGCAACCGGCGGCACGGGCAGCCTGGACTACTTTGCGTCCAGGGATACCGTTACTGGAAAGTACTATATTACACTGGTGAATAAGAATGTGAACGGCGTCACCTTTGATGTTACTGTTAAACTGAATAATATTACCAATGCCAGTGGAACAGTGAAGATCCGCAAGCTGGATGCCGCCACTAATCCTACCAGTTCAATCACAGGCAGCTACGCTGCATCGGCGTTTACTCATAGTATAGCGCCTTACAGCGTGGTCTCATTTGAGATACTGCCTTAAGCTCGTTTGTCGCATTGTCTTGCTTACCTGAGGCAGCGACAGCTCCACCTCTAAGCGATTACACTACCGGCGGCATTTTAGATAATATCTTCCGGTCTATATAAAACGTACCGAAAGGGATGATGCAGGCCAGCAGCACCTTCCACGTGGTGCTGCTGAACTGCCATCTGTAAGCCACCCCAACACTAATGGTATTTACTATAAACAGCAGGAACAGCAAGCCATGAACAGGGCCCATCATCTTTACCAGTGAAGGATCGCCCCAGGCGTATTTTAACGGAACCCCGACGCCTGCCAGTACGAGTAAAGAAATGCCTTCCAGGAAACCGATCAGGCGCAGGCGCCCAAGCTTGGTAGTGAATAATGTTCTCATAGTTTAAAAGTGTCTTAAGTAAGGCCTGTTTGCCAGCGGCGAAAAAGGCCAGGGTATGGTAACGAATATCATGAGCAGGGCCAACGTAAACCAGAACGCCATTACATTGAATTTCTCCCGGTCTGTGGCCTGGCGTTTGGACATGGACGAACCAACGGTGATGAGCACAATGGACATGGTCATTCCAATGACATGGATCAGTCCGAAGAACAGGAATTCCGGCTGGCGTACGGCCGTGTGGAAATTGCTCCTGAAGTAACTGATCACCGGGCTGTTGAAATACAGCGCATAACCAATGATCAGCTGGATGTGTGCAATGGTGGCGGTGAAATGCCTGGCCCTGTTGTCGGTGGCCGTAAAGGGAAGCTGCTTTATCCGTCCCCTGATCCCCCTGAATATAGCATAGACAAGACTGATCAGCACGAGCCATCTCCACAGCGAGTGTGTGAATAACAGTAAAGAGTACATGAATGATATGCTTTGCGTTTTTGCAGTGCAAAGCTCCGAACGGAGCTCACTCATTGTTAGGACGGATGATGGGATTGTTAGGACTTTTCAATCCTTGCCCGGAACTCGGATGGAGTGGCGCCTTCATACTTCCGGAACAGCCTTGTGAAGTAAGACTGGTCATCTATGCCTACTTCTGTGGCTATCTCACTGATAGAAAGCCGGGTTTGGCTTAACAGTACCTTGGCTTCCAGCACTATGGTCTCATCTATCCACCTGGTGGGAGATTTGCCGGTAATGGCCTTTACTGATTTGTTCAGGTGATTGGGGGAGATATTCAGCAAGGCGGCATAGTCGCTTACCAGGTGTTGGCTGCGGATGTGAGCGAACAACAGTGCCTTGAACCTGTTGGTAATATTTACCGCCATGGTTTGTGTACTGGCGGATACTGGCTGATAGGCAGTATTTACTTCACACAGGAGCGCAATAAAATAAGGTTGGATGATATTAGGGGTGTTGAGCCCGTTCTGCATGTACTCATGCAATATGCGCCTGAAAAGCTGTAATATGAACTTTGATGTTTGCTGCGGCAGCACAATACGCGGATTGCCCCATACCTGCAGGAACTCGAAATCCTTTAACAGCTCGCTGCCTCCGAATTTGCCGGTCAGTATATCTTCATGGAAAGTACAGAAGTAGCCTTTATTTACGTCCTTCTCACCGAAGGAGAAAACCTGTCCCGCAGGTACGAACAGCATCTGGTCTTTATGGATGGTATAAGACTCGCTGCCGATCTTCATATTCGCTTCTCCCGAGGTCAGGTACAGGCAGGAGTGCGTGAGCGACCTGCTGGCAGGTACGGCATTTGTGACGTGCCGGTACATGTCTTCCAGTTTTACGATCAGGAATTTTTCGTAACCTGCTTTCATGAGGCCCATCAGCTCATCGGAAGGCATGAACCTGGGCAGAAAGGAGGTAGGGTCGTAAACGTTGATCTTGCTTTTGCTGCGCATGGATAATACTTATTCTGATTCTTGCGGACTTTTCCAACGGACCGGTAAAATTAGGATTTTAGGCTTACTTTGTGCTTATGCTGGATCAAACCAGGCTGCTGGACAGTTTAAAGCAGCATAACAGTCTGAACATACGGGTGATCACGAATTGCAACGTGAAGGTACCGGAGGAGATCTACCGGCAGCTCCTCACCCCGCATAGGAGCCTGCATTACGTATTTCTGCTGGTGGGGAAAGGCCATTCTGAGCATGCAATAGACATGCAGCCTGTCACTGTAAATGAGGGACAGCTGTTGTTTGTGCTGCCACACCAGATCCATCTTATTTCACAGGAGATACGGCCGCTGAATTATGCCGTACTGCATTTTGACCAGCACTGTTTATCCCTGCTGCCTAAGCCTTTTCTGTTCCTGCTCAATCCCCTGGGTAACCAGCTGCTTACTTTTGAAGACAAGACCTTGCAACGGGTAAGGACCCTTTTCGGCCTGCTGATCCAGCTGCTGCAGGAACCGGATGCCAACCCTGAGCTGGTATTGTCTAACCTGAACACCCTGCTGACTGAGTTCAATCATACCTACCTGGCTAATAATAAGCGAACGAACGATCCGGACGGGCAGCTCTCAAAGTTTATCGGTTTTAAGCTGACGGTGGAAGAGCAATTCATGGAGCAGCCTGCCATTCAAACGATCGCAGATAATCTGTCACTAACCACCAATAGCCTCTACAATATCGTAAAGCATTATTCAGGCGTCTCTCCCAAGGAATTCATCACTAACCGCCTGATGGTGGAAGCGCAACGCCGCTTATACTATTCTGAGACCTCCATAAAAGAGCTGGCCTATGAACTCGGTTTCACCGATCCGGGTTATTTCTCCCGTCTGTTTAAAAAGACAACCGGGAAAAGCACTACGGAGTTTATGAAAGCCATTCAGGATTTGTCACATCATTAAAGTGATTTGTCCTCCTCTTTCAAGCCGCTGTTGATGAATTTTGCGCTTATCAAAATTATCATCACATGAGAATGAAAACGGCATTGATCACCGGCGCCAATAAAGGTATTGGTTTCGAAACAGCAAAATATTTATTACAGCAAGGGTATTTTGTTTACCTGGGAAGCAGGCAGGTTAGCAATGGGCAGCTGGCAATTGACGGCCTCAAAGAAGAAGGGCTTGGCAATTGCGAACTAGTAGCGTTGGATGTTACCAGTCAATCATCCGTAGATGCGGCGGCCGCTGCTCTCAGCGCAAAAGGAATTACATTGGATGTATTGATTAATAACGCAGGCATTCTGGGCGCTTACCCTGCGCCGGAGGGCGAAGCAGGGACCCTGAATGCGCAGCAGGTATTTGATACGAATTACTTCGGCCCTGTCAGGGTTACCAGCGCCATGCTGCCTTTGTTGCAACGATCTGCACAACCCAGGATCGTGAACGTCTCCAGCGAAATAGGCTCCCTGCAATTACACCAGGATCCCTCCTGGCCATTCTATCAATTGAAAGACAAAGCTTATGGACCTTCCAAAACGGCGCTGAACTGTTACACTATCATGCTGGCTTATCAGCTCGCGGATACGCCTTTTAAAGTGAACAGTGTTTGTCCGGGCTATACCGCCACGGCAATGAACAACTTCAATGGCGTAGGAAAAGCAGCAGATGCTGCCCGTACCATCGCAGGATATGCCATGCTGGATGATGCAGGGCCAAGTGGTAAATTCTTTAATGCCGCGGGAGAGATACCCTGGTAAAAGGGAGTCGATGGTCCACAGTCCATGGTCCATAGCCTATTCACGTACATCTTATAGCTTAACAAAAGGCAGGAGTGTTTGCTCCTGCCTTTTGTCTTATAACTAATCTCGCCTGCTATGCCATGGACTATGGACCATCGACCACGGACTCCTACAAATAATAGTATAATCCATCAACATAGCAGATTTGTCTATTTCCTGTTAAACGCGATGAGAATAGTTTTACCCTGAATTACTGATAAACATTTGGGCGTTATGAAGTAGGCGCCAGTAGTGGGGCTACCGGAGACCGATCTTCCATGTTTTGAAAATAAAACTTACAAAGATGTATGTATCACGTCAGCGTGGCTTTCAGCAAACGCATTACCTGAACTATTCCCTGTCATCAATGAAAAAGCGCAGCCTTGTGATAATAGTATTCACCTGGCTGCTGCTGCAACTTTCTACCATCGCACATGCACAATCTATTACTGTCCAGGGCAGAGTGAGCGGGGGAGGCACTCCATTGCCCGGCGCCGTAATAAGAGTGGCGGATGGTACAAGCGGAACGGCAACAGAAGCGGATGGATCTTACAAGATCAGTGTTCCGGGCACTGCTATCCTGCTGATCACGTCTTACGGCTACAAGCAGCAAACCGTTAACGTGAATAACCGTACTAACATCGACATCACGATGGAAGTGGATCCTAAATCACTGGAGGAAGTGGTGGTGGTGGGTTACGGTACACAAAAGAAAGTGAACCTGACCGGCGCAGTGGCCACAGTGAACGGGGCCGATTTGTTAAAACGTCCTATCACCAATCCCAGCGCCATGTTGCAAGGTACTATGCCGGGCGTACAGGTGACACAGGGTACCGGAGAACCGGGCAATGAGAATACCAGCATCCGGATCAGGGGCACCGGTACCTTCAGTAACGCAGGTTCAGATCCATTGGTATTGATAGATGGGGTAGAAGGTAAACTGTCTGACCTCAACCCTAATAATATTGAGAACGTTTCTGTGTTAAAAGATGCAGCTTCCGCTTCCATCTACGGCGCCCGCGCCGCCAACGGTGTAGTGCTGGTCACTACCAAACAGGGTGTGGAAGGCAAGCTGCAGGTGCAATATGATTTCAACTATGGTATTTATAAGCCTACCAAACTGTTTAAGCTGATCACCAATTCTGCGGAGTACATGGAATTGTTCAATGAGGCGCGTATCAACTCCGGGTTGAATTCCGGTTTATATACACAGGAGCAGATAGACCAGTACCGTAATGCTACCGACAGAACATTATATCCTAACACAGACTGGTTGAGCCTTATTTTCCAGACAGCTCCTACGCAGAGCCATAACCTGAATTTCAGTGGCGGCCGTAATGGTACTACTTTCAATGCTTCCATCGGTTATGTAGACCAGGAAGGCATCATGAAAGGCTTCAACTATAAGAAGTACAATGCCCGCCTGAATGTATCATCCCAGGTAAATAAGCGGATCCGTTTCGGTTCCAATATCGCTTTGAAGTATGGCCACCGGGAAGCACCGGTATTTGGTTCTGAAGATATGTTCCTTTCTGCCATGGCGCAGGCCCCTACCTATTCGCCAAAACTGGCAGATGGCAGCGGCCATTATACTTATAAGGCCTACGACCTGGAATATAATAACAAGAACCCGATCGCCCTGCTGGACGGAAAGATCAACCATAATACAGATGATTATTCTGTGATGGCGCAGGGCTGGGTGGAAGTATCGCTGTTCAGACATCTGAGCTGGTACACCAAAGGCGGGGTGAATGCATTCTTCGATAAATACAAGGATTTTCGTCCGCCTCTACAGCTGTATAATTTCCGCACCAACCAGCTGATGACCATACTGGACCTGGGCGGCGGACTGGAGGTGCAGGATCAGCAGAACATCTACACCAATATCTATTCTTATCTGAATTACGAGCGCGGCTTCAATGGCGGCCATGGTATCAAAGTGCAGGCAGGCTACAGCACAGAGAAAAGCACTTATCAATACCTCAAGGCATCGCGCAAGCAGTTTTCTACAGACCTGTTAAGAGAGCTGGATGCAGGTAGTCCCGCTATCCAGTATGCTAACGGCACACAGAACAGCTGGGCCTTGCTGTCTTTCTTTGGCCGGCTGGACTATAACTATAAAGAACGCTACCTCTTCGAAGCCAATATGCGCTACGACGGATCATCCCGTCTGAACCCGGATGGCCGCTGGGGCGTATTCCCTTCTTTCTCTGCCGGATGGCGTGTTACAGAAGAAGAATTTGTGAAGAACATGCACCTGTCCTGGTTGGATAACATGAAGGTACGCGGCTCCTGGGGACAGCTGGGTAACCAGAACATTGGTAACTATCCTTACCAGGCCATCCTGAATTTCACCGGTAACTATTCATTTGATGATGCATCGCTGACATCCGGTGTGGCCCAGCAAAGTCTTTCCAATGCCAATATCAAGTGGGAAACGACTACTATCACAGATGTTGGCGTAGACCTTTCTGTATTGCAGGGACTGAACCTGACAGCAGACTGGTACAAGAAGAGAACTTCCGACATTCTGCGGATCTCTCAGGTAACCGGTGCGGTAGGTATGGATGCGCCCACCGTTAACAGCGGCACACTGGAGAACACCGGTGTTGAGCTGGGACTGTCTTATAATCATACTGTAAACAATGGCGCGCTGAAAGGATTGAACTATACAATAGGCGGTAACCTGGAGCATTATAAAAATAAGGTGGTGAAATTCGGCCAGAAAGAAATAGACGGTTACCGTGTTCGCCAGGAAGGGCAGGAGTGGAACGCCTACTACATGCTGGAGATGACCGGCATCTTCCAGACGCAGGATGAGGTACAGCGCTCTCCCAAACAATACAACGATGCCACCGTGCCCGGGGATATCAAATACAAAGATCAGAACGGGGATGGGGTGATCAATGATAACGACCGCGTTGTAATGGGAGGTAACTACCCTTCCCTGAACTACTCTTTTAGCGCGTCTGCACAGTGGAAAGGTTTTGACCTGTCAGCTATGGCACAAGGGGTGAGAGGTCAACGGTTTTTTGTGGGTGAATGGGGTACCATTCCATTTGTGCAGGGCGCGCCTCCCACTACCGATTGGCGCGACCGCTGGACGCCGGAGCATCCTTCTACCACCATGCCCCGCATTTACTGGGGCTGGGGCGCACCAGACAGGGTGAGAAGGGCCTCTTCTTATTACCTGCAGGACGCTTCCTACCTGCGCCTGAAAAATCTTACGCTGGGTTATACCTTACCGCTTAGTGTTACCAGGCGTGTAGGCGTAAACAGTGTAAGGGTATACTTCTCCGGCGACAATCTCTTCACTGCCACCAAATACCGCGGATTGGATCCTGAGCGCGCCGGTAGCGGTAACCTGGTACAGTATCCGCAGAATAAGATCTATTCTTTTGGTTTAAATGTTAAGTTCTAAAGCCATGACGATCAAAAAATATACGTGCACGATATACCTGGTACTGGCTGTGATGATCACGGCATGTACCAACTCACTGGACCAGAACCCGCTGGACCAGATCTCTTCCTCCAACTTCTGGAAATCAAAAGGAGATTTTGACCAGGCATTGGCCGCCTGCTATGCCTCTATGCAGGCCGCTGAATTTGCAGTGGAACTGCCCATATGGGATTGCCTTACGGATGATGGTTATGCGCAGCATAATTCAGGCGGCGCAAAAGAGATCGTGTCCGGCAGCATTAGTCCCTCTTCCGGTGGATTGATCACCAACCTCTATGCAGACTGCTACAAAGGCATTGCCCGGGTGAACCTGTTCATTCAGCAACTGCACCAATATACCGGTGCTGATCTCTCTGAAGACGACAAGCAACGCTACGAGGCGGAAGTGCGCTTTCTCCGTGCGTTCTACTACTTTGAGCTGTACCATCGCTACGGGGATGTACCGCTGGTGTTGGAACCGCTCACACTTGAAACGCAGCAACAGGCTAAAGTGGCCGCTGCCGACGTATTCAAACAGGTGTTAAATGACCTCGATTTCAGCATTGCTCACCTTAACACCGCTCCGTATTACCAGAACGGCGGCCATGCTGCTGCCAGCTCTGCACAGGCGCTGAAGGCAAGAGCGCTGATGTTTGCTGCCTATGGCAATAACGGCGTGCCCGATGTTGCACTGCTCACACAGGCAAGAGATCTTACGCAACAAATACAGGCACAATATAGCCTCAGTCCAAACTTTGAAGATGTTTTCAGGGATGCTACACAGAAAGGCAACCGGGAGATCATCTTCTCTGTAAACTTCCTGGCGCCCAACAATACTGCGCCCTGGGATATGTATTATGGCGACTGGATTGTGGCTAGTCCGCTGCAGAACTTTGTCGATGCGTTTGAATGTACGGACGGGCTGCCTTACGGCACTTCTCCGTTGACCAATACAAATGCTCCTTTCGAGAACCGCGATCCGCGTTTGAAGAAAACGGTCTTCGTAGATCATCCGGATTTCGGTAACGGCAAGGTGCACACGCCTTCTAACAGCCGGCCCACCGGTTATGGTTTGATGAAGTTCCTGGTGCCTGAAAATATCCCTTACGGATTTTCTACCTTAAGTCAGCAAAATGCCGTAGTATTAAGATTGGGAGAGATCCTGCTGATGTATGCAGAAGCGCAGAATGAACTGGCCGGACCAGATGCTTCTGTATATAAAGCAATGACCGACCTGCGGGCGCGTGTAGGCATGCCGCCTTATCCCGCCGGTCTTTCTAAAGAGCAAATGCGCGAGAGGATCCGCCACGAAAGAAGGATAGAGCTGGCATTTGAAGGCCTGCGCTATTATGACCTCATCAGGTGGCACACTGCCGGGCAGGTACTGAATAATGTGAAAGACGGATTGCTGCCTTATCATTTCGAAGATAAGTTCTACCGCTGGCCGCTGCCGCAACCGGAGATCGACAAGAGCGGCGGTATACTGGTACAAAATCCCGATTATAAATAATTGACTGGACATTAACCGTAATAGCAAGCAATGACCTTAAAGCAACTGATCGCCGTTCCTTTACTGCTGACAATGGCCGGCGCCGTTTCCTTCGCGCAGCACAAACCGCTGCGTTTATGGTATGACGTACCTGCCGCTGTATGGGAAGAGACCCTGCCGCTGGGCAATGGCCGCCTGGGCATGATGCCGGATGGAGGTGTTGGCACAGAGAAGATCGTTTTGAATGATATTACCCTATGGTCTGGCGCACCACAGGACGCTAATAATTACGGGGCCTATAAACTGTTGCCGCAGATCAGGCAATTGCTGGCAGAGGGCCGTAATGATGAAGCGCAGGCCATTATGGATAAGTCCTTTACCTGCACGGGCAAAGGCTCTGCCGATGTACCCTTCGGCTGTTTCCAGACCCTGGGTAACCTGGAGCTCGCATTTGATTACAAAGGAATGACAGATAGTAATATCGCGTTCATAGATTACGAAAGAGAATTGTCGCTGAATACGGCTGTGGCGAAAACCACTTATAAAGTGAACGGCGTTACCTATACCCGGGAATACTTCACCAGCTTTGGCGATGATGTAGGCCTGGTGCGGCTCCGGGCTTCCCAGCCGGGACAGCTAAGCCTGCGGGTAACGATGAACCGTCCCGAAAGAGCCAGCCTGAGTGCGGCAGGAAACATACTGCAGATGTCCGGCCAATTGGCAAGTGGTACAGACAAACCCGGTATGCAATACCTGGCACAGGTAACGGCAAAGCTCACCGGCGGGCGTTTAATAACAGATCTTCATTCACTGTTCATCAAAGATGCTACGGAAGTGCTCATCGTTGTTTCGATGGGCACTGATTTCCGTAGCCCACGCTTTAAGGAACGCGTACAACAGCTGTTGGCTACGGCGATGAAAAAGCCTTATGCTACGCAGCTGCAACAGCATACAACTAATTATCAAAAACTATTTAATCGTTTGAGCCTGCAGTTAGGTACCAGCAGTGCAGATCAGCTGACTACAGATAAAAGACTGGCTGCTTTCCAGGAGCATCCTGAGTCAGATGATGCGTTGTCTGCATTGTTCCTCCAGTTTGGCAGGTACCTTACTATCAGCAGCACGAGAGTAGGACTGTTGCCGCCCAACCTGCAGGGACTTTGGGCCAACCAGATCCAGACGCCCTGGAATGGCGATTACCACCTGGATGTGAATGTACAGATGAACCACTGGCCGGTGGAAGTAACGAACCTGTCTGAACTGAACCTGCCATTGGCAGCGCTGGTAAAAGGCCTGGTGGAACCAGGACAACGCACCGCTAAAGCTTATTACAACGCAGAAGGCTGGGTTGCCCACGTGATCACCAACGTATGGGGATTCACCGAACCCGGTGAAAGCGCTTCCTGGGGTATTACTAAATCCGGCTCCGGCTGGTTGTGCAATAACCTCTGGGAACACTATGCATTCAGCAAGGATAAAAAATACCTGGCGGATATATACCCGGTGCTGAAAGGCGCCGCGCAATTTTACAGCAGCATGCTGGTGAAAGACCCACAGAAAGGATGGCTGGTAACCTCGCCTTCCTCATCACCGGAAAACTCCTTTCTGCTGCCTAACGGCAAATCAGCCAGCATATGTAACGGGCCTACCATCGATAACCAGATTATACGGGAATTATTCACCAACATGATCACCGCTGCCACAGAACTGGGAAAAGATGAAGACCTCCGTAAGAAGCTGGAAGAGCAGCTCCGGCAGATCCCGCCGGCCGGCGTAGTAGGAAAAGATGGCCGCCTGATGGAATGGCTGGAAGAGTATAAAGAGCCTGAACCACATCACCGTCATCTCTCGCATTTATACGGATTATATCCCGCGCCTTTGATCACGCCTGAAGGCACGCCCGACCTGGCGGAAGCTTGTAAGAAAACGCTGGAGGCCAGGGGAGATGATGGACCCGGATGGTCTATCGCTTACAAACAGCTCTTCTGGGCCAGGCTGCGCGATGGTAACCGTGCCTACAAATTATTCAAAGACCTGATGAGACCTACGCTAAAAACACATATCAATTATGGCGGTGGCGGAGGTATTTACCCGAACCTGCTTTCGGCCGGTCCTCCCTTCCAGATAGACGCCAACTTCGGTGGCGAGGCTGCGCTGGCAGAAATGCTGCTGCAAAGCCATGCGGGGTATATAGACCTGCTGCCCGCTATCCCTGACCAGTGGAAATCTTCCGGCGCCATCAAAGGGCTTAAAGCAAGGGGAAATATTAGCGTAGATATCACCTGGAAAGACGGTCGTGTAACAGATTATCGTATTGCCTCCCCGGTTCCGCAGCAGGTAAAAGTGAAGGTGAATGGGGAAATGAAGCAAATAATGACGGAGAAAATTTAGAAATGTCAGTACGAAACTATAAATTGGATACTCATTTCCGGAATTATTAAATCATGCAGGCAAAAGTATATTTAACCACGTTAGCAAGTGTGTTGCTGGCTGCGCAATTCACAGTGGCACAGCAGATCACTATTCCCGTTCAGACAGCGCATCACGCGCAGGTGTTGCAGGTAACAGACGGTAAAGATCTTAACACGATCTATTTTGGCGAGAAGCTCGCAAACGATGCTGAGTATTCCCTGGTGCAGGGAACTTACCGGCAGTCTGGCGACTACACCAACCAGTTGAGTGCCGCCTATACACCCGCAGGCTCCCGCAATCTTGCCGAACCGGCTATTGCAGTGACCCATGCTGACGGCAATAACTCACTTGATCTGAGATATGTGAGTCACGAAGTGACAAAAATAGATGACAACGTATCCTTGCTGACGATCCGGCTAAAAGACCCGGTATACGACTTCGAGGTAACACTCTTTTATAAAAGCTGGTTCAAAGAAGATGTGGTAGAGCAATGGAGCGAGATTCGCCACCACGAAAAAGGCAATGTTGTGCTGCACAAGTTTGCATCCGCCAACGTTCATCTGCAGGCGCCTGCGTATTGGCTCACCCAGTATCATGGCGACTGGGCAAAAGAAATGCAACCAGAGGAATCCAGGCTGACACACGGCATCAAAACACTGGACACCAAGTTGGGCACACGCGCCAACCTGTTCCAACCTTCCGTGTTCATGGTTTCCCTGGGTAAGCCCGCCGCTGAAGACGAAGGCACTGTGCTGTACGGTGCAGTGGAATATAGTGGCAATTTCAGGGTAGACCTGGAACTGGACCCGCAGGATAACCTGCGTATTATCGCTGGCATCAACAACTATGCATCTGACTACACGCTGACTCCCAACGAGGCATTTACTACGCCTGCCTTCCTGTATACTTTCTCTGGCAGCGGTAAGGGTAATGCCAGCCGCAACCTGCAACGCTGGGCCAGGAACTATAAACTGCTGAATGGTAAAGGTGAGCGCCTTACCCTGCTGAATAACTGGGAGTCTACCTATTTTGACTTTAACGAAGAGAAGCTGTTTGCGCTCTTTAAGGATACCAAGGCATTGGGTGTAGACCTGTTCCTGCTGGACGATGGCTGGTTTGCCAACAAATATCCCAGGAATGACGACCATGCAGGTCTCGGCGACTGGCAGGAGAATAAGACCAAACTGCCCAACGGCGTTGCCTCCCTGGTAAAACAGGCACAGGCAGACGGCGTGAAATTCGGTATTTGGGTAGAGCCTGAAATGGTGAACCCCAAAAGCGAGTTATACGAGAAACATAAGGATTGGGTGATTCGTCAGCCGAAAAGGGACGAACATTATTTCCGCAACCAGCTGGTGCTGGACCTGAGCAATCCTGAGGTACAGGAGTTTGTTTTCAAGGTAATTGATGATCTGTTCACTAAAAGTCCGGACCTGGCTTATATCAAATGGGACTGCAACGCCGTGATCTATAATGCTTATTCTGCCCACCTGAAAAACCAGTCGCATTTCTTCATTGAATACATGCGCGGCTTGTACAAGGTATTGGAACGCATTCGCAAGAAATATCCTACAGTGCCAATGATGTTGTGCTCCGGTGGTGGCGGCCGCGTTGATTATGCTGCATTGCAATACTTTACCGAGTTCTGGCCCAGCGACAACACTGATCCGCTGGAGCGCATCTTCATACAATGGGAGTATTCTTATTTCTACCCGGCCATCAGCAGCTCCAACCATGTAACAGACTGGGGCAAACAACCGCTGAAGTTCCGTACTGATGTAGCTATGATGGGTAAGCTGGGCTTTGACATTGTAGTCAGCAAGCTCGGTGAGAACGACCTGAAATATGCCCAACAGGCGGTAAAGATTTACGATGCACTGAAGCACATCATCTGGCAGGGCAACCAGTACCGTCTGGCCAACCCGCGGGAGGGCAGTGTGGCATCTGTGCTCTACCTCAATGAGCAACAGTCTTCCGGTGTTATTTTCAACTATCTCGTGAACAACCGTTACGACGAAGGCAGCAAGCTGCCCATCCGCCTGAAAGGCCTTAAAGCAAACGGAAAGTATAAGATCAGGGAAGTGAATCTTTATCCCGGTACAAAATCCACCGTTGATGCTGACAAAGTGTACTCCGGCGATTTCCTGATGAAGGTTGGTTTCAACCCGGATGTAAATAACCGCCGTACCAGCGTGATCCTGCAGATTGATGAAATATAAGACACATGAAGTACCTGCTTTTACTGGCTTTTAGCATACTGGTTGTTTTTACGGCGTCCGCACAGAACAGCTATATTGAGCACTATGGCAATCTGGGTAATGCGTTTTACCAGATCAAAGTAAAACAGGAAGCGAATGTTGTCTTTCTCGGTGGCTCCATCACCAATATGAAAGGTTGGCGGGATAAGGTGTGTGAATATCTTTCCACCACTTATCCTGCCACCCGGTTTAATTTCATTAATGCAGGCATACCTTCGTTGGGCAGTTTGCCGCACGCATTCCGGTTCAACAAAGACGTGATCAGCAAGGGCAGGGTAGACCTTTTATTTGTGGAATCCGCGGTGAACGACAGAGTAAACGGCACACCTCCTCAAACACAGCAGCGCGCTCTGGAAGGGATTGTCCGGCATATGCTGACAGAGAACCCGGCAGCCAATATTGTGATGATGGCCTTTGTAGACCCGGATAAGATGAAGGACTACCGCAGCCGCAAAGTACCTGCAGAAGTGCAACTCCACAATGACATTGCGAAATACTACCATCTCCCCTTTATTAACCTGGCCAAAGAGATAACAGACCGTATTGATAAGGGAGAATTTACCTGGGAGGGCGATTTTAAGGACCTCCATCCATCTCCCTTTGGTCAGGAACTTTACTTTGCATCCATACAGCGATTGTTAGCATTGGAGGGAAGTAAACCTGTTCCGGCAAAGCAGGTGAAAGCAAAACTTCCGCCGCCTGTTGATCTTTCCAATTACGCACACGCTGATTACTACGATATTCACAATGCTATTAATAAAAAAGGCTTCTCCATAAACGAGTCCTGGCAACCTGCAGATAGTGTCGGCACCCGGCCCGGCTTTGTGCGTGTGCCCATGCTGGTGTCTGACGGCAGCGAAGCTTCTCTGGAACTGCCTTTTACCGGAAGGACGATAGGCATCGGTATTGTGTCCGGTCCTGATGCCGGGTATATCCGTTACAGCATAGACGGGCAAGCCATGCAGGAACTGGACCTGCACACACAATGGAGTAAGAGCCTCTACCTGCCCTGGTACGTGTTACTGGGTGATGAATTAAAGCCGGAAAAGCATATTTTGCACTTAGAAACCGGCGGTCCGCACCAGGGCTTATCCAAAAATGTATGCCGGATTGTGTATTTCCTGGTGAATGAATAGGTCCGCCTCCACGTTACAGCACATGGGGACGAATAAGCGACGGGACGGATTTGAGGGTCAGCTACTGATCAGTTTACCGGAGGCGGTATGTCTCAACCATGCGCAAAAACATCCTGCTACCAGCCAGATCTACCTTACCCATATCGGTTACTTTCCCAAGGCTATCTTTCATTACAGGTTAAGGAAAAGCGGTTGCAAAGACAACATCCTGTTCTATTGTCTGCGAGGTAAAGGCTGGTACCGGATCGGGAATCGTCATTTTGAAGTAGGGCCTAATCAGTACGCGATCATCCCCGCTACCACTCAATACCTTTGTTACGGGGCCGATGAGGAAGATCCATGGACCATCTACTGGGTACATTTCAGCGGTCCGGATATGGATGGGTTTAACCGCTCACTGAACATTGATGCAAATAACGGTGCAAAAGATCTTCCCTTCAATGAAAAGGGACTGCAGATATGGGAGAACATGTATAAAAGCCTTGAAATGGGCTATAGCACAGAAAACCTTACCAACGCCAATTTTAGCCTGCACCAGTTTATTGCCACCTTCGTATATCCTGACAAACACCTGCAACATAAGCATACTGCTGAAGAGAACTACATCACGCAGACGATCCATTATATGCGTAGCCGGCTGCACGAAAAGCTGACCGTAGAGGACTTTGCAGCGCGGTATAAGTTGTCGGCTTCCTACTTTTCCTCTCTGTTTCGCAAGGCGACGGGTATGCCGCCGATAGATTATTTCATTCATCTGAAGATCCAGAAAGCCTGTCAGCTCCTGTTCCAGAATAACCTGAAGATAAAGGAGGTTGCGGAAGCAGTAGGCTATGACGACCCTTATCATTTTTCCCGTCTCTTCAAAAAGCACATGAACGTGTCTCCCGAACAATATAAAGCCAGCAACAGAAAGGGCGCATAATCGGATAATTCATCATAATGCAAGGATAGATCATTTTGCAGGCTCCCCTAAGGTCTTAATTTCACGCAGCTAATATAGATTCCATGATCAAGGATATAGCCATATTTGATGCACGTTTCCCGTTGAAAGAAGGCTCCGGCAGCGACGCTATACATCGTAACCCGGTGTATTCCTATGCTGTCACACAATTAAATGATGACAGCGGGATGAGCGGCACTGGCCTGGCATTTACACTGGGAGAAGGGAATGACCTGGTTTGTAAGGCCGCGCAATTCTATGCTAATCAACTCACCGGCCTCGATATTGAAGCATTGATGGCGGATTTTGGAGCAATCTTTAACCGCTTCTCTAATGAGCAGCAGTTTCGCTGGCTGGGGCCGCATAAAGGTGTAGTTCACCTGGCGCTGGCATCTGTAACAAATGCCTGTTATGATCTTTGGGCCAAGAAACGTGGTGTGCCGCTTTGGAAACTCCTCATTGATCTGCCGCCTCAATCTATTCTCAATACACTGGATCTTACTTACCTCGAAGATGTGCTGAGCAGGGAAGAAGCCTTGCAGTTACTGCAAACCCACCATACCACTTCAGCAACGCGTATGCGTATTCTGCAACAAGGTTATCCCGGTTATGATACATCTATCGGCTGGTTCAATTATTCTGATGAGCAGGTGCGCGAGAACACCCGTATAGCCGTAGCAGAAGGGTTTACCGCCATGAAATTGAAAGTGGGTTCAGCAGAAGCGGAACGGGATATCCGTCGTGCGCACATTGTAAGAGAGGCGGCTGGCAGTGAAGTAAAGGTGATGCTGGATGCTAACCAGCAGTGGAACCTGCCACAGGCATTAAAGATCTGCCAACAGCTGCGGTCCATGCAACCTTATTGGATAGAAGAGCCTACTCACCCGGATGATGTGCTGGCACATAAAACACTGGCAGAAGCCATTGCGCCGGTGCAGCTGGCGCTGGGAGAGCATGTACCCAACCGGGTGATCTTCAAGAACTATCTCCAGACTGGCTGCGCCGGTTTTATACAGGTGGATGCTGTGCGGGTGGGAGGGGTAAGCGAGTTTATCACCGTAAGCCTGTTATGTCGTAAGTATGGCATTCCGGTAGTACCGCACGTAGGAGATATGGGGCAGCTGCATCAGCACCTGGTGTTGTTCAATCATATTGTTATGGATCATCCGGCGCTTTTCCTGGAGCATATTCCGCACCTGCAGGAACATTTCCTGCATCCTGTACGTATTCAGCAGGGCGTATACGTTACGCCGCAGGAGCCCGGCAGTAGTTGTGACCTTAAACAGTATGTTGGTAAATGATACAACCACCTGACCTTATTATCTGTATTCTGTATGTAATTACTATCGTAGCAACAGGGCTGTGGACCGGTATCCGGCACAGAAGGAAGCATGCGAATGGCAGCAGTGCCGGCGAGTATTTCCTTGCTGGTAAAACCCTGAAATGGCCTGTGATCGGCCTGGCCCTGTTTGCTACCAATATCTCTTGTGTACACCTGGTAAGCCTGGCTCAAAGTGGTTTTGATACCGGTTTGCTCAATGGCAACTTCGAGTGGATGGCCGCATTTACATTGATATTGCTGGCCCTTTTCTTTGCACCGTTCTATATCCGGTCCGGCGTTGCCACCCTGCCTGATTTTCTCGAACAGCGCTACGACCGTGCGAGTCGCGACTGGCTGGCGATTGTATCTGTGATCTCTGCCATCGTTATTCATATTGCATTCTCTTTACTGGCAGGCGGTATTGTATTACAAACACTCTTTGGGGTGGATATGTATACCAGCGTAGTTGTGATCTCCCTGCTCACGGCGCTGTACACTATTGCAGGTGGTCTTACCGCAGTAGTGGTGACGGAATCTGTGCAGACCATTGTGCTGCTGGCTGGTGCGGTGATCATCAGCATCGCGGCCTATCATAAAATGGGAGGCTGGCAACCCATGGTACAGGTACTTCAAGAGGAGGGCGCGATGAATAAATTATCCATGCTGCGCCCTCATGGCGATAGCAGTGGCATGCCATGGTATGCGGTATTTTTAGGCTATCCTGTGCTGGGCATCTGGTACTGGTGTGCCGATCAAACTATCGTGCAAAGAGTATTAGGCGCAAAGGATGAAAACCACGCCAGGGGAGGTGCCTTATTCTGCGGATTCATCAAGATATTGCCGGTATTTATTTTCGTGTTGCCTGGCCTGTTTGCCTATACTCTTGCAAAAACCGGAGCATTGGACATTAGCGTGTTGCAAACAGTAGACGCCACCGGAAAGGCCACGCTGAACAGTAAGGGCATCTACACGGTAATGATCACGCAGCTGCTGCCCAGCGGTCTTACCGGCGTTGTGGCTGCTGCCCTGTTATCCGGCCTGATGAGCCAGATCTCCGGCGCACTCAATGCCATTGCTACTTTATGCAGCTACGATCTCTATAAACGTTATCATCCGCAAGCTACTGACCGGCAACTGGTGAAGACCGGCAAGATAGCCGCCGGCCTGGCTTTATTGTTCTCTCTGGCGCTGATGCCGTTACTGAACAGTTACGAAAGCATCTTTAACGGGCTGAATGATGTGATCGCGCATATTGCACCGCCCATCACCTGTGTGTTCCTGCTGGGAATTTTCTGGAAGAGAGCTTCTGCCAGCTCGGCTAAGCTTACGTTGTGGACAGGTTCTGCGCTGGGCGCTGTGGTGTTTGCAGTAAATAAGTTATGGCCACAGAGCGTTATCGGGCATATTCCTTTTATGATCATGGCCTTTTACCTGTTTGGTGTATGTGTGTTGCTACAGGTGATATTTACTTTCTGTTATCCGGATAAGGCCGTTTCTAATAAGAAAGTATTGTACTGGACTTCTATACGTGAACCTTTGCAGTCTCCCGGCTGGAGAGGTATCGGTAATTATAAAACATTAGCATTAGTGCTGCTGCTGGTGATGGCAGTTCTTTTCTGGCTATTCTGTTAACCATCTTTCAACGATCGAAACCATCTTTTATGTTATTATCTGGTAAAGTCATTTTTTTAACCGGCGGGTCAATGGGGATTGGCTATGAGTGTGCCCTGAAATATGCAGAAGCGGGCGCAAAGGTGGTTGTGATCGCTAACGACCCCGGTTCTCTCCATACAGTGATGCAGGAACTCGGACCGCAGCATTTGGGCATTCTTTGTGATATTTCAAGACCTGCAGAAGTAAAAGCGGCGATACAAAAGGCGCTGGACAGCTACGGCAGGATCGATGCCATCCACAATAATGCGGGTATCGCCTCGCCTTCCAAACCATTGCACCTCACTACAGATGAAGAATGGGACCGCCTGTTTGAAGTGAACCTGAAAAGCATCTACCTGACTACCCGTTACGGATTGGAAGCGCTGAAAGCCAGTCGCGGCTGCATCCTGAATACCAGTAGCCTGGTAGGGGAGATCGGACAGGAGAACCATGCCGCTTATACTGCCACCAAAGGAGCGGTAAATAGCCTTACAAAATCTATGGCGCTAGATTATGCGCCTTTTCATATCCGGGTAAATGCGATTGCCCCTGCAGCCGTATGGACGCCCATGCTGAGAAAATGGAACAGTGAGCAGGAAGATGAGGCGGTGATGGAAGCCTACCTGAATAAGATCCATCCACTGGGTTATTGTCCGGAGGGTGATGTGATAGCGGATGCAGGTGTTTTCCTGCTATCAGAAAAGGCCCGGTTTATTACCGGCTGTATCCTGCAGGTGAGTGGTGGTGCGGAGCTGGGATACCGAACTGTACTGAAATTACCGGTTAACGGGGAGCTGTAGCATTTCGGCAGAGATGTTGACTGCCAGCGTATCCATAGGTTTGAGCCGGACGGTGTCTTGTTTTATGATCTGTTCAGCTTTGATACTGTCCATGCCTGGGAGCTCATGAATGATGTTCAACAGGTAAGGATGATCCGGTCGTACAACAAGGTACCTGTGACTGTTAACTATAATTCTAAAGTGGTCCTGTGGTTTCTGAAGGCCGGTTATATCAAGAAATATGGTAGTACCGGTATCCGTCAGTGGGCTGTGGCATATAATGATAGCGCCTGCCTGCATTTTAATATCCTGTACTATATTGCTTTTCTGCAGCGTATTGTCGGGCAATACTACCTGGCTGAAAAAGAGGAATGGAGCGCGTTTGAGCCCCGTCCTGTAAGGGTTTTTGTATTGCTGCTGTTGTTGTGCCTGTACCGGTTCTGCCACCAGCCTTACAGCAGCTTTCTGATAGCTGGCGTTAGCGGTATCTGTATACCGGTCAATAATTCCGCGGTTAGTTGTGATGGTATATCTCCCTTCTTTATCTGTTACTGCTGCGGTTAGTTGTGTATCCTTCGCTGATGAAAGAACAGCTTCCAGGAAGATATTAATGCCTGGTACCGGCTTGTTGCTCTTTTCATCCAGCACCTGTCCGGTGATGGTAACCGCAGAAGAGGAGGCCTGTTTGCAAGCCTGTATGATGAAAAGGAATAGTAATACAGGTATTAAACGGATATGGTAGGTTGACGTACACATGAGCGCTGCAATATATACAAAACCCGGCAATATCGCTATTTACTATCCTCGCCAAGTTGCAGCCGCGTGCTCATAAGTAAGATAAACACTTCTTCAACAGGTACCGGTTTTCTTGAGTTCTTATCGATATCTTTTCCTTCCGCCGACCACAAAAATGGATAGAAGCTATATGCCTTGTTGCCATCCAATTTGGCTATTTCCTGTGTCCAATTGGTCCAGCGAAGCCCGGTGTAGAACTTATTCAGGTCGCCTGTAAAGCAGAACCAGAGAAAATCAGAATAGGTCATATCGAGGTTTTCCCATTTAAGATCGTCCGGAGAAAGATAATATACTTTGCCCAGGTCGCTCCCCAATCCACCTCCGTTGATCGCAAAGAAACCGCCTGCGGCGTCATCAGCTACCAGCAGGTATGGAGATCTTTGTCCGAATTCGGCAAATGTCTTGCCCTTGTTCCAGTCCGGTAGGGATCTGTTAAGCTTTGCATGGCCTGATCCTAATATACGTATCCAGCCATTGTCTATTAAAAGACCTCCTGTGGAGTAAACAATAGCTCCCATGGGGGAGCGCGTGGTTACCTGTGTTTTATACAGCGCATCACTGGCTTTTTCTTGATTGCAGGGGAGTATCTCAACCTTGTTGGTAGCGGAATCTATCCATCCTTTTACCACTACCCATCCGGGTTCCTTAGTGTTTATTAACTCTTCCACAGGGCGCATTTTGTTTTGGGAAAAGGCGGTCAGACATAATACAGAGAGAAAGCAGAGTAAGTATATACGTTTCATATGATATTCCTATTTCAATAGATAAGGGCGTACGCATAAATATAGATATATTTGGAGAAATATAACCCACATGCTCATTATCAATCCCCAATGGCAAGGTTCCGGACTTACAGATGAATTAAAACAGGGCGCTGCCACCCTGAAAGAATATTTTGGAGAAAAGATCCCCGAAGTTCCGCTATCCGATAAAGATTTAACCACGGTGAATGCCATAAAAGGATATTGGCCTATCCTGGAACAGGCGGAAAGCTTCCGGAACATGGTCGCCACAGCAAAACCTGCAAAATTGGTTACCATCGGAGGGGATTGCGGGATAGAGATCATTCCGATATCCTACCTTAATAGTATGTATGGCGGAGATCTTTGTGTTGTATGGATAGATGCCCATGCTGATCTGAATACACCGGCCTCATCCCCTAGCCAGGCTTTTCACGGCATGCCATTGCGCACCTTATTGGGAGAAGGTGATGACAAAATAAAGGAACAGCTGTTCTCCTTTATTAAACCAGAGCAGATCTGTTATGTGGGACTGCGTGACCTGGATGAGGATGAACGGAGATGTATTGTTCATCACCACATTGTATCCCTCGAGGGACCGGACTATAACCGTATTGAACAGGCTGTCGGAGAGAAGGGCTATGGAAAAGTGTACATTCATCTTGACCTGGATGTACTGGATCCGGCGGAATATGAGCATATTTTATTTCCTACGGCTAACGGCTTCAGCGTGGATGAAGTGGTAGAGATCATTGAAAAGCTCAGGAATGATTTTGATGTGGTAGGCTTGTGTATTACGGAGTCAACTGCAACCACGCAGGAGGCATTGGCGCCGGTAAAAGCAATATTGGACCAGGCTAAAAAGGTATGAGGTATCAACGAGCGCTTATTTGTATATTACCACTAAAAGAGCCCTAGAAATGAGATATTTAAAAACATGCTTGTCGTTAATGTCCGTTGTGATCACATTCCACACAAACGCTCAATCGCTTGCCAATGAAAACCAGGCAAAAACCACTAATGGAATTGTAGAAGGAACCTTGGAGAAAAGTGGTATCCGTTCCTTTAAAGGGGTTCCCTTTGCTGCGCCTCCTGTAGAAGACCTCAGATGGAAAGAGCCCCAGCCGGTTAAAAACTGGGAGGGTGTGCGAAAGACGGATCATTTTGGTCCGCGTACCATGCAGCTGCCCATTTTCGGCGATATGGCTTTCCGTTCTGATGGTATGAGTGAAGACTGTTTGTACCTGAATGTATGGACGCCCGCAAAATCAGATAAAGAGCGCCTGCCGGTATTAGTTTACTTCTATGGCGGTGGCTTTGTAGCCGGAGATGGATCAGAAGGTCGTTACGATGGCGAAAGCATGGCCCAGAAGGGAATAGTGGCACTGACGGTAAATTATCGTTTAGGCGTATTCGGATTCCTTTCACATCCTGAATTAACAAAAGAGTCGCCACATCATGCCTCCGGCAATTACGGCCTCCTTGATCAGGCTGCGGCTTTAAAATGGGTGCAGCAGAACATTGCCGCTTTTGGCGGAGATCCCACCAGAGTGACCATTGCCGGTGAATCAGCCGGTTCTGTTGCTGTTAGTGCGCAAATGGCTTCTCCCTTATCCAAAAAGCTGTTTGCTGCAGCTATAGGAGAGAGTGGTTCCATATTAGGTGCATTACCTGCCCTGCCACTCGGCGAAGGGGAGAAAACAGGCCTTGAATTTGCCAAAGCCGCCGGCGCCAATTCCCTGGCTGAGCTCAGAGCTATGGACGCTGATTCTCTCTTAAAGGTGTCTGGGAAATTCGGCCCCTTCCGTTTCAACCGCACGGTAGATGGTTATTTCTTCCCGAAAAACCCTTACGACATCTTTGCAGCAGGCGAACAGGCACAGGTGCCTTTACTGCTTGGCTGGAACAGCCAGGAGGGCGATTATCATGGCATAGTTGGAAATGAGCTCCCTACAAAGGAGAACTTTGAGAAGGCCGTACAAAAGCTATATGGCGACAAGGCCGCAGAAATATTGAAAGTTTATAACCCTGCTTCGGATGAAGAAGTGGCGAAGGTTGCCACAGACCTTGCTGGTGATCGTTTTATCGGCTTCAGCACCTGGCGTTGGGCGGATGTACATACAAAAACCGGTAAAGGGCCGGTATACCGTTACTATTACGAACGCCCCAGGCCTGCTATGCGGCCCGAATTGGGCAATGCAACACCTGGTTTGGCAGGTGGCATACAGCGCAATCCTGACGCGGCTAAAAAGCCACCAGCTCCTCCTGCCAAAGGAGCGGTTCACTCGGCAGAGATCGAGTATGCTATGGGTAACCTGGATAATAATAAAGTGTTCGCATGGACAGAAGATGATTATAAAGTATCCCGCATCATGCAGGAATACTTCGCCAACTTTATAATAAAGCATGATCCTAACGGAGCCGGTTTACCTGCATGGCCTGTAGCTAACAGCACCAGGCCTGTTTCTGTGATGCACATTGATGTAAATACAAGGGCGGAGCAGAGTAAGCACGAAGAACGCTACCACACGCTGGTTAAATTAGCCGCTAAATAATATTTAGTTCATTACCTGTAAGATGAGGCCTGTAAACCGGATGTTTACAGGCCTTTTATTTGCCCACCGGCTTATCAAATACCAGCTGCATTTGGTGTATCTGCTTATGCAGGTTATCAATAGCACTTCTCCTGGATTGGTTTAAACGTTTATTTTGAGAATCATCCTACAACAAACAACAGATGGATCGCAGAGATTTTATTAAAACGGGCGCGCTGGCCGGCGGAGGGTTATTCGTTGCTGTTACCGCTGCGGTGGTAGCCAGGCATTTCCTTCCCGGAACCTCATCTCCGGCCATCAATACAATAAACACCTTTCTGCAGATAGGAGCTGATAACAGTATACATATTACCTTATCAAAAGTAGAAATAGGGCAGGGAATCTGGACTACCTTACCCATGTTGATTGCGGAAGAATTGGACTGCGATTGGAGTAAGATCAAGGTAGCACATCGCCCCCCGGGCAAAGGGAAGGACTTTGAGGAAGACGCTTTTGTACAGGCTACCGGCGGATCAGATTCAACCCGCTCTGAATTTGACCGCTATCGCATGGCAGGGGCTACCGCCCGTACTATGCTGGTGGCCGCCGCGGCAAAGCGATGGAATGTGCAGCCCGAAGCCTGCAGCACAAAGGATGGGTATATAATATATGGTAATCGGCGACTGAGCTATGGAGAAGTGGCTGTTGATGCGGCAAAGCTTCCCATGCCCCTTGTAAAGCTGCGTGAACCCGGTAATTGGAAGTATATAGGAAAATCTCAGAAACGTCTGGATAGTCGCGAAAAGGTAAATGGCCAGGCTAAATATGGTATCGATATCCAGTTTCCCGGTTTGCTCACTGCCGTGGTGGCCCATCCTCCTGTTTTCGGCGGAAAGGTGAAGTCATTTGATGCCACCCGGGCAAAGGCCATCAATGGTGTTCGGGATGTGGTGCAGATCCCGGCAGGCATCGCAGTAATTGCGGATCACTTTTGGGCTGCCAAACAAGGACGTGATGCCTTACAGGTGGAATGGGATCTGGGAATAAACGCAAATATTGATAGTAACGATCTGCTGGAAACCTATAGTCACTTATCAAGAACAAAAGGAGACCCTATTCAGCAAAAGGGAAATGCTGCTGCGGCGCTGAAAACGGCGTACAAAACACTTGAAACTGAATTTTCGTTTCCATACCTGGCTCACGCCCCTATGGAGCCGCTGAATTGTACAGTAAAGATCTCAAAAGACAAATGTGAGATGTGGACCGGTACACAATGGCCATTGTTGCACCAAAAGCAGGTGGCGGCTTTTTTAGGTTTAAAGCCTGAGCAGGTAGAGCTCCATACGCCATATATTGGGGGCAGTTTTGGCAGGCGCGGATCTTTCGGCTCCGATTGGGTGATGGAAGCAGTGCACGTTGCCAAAGCAAGCGGGCGATTCATTAAACTCGTATGGTCAAGGGAGGATGACATAAAAGGAGGCTATTACCGGCCTGTTTATTTACACCGGGTGCATATTGGTATTGATAACACCGGTCTGCCAGTGGCCTGGCTGCACCGTATTGTAGGCCAGTCTCTTTTTGTTAATACCCCACTCGCCAGCGCCATTGCTCCGAATGGCATTGATTACAGTTCCGTAGATGGGGTGAATGGGTCCCCTTATTTCAATTCCATTCAACATCATTCCCTTGAGTTGCATACCACTACGGCAGGCGTTCCTGTATCGGCATGGCGTTCCGTAGGAAATACCCATACCTGTTTTGTAATGGAAACCTTGATAGATGAACTTGCGGCAATGGCAGGGAAAGACGCTGTGGAATATCGCCGGATATTGCTCAAAGACCATCCCCGGCACCTGGCTGCGTTAAATCTGGCGGCAGAAAAAGCAGGGTGGGGGCAGGCATTGCCACCTGGCAGGTTCCGAGGAATAGCGGTACATAAAGCGATGGGCAGTTACGTATCGCAGGTGGTGGAATTGTCTATAGATAATGGCAGGATACGTGTTCACCGGGTGGTCTGCGCTATTGACTGCGGCTTGGCGGTAAACCCGGATGGCGTATGTGCACAGATGGAAAGCGGAATTGTATATGGATTGACAGCTGCCTTGTATGGAGAGATCACCCTGGAGCAAGGACAGGTGAAGCAAAGTAACTTTCATGACTATCGTATGCTGCGTATGAATGAGATGCCGTCGATAGAAGTATATATTGTACCTAGTACAGCACCAATGGGTGGGGCAGGGGAGCCTGGTGTGCCACCTATTGCTCCGGCCCTGGCGAATGCACTTTTTGCGGCGACGGGAAAAAGGATAAGGGAATTGCCGATACAGGTTTAGAAAGCGGGCCTTATCTTTATTGAATGAACATTTACATTATTAAGGCAATAAAGGCCCTTTTTAACAGAGCTCCCCTTTCTTCTCAAGCAGTTGATGTTCCTGCTATTCTTTATTTTGATCGTGAAGCCTATCTGGCGGGACATATGAAAGCTGTTCAGGAAAAGGCGTTGACATTGACTCATATTTATGGTAGCGATTTTAATACTTTTTTCTACAAGCCCGATATTGAGAAAATTATAAAAAAGGACTTGCTGCCGATATTGTGCGAGTATGAATCCGAAAGTTATACGCTCAAACGGAGGGCGGGAGCAGCTTTATATCGACTATCTTAATTCCGATGCAGAAATAGACCTGAAGCGCTATTGTTTCTTTTTAGAGAATGGCTATTACCCCGGCGAAAACGTCATCTTGCCTGACCTGTAAAAAGTCTTTTGCTTTACCCAACCTTTTCTCCATCACTCCCTGTCTTACTAGCAAGTGGCACTAATTGGGTACGCTATAACATATTAATCAGCATCTATGAGCTTCTACACAATAGAAACAGCTAAGCTGCAAGACTTGGCCAGGCACCACCGTGACTCCTATGTAACAGGGAAGCCTTTTCCTCACATCTATTTGGATGGTGTTTTCCCGGAAGATGTACTGAACCAGGTTCTGGAGGAATTCCCTAACTCCAAACAAATTGACTGGCAACGTTATCAAAACAATAATGAAGTAAAACTGGCCTCCAGGAATGAATTGGAATTCGGCAGCTTTACCCGGCATTTCATTCATACACTTAATTCGCGTCCCTTCCTGGAATTTCTGGAAACCCTGACAGGCATCAAGGGACTTATCCCTGACCCTTCCCTGGAAGGCGGTGGTCTGCACCAGATACTCCGAGGCGGATTGCTGAAAGTGCATGCCGATTTTAACAAGCACCCAGGGACTGGCCTGGACCGTCGCCTGAATGTGCTGATTTATCTGAATAAGGATTGGGAAGAGGAATATGGTGGACATTTCGAGTTGTGGGATAGAAATATGGAGAAAGCAGAGGTAAAGATATTACCGCTCTTTAACAGAATGGCTATATTTTCTACTACTTCTTATTCTTATCACGGGCATCCTGATGCATTGAATTGTCCGGAGGATAGGTCAAGGAAGTCTATAGCATTGTATTATTATACCAATGGCCGTCCGGCAGAGGAGATCGATCCCAGTTTGAAATATCATAGTACCTTATTTAAGGTAAGGAAGGATAAATTGGAAGATGCAAAGGCGGATGTGAAGAAGGTGTTAAGGGATTTTGTACCGCCGATATTGATTAAGGGGTATATGAGGTTGAAGGGCAAGAAGTAATCTGTTACTAGTGCTATAGAAATGAAGGGATGTTATTTCGGTTTTTTTATAGAGTATATTTCATTCAATTGAACATTTAGCGCCATAGCTAGTTTGACAAGTTTAGTAAAGCTAAGATTTACTTGCCCACTTTCTATTCTGCTTAAATCACCGGCATCTATGCCTGTTTTTACTTCTATGTCTAATTGAGTAAGCCCTTTTTGCTTTCTTATACCCTTTAAAGTTTCCCCCAATTGGAGTAGTATTTCTCTTGAATCTTCCATTGTCGAAAAATGGAAGATTTTTTTTGCAGAAAAAATGTAGAATTCTACATTTTTGTAAAAAGAAGTAATATCTTTACACACATTATAGGCTGATCATTTTGTTAACACTTAAAAATTCCGCTTTATGCAAGCAAAGACGAATACAATAAAATCTACTTCAATCCCTGCACAACCTATTTTTGCAGCCCTCCACGATAGAATCCACGAACTTCCCGAAAATTTTTTCGATTTTGTACAAAGCGAATGCAGCATGACTGCCGACAAATACGCTCTTTATTTAAAGTATCCCGAAAAATGCCCTCCTGAGGAAATGCAAATAATGCTTAAAGTGGCCGGCCATCTTGCTCATGATCTGAAAGCATTAATATCTCACTGCAAGCGGGCTATTGCCGAACCTAAATCGTCCGGAGTTAAGATGGGAAACTGAGTAAGATGAGCATGCAACGTATCGAATACATTTTTTGGGGGAAGAACTGAAGAATAGGATGATGACAAATTCGGTTTAATGGAGTGGATGTTGTCAAAGCAGCTAGGAAGTAGATTTTTTTACAAGAAACCTTCGCGAGCTGTCAAAATTTAATGGAATCTTCTGCATGTTAACACCAATTTTCATTACTGGACTGTGAATAGCAACTTTAAACCTTCATGATTGCTGATAAGTAGAACAATTAGGAGTTCATCAACTCGTTTTATCACCTTTGGATGGACGGCCTTCTATCTGCTTACACCATTGCCCTAAAAAAGAACAGCAAATTGCAGTTATTATTCTCCATTGATCAAGAACAATACCGCAATTTGCTGTTACAAGACACTACCTTTCAGGTACTATGCCTCGTCAGTTGGTTTCGGAGGTACTTTTGCGACGCTACGCCCCGGAAACCGTTGTTTTAAGTCATTTACAATGCTTTGAGTACCCTGTACTCCATTATCTGCTGCCCTTTTGGCAGAGTTGTAAAAGACGAGAGCCGCGTTGTAGCTCTCATAGCCAGCCACCACCATCGTGTCGTCAATAGCCTCTACAAGACTATGCAACGGTTGCATCACCTTGGTAAGTGATTTTACCAATTCAAAATCCTTCTTAAATTCCGGCACCAGCAAATAAGGCGGCACCAGGTGAGGATTGGTTTCTGCATAAGCCAAGGCCTTTTCTACAAACGGCGAAGATTTGTCACCCATACGGGAGTACACTTGCCGCTCACTTGGGCTTAGCTTTAACAAGAACGGCAACTGCGTTTTGATGGTCAAGATGGACTGCAGAATGGTGTCCATCGCAATGTTATCGATAGTAACCGATAACAGATTTTCACTAGACATACGTGGTTGGTTTTAAAAATGGGTCAACGATATATTTATCGGAGTGAAAATAGTAACAATGGTAATACTAGCGTCTGTTCATTTTGTTCATTTTGATTGTGTAGCGAAGCTAAAATGTGAATCTGATGTTAATGATCGGTTCACGTTACTTTTAAAGAATAGATCATCCTACATTATTCCTCTTTCTATACTCCTTTGGAGATATCCCCATCAACTTAGAAAACATCCTCGAAAAATAATAAGGATCATCCATACCCAACTTCTGCGCGGTCTCTTTAATAGTAATATCTGGCAGCAATAGATACTGACAAGCCTTTTGCACTTTTAAATGATTAAAATACTCCACCGGCGCATACCCCGTTCTTTCCCTGAATATCGTTGAGAAATAAGACACTGACAGATTTGCAAATTCTGCAAATTCATTCAACGTGATCCTGGTATGCACCTTTTGCTGCATCAGGTCCAGCGTAGAGGCGATCACATCTTTTTCTGGTGAATGCTGAATATAGTTGAACTTGTCCTCGTACAACAAGGAAGATAGAAAGTGATAGAAGATCATGTTCACATACCGCAAGTTATCTGCTGTATATCCTCTTTCCAGGTTGGAATAAATATCCTCAAATAATTTTATGCGGTTCTCATTATACGGAAGGTAAGGCTTGTAATTTTTTGCATGCTGCAGAATCAGTTCTACAATGTATGCGGCCAGCTCTCCTTTGAAATGTATCCAGTAGATTGTCCATGGATCATCTTCGTTAGCAGAATAGGTATGTGGCGTATTAATCGGAATAGTAACAAACTGTGATGGTTGGATCTCCACACGTTTCCTGTCTATCTCCACCCATCCGCTGCCTTCCACACAATAGATAATAATATGTTGCCCCACCCCGGCAGAACGCTTGATATAATGCCCCCTGGCTTTGGGATAGTATCCTATATCGGTAATATAGATCTGCCGGGTGATAGGATCTTTCGTCAGGAAATCAGTGCTGATCTTTTTCGGTAGCACAATAAGACGCTGTCCCTCAAACCCTTCCCGCTTTCTCGCAACTTTCTCTTTCATGCCTAAAGATAT
>Ga0102590_1001503_pt1 | contig 34601 bp, 35 predicted proteins | sample AraplaMF_Col_mMF_FD_76859 | JGI IMG/M metagenome (GOLD analysis project Ga0102590, IMG submission 76859) | Arabidopsis root microbial communities from the University of North Carolina, USA - plate scrape MF_Col_mMF | ecosystem: Host-associated > Plants > Roots > Endosphere | place: USA... | reverse complement strand
CCTGGGGCCATACTCGATCCAAAGGGAGCTGTCCCTGGCCAGGCCCGTGGGCCTGGACACACGGCGCCCACCTACGTTTGTAGGCACCCAGGATCGTAAACATCCATCGGTGGTCGTGGATCGCACCCTTCCCTTTTATCGTCGGCAGGGATCCCGGATATGGCGGGCGAACGCGCGGCTTCCGCGTCCGCCCTTGTCAGTGCGCGACTACTTCTTCAGACCTGGAAGGGTGACCTGAAAGACCTGGAACATGGTGTCGACGTCGGCACCGCCGTCCGCCTTGTAGGCTGCACCCACCTGGAAACCATCCTGCGTCAAGAAGTCGTTGTCATTGGCGACGAACAGGAAGTAGTCGTCCGGCAGGTTCGGGTCGAGAACGCTCGCAAGCCCCATGGCTTCCCATTTTTCCGACAGATTGTTCTTGTCGTTCGGCGTGCCGTTGTGCAGGCCGAAGCGGGCAAGCTCGGCCTTGTCGTTGAGATCGATGAAGGGTGTCAGCGTCGCCGGCGTCAGCGAGGGATCGACGACGCCCTTCGGCGCGATCGGCTTGCCGGCGTCGAAATCGCTGCCGGCGATGTCGGTCGCAGCGGAAACGTCGACAATACCGACCTTGCGGTAGAGCGAGGTGTCACCCTTCAGGCCCTGGCCGTTGCCGCTGTCGCGGGCGAGCATCAGAAAGGTCTTGTCGGAAAGAGCGACGATTTCGCTCTCCGCGGCGATCGTCGTCTTGTCCTTGGCGTCCTTGAAGACCGGCAGCGGTACGACATATTCGTGCACCAGTTTCAGATGATCGGGATCGGCGGCGTCATAGATCATGGCGCGGGTATTTTGGCGGGTCGAGCCGGAATCGCCGCCATCCTGGCGGGCAGCCGACTGCAGCACTGATATGATGAACTTACCGTCCGGCGTCATCGCCATGCCTTCGAGACCCTGGTTGTTCTGGCGGCCGGTCTCTGGATCCTTCGGGTCCGGCGTGGATGCGCCGGGGCCGGGATTGTTGGAGGCGAAGCTCAGCGCGCCCTTGCGCATCGGCAAAAGAGCTTTCGGCGGCTGGGTGGCAGACAGCAGGTGGCCGTCGGCCGAGAAGTGATAGATATAAGGGCCATATTCATCGCTGACGAACATGGTACCGTCGGCCATGCGGGTGATGGCTTCATTGTCGAGCGCGATCTTGCCGTTCGTCGCCTGCGGCAGCGGCGGAAAATCGCCGGCAGCGGGGCGGACGCCGGATTCCGGGTCGAGACCCGTCATGTCGCCACCCTTGTCGTCGATGAAGAGCGTGGAATCGACGAGCTTTGCGTCGACGCCAGACTGTTCCTTGCCGGCCTCGGGCGCCGCACCCGGAGCGGTCGGTGTCAGGCCGATCGAGATGGTGTTCAGGCGGGGCCGATAGTCGACGGTGCCAACGGCGTTGTAACCGCGGTCGGGCAGCAGGTAGAGCGTGCCCTTATAGCTGGCGCCGTCGCGGCTCCAGGCGGCCTGATCGACCGCCATGCCCGAGCCGGAACCGAAGGTCTCGCCGAATTTGTCGCGCTCGTTGGCCGGGATACGCCCGATGCCGACCAGGCCCTTGTTGACGAAGGTGAGGCCACCGACGGTGGCGGAATTCTCGGCACTTGCGACGGCCGGAATGGCGGCGGATGCGGCGAGAACCGCGGCGAACAGCCGCGATGCGTACGGTCTTATACTCTTCATGGAAATACCCTCTCGGTCAAAAGCGCTCTCGAAACGGTTTCCGCCTGCAGGCTGGACACCGCTTCAAATGACACCCCGGCCTGGATTCGATTTCCCGATGGCACAACAGGCCCTGGATTTCGTCGCCCCATATCCCCGGCAGACGGTCTATGACGGGATCATGATATCTGGATGACACTTACTTCTCAGTGAAAGCGTCGTGCTGAAGACGATCTCAGCTTTCGGCTATCCGCATTCCAGCTCGCTGCTCTATCCGACCGGATAAGGCCCTTCGGCAAAGATTTCGTCGTGGTAGCCTTTGGAGCCGATATCCAGTGCCAAGGGGCTTCGCCATTCCCTGTCGTCGCGCAGGCAATCGAGCACGAAACGGAAATCATATCGCGGCTGCCAGCCGAGTTCCCGCCTTGCGCGTTCGTTGACATAGACACGGTCGAGCGCCGGAAACATTTTCCAGCCGCGTGACGCGTAGAGGGCGCCTGCACCCGGGAACAGCCGTTCGACGACATGGGGCGCGTTATGCCTGATCGCGGCAAGATCGCTCGCCGAAAACGGCGTCGTGGCGGAGACGATGTAGCGGCCAAAGCCGATTGCCGGCGCCTTTTCCAGCGCCAGCAGATGGGCGCCGACCACATCGCTGATGTCGACGCGGCGGTGAAGAAGCTCGTTGGCCTGGGCATTCTCCGCCGAATATCTGTTGCGAATGGCGGGGTCGTCGTCGTTTTCGGGAAAGAAACGCGACGTCCTGAGTATGACCACCGGCAGGCCGGATTTGCGGGCAAAGAGTTCGCACAGGCCTTCGGCGGCGAGTTTCGTTACGCCGTAGATGTTTTTTGCGACGGGAAGCACGTCCTCAGTCACCCATGCCGCCGGTTCTCCGGCAACCGGCGTCAATGCCGCGCCGAAGGTGCTGGTGGTGCTGGTGAAGACAAAGCTCGCGACGCCTGCGGCGGTCGCCTCTTCGAGCAGGTGCAGAGTGCCGGCGATATTGGTGTCGAGGAAATCGTAATTGCCGTGGGTCGCTACATGCGGCTTGTGCAGCGTCGCGGCATGGATGACGTGGCTGATGCCTGACATCGCCTGCCGGACGAAGGCGCGATCACTGATCGAGCCGACCATATCGGTGAAAGCCGAGGGCTTGATATCGATGCCGCGCACCCAGCGGCTTTCCGCCCGCAGGGTTCGCATCAGCGCCTCGCCGAGATGGCCGTCACTTCCCGTCACCAGTATCGTCATCACATCGTCTCCTAACCGTTCGGCGGCGGACGCTATAAAGACTAAGGTTTCCAGACAACGCATAAATTATGCATGGGAATGCAGGAAAGCTGCAGGCTCAGCCGATGGTCGTGACGAGACGGCCGGCGCTGCCATCGGAAAGCATGATCCTTTCCCAGGTCACGCGGCCGGCGGCGATCGGCAGCAGAGCATTGCCGTTGGCGCCGGTATCGAGGGTCAGCGACGAGAGCCTGCCCGCATGCCAACCGTGCTCCTCCAGCGACTGCTCGGCGGCGGCGATTTCGGCGGAAGCGTAGGGGAACAGAGAGCGGCCGAGAAAGGCGCCGAGCGGCGCCCGCCACTCCGCCTGCCGCGGGCGGGAGGCGGAGAGCAGCCGGTGGGTGCGGTCGCAGATCAGATGCACTGGCCGGACGGAATCCTCGACCAACCGCTTCAGCGCCGCATCGACTGCTGCATGTCGCGGCGAGGCGAAAATCCGTTCCAGCTTGACGGCCTGTTCGGGTGATAGGGCGAGCTGATCGCGCTCCCAGCGTGAGATCGTCGCCTGGTTGACGCCGAGGAGCTCGGCGAGATGTCCTTGCTTCATGCTGCGCAGCAGCCGCATGCGGCGTATGCCGGCTCCCGATATCATCATCCGTCTGATCCCGTGCCGTTTTTGCCAGCATAGGGCTTCGGCGGACCGGGCGGCAAGGCGGTTTGACGCCGGGTCATTATTCGGGCTGACCTTCCAGGTCGCCTTTCAGCCGGTCGAGGATAGAGAGCGCATGGCCGGCATAGGCGCTGATCCAGCGGTCACAGATATGCTTGATCGGCAGGCTGTTCAGGTGGTTCCAGCGCTCGCGGCCCTCCTTCCTGGCGATGACCAGGTCGGCTTCCTCCAGCACCTTCAGATGCTGCATCACCGTACAGCGGTCCATCTGCGGAAACATCTCGCAAAGGGTCCCTGTGGTTCGGGGGCCATCCTTGAGCAGATCGAGGATTTCGCGGCGACGATGATGCGCCAGCGCCTTGAAGACAGGATCGTCGGTTGATTCGCTTGACATGTTATGTTTTTATAACATAATGAAGCCAAGTACAACGGAAACAGCCACAATGGAGAGGAGGAGAAGTGTCATGTCTCTCGGAATCCGCGTTTCCGGCCGCATCGGCCGCCCCGTCGCAGAGGTGTTCGATGCCGTCGTCAATCCGAAGAAGCTCAGCAGCTATTTCACCACGATCGGCGGGGCGAGCGCACCGCTCGTGAAGGGCACGACGGTGACCTGGTGGAAGGATGCGCCGGTCGAGGTGGTCGAACTGGTGCCGGAAAGCCGCATCGTGCTGCGCTGGGATGGCGGCACCGGCGAGGACGAGGCAAGGTACAAGACGCTGGTCGAGATGAACTTCAAGCCGTTGGAAGACGGCGGCACCTTGGTGACCATTGCCGAGACCGGCTGGCGCGAAGACGATGCTGGCCGGCGCGGCAGCTATCTCAACTGCGAAGGCTGGACGCAGATGCTTTGCTGCATGAAGGCTTTTGTCGAATATGGCATCAATCTGCGCGAGGGCATGTTCCTCAGCGAAATGAAGGGTGAGCCGGCCAGCGCGCCGGACATTTGACAGGACGTCGGTCTCAAGGAGGTCAGTGGCGCAATCGTCGCATTCGCCAATATCACCGAGACTTCGCTTGCCTGTCACACTGCGGGTGCTAATTTCCGGATTCGATACTTCATTTCGGTTTCCAGGAGATTCATTATGCAGCTTGGCATGGTTGGTTTGGGCCGCATGGGCAATTATATGGTCCAGCGCTTGATGCGAGGCGGTCACGAATGCGTCGTCTACGACGCCAGGCCGGAAAGCGTTGCCGAGCTCGCAGGCCTCGGTGCGACCGGCAGTGCTTCGCTCCAGGAATTCGTCTCGAAGCTCACCCATCCGCGCGCCATCTGGCTGATGCTGCCGGCGGCGATCGTCGACAAGGTGCTGGCGAGCCTGGTGCCGCTGCTTGAGAATGGCGATATCGTCATTGACGGCGGAAACTCTTATTACCATGACGACATCCGCCGCGGCGCCGACCTCATCACCAAGGGCATCCACTATGTCGATGTCGGCACAAGCGGCGGCGTCTTCGGCCTCGAGCGCGGTTATTGCCTGATGATCGGCGGCGAGAAGGGTATCGTCGAACACCTTTCCCCGATCTTCGCGACGCTGGCACCCGGCGTCGGCAAGACGGAAGCCTCGCCGAACCGGAGCGTTGAAGCGGCTGCGGCCAGCACCGCGGAGCAGGGTTACCTGCATTGCGGTCCGCATGGCGCCGGTCATTTCGTCAAGATGGTGCATAACGGCATCGAATATGGCCTGATGGCCGCCTATGCCGAAGGCATCAATATCCTGAAACACGCCAATATCGGCGCAGCCTCGCATGAGACCGATGCGGAAACCGCGCCGCTCGCCCATCCGGAACATTTCCAATACGACTTCAACCTTCAGGATGTCGCCGAAGTCTGGCGCCGCGGCAGCGTCATCACCTCCTGGCTGCTCGATCTCACGGCCGATGCGCTGCATGCTGACCCCGCACTATCGAAATATGCCGGCCGCGTTTCGGACAGCGGCGAAGGCCGCTGGACGATCATGGCGGCAATCGACGAAAGCGTGCCGACGCCGGTGCTGAGCGCTGCGCTCTACGGTCGCTTCTCCTCGCGCGACAATGACGAATTCGCCAACAAGGTGCTGTCGGCGATGCGTGCGGGCTTCGGCGGCCACGTGGAAAAACCGGCCGCGAAATCCTGAAGGCAAGCGACTTCACTCACCGTTCCGACAAAGCCGTCATCCTGACGTAGCGAGCGCAGTGCTTCGTTTCGAGGAGGCGGCGACGTTTGCCTTTACTAGCCATCGGTATGGTTTCCCTACTGCTTGCTGGCGGCAACGGTCGCGAGTATCCATTGCAAAGTGTCGGCGCTGCTTTGCACAAGCGACCGACATTTCATTGGAGGCGGTCATGGAGCGTGGCATGGCAGGGGGCTTGAAGGCCGTCATATCAGGCATACTGGCATTGCTTGCGCTTTTTTCGGCGGTTTCGCCTGTCTTTTCCCAGACGCCGCCGGCGCAAGTGCCGGCCGCGGCCGCCCCGCCGGCCGAAGTGCGTCAGATGATGGAGCTCATGCAGACTCCTCAGGTCAAACAATGGATGTCGACGCAAATGGCGACGGCGCCCGCGAGCGATTCGGCGGCCAGCGACCAGATGTCGGTGCTGTCAGGTCTGCTGCAGCATGCCCGCCGGCACGTCTCGATGGTCTCCGATGCGGCGATGACGCTGCCCTCGCAGGTCGGCCATGCTTCCTCGCTGTTCTTCGGTGAAATCGCCGCCACCGGATGGTCGCGCATGGTGGCGCAGTTTCTGGCGATTTTCCTGCTCGGCACCATCGTCGAGCGCATTGCCCGCTATGCCTTCCGCCGCCGCCGCCAGGCGGCGCAGATGGCGGGCATGCATCTCGCCCCGCGCGTCATACCGGCGCTGATCTTCGCAGTGGCGACGGCGCTTGCTCTTCTCAGCGTCAGCTGGCCGCCGGTCAGCCAGAGCATCGCGATCGTTTGCGTTGTCGCGCTTGTGGTCCAGCGCTTCACGATTTGTCTCGGCGGCGTACTGGTCGATCTCATCGGGCTTGCGCGGGTGGAGGAAGAACGGCAGGGTATCACTGATCCGATCATGCCGGCGCGCGCGGTTGCATTCTTCTGGTATCGGCGCTGTGCGACTTTCGTCATCTATTTCATTTTCGGCTGGGCGGTGATCCAGTCGATGGAGCCGCTCGGTTATTCCCCGAGTGTGCGGCTCCTCGTCGGCTACATCCTGGGCATCGGCCTGCTGCTGATCGCCATCGAGGCGGTCTGGTCGCGGCCGCACAAGGACGAGAAGCGTGGTCACGGGACCTCCTGGGCGCTCACCGTCTATTTCCTGTTGCTCTGGAGCCTCTGGGTCGCAGGCTTCAACTGGCTGCTCTGGCTCGGCATTTACGTACTGCTGCTGCCGCGCGTGCTTGCCGTCTCGACGATTGCGGTAAAATCGCTGCAGCAGACCGAAGCGAGCTTCCTTGCCACGCGCCGCATTGCAGCCGTGCTGCTCGACCGTGGCGTGCGGGCGCTGATCATTGCCGTTGCCGCCATCTGGCTTGGGCATATGCTCGGCGTCGGCGCCGATACCATGGCCGCGGGCGAAACGATGATCGACAAGATCGCGCGCGGCGTGATCGGCGGCATCGTCATCCTGCTTGCCGCCGATCTGCTCTGGCATGTCATCAAGGCCTATATCGACGGCAAGCTGCTCGATTCATCCGTGGATGGCGGAGCAACGGATGAGGAAAAGGCCAAACGCGCGCGGATACAGACGCTGCTGCCGATCTTCCGCAATATTCTCGCCGTCGTGATCGCCGTCATTGCCGTTCTGATGGTGCTCTCCGGCCTCGGTATCGAGATCGGGCCGCTGATCGCCGGCGCCGGTGTCGTCGGCGTCGCAGTCGGTTTTGGCGCGCAGACGATCGTCAAAGACGTCATCAGCGGCATGTTCTATCTCTGGGACGATGCCTTCCGCATCGGGGAATATATCGAAAGCGGCAGCCACAAGGGCGTGGTCGAGGCCTTCAGCCTGCGCTCGGTGAAGCTCAGGCATCATCGCGGGCCGCTGACGACTGTACCCTTCGGTGAACTCGGCGCAGTCAAGAACCTCAATCGCGACTGGACGATCGACAAGATCAGCCTCAACGTCAAATACGACACCGATCTCGTCAAGGCGAAGAAGGTGATCAAGCAGATCGGGCAGACGCTGCTCGAAAATCCGGAATTCGGTCCTCATATCATCGAGACGCTGAAGATGAAGGGTGTCGAGCAGTTCGGCGAATTCGCGATCGAAATCCGGCTGTCGATGATGACGAAGCCTGGCGAGCAATTCGTCATCCGCCGCAATGCGCTGGCGATGATCCGCAATGCCTTCCAGGAAAACGGTATCGAATTCGCCGTGCCGACGGTGCAGGTGGCAGGCGATCGCGACGCGGAGGTGGATGCTGCCGTCGCGCGCTACGCCGCGCATGCGCGGGCGGGCGGCGAGCCGGCGGCGTGAACCGCCTCACATCGCGCCGGCGGCTGCGATCAGCAGGCCGCCGATGATCGCCATGTTGGTTTTCCAGGTATTGATCGCGCTGTCGCGTGCCGTTCCCTGCATGTCCCAGAAATTCAGCAGCATGACGGTGGCGGCCAGCGTGAAGATGATGAGACCGAATGCCGCTGCCGCGACAAAAAGGCCGAGCATCAGCAGGATGCCGGCGACGATCTGGAATATGCTGCCCAAGACCAGCACCCATTTTGCAAAAGGGACGCCGCGGGTTTCGATCGCCTCGGTCAGCGGCACGATAACGAAAAAATGATGAATGCCGCCAGCGACATAGAGGCCACCCAGCAGCAGACGTCCGACGGCAAGCATCACGAAGGCCGGACCATCCTGCATATCGAACCATTCTCCCGCGTCTCGACTCTCCGTCGAGCGCAAGGCTCTTCCGAAGCTTACGAAAATGCAATGCACCGTGACGCCCGGCTGCGCAAATTCGCCCCAATTGAGGATGATGGAGGCGCAGGCGGCGGGGCTGGGGTAGCAGCGGCATGGCTTCATAGAGCTTATATGCCTCTCATGTTACGTCTTTCGAAATGATTCCCGCCAAGCTGGAAGTTGCAGCAGGGTACGAGATGTCGGGGCACGGCAATTTGGAAGAGATGGAAGAAACGGACGGGTTTTCTTTTCGCGGGCTTTTCAGGCGTTACAGAACGCCGCTGATGGCAGCCGCGTCACTGGTGGTCTTCTGCCTCGTCGGTTACGCGATCATGCAGCTTACCAACGAGGTGCGTTATGACGACGTCGTCGGTGCGCTGGCGGCGACCAGGCCGAGCGCGATCCTGCTTGCGCTGTTCTTCACGGCGCTCAGTTTCCTCTCGCTGATCTTCTACGATCTCAACGCCATCGAGTACATCGGCAAGAAGCTGCCCTTTCCGCATGTGGCGCTGACGGCGTTCAGCGCCTATGCCGTCGGCAATACTGCCGGTTTCGGCGCGCTTTCGGGCGGCGCGATCCGCTACCGCGCCTATACGCGCCTCGGCCTCTCGCCGGAGGATATCGGCCGAATCATCGCCTTCGTCACGCTGTCCTTCGGACTGGGTCTTGCGGGCGTCGCGGCGATCGCCCTCATCGTCATCGCCGACGAAATCGGCCCGCTCGTCGGCGTGAGCCCCTTCCTTCTGCGGCTGATCGCCGGTTCGATCGTCGCCATTCTGGGCGCGGTGATGATTATCGGCCGTGACGGGCGTGTGCTCGATCTCGGCCCCGTCGCAATCCGCTTGCCGGATTCGCGTACCTGGTCGCGCCAGTTCCTCGTCACCGCCTTCGATATCGCCGCCTCGGCGTCGGTGCTCTACGTGCTGCTGCCCCAGACGGCAATCGGCTGGCCGGTCTTCCTCGCCGTCTATGCGATCGCCGTCGGTCTCGGCGTGCTCAGCCATGTTCCGGCCGGGCTCGGCGTGTTCGAGACCGTGATCATCGCCTCGCTCGGCAGCGCGGTGAACATCGATGCCGTGCTCGGATCGCTGGTGCTCTACAGGCTGGTCTACCATGTGCTGCCGCTGTTGATCGCCGTGCTCGCGGTCTCGGCGGCGGAGCTGCGTCGTTTCGTCGACCATCCGGCCGCCTCCAGCATGCGACGTATCGGCGGGCGACTGATGCCGCAGCTGCTGTCGGCTCTCGCGCTGCTGCTCGGCGTCATGCTGGTGTTTTCGAGCGTCACGCCGACGCCGGACCAGAACCTCGAATTCCTCTCCAACTATCTGCCGCTGCCGATGGTCGAAGGGGCACATTTCCTCTCCAGCCTGCTGGGGCTGGCGCTCGTCGTCGCCGCGCGCGGCCTCGGCCAGCGGCTCGACGGCGCCTGGTGGGTGGCCGTGTTCTCGGCGCTTGCTGCGTTGACTTTGTCGCTGCTGAAGGCGATCGCGCTCGTCGAAGCCGCTTTTCTCGCCTTCCTCATCTTCGGGCTCTTCGTCAGCCGCCGGCTCTTTACCCGCCAGGCCTCGCTGCTCAACCAGGCGCTGACTGCGTCCTGGTTGATGGCGATCGCCGTGATCGTCGTCGGCGCCGTCGTCATCCTGCTCTTCGTCTATCGCGACGTCGAATACAGCAACCAGCTCTGGTGGCAGTTCGAATTTACGGCCGAAGCGCCGCGCGGGCTGCGCGCCGTACTCGGCATCACCATCATCTCGTCGGCGATCGCCGTCTTCAGCCTGCTCCGGCCGGCGAGCTTCCGGCCGGAGCAGGCGACGGACGAGGCGCTGGTGCGTGCCGTCGAGATCGTCATGAAGCAGGGCAACGCCGATGCCAATCTGGTGCGCATGGGCGACAAGAGCATCATGTTTTCGGAAAACGGCGAAGCCTTCATCATGTATGGCCGGCAGGGCCGCTCCTGGATCGCGCTGTTCGATCCGGTCGGCGACCATCGCGCCGTGCAGGAACTCGTCTGGCGTTTCGTCGAAGCGGCGCGTGCCGCTGGCTGCCGGGCCGTGTTCTACCAGATATCGCCCGCGTTGCTGTCCCATTGCGCCGATGCCGGCCTTCGCGCCTTCAAGCTCGGCGAACTGGCGGTGGCCGATCTGAGGACCTTCGAGATGAAGGGCGGCAAATGGGCAAACCTTCGCCAGACGGCAAGCCGCGCCCAGCGCGACGGGCTGGAATTCGCCGTCGTCGAACCGCAGGACGTGTCTTCCGTCATCGATGAACTAGCCGCCGTTTCGACGGCCTGGCTCGAGCTTCACAATGCCAAGGAAAAGGGCTTCTCGCTCGGCGCCTTCGATTCCGATTATGTCTCCTCGCAGCCGGTCGGCATCCTGAAAAAGGACGGCAGGATCGTCGCCTTCGCCAATATCCTCGTGACCGAATCCAGACAGGAGGGCACGATCGATCTCATGCGCTTCTCGCCGGACGCGCCGAAAGGCTCGATGGATTTTCTCTTCGTGCAGATCATGGAATATCTGCGAGGGCAGGGTTTTACCCACTTCAATCTCGGCATGGCGCCGCTCTCCGGCATGTCGAAACGTGAGGCGGCGCCCGTCTGGGACCGCATCGGCAGCACCGTCTTCGAACACGGCGAGCGCTTCTATAACTTCAAAGGCCTTCGGGCATTCAAATCCAAGTTTCATCCGCACTGGCAACCGCGCTATCTTGCGGTCTCCGGAGGGGGCAATCCGATGATCGCGTTGATGGACGCGACATTTCTGATTGGGGGCGGATTGAAAGGGGTAGTGAGAAAATGATCAGGACAATCCTTCTTGCCACGGCATGCGCCTGCATGCTCGCGGCCGCACCGGCTGATGCCGCCGAGGAAACCACGCAAAGCTTCGAAACCGGGCTCATCCCGTCGCCGCACATCTTCCTGCCGGAAGGGGAGGTGAAGGGCACGGTGATGCTGATCTCGGATGCCGCCGGCTGGGGCGACTATGAGAAGGCCGAAGCCGACAGGTTGGTCGCCGAAGGCGCCGTCGTCATCGGCGTCGACTTTCCATCCTATATCCAGGCGCTCAGCCGGTACGACGTCAGCCTCAACGACGGCTGTGTCTACATGGTGTCGGACATCGAATCGCTCAGCCAGCAGGTGCAGCGCGCGACCGGCAACAACGCCTATCACCTGCCAATCGTCGCCGGCATCGGCGAGGGCGGGGCCTTGGCGCTGGCGATCGCCGCGCAAACGCCGGATGCGACGATCGGCCAGACACTTGCCGTTAATCCGGTCGCCGGCATTCCGCTTGCCCAGGCGCTTTGCACGCCGGCGTCCAAGCAAGTGGTCGGCGAACGCACCGTATATGGCCTCAGCGACGGCGTCCTGCCGGACCCGATCATTACCGTCTTCACGCCTGATGCCAACAAGGATGGCCGGGCACATGCCGAGGCGCTGAAGAAGGTCCATGACGCGATCGAGATCCGCGACTCCACCGACGATGCGCAGACGGCGTTTGCCGATACGCTCGACGATCTCGTCACTGCCTCCGGCGCCTTCGGCAACCCGCTTGGCCTGCCGCTGGCTGTGCTCGAGGCGACCCCCGCCTTCGATACGATGGCGGTGATCTATTCTGGCGACGGCGGCTGGCGCGACATCGACAAGGAGGTCGGCGGCACGCTGCAGAAGGAAGGTATTCCGGTCGTTGGCGTCGATTCGCTCCACTATTTCTGGTCGGAGCGCAAGCCGGAGGAGACCGCCGCCGATCTTTCGAAGATCATCGATTTCTACCGCAAGCAGTGGAAGGTGAAGCATGTGCTGCTCGTCGGTTATTCCTTCGGTGCCGATGTCGTGCCCGCCACCTACCAGCTCCTCAAGCCAGCCGAAAAGTCGGCGGTGGCGCAATTGTCGCTGCTGTCGCTTTCGCACGAAGTCGACTACGTCATCTCCGTTCTCGGCTGGCTCGGCCAGAAGACGGAAGGCGCGGGAGGCGATCCCGTCGGCGATCTGAAGAACATCGATCCGAAGCTCGTGCAATGCATCTACGGCAAGGACGACGATGATGATGTCGCCTGTCCGGCGCTGAAAGATAGCGGCGCCGAGGTCATCGAACTGCCCGGCGATCATCACTTCGACGAGAATTACGACCTTCTCACGAAGACGATCATCGACGGCCTGAAGAGACGACTGCAGGACTAAAGCGCAGCGCGTCCGATAGGACGCTAAGGTCGCTTTAACACTTTGAAATCAGCGCATCAGCGTTTCTTCGTTCCAGCCGAGCGCGGTGAGTTCCGTGCCACGAAACCGCGCATCGTCGGCAACGATGAATTCGTCGAGTTGCGGCGGAGCGACGCTGGTGCCGGAGAGCATCGCATGCACCTGGCCGCGATGATGGGTCTGATGCTGGAAGAGGTGGCCGATCACGTCTTCCATCCGCTCTTCTTGGATGCGGGCGCCGCGATGGAGGCTGATGGTCGAGGTGAGCCTCTGCGGCGTCAGGGCCTCGCAAAGTGCCACCAGGCGCTGATCGAGCTTCGCCTGTGCTTCTGCCAGCGAGGAAACGTCATCGAATGGTTCGTCGGCCTCGAAGGCCTTGAGCCCGAGCGTTCCGCCTTCCAGGCCGTCGACATAGAACCAATCGACCGTGATGATGTGGTTCAAGGTTTCCTTGATCGAGGGGAAGAAGCTGGTGCGCGGCGCTTCGAATTCGCCGGGCTTCAATGTCGCGCAGGCTTGAAGCAGCCGGCGGTTGGCAAGGGCGTTGTTGTAGGCAAGTTTTCGGAATGGCCTGACAGGATCGAAGGTCGGCATCGGCGCATCTCCTCTTTAAGCGCTTTTGGCTACAGCGCCGCGCGCCTTTTGAGGCGCGCAAAAGACGCTGTAACACCTTGAATTGCTTGCATCAGTTCTTGTCATCGAGATCGCCGTCCCGCCAGACGAGATGACGTGGCGCAATGGGCAGGCTCTCGATTTCATCGGCGATGAAATAGGGCGGGATGTCGAGTGTGGTCAGGGCGCTACGCGTTGCTGGCACCCATTTGAATTCGAGATAGTTGTCGCCGTCCTCGATCCGATGGATGATTTCGCCCGGCCGGAAGGGGAATTCCGCCGGGATGTCCATCAGATAATAGAGGCCGAGTTCATGCCAGTCGCGCTGTTCGTAGTGGAAAAAATTCTCGACGATCCACAGCAGGCGGAAGACAGTGACTTCGACGCCCAGTTCCTCCACCATCTCTCGTTTGAGCGTTTCCTCCGACGTCTCGCCGATTTCCGCCCTGCCGCCTGGAAAGGTCCAGAAGGGTTCATGCACGGCGCGATGAACGAGCACGTGGCCATCGCGAAAGCCGAGGCCGGCGATGCGATAGTTGAAACGCTCAGCGCCCGCATTCAGGCGGATGAGAGTGCGCTTGGTCATGCCATTCTTATCCAAGATCGATCACGACAATTTCCGGCGGCACGCCGAAGCGGACCGGTGCAATCGAGCAGCCGAGGCCACCGGAAACGATGATATTACGCCCCTCCTCGATCATATGGCCATAGGCGTAGCGATTGCCGTATCGCGAGGGCACGATCGGTGAACGGCCGAGGAGACGGATCTGTCCGCCATGGGTGTGGCCCGATAGCGTCAGCGAGACGCGCTCGGGCACGCGCGGAAAGATATCGGGTTCATGGGCAAGCAGGATGACGGGCGCATCGTCCGTCACCTGAGCCATCGTTCCCTCGAGATCGTCGAGGCCGAGCATCTGCGTGCGGCCCCACTTCCGGCCCGGCAGCAACGCCAGCTGATCTTCGAGGCCTGCGAGCCAAAACCCGCGGCCATCCTTTTCGAGCCGTACGGCGCGGTTGCCATAGACCGGGATGCCGACGTCGGCGAGGGCGCGATGTCCGAAGGTTTCCATCCCGCCGTTCTTCTGAGCGGTCCTGTCCTCCCACCAATCGTGGTTACCCATGATCGCATGGACGCCGAGAGGGGCCTGCAAGGTGGCGAGCGCCTTCGACCATTGGCTCGAATGCACGTACTGCGTCACCATGTTCATGCCGGCGGCGTAATCGCCGAGCAGGACGGTGATGTCGCCTTCGAGTTCATTCGCCCTGTGGCAGATCGCGGCAATGCGGCTTGCCGACATCCAGGGTTCACAGGCATGGAGATCGGCGAGCGCGACGACGCGCAGCTTGAGCCCTGGCGTCCAGCCCGGCGGCGTCAGCTGGTAGTGGGTGATGGCGAGACGCGCGAGCGGTTCATAAGCGAAGGCATAACCACCGAGCGACATGACGCCTGCGACACTGCCGCCGAGAACCTTGAAAAATCCGCGGCGAGTGATCACTCAATTGTCCTCCTGGAACAGCCGGAACTGCGCAGCCTCCATATCCTTAGGTGGTTGCATTCCCAGATGTTTCCACGCGATTGCGGTCAGAACACGGCCGCGTGGCGTGCGCTGAATGAAACCCTGCTGGATCATGTAGGGCTCGATGATGTCCTCGATCGCGTCGCGCGGCTCGGAAAGGCCGGCGGCAATGGTTTCGATGCCGACCGGGCCGCCGCCGAAATTGACGGCGATCATGTTGAGGTAACGTTTGTCGAGCTGGTCGAAGCCGACATTGTCGACCAGCAGGCGGGTCAGCGCCTCGTCGGCGATCTCGCGGGTGACGGCCTCTGCCCTAGCCACCTCGGCAAAGTCGCGCACACGCCGCAACAGCCGGCCGGCGATGCGCGGGGTGCCACGGGCGCGTCTTGCGATCTCGCGGGCGCCCTCCTCGGTGATCGGCAGGTTCATCAGCCGCGCGCCACGGCGCACGATCAGTTCCAGCTCCTCGACTGTGTAGAAGCTCAGGCGCACCGGAATGCCAAAGCGGTCGCGCAGCGGCGTCGTCAACAGGCCAAGGCGGGTGGTGGCCGCCACCAGCGTGAATTTCGACAGGTCGATCTTCACCGAGCGAGCCGCAGGGCCTTCCCCGATGATGAGGTCGAGTTGGAAATCCTCCATGGCCGGATAGAGGATTTCCTCGACGGCGGGGTTGAGGCGATGGATCTCGTCGATGAAGAGCACGTCGCGCTCCTCGAGATTGGTGAGCAGGGCAGCGAGATCGCCGGCCTTGGCGATCACCGGGCCCGACGTCGAGCGGAAGTTGACGCCGAGCTCTTTGGCCATGATCTGCGCCAGCGTCGTTTTGCCGAGGCCGGGCGGACCGACGAAGAGCACATGGTCCAGCGCTTCGCCTCGGTTTTTCGCCGCCTCGATGAAGACCTTGAGATTGGCGCGCGCTTCCGCCTGGCCGGTGAACTCGTCCAGCGATTGCGGGCGCAACGTGATATCAAGGTCTTCGCCCCGCTTTTCCGGCGATATCAGACGGGCGGAGTCGCTCATGTCAAAAGTTCCATTCCAGGTATGGTTTTTGCGGCTTGGGCATCGAATGTCCTGGTTGTCACGCAGCCCGCATCACGATTACGAAGGGCGATGAAGACATCTGCAAATTCTGCATTCGTCCGCACCATGATTGCGAGCGTCTCCTCGACTACTCTTTCATCTTCAAGGATCAGGTCGGCCGAGTCCAACAAGTCCGAAATCGCCTCCATGATCTGTTCTCTCTTCAGCTTGATCCGTTGTCTCAAGAACCAGGCGCATTCCATCAGCGTGATGCAACTGATATAGCCGGGTGCCGTATCGGACAGGCTCGCGAAGAGCGTTGTGACCTTCTCCGTCTGGACGACATCGTCCTTCAGGAGGAAGCGCAGCATAATATTGGTGTCGAGGCCAATCATCTTGCACTAGTCGCGTGATCGGCGATGGCTTCCCCAATCGCCTCGTCCATTTCCGTCAAAGTGATCGTCGGTCGGTTCGGATCGTGAAACTTGCCTGCAAGGTCGATGGCGCGTTTGTTCTTGGCTTTCATAATGATTTCGCCATCGCGATTGATGTAGCGGATCCTGTCGCCGGACTTCAGATTCAGCAATTCACGAACTTCAGCCGGAATTGTTGTCTGGCCCTTCGATGTCATCGTACCGTAGTAGATATTCATGCGGATCTCCTTACCATTCAAGTTTAGTAAGGAATTGCGATATATTCAAGGAAATCACCGCGCCAGCTCTTTCAATCCCAGCCTGATCAGTTTGGCGCTGTCGGCGCCATCGCCCGCCGCCTTCATTGCCGCGGCAACCGCATTCGCGGCCTGGTCGCGGGAATAGCCGAGGTTGGTCAGTGCGGACACCGCATCGGCGACGGGTGCTGCCGCGCCGCCTTCACCGAGTTCCTGCTTGAGAGCGATATTGATCGCTTCGCCGGCAAAGGCCGGCGCCCGGTTCTTGAGCTCGGTGACAAGACGCATCGCCACTTTCGGACCGACGCCCGGCGCACGCGAGACGGCGGCGCGGTCCTGCAGGGCGATCGCATTGGCGAGTTCGCCTGGCGTCAACGTCGAGAGCACGGCGAGCGCCACCTTGGCACCGACGCCCTGGACGCTCTGGAGCAGGTTGAACCATTCCCGCTCCAGCGCGGTCATGAAGCCGAAGAGCCTCAGCTGGTCCTCACGCACATAGGTTTCGATAAACAGCACGCAGGCCTCGCCGGCCGAGCCGAGCTTGGACAGGGTGCGGGCCGAGCAATGGGCGACGTAGCAGACGCCGTGCACATCGACGAGCACATAGTCTTCGCCGATCTCGTCTATGGTGCCTTTCAGCTTGCCGATCATGGGTCGGGTCTCTCAGCAGATGGGAACAAGTCAAGTATAGATTAACCGGCCAGTGCCTGGCGCATCCGGTTGCTGCCGCGATTGTGCGCATGGCAGATGGCGATCGCCAAGGCGTCGGCGGCGTCGTCGCCCTTGAATTCGACTTTCGGCATCAGGATCTTCAACATCATATGGATCTGGTGCTTTTCGCCATGGCCGACACCGATGACGGCCTTCTTGACGGCGTTCGGGGCATATTCGGAGACCGGCAGCCCGGCACGTGCCGGCACCAGCATGGCGATGCCACGGGCCTGGCCAAGCTTCAGGGTTGCCACCGCATCCTTGTTGACGAAGGTCTGTTCGACGGCGGCTTCATCCGGCTTATAGCTGTGGACCATCTCCGCCAGGCCGTCGTGCAGCTGGCAGAGACGGGAGGCAAGGTCCATGTCTCCATCAGAGGTCACGGTTCCAGATGCCACAAACCGCAGGGAATTGCCTGATGTGTCGATCACTCCCCAGCCGGTGCGACGAAGCCCGGGATCGATGCCGACGATGCGAATCGTATTTTGCATGGTTCAACCTATAGCGATTGCGAAATAAGTGCCATCGATATGTGAACAAAACAAAAACGTTCCTGAATTTCGGCCCTGCCATTTACCGCGAATTAAAACAGATGCCTGAATTCTAGTCAGCGAATACGAGAGGGGCTTCTTTTGGCAAAGAGTTAAGCCTCCGATGTTCTGTTTACAGGTCAGTAGATCAGGCATGCGCTGCGTGCCCGCGTTGGCAGGCGCGTTCAGAAGGGGTTCGTTGTACATGGCTCAGAGATTTCAGTCCCTGTCCTTCAAGGTCATCGTCACGTTCATTCTGATGACCGTGCTGTCCATCGCGGTCATCGATGTGCTTGCCTATTTCGCCAGCAGCCGCATTTCCGACGAGCAGGCGCTGAAGGCCAAGGAAAGTGTGCTGATTTTTCGCGGCGACATGCTGCAGGACCAGCTGACGCAGCTTGAAAACCAAGCAAATTCCATCGCGCGCATCGAGGCGCTGCAGATGTCGATCACCAATCTGAAGAGCGGCTGGAAGACCATCGAGAAGACCGCGGGCGATGCCCGCGCCGAACTGAAGAAGGTTTTCATAGCAGGCAACCCCAACCCCGCCGACCAGCGCGAGAAGCTCATCAAGCCGGAAGGGCCGAGCGGCTTTTATTATTCGAGCCACGAGAAGACGCAGGGCGAAGTCGCCCGCGACCTCGAGGACACCGCCTTCAGCGATCTGCTGATTGTCGATCTCGAGGGCACCGTTCTCTATTCCTATAAGAAGGAAGACGACTTCGCCGAGAACCTGAAGTCGGATGCCTGGAAGGGGACCGGCGCCGGCATCGCATTCGCCAAGGCGATCGAGAATACCGCCAAGGCGACCGATGATGCAGCGCCGACAGGCTTTTCCGGCCTTCGTGTCGATGCCGGCAGCGGCAAGTCGGCGATCTTTTATGCCGTGCCGATCGTCAAGCTTGGAGCGGCCAAGGGCGTCATTCTCTTCAAGGTGCGCGACGAGATCGTCACCGGCATCCTCGCCAAGGGCATCGTCCAGGGCAGCACGGCGCGGGCGGCGATCGTCTCCGGCGATGGCTCCGCCGTCGGCCTCGACGCGAGCGGCAAGCTTGCGACGCTCGATACGACGCCCTTCACCTTCATCAAGAGCGCGCTTGCCAGTTCGGCGATGACGGTTGCCGATTTCAGCCGGGCGGACGGCGCGGCCCGCGCCTATGTCCGCGGTATCGACTATCGTGGCGACCGTTTCCTCGTGGTAGAGAGCGTGCTTCTGAGCGAGCTCAATGCCGGCTCGATCGAGATCGCCACCCTGCTGACGATGATTGGCGTCGGCGTGCTTGTCGTCATGGCGATCGCGACCGGGCTCGTCACCAATTTCCTGTTTTCGCCGCTTGCGCGGCTTGCCGGCGTCACCCGCGATGTCGCCGACGGCAAGCTCGACAGCGAGATCGGCAGCCTGAACCGCAAGGACGAGATCGGCACGATGGCCAACGCGCTCGACCGCTTCCGCCACTCGCTGATCGAAAGCCGCGAGCTCGAAGCTGCCAGCGAAGAGACCCGCCTGCAGGCCGAGCACGACCGCCAGCAGAATCTGGCCGAGCGTGAGGCCGAGGCCAAGACGCTGCAGCAGGTGGTCGAGGCGATTGACGAGGGCCTGCATCATCTGGCGAACGGCGATCTCGCCTACCAGATCGATACGCGCTTCCCGAACGAGCTCGAAAGCCTGCGGGTCAATTTCAACGAGGCGCTGGCGACGCTCAGCGAAACCATGACGGCAATCGGCGGCAACTCCATGGCGGTGCGCGCCGGCTCCGAGGAGATGCGCACCGGCGCCGACGAGCTTGCCGGGCGCACCGAGCGCCAGGCCGGCTCGATCACCGAGACGGCAAATGCGATCAGCGCCATCACCCAGTCGGTCCGCCGGCAGATCGAGCGAGCCGAACAGGCCGAGCGCATCGCCCGCGACGCCAAGAAGGAGACGACGGGTTCCGGCCAGATCATGCGCGAGACGATCGCGGCGATGGAGGCAATCCAGGCCTCCTCGCGCCAGATCAACACGATCATCTCGGTCATTGACGACATCGCCTTCCAGACCAACCTCCTGGCCCTCAATGCCGGTGTCGAGGCAGCGCGCGCCGGTGAATCCGGCAAGGGCTTCGCCGTCGTCGCCATGGAAGTACGCGAGCTGGCCCAGCGCTCATCGAGTGCGGCCAAGGAGATCTCCAGCCTGCTGCAGAAATCGACGCATGAGGTCGAAAGTGGCGTTACGCTTGTGGAAAAAGCGGGCGTTGCGCTGACGGGCATCGGCGCCCATGTCGAGGCGATCAACGGGCAGATCAACGAGATCATGGGTGCGACCCGCGAGGAGGCCAACACGCTGCGTGAGATCAATAGTGCCGTCGCAGAACTCGACACGATGACGCAGCAGAACGCCTCGATGGTCGAGGAGACGACGGCGGCGATCCACCGGCTGGCGACTGAAGCCCTGGAAATGGACCGCCAGCTCGGCAATTTCACGCTACCGCATAGCCATCACACGCAGAGCGCTGAGGTGCATGTGCTGCGCCGTCAGCGGTAAGCCACACCTTTCCACATTGCATAAGGGTCGCGCTCGCGCGGCCTTTTTTGTTTGCGTCCATGGTTTGGAATGGCGCGGGTGCGAACCTACATAGACGGCATCGTCCAACTGCCCGGCAGGTTTCCCATGGTTCCCTTCTCCATACTCGACCTTTCCCCCGTTGCCGAAGGCAGCACCGTGCACCAGTCCCTCAAGGCCTCGGCGCGAATGGCTGTGAAGGCTGAGGAGTTCGGTTACAAGCGCTTCTGGCTTGCTGAACATCACGGCATGCCGGGGATCGCCAGCGCTGCCACATCAGTCGTCATCGGCCATGTCGGGGCTGCGACAAAGCGTATCCGCATCGGCTCCGGCGGCATCATGCTGCCCAATCATTCGCCGCTCGTCATCGCCGAGCAGTTCGGCACGCTGGAAGCGCTCTTCCCCGGCCGCATCGATCTCGGCCTCGGGCGCGCGCCGGGAACGGACATGCGCACGGCACAGGCGCTGCGGCGCAATCTCGAGGCGGGCGCAAACAGCTTTCCCAACGACGTGGTGGAACTGCAGCAACTTCTCGATACGCCGGTCGAGAACCAGGCGATCCTCGCAGTTCCCGGCAATGGTTCACATATCCCGATCTGGCTGCTCGGCTCCAGTCTCTACAGCGCCCAGCTCGCCGCCATGCTCGGGCTTCCCTATGCCTTCGCCTCGCATTTCGCCCCCGACATGCTGCTCGATGCGATCGCGATCTACCGTGACCGCTTCCAGCCCTCGGCGACGCTCGACAAGCCGCATGTGATGGTCGGCGTCATGGGCGCGGTGGCAGCGACTGACGAGGAGGCGCGCTACCATTTCACCTCCGCCCAGCAGCAGTTCGTCAATCTGCGCCGCAATGTCCGCGGCCCATTCCCGCGTCCTGTGACCGATATGGGGGATCTCTGGTCGCCGATGGAGAAGATGAATGTCGAACACACGCTGCGTTATGCCGTGGTAGGCTCGCCGAAGACGGCGGAGGCGAAACTGACTGAGTTTCTGCGGGAAACGCAGGCCGACGAGGTGATCATCTCGATGCCGATCCACGACATTGAGGCGCGGCTGACATCGGTGGAACTATTCGCAGGGCTGGGGAGCTTTATGCGAGCCGCCGCTTAGAACAGGATGATTTTAGGCTGGGTCGGCCTAAAATCAATCCTGTTCTACATTATATAGTTAGAGCATGATGTCGTCCGAAAACCGTTCACACTTTCCGGCATCGTGCTCTAGGATCTACGCAAGGCGCACTCTGACGCCGCCACCTTTTGGGCAAGAAAAAACCCGGCGTTGCAGCCGGGTTTTTATGTTTGACATCTGCCTGAGGAGATCAGGCCGAGAGCTTTGCCAGCACTTCTTCCGAGACTTCGAAGTTGGAATAGACGTTCTGCACGTCGTCATCGTCTTCCAGGCTGTCGATGAGCTTCATCAGTGACTGGGCTTTTTCCTCGTCCACCGGCACGTTGTTCTGGGCGCGCCAGACGGCCTTGACGGTTTCGGCTTCGCCGAGGCTCGATTCCAGCGCTTTCGCCACTTCGCCGAGGGCTTCGAAGCCGCAGGTAATGTAGTGGCCGTCTTCGTCGGTCTCGACGTCGTCGGCGCCAGCTTCGATTGCGGCTTCCATCACCTTGTCGGCATCGCCGACGGAAAGCTTGTAGGTGATTTCGCCGACATGGTCGAAGGAGAAGGAAACGGAACCGGTTTCGCCGAGAGCGCCGCCGGCCTTGGTGAAGCTCGAGCGGACGTTGGAGGCGGTGCGGTTGCGGTTGTCGGTCAGAGCCTCGACGATGATCGCCGTGCCACCGGGGCCGTAGCCCTCATAGCGGACTTCGTCATAATTTTCGCCGTCGGCGCCGGCTGCCTTCTTGATGGCGCGGTCGATATTGTCCTTCGGCATGGACTGGGCCTTGGCGTTCTGGATCGCCAGGCGAAGGCGGGCGTTCATCGTCGGGTCGGGCAGGCCGGCCTTGGCGGCAACGGTGATTTCGCGCGCAAGCTTGGAGAACATTTTCGACCGCACGGCATCCTGACGGCCTTTGCGGTGCATGATGTTTTTAAACTGTGAATGGCCAGCCATGGCACCCCTGTCCACGTCTCATTGTTCGGAATGGGCCGCCTTATAAGAGCGAAACGGCACCCGTTCAAGGAAAAAGCAGTTCGGAACAAAGGCGGGGGGATGGCGTTTCAATCGAACTCCATCCAACGGAAAGGAACGGCCATGGCAAGTCTCAGCGAGGCGCAGGAACATCCAGCACGTCAGCTCTGGGATCAGGTCAACGATGTCCATGCCGGCATGCTCGGAATTTCCGGACTGGATATGCACATGCAGCCGATGGCGCCGCATGCCGATCCCACCACCAACACCATCTGGTTCTACACCAAGACCGATGCCGACATCGTGCGCGCCATCAAGCCCGGCAGCCGCGCGCATTTCTGTGTCGTCGGTAAGGATCACGACTATCACGCCTGCCTCGCCGGTGTGATTGAGGTGCATCCTGACCCTTCCAAGATCGAGGAATATTGGAGCTCGATCGTCGCAGCCTGGTATGACGGCGGCAAGAAGGACCCCAAGCTCACCATGCTGTCCCTCCATGTCGACGATGCGGAGATCTGGGTTTCCACAGGCAACAAGCTGAAATTCGGCTGGGAGATCGCCAAGGCCAATCTCGACGATGACAAGATGCCGGATGTCGGAATCAAGCGTCACCTGCAGTTCGCTTGACGCGCAGTGCCCCTGCATAATTCCTTAAATCGGAATCGATTTAAGGATAAAATTATGCAGCAATTCAAAGTGCTACAGCGTCCTTTGCGCGTCTGAAAAGACGCGCGGCGCTGTAGAAGGAAAACCGCCGGGCCTTTTACTGCACGCCCTTCAGTACATAGATCAGCGGCTTTTTCGGCAGAGTGCGCATGGAGACGGTGATACTGGCATCGGGCGCATTGCCGACGTCGAAATCCTTGCCGAACATCGAGACGAAGGCTTCGACTGGCGGGCCGCGTCGGTGCATCGGCAGGATCAACGACGAGCGTAGCCGCTTGATGACGCGGCTCATGCTGTCAGCGCCCATCGTCAGGCCACCGTCGACGGGGACCATGACGACGTCGAGGCGGCCGATCTCGGTATAATGGGCATCTGTCAGCTCGTAGTGCAGGTGGCCGAGATGGCCGATGCACAGGCCGGCGATCTCGAAGATAAATATGGAGTTGCCGTTCTCATGCGCGCCGCCGAGGCCGTAGCTGAAGCGGATATCCGTCGTAACGTTGCGGATATAGGCATCGCCGACGACGAGATTGATGTTGGCCTTTTCGCCCGGAATGTCGCTCCACCCATGCAGCACGTGCTTGATGCCGGGATCGGGGGTCAGGGTATAGTGGGTCGTGTGCGCTTTGTTCATGGTCACGACATCGGGCATCGTCGCCGGCCTGTACCAGCCATTATAGTCTGTCGCGATGACGATGCCGCCCGGGGTCTCGATCTCGAAGGTGGAATGGCCGAGGAAGGTCAGTTTGACGTCCTCGCCCTCGGAGACGGCAGGCATCAGCGGGGCGCCGGAAAAGCTTGCTAAGGTCGCCTTGGGGATGGTTTGCGCGATCGCCTGGCACTGGCTGACCGGCGGCCGCTGCTCTTGTGCCGCGGCAAGATCGGGCGCGGCGAAGGCCGCAAGGGATGCGATAGCGAGGATAAGATATTGCGGCTTCATGCCACTCCTCCGGCGCTCTATCACCTTCAACCGGCGCATAACCCGGAAAATCGATTCCGATTTGGGGTTATACCCGAGTGGCGGGGAGGATGCGGCATGAGGCCGCAGGGGTCCAGACGGCGGGTCCTCACAATTGCGTGTTGGACGGCCGCCTGTCGCCTGTTACCGCCAGAACTCCGGCACCGTTTCGGCCAGCCGCGGTCCGAGCCGGAGCGGCGCGATCTTTTCTGCAAGTCCTGTCGTATCCGAGATCTCCACGCCGACGCCGCAGATCGTCGCGGGGCCGTTCGCGGCTTCCATGCGGCCCTTTGGCATCTTGGAGATGAAGCGGTTGAGCGGCTCCTCCTTGTCCATGCCGAGAGAGGAGTCGTAGTCGCCGCACATGCCGGCATCCGACATATAGGCGGTGCCGCCGTTCAGGATCTGTGCGTCGGCCGTCGGTACATGCGTGTGGGTGCCGACGACGAAGCTGGCGCGGCCGTCGACGAAATGGCCGAAACACTGCTTCTCGCTGGTCGCCTCGGCATGGAAATCGAAGATGATCGCATCGGCCTGCTCCTTCAGCGGGCAGGCGTCGAGGATGACCTCCGCCGATTTGAAGGGGTCGTCGAGTTCGGGATGCATGAAGACCCGGCCCATGACGTTGGCGACGAGCACGCGCGCGCCGTTTCTGGCATAGAAAAGGCCGGAGCCACGGCCGGGCGTGCCTTGGGGATAGTTGGCGGGACGCAGGAACTGATCGTGCCGGCCGGCAAAAGCGACGGCTTCCTTCTGGTCCCAGACGTGGTTGCCTGTCGTCACCACATCGGCGCCGGCATTGATTGTTTCGAGAAAGATGTCCTCAGTGATGCCGAAGCCGCCGGCGGCATTCTCGCCGTTGACGATGACGAAATCGAGCTTGAGGTCGGAAACCAGGCCGGGAAGACGGTCCCAGACCGCCGTGCGTCCCGTCTTGCCGACCATGTCACCCAGAAAAAGCAGCCGCATTCCCTATCCAATCCAAGAGGCAAAAAAGCGAAGGCCGCTTTCTGTCAGGATGGCATCCAGGCTTATGTCGTGCGGCTCAGCGGGCACATGTGCCACTTCCTGGCAGTCGAATGCAATGCCGATCAGCTTCGGATGCAGGCCTTTTTGCCTCAGCCGGCTGATGGCGCGGTCGTAGTGGCCGGCGCCGTAGCCGATGCGGTGGCCGCTGATATCGAAGGCCGAAAGCGGCACCAGCATGATCTCGGGATCAAGAATGGCGGCATCTGCGCCGGGGCCGACCGTGCCGAAACCGGTGTCGACGAGGGGCGCACTTTCCGCCAGCTCGCGAAAGACGATGGTCTGCCGGTCGAGGATCGCCGGCACGCAGAGCCGCGCCCCACGCACGGCAAAGCGCGCCATCAGCGGCCTGAGATCGGCTTCCGAACGGATCGGTAGGAAGCCGGAGACGATCGTACCCAGCGCAAAACCGACGGCCTCGCCGGCATGTTCGGCCATTGCGAGGCTTTTGGAGGCGCGTTTCTCGGCGGGGATGGCGTCGCGTGCGGACAGCCGTTCGTTGCGCAGCTGCGCTTTCAATTCTTTCGCGGTCATTCGATCTGCCGGTTCTGAGAGATTTACCCGAGCATAGACGGCTGGATGTCCGATGCAAATGCCGGATGCGACGGTATCACGCGCGTTTCACGCCTCGTCCGCCTGGCGGCTGCGGATCGTCAGACGACGATGCTTGTCGGTATTGTCGTGGCGCCGATGGAGAAGCCTGCCATATCAGGAACGGCATTGGCTCCGGCCTGCCGGTCTTGCTGCCGCAACTCGCGCATCGCCTTTTCGAGCACTTGCTTGAGTTCGCGCACCACCGCCTTGAACTCTTCCATCGTTTCGCGATCATCGGCCGAAATGCCCGAAAATTTCGGGGCATCCTCAGCGACGCTCGCATAGGCGTTGCGGGCGTTGGTGGCGGCGTCCGGTTCCTGCGAGCCGGTCTCGCCGGCCGCAGTTTCTCCTGCGGTATCCGTCAGCGCCGCATCGGCCCCGCTGGTTGCGACGGCCGCAGCACCCGTGGCTGCATCCATCGAAACCGCTGTTGCCGGGCTGCCGGTTGCGACAGCCGATGCGAATTCGGAGGCCGCGGTGCCGACCTTGCGCGCCAGTTCGGCGGCCAGCCGGGCGACCACCTCAGGAGCCATGTTGGAGCTGCGCAGCATCTCCAACTGCTGCTTTGCCTCTTCGAGCTTGCGTTGCGCCTTCGCCTTGGCCTCGTCTCCCGAGTTCGCCAAGGTTTGGCGCATCTGCTGCAGCGCCTGGGTGGCGCGCTGCAGCTTCAGCACGCCTTGATCGGTCTCGCTGCCGGCGGCTGAAATGGCTGCCGTCGAAGACGTGCCGCGCAAGATGATGGAGGCAGACGTGGTTGCGACCTGCATGGACAATCCCCCGATTTTTAATTCGGGCCCCCGATTGCAATTCCGGGCATTCTGCAACGTCAGACTTGCGTGGACCTGTGTCTTGGGGATTTCGGCAGCGCAGCAGCCAGCTGCTGCATCGTCTCCTCGAACAGAGGCGCTCCGCCGGGTGCCCAGCCGAGCGTGCGGATTTTCGCAGTGCTCATGGGATTGAGCGCAGCGCTATCGGCAGGGGCCGGCAGCGCGTGCCGACAGCCCGTCTCGCGGCGGATGGGCGAAAGGATATCGCGCGTGTCGACTGACATGTCTGAGACGTTGAAGACCTCGCCGGAGATGCGGGTGCTTTCCGTCTCCAGCATCAGCCTTACCGCCCGACCGAGGTCCCGGCCGTGAACTTCCGTTCCCCGACGGGCAACAACCGGCCGGCCGGCGACGTAATCGGCGATGAGGCCATCCCATTTGTTCGGCGAGAGATCGCCATAGACACCGGTTGCCCTCAAGCTGACGCCGGCAAAACCCGGTGTGGAGAGGTGGTCAAGCGCGCGTTCGGCATCGAGCTTGACCTGGCCGTAAAGTGTTTCAGGCTTGGCCAGCATCGTCTCCGTCAGTTCGGTTCCCTCGGGATGTTCGCCATAGGCGGCGCGGCTGGACAGGAAGACGCAGCGGCGCGTGCCGGCGCGTTTGGCGGCTTCGAAAAGCCGGACGGTGCCGTCGAGGTTCAACCTGTGGAAGGTCTTCGGATCGTCGCCTTCGCCGCCACGATATTTGCCCGGAACATGGCTGAAGGCGGCGTGGACAAAGAAGTAAGAGTCGTCGAAGACGTCGATCTGATCCTTGTCGGGATCGAGCGAAAGCGCCGCGAACTCGACCGGGCGAGAGAAGAGGCGAGGCAGCGGCGCGCGGCGCCCGCCGACGATCACCTGATATCCGGCGGCCAGCAGTTCCTCGACGACATACCGGCCGACGAGACCCGTTCCACCCGATACCAGTACCTTCATGCTGCCCCTTCCGGATTGTCCAGCGCCGAGATCTCAGGCACATCGCCGCCATCGTGGAAACGGTGCCACAGATCGATCAAAGGTTGTAGTCGCGCTGCCTTGGGATGATCCTTTTCCCACGGTTTTTCATACTGGTAGTGCAGGATCGAAATGCTCTTCCAGTCCCAAAGCTCCGGCATGGTGAACCATACATATTGCAGCATGTTGAAATAAACCGGCAGGCCGTGCCAATCCGGGAAGAACGTCTCGAGAAAGGTCTGATCGGTGCGCCGCCAGAAGGCGTCCCGCCTGTCGAGCCTTTCGAGCATGTGCCGGAATGTGTCATGCGAGGGCGTCGCGACGAAGACACCGGAATTCATGCGGCGGAAGTCGGCGAGGCTTTCGTAGACATTGGGGGCGGCTGACAATTCCGGATAGAGGAATAGCCTGTCGACGTTTTTCAACACGAGGGCGTCGGCATCGATGAAGACGCAGCGCTGGTATTCGACGAGCTGCCAGAGCCTGAGCTTGCAGAAATTGTCGAGCGGCGAATGGAAATCCGGTTTGCGACCCTTGGTGAAAGGGGCTGTCGAATGGAGCTGGCCGCGCGCATGGCGTTCGTTGAAGGCCGCAGACAGCGGCAGGTGCTCGACCGCGATCAGGCGGCAGTCGAGTGCTGTCAGGGGCAAAAGAGCGGCAGCATCGATGCCGCCGGTGTGGAGAATGACGATGTCAGCCCCGGTGCCGGTTCGGCGTAAGGAGCGGGCAAGCGCGGTTGCGCCCATACCGTAGTCGGCATTGGTGACGAGTGTGACATAAGCGAAACGGGCGGGTATGCCGCTGGCGCTCGTCATATTGCGGCGCTCACGAGACGGATTTCAACCGCTTGCCTTCCGGATCGTGATTGATCGTCGCGGCGATGTCCTTGGTCCAGGCGGAGACGGCCGGAACGCGGGCGCGGTCGACGCGATAGGCGAATTTCTTGGCGACGTCGACGATTTCGCCGAGCAGGCCCGCTTCCAGCGTGATCGGGTCGAGGCCGAGATCGCGGAATTTTTCGTTCCGGACGATCAACTCGTTCTCTGCGGCTTCCTTGCGCGGGTTGGGCAACCAGGCAATGTTGGCGCCGCTCATCCTGGCGATCATCTCGGCGAGGTCGCGCACCCGGTGGGTTTCCGTCATCTGGTTGAAGATCTCGACGCGGGCGCCGCGCGCCGGCGGATTTTTCAGCGCCAGTTCGATGCAGCGCACCGAATCCTGGATATGGATGAAGGCACGGGTCTGACCACCGGTGCCGTGCACCGTCAGCGGGTAGCCGATTGCCGCCTGGATGAGGAAGCGATTCAGCACCGTGCCGTAATCGCCGTCGTAGTCGAAACGGTTGATCAGCTGCGCATGGCTGCGCGTCTGCTCGGTGTGCGTGCCCCAGACGATGCCCTGGTGCAGATCGGTGACCCTCAGGCCATCATTCTTTGCATAGAACTGGAAGAGAAGCTGATCCAGGCACTTGGTCATGTGATAGATCGAGCCGGGATTGGAGGGGTAGAGGATTTCCTGGTTGACCGTCTCGCCGCCTGAAGTTTCGATGCCGACCGGCAGGTAACCTTCGGGGATCGCCGCCCCGACCGTCGAATAGCCGTAGACGCCCATGGTGCCGAGATGGATGAGATGGGCATCGAGATTGAGTTCCGTCAGCGCGTTCAGCAGGTTGTGCGTGGCGCTGACATTGTTGTTGACGGTGTAGTTCTTGTGGCGGTCGCTCTTCATCGAATAGGGCGCGGCCCGCTGTTCGGCGAAATGGATGACGGCATCCGGGCGGTGTTCGGAAAGCCAGTTTTTCAGGAGTTCGTAATCCTTGGCGAGATCGATCAGATTGAAGTGGATGCGGCGTCCGGTTTCGGCATGCCAGATGCGGGTACGCTCCTGGATCGAATCCATCGGGGTCAGCGACTGAACGCCAAGTTCGGTGTCGATCCAGCGGCGCGAGAGATTGTCGAGGATATGGACGTCGTGACCGGCATCGGAGAGATGCAGCGAGGTTGGCCAACCAATGAAACCGTCTCCGCCCATAACCGCAATCTTCATCGCATCGTCTCCTGATTGGTCGCTCATTATCGGGAATAGTTAGGAATTGTGACAATCATTCAATGCTTGCCTGTCCGGAAGCGTTGCGCCAAACAGGGCACCTCAGTTTGGAGAAAATTATGACGGAACGCCCTTTTTCCATTTCGGGAGAGCTGACGGAAGCCGGACACCGCCTCGTTCAGCGGGTCTATTATGAAGATACGGACTTTTCCGGCCTGGTCTATCACGCCCGCTACCTGCATTTCCTGGAGCGTGGGCGCACCGATTATCTGCGCTGCCTCGGCGTCGAGCAGCGTGAACTCGTCAGCGCCGACGAGGAAGGGCTCGTTTTCGTCGTCCACCGCATGGAGATCGACTTCAAGAGCCCGGCGCGCATGGACGATGTGCTGACGATCCTGACGCACACGGAAAAGGCCGGCGGCGCCAAGATGGTGCTCAATCAGCAGATCCGCTCGGGCGAGACGCTGCTGATCGCCGCCAAGGTGATCATCGCCGTCATCAACGCCCGGGGGCGGCCGAGGCGGCTGCCGGAAACGCTGGCGGTGAAATTCCTGGAAGGCAGCATGCCGCTATAGGCCGAATTGCCGAAAAATCGGACCTTGTCAAAACTTGAACATTATGTGAAGGAATTCCCGCGCCGCAGGATGAGCGCTCTTTCGGCAGCCGGACCTTGCTCCGGTCAAGTAATCCATGGAACGAAATCTTCCAAATACAGGCTTACTGTCACAGTCCGGCACTAACGATCTATTAACCATAATGGTGTCTTACTGGGAAAGTCGGAGTTTGTGCGGTGCACGCCTTCCTTTGACCAAATTTGACGGCAAGAAGGCGGAAGATGAGCTTGGAAGTTTGACCAGGGCTTTGGGCGGCGGCCGCCGGACACTTCTTGCGAGATCAGTTTGTGCCGCCCGGTCCAGCACCGGGCGTTTGGATTCGGGGATTTTGGATCAATGGAACAAGTAGGATTGGCAGCAGCAACGACGGACGTCAGCCTCTGGTCGCTTTTCATGCAGGCCGGCATCGTCGTCAAGCTCGTCATGCTCGGGCTTATCGCGGCCTCGGTGTGGACGTGGGCTATCGTCATCGACAAATACCTGGCCTATGGCCGCGCGCGGCGCCAGTTCGACAAGTTCGAGCAGGTGTTCTGGTCGGGCCAGTCGCTGGAAGAACTCTACCGCTCGCTGTCGGAACGCAACAATACCGGTCTGGCGGCGATCTTCGTGGCTGCCATGCGCGAGTGGAAGAAATCCTTCGAACGCGGCGCCCGCTCGCCGATCGGCCTGCAGATGCGTATCGACCGCGCGATGGACGTGACGCTCGCCCGTGAGACCGAATTTCTCGGCGCTCGCCTCGGATCGCTCGCGACCATCGGTTCGGCCGGTCCGTTCATCGGTCTGTTCGGCACGGTCGTCGGCATCATGACCTCGTTCCAGGCAATCGCCGGTTCGAAGTCGACCAACCTTGCGGTCGTCGCGCCCGGTATCGCCGAAGCGCTGCTTGCCACTGCGATCGGCCTCGTCGCCGCTATCCCGGCAGTTATCGCCTACAACAAGTTCTCTGCCGATGCCGGCAAGCTCTCGGGTCGAATGGAAGGTTTCGCGGATGAATTCTCCGCCATACTTTCGCGCCAGATCGACGAGAAACTGCAGCCGCGCGCTGCCGCTCAGTAACCAACGGAGTATTCTCACATGGGTATGGCTGTTGGAGGCAATGGCGGCGGGGGCGGCGGACGCCGCCGTCGCGGCGGTCGGAACAGGGCCGTGATCTCCGAAATCAACGTGACGCCGCTCGTCGACGTCATGCTGGTGCTTTTGATCATCTTCATGGTCGCGGCACCGATGATGACCGTCGGCGTGCCGATCGACCTGCCGGAAACGCAGGCCAAGGCGCTGAATTCGGAGACGCAGCCTATCACCATCTCCGTCAAGAATGACGGCGAGGTGTTCCTGCAGGAAACACCGATCCCGGCCGCGGAGATCGCCGCCAAGCTCGAGGCGATCGCCACAACCGGTTATAACGAACGTATCTTCGTGCGCGGCGACGCGACCGCGCCTTATGGCGTCATCGCCGACGTCATGGCCCGTATCCAGGGTGCAGGCTTCAAGAATATCGGCCTGGTGACGCAGCAGAAGAAGGACCAATAGCGCGCAAAATGAAGGCCAGTGTCATCACATCTGCTGTTTTGCACGGCCTGGTGCTCACCTGGGCGATGGTGTCGCTTAGCGCTCCGGAATCCTTCAAGGTGGAGGATTTCGAGGCGATGCCGGTCGATCTGGTGCCGGTGGAATCCATTACCCAGATGCAGCAAGGCGACAAGAAGGCTCCGAAGAAGGAGACTTCCGCGCCCGTGCCGACGACACGGCCGCCGATCGCACAGCCCGCCGAGAATGCCGGCGACAACAATGTCGATCTGAAGACGCCGCCGGTTCCGAACGCCAAGCCGAGCAATAGCGAAGCGGCCGCCGCGAATTCGAGCGAAAAGCCGATGCCGAAGACCGATCCGGTCCCGAACGATGTCAAGGATATCGTCAAGGAGGAAACGGAAGTCGAGCAGCCGAAGCAGGTCGCCTCCATTCCACCGCCGAAGCCGGTCGAAGTGACGCCGCCGAAGCCTGAGGAAAAACCGCCGGAAGAGCAGGCCAAGCCTGAGGAACCGCCGAAGCCCGATGCCGAGGCGCTGCCGGACAATGTGCCGACGCCTGTCGCCAAACCGCAGGTGAAGCCGCCGGAACCACAGAAACCCGCCGAAAAGCCGCCGGAAAAAACCCCGGACCAGCCGAAGACTGCCGAGAAGCCGACTGACAAGAAGAAGGCCGATCAGAAGCAGGAAATGGCGAAATCGGCTTCGTCGATGAAAAGCGATTTCAATGCCGATGAGGTTGCGGCGTTGCTGAACAAAACCGATCCTTCCGCAGGCGGTGCGAAGCGCTCGACCCAGGAGGCATCGCTGGGTGCGAAGAAGAGCAATGGTGGCTCGAAACTCAGCCAAAGCGAAGAAGATGCGATGCGCAGCTTGATCGAGGGTAATTGGCTTGTGACGCCCGGAATGGAAGGCCTTTCCGGCATGGTCATCAAAGTGCACATGAAGCTCGACAAAGACGGCAACATTATCGGCCAGCCGGAAGTCGAGTCGTCGGGCGGCAGCAGCAGCGACTCTACACGCCGCGCGTTGGAAGGCGGTGCTTATAGAGCTGTCATGAAGTCTGCACCCTTCTCGACGCTTCCGAAGGACAAGTATGACGCCTGGAATGAGGTCGAGCTTAACTTCGATCCAAGCAGCATGGGAATCTAGATGCTGATGGACCTGTCCCATGGCAACCAGTCTTTTGCAGCCGTCATCGTGCTCGGCGCGATTCTGGCCTGTGCTTCTGAAGCGTTGGCGCAGTCGACCAGCGCGGAGATTTCCGACAAACCGGCCATGGACTTGCGCCAGGCAGTCCTTCCTTATTTCAATGCTCCTTCGGGGCAGGTGGAGGGCGCCAAGGTCGCAGTTAAGATTCGCATAAGGCTTGACAAGACCGGCGCGATTGTTGGCTCGCCCGAGGTGGAAGCCATCGGCGGCAGTGAAGCTGCTCGGAAAAGCCTGTCGGCTGCGGCTCTCCGCGCGGTGCTGCGTTCATCGCCGTTCACCATGCTTCCGAAAGAGAAATACGAATCCTGGAAGGAAGTCGTCTTGCGCTTCGAACCCAGCGATCCGACTCCATAGATGCTGAAAGGCTGTTTGGTATGACAAAGTGTTCTTTTTTTCGCGCCATTTTGGTCGCAGCCGGTCTGATGACCGCTGCCGTCTTCGCGACGCCGGCCAACGCGCTCGTCACCCTCGACATCCGAAAGGGTAACGTCCAACCGCTGCCGATTGCGGTGACCGACTTTCTGCAGGGTGATATGGGTGCGCAGGTCTCCCAGGTCATCGCTGCCGACCTGCAGCGCTCCGGCTTGTTTGCCCCGATCAGCAAGACCGCCTTCATCGAGAAGATAACGAACCCCGATGCCGCGCCGCGTTTCGAAGACTGGAAGGTCATCAATGCCCAGGCGCTGGTCACCGGTCGGGTCACCCAGGAAGCCGATGGCCGCCTTCGTGCCGAATTCCGTCTCTGGGACCCGTTTGCCGGCCAGCAGATGACCGGGCAGCAGTTCTATACCCAGCCTGAGAACTGGCGGCGTGTTGCCCACATCATCGCCGATGCGATCTATAAGCAGATCACCGGTGAGGAAGGCTATTTCGACACTCGTGTCGTCTTCGTCTCGGAATCCGGCACCAAGCAGCAGCGCAAGCGCCAGCTGGCGATCATGGACCAGGACGGCTTCAACATCCGCATGCTGACCGATGGCAGCGATCTCGTTCTGACACCGCGCTTCTCGCCGAGCCGGCAGGAAGTCACCTACATGTCCTTTGCCAACCAGCAGCCGCGCGTCTACCTGCTGCAGCTCGAAACCGGGCAGCGCGAGGTCGTCGGCAATTTCCCCGGCATGACCTTCTCGCCGCGCTTTTCGCCGGACGGACAGAAGGTGATCATGAGCCTGCAGCAGGAAGGCAATTCCAACATCTATACGATGGACCTGCGCTCGCGCACGACGACGCGGTTGACCTCGACGGCTGCGATCGACACATCGCCCTCCTATTCGCCTGACGGAGCGCGTGTCAGCTTCGAAAGCGACCGCGGCGGAAAGCCGCAGATCTACGTGATGAATGCCGATGGCTCCGGCCAGACCCGCATTTCCTTCGGCGACGGATCCTATTCGACGCCGGTCTGGTCGCCGCGCGGCGATCTCATCGCCTTCACCAAACAGGCCGGCGGCAAATTCTCGATCGGCGTGATGAAGCCGGATGGTTCGGGCGAACGCATCCTGACGACTGGCTTCCACAATGAGGGCCCGACCTGGGCGCCGAACGGCCGCGTCCTGATGTTTTTCCGCCAGGCGGCAGGGTCGGGCGGTCCGCAGCTCTATTCGATCGATCTGACCGGTTACAACGAGCAGCTTGTGAAGACGCCGACCTACGGTTCCGACCCGGCCTGGTCACCGCTTCTGGAGTAGGCGATGCACTGCTGCCTTTATGTCGCCCCAAAGTCATGGAACCGAGCGGCCAAGGGACAAAGTAGCAAATTGTTAACCATAATCTTTGAGGGGCGGTTAACCGAGTGCGGTTACTGTCCGGAAACCCTGATGAAATCGCAAGGAGACCGGCCATGAGCCGAATTCATACCCCGGCAATGAGCCGCATGCAGAATTTCG
>Ga0102590_1001502_pt1 | contig 34624 bp, 26 predicted proteins | sample AraplaMF_Col_mMF_FD_76859 | JGI IMG/M metagenome (GOLD analysis project Ga0102590, IMG submission 76859) | Arabidopsis root microbial communities from the University of North Carolina, USA - plate scrape MF_Col_mMF | ecosystem: Host-associated > Plants > Roots > Endosphere | place: USA... | reverse complement strand
CCGACCGCAACCGAATGAAATAACGGCCGTTTCGCCGTCGGAGACGGAAACGGCGGTCGTCGCGGCTTGAAACCTCGCCTGCCATGAGGTCTGCTGCACCTTGGCCATTGTCGCGGTCGGGAAGGAACACGGGGCATGGTGAACACCCGTGATCAGGGGCTCGCTCTCGGGATGTTCGCGCCGGGTGAGATGCGCGGGCGGATCGACACGTTCGACTGGGCGGCGACGCCGCTCGGACCGCGCGCGACCTGGTCGCCCAGCCTGACGGTCGCGGTCGACATGATCGTCGCCAGCCGGTTTCCCAGCGCCCTGCGCTGGGGGCCCGAACTGGTGCTGATCTACAACGACGCCTATGCGCCCATGCTGGGCGATCGTCATCCCCGCGTGCTGGGCAAGACCTTCGCCGAGGCGCCGCCGAGCTCGGCCGCCGAGTCCGAGGGGCCCGAGCGGGCGATCCTGGCCGGCGCCGACGCCGGCACGATCATCGAGGAACTGCCGCTCTCCACCACCCATCCGGACGGCTCGAGCACCGACGGCTATTTCACCATCCGCTTCAGCCCGATGCCCGACGCCGCCGCGCCCTCGGGCGTGGGCGGCGTGCTGATCGCCCTGACCGACGTCACGCGGAAGGTGCGGACCGAGCAGGCGCTGCGGGCCAGCGAGGAGCGCTACCAACTGGCCCTGCAGGCGGCCAGCGGGGTGGGCACCTGGGACTGGGACATCGTCGCCGACAAGATCTATGCCGACGCCCGTTACGCGGTGTTGCACAATGTCGATCCCGAGCGCGCGGCGCGGGGGGCGCCGCTGTCCGAATTCACCAAGGCCCTGCATCCCGACGACTACGAACGGCTGCTCAAGTCGGGGCGCACCAGCCTGAAGACCACCAGCGAGTTCATGGAGGAGTACCGGCTGATCCAGGCCGACGGCTCGACCCGATGGGTGCAGACCCGCGGACGGGTCGAGCGCGACGCCAAGGGCTGGGCCGTCCGGCACCGCGGGGTGATGGTCGACATCACCGGGCGCAAGCGTACCGAGCAGGCCCTCGAGGCCGCCGAGGCCGACCTGCGCATCGCCGTCGACGCCGCCGGCCTGGGGCGCTGGGACCATAATCCCCAGACCGGCGAGCGCTTCTGGGACAAGCGTTGCCGCGAGATCTACGGCTTGCCGGAGGGCCCGATCGAGAACCCGCTCGACGCTTTCGAGCGACTGGTCCATCCCGACGACCTGCCGGCGCTGATGGACGCCGCGCGGATCGCCATGGACCCGGCCGGCGACCACACGATCAACCGCGAATACCGGATCCGGCGCGGCGACGACGGCGCGTTGCGCTGGATCGAGACCTTCGGCCGGGCCTTCTTTCACGACGGCCAGTGCGTGCGCTTCGTCGGTGTGGTCTCCGACGTCACCGAACGCAAGCAGGCCGAGGCCGACCAGGTGCTGCGCGAGGCGACCATGGCCCTGGCCCTGGATGCGGGCAATGTCGGCACCTGGGACTTCGACGTCCGCAAGCGCCATCTGCGCTGGTCCGAGCGCGGCTACGACATGTTCGGCATCACACCGGGGGCGGACGTCGGCCTGGACGACTTCTACGCCGCCATGCATCCCGAGGACCGCGAGGCCACGCGCCAGGCCTTGCTGGCGGCGATGAACCCTAGCCTCCGTGGCGACATCGACGTCGAATACCGCACGATCGGCCGCGACGACGGCCAGGAACGCTGGATCTCGGCCAAGGGACGGGGCTTTTTCGATGAGGCGGGCAGGCCGACCCGCGTGGTCGGCGCCACCGTCGACATCACCGAGCGCAAGCGGGCCGAACTGCACCTGCGACTGCTGGTCAACGAGCTGAATCACCGGGTGAAGAACTCGCTGGCCACGATCCAGGCCATCGCCGGCCAGACCTTCCACGCCGCCCGCTCGCTGCCCCAGGCCCAGGAGGCGTTCTCGGCGCGCATCGTCGCCCTGGCCGAGGCCCATGACCTGCTGACCCGCGAGAACTGGGAGGGGGCCGACCTGCTGGACCTGCTGGCGCGGCTGGAGATCGTGCACGGCGGCGCCGAGCGCTTCGTGATCATCGGCGGGCCGGTGCGGCTGTCGCCGCGCATGGCCCTGTCGCTGTCGATGGCCCTGCACGAGCTGGCGACGAACGCGGTCAAGTACGGGGCGCTGTCGACGCCGTCGGGCCAGGTGCGGATCGCCTGGACCGTGGTTCAGGGGACCGCCCAGCCCCGCCTCGTCCTGACCTGGACCGAGACCGGAGGCCCGCCGGTGCCGCCGCCGACCCGGCGCGGCTTCGGTTCGCGGCTGATCGAGCGCGGCCTGGCGGCGGAGCTGTCGGGCGAGGCTCGTATCGACTTCAGGCCGGACGGGGTCGTGTGCCGGATCGAGGCGGCGCTGGACGGATAGGAGAAGGCCCAAGCTGCCCGCCCAGAGGTTGTCATCCCGGACAGCGCTCCGCGCTTCCGGGACGACAACGGATTTTACAGCCTCGAACGCCTCAGGAATCGACCGGCGTCGGCGCCTTGGCCGGGGTGGGCTTCAGGGCGCTGATCATCGTGGCGACCAGGGCCATCATGGCCACCGGAACCAGGGCCAGCAACCACACCAGCACGACCAGCGCCAGCTGCAGTACGCTGGTCACCACGACCAAGGCCTTGGATTCCTTGCGGTGTCCCCGGTTGTTCCGGGACCGGAACGTCGCGCGCACGGCGGGCATAGGTGCTCTCAAGCTCTACGTCCCCCGACCCGACATGGACCCTACCGCCGGCGCCCCGCCGCGAAAATCGGGTAAAACCCTAATCGGAGCTTTACCGTGTTCGAAGGTTGCGGGCGATCCGGGCGTCGCTGCGCCGCAGGCTCAGCAGGGCCGCGCCGGCCAGGGCCAGCGGGATCAGGGCCCAGGGCCAGAAACCGGCCACGGCGACGCCGGTGGCCCCGGCCAGCAGGGCCGAAACCAGCATCTCGGCGACCGTGGCCATCCAGGAGGCCCCGCCGCGCCGCTTGAACTCCGACCGCTTGCCCGGGCGCTGGTGCCAGATGTTGATCAGGCCGCTGCTCCAGGCCGCCAGGGCCGCGCCCAGGGCGGTCCAGGCGCCGGCGGCCGGGGCGAACCAGGTCAGGGCGGCGATCGGCAGGGCCAGGAACAGCGCCACAGGGACCAGGGCGGCGGCGACCTTGGCGCGGCGCAGGGTGCGGATCCGGGCCGGCGACACGGCCAGCAGGTCGGGCGCCTCCTCGGCCGACAGGGTGATCCAGGCCAGGCTGCCGGCCACCTGTCCGGCCAGGAACGCCACCACCCCGGCCCCGCCGGCCAGGGCGGCGCTGGCGCCGTGGGCGGCGTTGCGGCTGAGCACGACGGCGGTCGGGATCAGGTAGAGCACCCGCAGCAACACCTGCGACAGCAGCGCCGCGTCGCGGCCGATCAGCAGCAGTTCCTTGCGCAGGGTGGCCAGGAACGGCCCGGCGGCGAAGGCGCGACGGGCGCCGGCGCGCGTCGGCCTGGCCGGCCGCGCGGCGGTCTTGCCCTGGGTGGCGGCCGCGGCGTCCGAAAACCGCCGGCCCAGCGCCAGGGCCGCCACGGCGAACAGCGCCGCCGATCCGGCCAGCAGGGCCAGCAAGGGCAGGGGCTCGCCCAGCATGGCCCGCAGCGGCAGGCCGACGATCGGGGCCGGGCGCAGCCGGCCTTCCTGGGCCTGGCGGGCGATCTCGGCGAACAGGCTGTTGCTCTTCTGCGCGCCCAGGATGGTGCGGGTCTGGCTGACCAGGAAGAAGGCCGCCCCGACCAGGGCGGCCATGACCTGGGCCACGGTGCGAGTGCGGCGCGGGCCGATCAGGGCGAACAGGGCCATGGCCAGCAGCAGGCCGGTGGCGGTCGAGGCCAGGGCCAGGGCGGCCAGCACGCCGAACACGCCGATCCAGCCCGGATGGCCCCAGATCACTGACGGCAGCAGCAGTGGCGTGACCAGCAGCAGGAAGATGGAGATCACCCCGCCGGCCACGCCCAGCGAGCGCACGAACAGCACCTTGGCAGGCCCGATCGGCGAGGAGAACAGGAGGTCCAGGTCGCCCCGCTCGTACAGCGCCTCGCTCGACGCGCTCAGGGTCTGGGAGAGCATCAGGGTGAAGACCACCGCGCTGGCCAGGGCCGCGAGGCTCATCGAGATCGCGTTGATCGGGACATGGACGTCGTGCAGGCCCAGCGCCGCCAGAACGCCGCCGCCCGCCAACATCGTCCCAACCACCACGAGGCTGATCAGGCCCCGCGCGCCCTTGCCGGCCCGCCCGGCGCGGAAGTTGCGCCAGTAGAGCCGCATCTCGTGGGCCAGCAGCCAGGGGATGGAGCCGGGCGCGGCCAGCCTCACGCGATCGCCTCGTGGGGCGTGGCGTCGGCGGCGGTCAGCTGCAGGAAGACGTCTTCCAGGCTGGAGCCCCCCTTGCCCTCTCCGGCCTGGCCGCGCAGGGCGTCCAGCGTGCCCTCGGCCAGCAGGCGGCCGGCGGCGATGATGCCGATGCGGTCGGCCATCCGCTCGGCCACTTCCAGGATGTGGGTGGTCAGGATCACGGTGCCGCCGGCGTCGACGCGTTCCTGCAGCATGTCCTTGACCAGGCGGGCGGCGGCGGCGTCCAGGCCCGTCAGCGGCTCGTCCAGGATCAGCAGGCGCGGATCGTGGATCAGGGCCCCGGCCAGGGCCACTTTCTGCTTCATGCCGCGCGAGAAGCCCTCGCAGCGCGTGCGGGCGTCGGCGGCCAGGCCGAGCTTTCCCAGCAGGTCCTCGGCCCGGGCCTTGGCGGCCTTGGGCTCGACGTTCCAGAGGCCGGCGACGAACTCCAGATATTCCAGCGGCGTCAGCCGGTCATAGACCATGGCCTCGTCCGGGGCCCAGGCGGTGATCGCCTTGGCGGCGGCCGGATCGGCCAGGGCGTCGATCCCGAAGATGCTGATCGCGCCCTTGTCCGGCCGGGTGAGGCCCGCGACCATCCGCAGGGTGGTTGTCTTGCCCGCCCCGTTGGGTCCCAGCAGGGCGTACAGCTCGCCGGCATGGACGGTGAGGTCCAGGTCCATGACCGCCGGCTTGGTGAAGGTCTTGTCGAGGCCGCGGACGATCAGAGCTTCGGTCAAGCGCGGCGTCTCCCCTGGTGGCGCAGGGGCATGTGACCGCGATTGGCGGCGGGGTTCAAGCGGCCCGATCGGGGGCGCTCTTTCGAGCGACACCCGGGGTCAGGCCCCCCGGCGTCCCGTCGGCGCCTCGACGCCCGACCCGCTTGGAACTTGGCCCGCCTAGAACTCGGTCCAGTCCTCGGCGCTGGCGGCCAGTTGGGCGCCGCCGGACCGGCGGACCGGCGCCCGGGCGAGGTTCGCGACCGTGGGCCTGGGCGCGGAGGGACGGCGAGGGCGTTCGGTCCGCGTCGAAGACGTCCCGGCCGAACTGGTCGAGAAGCGCGCCACCAGACGGGTCAGTTCGGCGGATTCCGTCCTCAGGCCGGCGGCGGCCGCGGTGGCCTCCTCGACCATGGCGGCGTTCTGCTGGGTGACCTGGTCCATGCGATTGACGGCGGTGTTCACCTCGGAAAGGCCGGTGGCCTGCTCGCGGGAGGACTGGGCGATCTCGGAGATCAGGCCGTCGATCTGGCCGACCTTCTCGACGATCGTCGACAGGGCCGCGCCGGTGTCGCCGACCAGGCGGACCCCGCGCTCGACCTGGGCGGTGCTGCTGGCGATCAGGGTCTTGATCTCCCGGGCGGCCTCGGCCGAACGCTGGGCCAGGGCGCGCACTTCCTGCGCGACGACGGCGAAGCCGCGGCCGGCGTCGCCGGCCCGGGCGGCCTCGACGCCGGCGTTCAGGGCCAGCAGGTTGGTCTGGAAGGCGATCTCGTCGATGACGCCGATGATGCTGGTGATCTGGCCGGACGACTTCTCGATCTCACCCATGGCGGCCACGGCGTCGCCGACGATCTGGCCTGAATGCGCGGCGTCGGTGCGGGCCCCGGAAGCGGCCGCCGCGGCCTTGCGCGCGCTTTCGGCGCTGCGACTGACCGTGGCGGTGATCTCGTCGAGCGCGGCGGCCGTCTCCTCCAGGCTGGCGGCCTGCTGCTCGGTGCGACGGGAAAGATCGGCGGAGGCGAGGGAGATCTCCTGGGCTCCCGCCCCGACGCCCTGGGTGACGTTGGTCACGACGCTCATGGCGTCGTCCAGGGTGGACATCGCGGTGTTGAAGTCGTTGCGGACCTTGTCGAACTGCGGATCGATGGCGCGCTCGATCCGGTAGGCCAGGTCATTGTTGGCCAGGTGTTCCAGGCCCTGGGCGATCTCGTTCACCGCATGGACCCGGCCCGTGATGACGGTGGCGAATTTCACGACCTTGGTGATGCGGCGCCTGTGGTCGAAGATCGGGTTGTAGGACGCCTGGATCCAGACCTCGCGCCCATTCTTGCCGACCCGCTTGAACTCGGCGGCGACGAACTCGCCGGCGTTCAGCTTGCGCCAGAAGTCGGCATAGTCGGCGGAGGCGGCGTAGCCTTCCTCGACGAACATCCGGTGGTGCCGGCCCTGGATGTCGGCCAGCGAATAACCGAGCGCGGCGAGGAAGTTGTCGTTGGCGGTCAGGATCTCGCCGTCCGGGGTGAACTCGATCACGGCCTGGACCCGGCCGATGGCCTCCATCTTGCCTTGCTGCTCGCTGTTCTTGTTCTTTTCCTCGGTGATCACCGTGGCGATCTTGACGATGCGCGAGACCGCGCCGCGCCCGTCGCGGACCGGATTGTACGAGGCCTGGATCCAGACCTCGGCGCCGCCCTTGCCCAGGCGCAGATATTCCCGGGCGTCGAACTCGCCGCGACCCAGCTTGCGCCAGAAGGCCGCATAATCCTCGCTGGCGGCGTAGGCCGGGTCGACGAACAGGCTGTGATGCCGGCCGACGATCTCGTCGAGCCGATAGCCCATGGCGGCGCAGAAGTTAGCGTTGGCGGAGAGAATCTTGCCGTTCGGATCGAACTCGATCGTCGCCAGCGAGCGATCGAGGGCCGCCAGGGTCTCCACTGCTTGAACATGCGAACGCTTGAACATAGTCGCTCCTCGGGGCGCCGGTGGTCTTCGGGCGCAGACTGACAGCGGAGCTGGTCAACAAGTCCTGAATCCGAGGTTGCGCGCGACGCCGCAACACCGACGCTCGCGAGCGCGGGCGATCCGTTCTTCTCGGAGAAAACTATTGAAAATATGAGAAAAATATCGCGATGAGTTCCGGTTCGGCCATCGTGACTCCGACTGCGGCATATCGCCCGGCGTTGCTATCGGCGTCCTGCTTTCAAGCCCCGACCCGGCGCCGATTCGTCACCCGCGCTTTCCCGCAAAGGGCCGCCAGGCCTGGGCGCGACGGCCTTGAAACGGGGGTGGACCGACGACGTCGTCGCCAGGCAGGACCCCCGGCGCGCCAGGCGTCCGCGACGGTGAGACGCAATCCACAATCTGGATTTCTGGCCTAGGCTTCGGGGATGACGGCCTGCAGCATTCAAGCCCAGCACCCGATCGAGCGCCGCGGCGCCGCGCGCCAACGCACCCTGCTGGCGGGGCGGCTGGCCTATGGCGATCCGGTCGTGACGGTCCCCTGCGGAATCCGCAACCTGAGTGCGACAGGCGCCCAGATCGAACTCGAAGGCTTTCTGCTGTTGCCGTCGTCGCTGCGGCTTTTGCTGGCGCGCGACGGCGTCGCCTACGACGCGGCCATCGTCTGGCGGCGCGGCCTGCGTTTCGGCCTGGCGTTCGGTGACGCCCATGACCTGCAAGACCCCCTCGACCAGCAGGTCCGCAGTCTTCATGCGATCTGGAAGGAAATGGCCCTCCGGTAGCGCCGGCGGTCGATCCGGACGCGGCGATCGTCGGGAATTTTCTAGTTCGGCCGCCCTTCCGGCTCCAGTTCGAACGCCGCGTCCAGGGTGATCTCGTCGACGACGGTCCCCTTCAGCGCCGCGTCCAGCACCCCGCCCAGCGAGCTCCAGACGAAGGCCAGCTGCTCCAGCACGGCGGGGAGGCGCTCGGGCTCGAAGCCGGGATAGAGGTCGGCGACCAGCCACAGGCCGGTCAACTCGTCGAAGCCGAACCGGCAGCCGATCATGCGGAACTGGGCGCGGGCGGTGGTCTCGAACAGCGCGTCCAGGGCGCGCGCCTGGTCGAGGTCGGCCTGGTCGAACACCTGGCAGCGCACCTGCAGCCAGTCGCCCTCGGGGAGCAGGTAGAAGGCCCCGCCGTCGTCGGATCCCGAGACCTCCAGCCCGCGGTCGATTTCGGCGACGACGTAGCCGGCCTCGCGGCAGGCGTCGGCGATGTCTTGGAGGTTGATGGGGGTGTCAGGCATGGGCCTGTTCTCTCAAAATATCCGCTCATCCCGGCATTCGCCGGGATGAGCGGTGTTTCTACGACCGGTAATCCCCGTTGATCGCCACGTACTGCTTGGTCAGGTCGCAGGTCCAGACCGTGGCCGAGCCCTTGCCGACGCCGACATCCACCGAGACCTCGAACTCGGCCTTCTTGACGTACCGGCTCATCGCCGCCTCGTCGTACTCGGCCGAGACCAGGCCGTCGCGGGCGGCGTAGAGGTCGCCGAACTTGACGCTGATCTTCTCGCGATTGACCGGCTCGTCGGCCCGGCCCACGGCCATGACGATGCGGCCCCAGTTGGCGTCCTCGCCGGCGAAGGCGGTCTTGACCAGCGGGCTTTCGGCGATGGTGCGGGCGATCTTGCGGGCCGACAACGGGCTCTCGGCGCCGTTGACGGTGATCTTGACGAACTTGGTCGCCCCCTCGCCGTCGCGGACCAACTGCAGGGCCAGGTCCAGCAGGACGGCCTCCAGCTTCTCGCGGAAGTCGGCCAGGCGGCGGTCGCCGGCCCTTGCAATCCGCGGCGCCGACGACTGCCCGGTCGCGAACAATAGGAGCGTGTCATTGGTCGAGCGGTCGCCGTCCACCGTCACGCAGTTGAAGGTGGTGCGGGTGTAGAGGCTGACCAGGGTCTGCAGCGCCGCCGGGGCGATGGCCGCGTCGGTGGCCACGAAGGCCAGCATGGTGGCCATGTCGGGCGCGATCATGCCCGAACCCTTGCAGATCCCGGCGATCCTGACCTCGTGCCCGTCGATCAGGGCGGTGGCGTAGGCGCCCTTCGGGAAGGTGTCGGTGGTCATGATCGCCGAGGCCGCCCCGGCCCAGGCGTCCTCGGTCAGGCGGGTCTCCACCTCGCGCAGGTTCGAGATGATCTTGCTGTCGTCGAGGATGACGCCGATCACGCCGGTCGAGGCCATCATCACGTCGCGCTGGCGGCAGTCGAAGCGCTTGCCCACGGCGGTGGCCACCCGGCGCACAGCGTCGGCGCCCGGCTTGCCGGTGAAGCTGTTGGCGCAGCCGGCGTTGACCACCAGCGCCCGCACGTCCTGCCCGCCGGAAGCGGCCAGCTGCCGCTTGCACCAGTCGACCGGGGCCGAGCCGACGCCGTGGCGCGTGAAGACGCCGGCCGCCGAAGTTCCCTCGGCGAAGCGCATCAGCAGCATGTCCTCGCGCGGGTGCTTGTAGAAGCCGGCCCGGCCGGTGGCGATCTCGACCCCGGCGATCGGCGGGATGACGGGGAAGCGCACGGCCAGGGGCGAGACGGCCAGGCCCGGCTTGCCCGGCGCCCCGGCCGCGGCCGGGGCGGCGGCCGGCTTGGCGGCCTGTACGGCTTCGGGAGAGCCCTGGTTGGCGTCCTTCTGGGCGCGGCGCAGGCCCGCGCGCTTGAGGGCGGCGGTCAACGGGTCGACCAGCGCCCGCTCCAGGGTCTGGCCGACGCTGGCGCCGACCTGGCCGACGATCTCGGCGGGGGTCGGGGCGGTCGCGGCGGCCGGGGTCTTGGCGACCTTCGCGGGGTTTGAGGCCGGCTTGGCCGCCGCCTTCGGCGCGGGCTTGGGAGCCTTCGAGGGTTTCTTGGTCATTTCTTGGCCGGGACTTGAGCGGGAGCGGACGCCGGCGGGGCGGCGTCGAGATCGGAGGAGGGCGCCTGGTCGGCCGCGCCGGGCGGGGCGGAGGCCGGCTCCTGGGGCGCGCCGGGCACGTCCTGGGGCTTGCCGGTCAGCATCTCGACCTTGGAACCGCCGCGCAGCTTCTCCAGCAGGTCGCGGACCTGGTCATAGGTCAGGAAGCGCACGATCTGCGGGCGGGCGGCCTCCAGGGTGATCGGCTCTTCCAGGCGCGTGTCCTCGACGCGCAGCACGGCCCAGCCGCCCTCGGTCTGGAACGGGCCGACCAGGGCGCCCTTCTGGGCGTCCTTCAACGCCACGGCATAGGCCGGCGGCATGACGTCGACGGTGAAATAGCCCAGGTCGCCGCCGTTGAAGCGCGTGGCCGGGTCGGTCGAGCGCTCCATGGCCAGGGCGTCGAACGAGGCCCCGGCGGTCAGCAGCTTCTTGACCGCCTCGGCGTCGGCCTGGCTGCCGACCAGGATCTGGCGGGCGCGGATCTCCTCGCTGCGCTTGGACAGCTTCTGCTGCTCGGCGTAGAGGCCGCGGATGGCGTTCTCGTTGACGGCCTTCTCGACGACGCTCTCGACGAGCATGTCGCCCAGGATACGCTCGCGCGCGGCGGCCAGGCGGCGCTGGGCCACCGGGTCCTTGTCCAGCTTCTGCTTCAGGGCCTCGGCCGCCAGCAGCTTCTGGTCGACCACCTCGTCCAGGCGCTGGCGGAACAGGTCCGAGCCGATGTCCAGCGGCTCGCCCTCGCTGATCAGCCCCTGGGCCACGGCCTCGCGCTTGACGTCCGACGCCCAGACGGTATGGCCGTCGACCTTGGCCACGGCGGTGTCGCCAGGCTCGGGCGGGCGCTCGTCGGCCTTGTCGCGGCCGCACGCGGCGACCAGCAGCGTCAGGGCGGCGATGGCGACAAGCGCCGAGGCTTTCGAAACGCGAAGGCGGGACTGGACTGTATTCATGGGGGGCCGATCTCCGGCTGACTCTCCTCCAGCGCTCTAGCGCGGTTTAGGGCCGAGAGGAAACAGCTTCGCGATATGGATCGGAAAACGCGCGAAGCAGTTAAACCCGGCGCAAACCGTCACCACGGGCCCCCGCCTCGCGTTGACACCCGCTGGGCCGGTGCTTAAGTCTCCGCGCGCGTACAAGACGTGGAATTTCCGCGCGCTTCAACGCCTCGAATTTACCGTAGTGAAGGCCTTCAAGCCCTAGCGCCGGCCTCACAGACACCGCTCCGGAACCCTCACTTCATGCTCGGCTTCGCCAAAAAGTTCTTCGGCTCTTCCAACGAACGCAAGGTCAAGGCGATGTCCGCCCAGGTGGCGAAGATCAACGCCCTGGAGCCGGACTACGCCGCGCTGTCCGACGAGGCCCTGCGGGCCAAGACCGACGAGTTCAAGGCCCGCCTGGCCAAGGGCGAGACGCTCGACAGCCTGCTGGTCGAAGCCTTCGCCACGGTCCGCGAGGCCAGCAAGCGCGTGCTGGGCATGCGCCACTTCGACGTCCAGATGGTCGGCGGCATGGTCCTGCATGGCGGCGGCATCTCGGAAATGCGCACCGGCGAGGGCAAGACCCTGGTCGCCACCCTGCCCACCTATCTCAACGCGCTGGAAGGCAAGGGCGTCCACGTCATCACCGTGAACGACTACCTGGCCAAGCGCGACGCCGAGTGGATGGGCCAGATCCACAACTTCCTGGGCCTGTCGTACGGCGTGATCGTCAACGGCCTGAGCCAGGGCGAGCGCCAGCGCGCCTATCGCAGCGACATCACCTACGGCACCAACAACGAGTTCGGCTTCGACTACCTGCGCGACAACCTCGTCTACAGCGTCGAGGAAATGGTCCAGCGCGGCCACCACTACGTCATCGTCGACGAGGTGGACTCGATCCTGATCGACGAGGCCCGCACGCCGCTGATCATCTCGGGCCCGACCGAGGACCGCAGCGAGTTCTACAAGACCATCGACGTCCTGGTGAAGGAACTCATCAAGGACAAGACCAACTACGATCACGACGAGAAGCAGAAGCAGGTCATCCTCACCGAGGAAGGCCAGGAGCGCATCGAAGAGATCCTGATGGCGGGCGGCCACCTGGCCGAGGACACCGCCGGCCTCTACGACGCCGCCAACATCTCGGTCGTGCACCACGTCAACCAGGCCCTGCGCGCCAACGTGCTGTACACGCTCGACAAGGACTACATCGTCAAGGACGCCGAGGTGATCCTGATCGACGAGTTCACCGGCCGCATGATGACCGGCCGCCGCCTGTCGGAAGGTCTGCACCAGGCCATCGAGGCCAAGGAAGGCGCCGACATCCAGCCCGAGAACCAGACCCTGGCCTCGGTGACCATCCAGAACTACTTCCGCCTCTACAAGAAGCTGGCCGGCATGACCGGCACGGCCGCGACCGAGGCCCAGGAATTCGACGACATCTACAAGATGGGCGTCAGCGAGATCCCAACCAACCGTCCGGTCCAGCGCATCGACGACGACGACGAGGTCTACCGCACCGAGCGCGAGAAGAACGAGTCGATCCTCAAGCAGATCGCCGACTGCCACGCGCGCGGCCAGCCGATCCTGGTCGGCACCGTGTCGATCGAGAAGTCGGAAGAGCTGTCCAAGCTGCTGTCGACCTACGCCTGGGAATATGAGGGCAAGAAGCACAAGGGCATCCCGCACCAGGTGCTGAACGCCCGCTTCCACGAGCAGGAAGCCGGCATCGTCGCCGACGCGGGCGTGCCCGGCGCGGTGACCATCGCCACCAACATGGCCGGCCGCGGCACCGACATCCAGCTGGGCGGCAATGTCGAGATGCGGGTGGCCAACTGGAAGCAGCAGCAGAAGGGCCTGGGGATCACCCCGACCCACGAGGACGAGCTGGCCCAGAAGGCCGAGATCGAGTCCGAGATCAGCGAAGCCAAGGCCAAGGCCCTGGCCGCCGGCGGCCTGTTCGTGCTGGGCACCGAGCGCCACGAGAGCCGCCGCATCGACAACCAGCTGCGCGGCCGAACGGGCCGCCAGGGGGACCCGGGCCGTTCGAAGTTCTTCCTGTCGTGCGAGGACGACCTGCTGCGCATCTTCGCCGGCGAGCGCCTGGACGCGATCATGCGCACCTTCGGCGTCCAGGAAGGCGAGGCGATCACCCACAAGTGGCTGAACAACGCCATCGCCACCGCCCAGAAGCGCGTCGAGCAGCGCAACTACGAGATCCGCAAGAACCTCCTGAAGTACGACGACGTCGTCAACGACCAGCGCAAGGCCGTGTTCGAGCAGCGCCAGGAGTTCATGGAGGCGACCGACCTCTCGGAGATCATCACCGAGATGCGCCACGACGTGGTCGACGACTTCGTCGCCCGCTACATGCCGCCCAAGGCCTATGCCGAGCAATGGGACATCGAGGGCCTGGACGAGCGCGTCCAGGCGATCTTCGGCCTGACCCTGCCGCTGAAGGAGTGGGCCGCCGAGGAGGGCTTCGGCGACGAGGAGATGCGCGAGCGCCTGACCAAGGCCGCCGACGCCTACGCCGCCGAGCGCGAGGTGATCATCACCCCCGAGCAGATGCGCTCGGTGGAGAAGAACTTCCTGCTGCAGATGATCGATCTGCAGTGGCGCGAGCACCTGATGCACCTGGATCACCTGCGCAACGTCATCGGCCTGCGCGGCTACGGCCAGCGCGACCCGCTGAACGAGTACAAGACCGAAGCCTTCTCGCTGTTCGAGAAACTGCTGGGCGACCTGCGCACCAACACCACGCGCTGGCTGATGACGGTCGAGATCGCCTATGCCGAGCCCGAGCCGCTGCATACGCCCGAAGGCCTGATCCCGGTCCACCTGGACCCGCTGAGCGGCGAGAACGTCGCCACGGCCGGCGCCCTGCCGGAAGGCCTGTCGCCGCAGCAGCGCGAGGCCCTGCCGGTGTCGGTCCTGCCGGAAGGCTGGGAATACACCGCCCGCAACGGCGCCTGCCCGTGCGGCTCGGGCAAGAAGTTCAAGCACTGCCACGGGGCGCTGGTCTAAGGCCTGAGCGCTTGGTGAAATGAAACGCCCGCCCCGGGAAACCGGGGCGGGCGTTTTGCTTTGCGTGGCGTGGCCGGACGCCCCCTCCGTCGCGCCGCTTCGCGACGCGCCGCCTCCCCCGTTTCACGGGAGGAGAAGGTCGGGGGTTTCCTCCTCACCCGCAACGCGGGGGAGGTGGCGTCCAGACGCGTTGTCAGTCGATCGGGTTCCAGCGTTCCGACGGGGCGGCCGCGCGCTTGGGGCCGCGGAAGTCGCCGCCACCCGAGCGGGCCTGGCCCTGGGCTTGCTGGCCCTGGCCGTTACCTTGACCGCCGCCGCCGTTGCGGCCGCGGTTCTGCTGGCCGCCCGGCTTGCCCTGGCCTTGGCCAGCGCCCTTGTTCGGACGGTTGCGCTGGCGGCGCAGTTCCGAGGGGACGTTGTTGCGCGGGTCGGCGCGGCGCGGATCGACGTACTTTTCGGGCGGGGCCAGCTTGTCGGCCACGGCCGCGGCGGCCGCCAGGCCCTTGTCGTTGCGACGGTCGAAGGTCGGGATGGTCTGGCGGGTGGCCTTCTGGATGTCCTTCAGCAGCGGACGCTCGTCATCGGCGCAGAAGCTGATGGCGATGCCGTCCTTGCCCTTGCGGGCGGTGCGGCCGATCCGGTGGACATAGGCCTCCGGCACGTTGGGCAGCTCGTAGTTGAACACGTGGCTGATGTCGTTGACGTCGATGCCGCGCGCGGCGATGTCGGTGGCGATCAGCGCCTTGACCTGGCCGGCCTTGAACGCCGCCAGGGCGCGCTCGCGCTGGCCCTGGGTCTTGTCGCCGTGGATCGAGGCGCTCTCGATGCCGCTGGCGACCAGGTACTTGGCCACGCGGTCGGCGCCGCGCTTGGTGCGGGTGAAGACGATGGCGCGCTCGACGCTGCGGTCGGCCAGCAGTTCGGCCAGCAGGGGGCGCTTGCGCTGGGCCTCGATGAAGATCAGCGACTGGTCGATGCGCTCGACCGTCGTGGCCTGCGGGGTGATCGACACCTGGGCCGGGTTCTTCAGCAGCTCGCCGGCCAGCTTGCCGATCTCGCTGGGCATGGTGGCCGAGAAGAACAGGTTCTGGCGTTCCTTGGGCAGCTGGCTGGCGATCTTGCGGATCGGCACCACGAAGCCCAGGTCCAGCATCTGGTCGGCCTCGTCGAGCACGAAGATCTCGACGCCGTTCAGGTGGGCGCTCTTTTCGCCCAGGTGGTCCATCAGGCGGCCCGGGGTGGCCACGACCACGTCGACGCCGGCCGCCAGGGCCTTCATCTGCGGGCCGTACTTCACGCCGCCGAAGATGGTGGCGACGGTCAGGCCCAGGTGGGCGCCGTAGGCCTTGAAGTTGTCGGCGATCTGGGTCGCCAGCTCGCGGGTAGGGGAGAGGACCAGGCAGCGGAAGCCGCGGCGCGGGGCCGGCCGGCGGTCCTCGGCCAGGCGGTGCAGGATCGGCAGGGCGAAGGCGGCGGTCTTGCCGGTGCCGGTCTGGGCGATGCCCAGCAGGTCGCGGCCCGACAGCACGGTCGGGATGGCTTGCGCCTGGATCGGGGTGGGCTGGGTGTAGCCCTTGTCGGCCAGCGCCTTCAGAAGCGGTTTGGCGAGGCCGAGGTCGGAGAATTGAGTCAAGTCAGATGCTTTCGTGCAGCCACGAAGCGGCGCATGCGATCCTCGCACGGCTCGCCTGGCGGCGGGTCGGTGGGGAGCGCCCCGCGTGACACGGGCGGTCTGATGAGAAACTTTCGGTGCGCTCGACAGGCTGGACCGAGATGGTCCCTCACGCGGCTGGAGCGCCGATAACGCCAGATGGCGTAGGGCCTATGTCGTTTATTGCAGGTGCGAAGTCAAGGGCCGAGCTGGCCCGGGCCCTTTTGACGCAAGCGGTTTCGGAGACCCGCGCCGAACGGGCGGGTCTCCGACGGGGTCAGAACTTCCAGTTCAGGCCGACCAGGACCGCCTGTCGTCCACCGTCGCCGAACTCGCCGGCATAGGTCGCCGACACGGTCAGGCCGGGGGCCAGATCGTAGCCGGTGCCGGCGCCGACGGTGGCCAGGGTCCCGCTGCGATCCAGCCCGGCGACGCGGATCGGCGTGGCCAGGCCGGCCAGGACGCCGGACGCCGCGGTGTCGCCGCCGTCGGCCGTCGAACGGAAGCCCAGCGAGGCGAAGGGGTGAAGGCGCGCGCCGGCCGCCTGGCCGCCCAGCAGCTCGACCTGACCATCGACGAACCAGGTGGACGACGTGTCGCCCTGGACGGCGAGGGCGAAGGCCCCGCCGCCGCGTTCGACGAAACCGTCGCGCGTGGCGCGGACATAGCTGGCGCCCAGGCGCGGCTGCACCGCCCAATCGGCGTTCAACGGGGCCCGGTAGGTCAGGTTGAGGTCCGCGATCCAGCTCTTGAGCTTGTAGTCGCCGGTCGCGGTGGTCCCGCCGGGCGCGGCGCGACGGGTGTCGACGTCGGCGCCGTCGTGGGCCGCCATCGCGCCGAGCTCGAGGCCGCCGATACGCACCTGGCCCTGGACGCCGATCGCGAAGCTGTCGGTCTGGGTCCGCACGTCCAGGTCGCGGATCCGCTGGCGGCCGTTCAGGTAGCCGACGAAGACCCCCGCCCAGGCCGAGTCGACGCCGTAGCCGACACCGGCCAGGCCGCCTTCGACATTGATCTTGCCCTTCGCCACGCCGAGGGCGGCGTCGCCGTCCAGGGTGCGGCGGCTGGCGATCGCCTGGCCGAAGCCGAACAGGCCCGGCGCGTCGGGGGCGAAGCGGGCCTGGGCGCGCGACGCGTCGACAATCGTCAGGCCGTCCTCGATCGCCAGTTGCGAGGCCGAGGCGTAGGCCTGGGGCGTGACCCGGGCCAGGGCGCGCGGATCGCTCTTGCTGGTGGCCGGATCGACCAGGGCCGGCAGGGCGGCGACCAGCGCGGCGCCGACCTTGTCCTCGATCAGGGCGGTGTTCAGCGTGCCGATCAGGCCCGACACCTGCGAGGAAAAGCGCGTGTCGGTGGTGAACAGGCCGAGAGCCTGCAGACGCGTGGCCGACTGCGCGATGTGCAGGTTCAAGCCCTGGGCGCCGTCGATGGTCGAGAACGAACCGACGATTCCCCCGCCGGCGGTGATCAGGTCCAGGCGGCGGCCCGGCGCCAGGGCGGCGGCCCCGACCAGCTTCAGGGTGGCGCCCTGGGCGATCGTCACCTTGCCCGACACCACCAGCTGGTCGCTGACGGTCGGGGTGATCTCGAACAGCGCAGTCGAGTCCGAGGCCAGGGCCACGTCGCCGGTCACCGTCATCGTGCCCGGCGAAGCGCCGGGGCTGAGCGTGCCGGCGACGTTGATATCGCCGGTCACGGCGCCCGCCGAGCCGAAGGTCGCGCCCTGGGCCACGGTGATGGTCGACGCCGCCAGGCGCGAGCCGGCCAGGCCGATCAGGCGTCCGTTCCGGACCTCGATCGCGTCAAAGCCGTAGTCGCCCGAAACGCTGACCACGCCCGACTGCAGGCTCAGGGTTTCGAAACCGTTGAACGGCGTGGCGCCCAGCGCGATCGGCGCGGCGTCCGTGCCGCCCAGCGCCAGTTCCAGCGTGTCGGACCCCGCGCCGCCCTGGGCCGAACCCGTGAAGGTTCCGCCGGTCGTCAGGCGCAGGACGTCGTCGCCGCCGCCCATGTCGACCACGCCCGTGAAGGCGCCGCCCACGGTCATGGCGTTGGCGGCGCCGCCAAGGTCCAGATTTCCGGCGTTCAGGCTGGAGCCGGCCGTCAGGGTCAGGTCCTTGCTGTCGGTGACCAGGTGATCGAACTTGGCCGCGCCGCCCGTGAAGTTCAGCGCGCCCGTGCCGGTGACCTGCAGGGTCTCGAACTGCTGGAGCTGCTCGCCGCGCAGCGACAGGTCGGCGGTCAGGTCGATGGCGACCTTGTCGCTTCCCGCGCCGCCCAGCACCGTGCCGGCCAGCTGGCCGCCGGCCGCCAGCGCGAACACGTCGTCGCCGGCGCCCAGGTCCACCGTGCCGGACAGCACGCCGCCCGACAGGATCGTCAGCGTCTGGCCGGCGTCGCCGGTGAAGGTGGTGGTTTCGCCGGTCGCGCCGAGGGCGCCGGAGACGGCCATCTGGCCGCCGTCCAGGGCGATGGTCTCGAAGCCGCTCAGCGAACCGGCGATGGTCACGGGCGTCGTCGCGGTGAAGCGGACGGTGTCGTTCCCCGCGCCGCCCCTGTAGGCGCCGGCGAGCTGGGTGAACTCGACCTGCAGGTTGTCGGCCCCGCCGCCCAGGTCGAGCTGGGCGATGTCGGCGTCGATCCGGACGGCCTCATCCTGAGCGCCGCCCGAGAGGCGTCCGACGGTGTAGGTCCCGGCGGTCAGATAGGCGTTCGCGCCGGCCAGGCTGATGGAGTCCCAGTTCTGGTCGAGCGTCAGGGTCAGGTTCCCTAATCCGGTCACGCCCAGGTTCTCGAAGCCGCTGCGCAGATGCGGGCCGTTGCGGCTGCCGGCCAGCTCGAGGATGTAGGTGTCGCTTCCGTCGCCGCCGCTGATCGCTCCGCTGACGGTCGAGCCCCAGCCTTCGGTATAGGTGTCGTCCCCCGCGCCGAGCTGGACAGCGCCGCCGATCGCGCCGTGATTGACCACGGTGTCGACGCCGTCGCCCAGGGCGGCCCCGCCCGAGATCGAACCGTCGACCGTCAGGTGTTCAGACCCAGCGCCGCCGCTGAAGGTGACGCCGCCAGTGGTGGTCACGCTGTCGCCGGCCAGCACGACCGCCGAGCTGTCCTCCAGGACGATCGGGCCGACCCCGAAAGCGCCGGCATAGTTGAGGCTGCCGCCGCCGATCTGCCTGAAGCTCTCGAAGTTCACGAACTGCGCGGTGGAGATCGAGCCGCCGCCGGTGGAGTCGATGATCAGGGTGTCCAGGCCGTAGCCGCCGTCCACCGCGCCGTTCATCACGCCCCTGACTGATTGCACGAAGGTGTCGTTGCCGTCGCCCAGACTGACCGCGCCGTTGATCGTTCCGTAGTTCTCGATCCGGTCCTCGCCCCAGCGGACGTCGACGCCGCCGTTGATGACGCCTTCATTGTGTACGGTGACGGCCGTGTAGTAGGTGCTGGCGATCGCCTTGCCGGTGGCGCTGGTGATCTCGCCGCCCGCCTCGTTGGTCACGGTCAGGGTCGCGCCGAAGTCGACATGGATCGCGTCAGAGCCCGTGCTCTTGATCACGCCGCTGTTGGTGACAGCATAGGGGCCATAGGGCGAGGGGTAGTCGTAGACCGTCTGGATCGCGTAGCCGCCGGTGGCGATGGTTCCGCTATTGTCGAGCTTGACGACGTTCTTGGCGCCCACCGACGACGCGCCGTCGGCCGCCTGAATGACGCTGCCGGTGTTGGTGAAGGCCGCGGCGCCGTTCACGCCGACCGCGCCGCTCAGGGTGAGCGAGCCCGAATTGGTCACCGAAGCGCCGCCCATGATGGCGGTCACCGTGCTCCAGGCGCTGCCCGAGCCGCTGACCGAGATCGAGCCAGCATTCTGGAACGTCGCCTGATCGTGCAAGGCGATGGCGTTGTTCGTCGAGCCGCTCGATGGATAGGCGCCGACCTGGGTGTAGGTGATGGCGCCGCGGCTGATGATCGATTGCGGGCCTCGGGTGTCCCACACTTGGCCGTAGTCACCCCAGAGGGCGATGGCGTTGGACCAGTTGGTGGTGATGTCCGCCGTCAGGTCCAGCGAGCCCTCGCCGGTGAGATTGAGCGTGGAGTTCAGCGGGCGGGCGGCCGTCACCTTGGCGTTGGCGGCGTTCTGCAACACCAGGCCCAGGGCTTCGAACCCGGTGGGCAGATCCACGGTGGTCGTGGCGTCGGCGCCAATGCGCAGGACCAGGCGGTCAATGCCTTCGCCGGCGTCGACCACGCCGGTGACGCCGGTGAAGCGTCCGTCCACGAATCGGCTCAGATCAGTGACGAAGACGTCGTCGCCCGCGCCAAGTTTGAGATTCCCGTTCAGCGTTCCGCCGTTGTCCGTGAAGGCGTCGCGTGAGGGGAAGGCCGAGTTGCGGGCGAAGTCGATGTCGCCGTTGATAACCCCTGCGTTGGCGACGCGATTGCCACCTCCGAAGATTCCATTGGAGGTGACGGCGACCGGCCCGGAGATGGTCCCGCCCACGAGGTTCTCGAGGCTGGAAGCGTACATCTCCACGCCCGCGCCCGCGCCCGTCGCCTTGATCGAACCGCTGTTGGTCACGGCGCTGCCGAACACGCTCACACCGAAGGTCGCGCCCTCGATCAAGCCGGTGTTCACCAACCCTGCGCTGTACGATCCCCCCTGGCTCACGCCTGTAGTCTGGGAGCGAATGGCGCCATTGTTCTGGAAGAGGCCGTTCGACGACACGCCCAGTCCTTCGGCAGTGATGGCGCCGTTGTTGACGAAGAAGGTTTGCCCGGGGTTCCAGAGCAGCAGCCCTTTGCCGCCGTTGACCGCCACGATGTCGCCGTTGTTGGTAAAGGCGGTGGGGCCATCGACCGCCAGGGCGAAGTTCAGCGAGGCGTAATAGTAGGGCGGCTGGTAGTTCGGGTCGTAGGTGAAGTTGATATCGCCGTTGTTGACGAACTCGATCTGCGCGTTGGTGTTGAAGCCGGTGAGAAGCTGAAGGCCCTGGCCGGTGGTGGTGAGGTTGGCGTTGGAGACGACCCGGCCCTTGCCCGTGAAGACCACCTCGTTGAGGGAGTCGGTATCGAACGTCGCGGTCGCCTCATCGCTCAGGCGAACCTGGTACTTCTGGAAGTTGGTCGGCAGGACGACGCGTCCTTTCAGGCCGTCCAGCACGGTGTCCTGCGCTAGGTCGAACACCAGGGTATTGGTTCCGCCGCCACCGTCGATCCTTCCGGTGACGCCCAGGGCGCGGCCGTTGGCGAGGTCCAGGCTGGCGATCAGCGTGTCGTCCATGGAGCCGAGCAGCAGGTCGCCGACGATGGTCCCGCCGACATTGTCGACCAGATTGGTCGAATAGTAGGTCGGCCCGGTGTTCACGATCGAGCCGATGATGGTCCCGCGGTTCCAGATCGTTTGCGAGCTCGCCATCCGGATGGCGATCGGGCCGCCGGACGAGATCACGCCTCCCACCTCGTTGCTGAGCGCGAGATAGAAAGTCGCGTCGATGGCCGGTCCCGACCCGAGGTTGGTGATGAGGCCGGTGTTGACAATGGTCCCGCCGGTCGCATCGAAGTCGATAGTCGCGGCCGCGCCGTTCGACTGGATCACGCCGCTGTTGTTGACAGCCCCGGCGTAGGGCCGGCCGTTCGTCGGGCCGCTTCGGTAGGCGCTGTCGCTTCCGCCGTCGATCAGGCCGGCGTTGGTCAGCGTGCCGACCGCCGCGTCGATGCCGCCGATGAATCCGCCCTGGCGATTGGTGACCGTCTGGAAGCCGGCATAGTCGCCGGCGACCAGGGCCGGCCCCGTCGTCGATCGGATCTGGCCGCTATTGTCCAGCGTGATGGCCGCATTGGCCCAAGCGCTCCCGGCGCGAGCCTGGATCGCTGTCGCCCCCACGATTTCACCCGCCGCGCCGACGGTGAGATCGAGGCTGACGCTGTTGTACGCCGCCGCGCCGGGCAGGCCGTCGAGGAACACCCCCGCGGTCGCGCCCCCGTCGATCCGCCCGTCGACGGTCAGCTTATGGCCCGAGCCATACGGATAGGTCGGGTCGAGCGTCGCGAGATAGGCCGCCGTGTCGCCAGCGCCGGGCGTCAGCACCGCGCCGGCCGTGACGTTGGTCGTGCTGGAACGAGCGACGGTCAGCCCATCGCTGTTAACGCCGGAACAGGTAAGGATGACGTCGGCCCACAGAGGCGCCGAATTGGGGCAATCGGCGAACGCCGCGCTTCCCATTCCCATCGTCAACGCCGCCACGCTGCAACCCAACAGACGCCTGCGCTTGGCGCGCGCGAAACCACTCAACTCGACCACAGGAAAACGCCCCCGAAAACACTACCTAAGGGGCGGTTTTAGCTTTGCTGTAATGCAACGTCGAGTGTCCGTTTCGTGCAGAACGCATGTGCGTTCAGGGCGCCTCGAAAAACCGCTCCACCTGCGCGGCCCAGCCGTAGGTTGCGCTGTTGAGCTGGTCGCGGTCGTAGGCGGGGACCTCCTTGAAGCGGTCCCTGGTCAGGTCGGCGACATAGGCCTCGTCCTTGTCGTCCCAGGTCAGCAGGCGCCAGGGCAGGGGGCGGAACTTGCCGCCCGCCGCGAACAGGCCCGCCGGCTCGACGGCCACGTAGCGGGCGATGCCGGCGTCGCGGTCGATGAACAGCTCGCGGACCACGCCCAGCTTGTGGCCGCCGGCGTCCTTGACCTTCACCCCGATCAGGGCGGCGCTCTTCACCAGGCGATCGTCGAGGCTCATCGGGGGTCTCCCTTGGATTGTGGCAGACAAACGCGGCCACGGCGCGGATCGATCCCTGGTTAGACCTTGGTCGGTATTGCCAGGCCGCTCGCCTTGCGGAGGAGGGAAGGCCGATCTATGCCCGTTACCGCTACCGTCGCGGTGAAGGCGTCAGGACGAGCGGAGCCGGGGAGAGGCGCATGAACGGCAAGATCCGGGCCCTGCGTTGGTGGATGATCGGCCTGGTGATGCTGGGCGCGGTGCTCAACTACCTGACGCGCAGCACCCTGGGCGTCGCGGCGCCGACTGTGCTGGCCGACCTGCATATCGGCCCGAAGGAATATTCCTGGATCACCGGCGCCTTCCAGCTGGGAGTCATGCTGCAGCCCCTGTGCGGCTACGTGCTGGACTCCATCGGGCTGAAGCTGGGCTTCGCGCTGTTCGCCACCGCCTGGTCGCTGATCACCATGGCCCATGGCCTGGCTGGGAACTGGCAGGCGTTGCTGGGCCTGCGTGGGGCGCTGGGCGTGGCCGAGGGCTGCGCCCATCCGGCCGGGATGAAGGCGGTGTCGACCTGGTTCCCGGCCCGCGAGCGCGGCCTGGCCGGCGGGGTCTACAACATCGGCGCCTCGATGGGCTCGGTGCTGGCGCCGCCGCTGGTGGCCTGGTCGATCCTGGTCTGGAACTGGCGGGCGGCCTTCGTGGTGGCCGGGGCCCTGGGCCTGGCCTGGGTGGTGCTGTGGCTCTTCGCCTACCAGTCGCCCGACCGGCACAAGGCCCTGTCCGACGCCGAGCGCGACCTGATCGCCGCCGGCCAGGAGGCCCACCTTGAGGCCGCGGGGGCCCGGCCCTCGATGCTCGGCCTGCTGGGCCGCCGCAACTTCTGGGGCATCGCCCTGCCCAGGTTCCTGGCGGACCCCACCTGGGGCACGCTGTCGTTCTGGATCCCGCTGTACCTGACCACGGTCCGCCATTTCGACCTGAAGCAGATCGCCCTGTTCGCCTGGCTGCCGTTCGTGGCCGCCGACATCGGCTGCCTGTTCGGGCCGGCGGTGGTGCTGTTCCTGCAAAGGCGCGGGGTCAGCCTGATCAACGCCCGGCGTGGGGCCTTCACCCTGGGGGCGGTGCTGATGACCGGCATGATGTTCGTCGGGCGGGTCGAGAGCCCCTATGCGGCCATCGCCCTGCTGTGCCTGGGCGGCTTCGCCCACCAGACCCTGTCGGTGACGGTGATCACCATGTCGTCGGACCTGTTCCGCAGGAACGAGGTGGCGACCGTGGCCGGCATGGCCGGGTTCTTCGCCAATCTGGGCGTGCTGGCCTTCTCGCTGCTGATCGGCGGCCTGGTGGCCACCGTCGGCTATGATCCGTTCTTCGTCGCCCTGGGCGTGCTGGACCTGGCGGGGGCCGCCCTGCTGTGGACCCTGGTCCGCGACCCCGCCATCAGGTCCAATGACCCGCCGGCCGCCAAGCCCGTCACCGTTCCCGTCCCGTAGAGCCATGCCGCAAGACACGATCCAGAACCCGATCCTGCGGGGCTTCAACCCCGACCCGTCGATCGTCCGCGTCGGCGAGGACTATTACATCGCCACCTCGACGTTCGAGTGGTTCCCGGGCGTGCAGATCCACCATTCGCGCGACCTGGTGAACTGGCGGCTGCTGACCCGGCCCCTGACCCGGCCCAGCCAGCTGAACATGCTGGGCGCGCCCGACAGCTGCGGGGTCTGGGCCCCGTGCCTGACGCATGCCGACGGCCGGTTCTGGCTGATCTACACCGACGTCAAGCGCTATGGCCGCACCACCGTCGGCGGGGCTTCGGGCGCGTCGCTGCGCGACTTTCACAACTATCTGGTCACCGCCGAGGACATCGAGGGGCCCTGGTCGGACCCGGTGTTTCTCAACAGCAGCGGCTTCGACCCCTCGCTGTTCCATGACGACGATGGTCGCAAGTGGCTGCTGAACCAGCTGTGGGACCACCGGTCGGGCCGCAACCGCTTCGCCGGCGTCGTCGCCCAGGAATATGACCCGGCCGCCCAGGCCCTGGTGGGCCGGCGCAAGACCATCTTTCCCGGCACGCCGCTGGGCCTGACCGAGGCGCCGCACCTCTACAGGCGGGACGGCTGGTACCACCTGGTCACCGCCGAGGGCGGCACGGGCTTCGGCCACGCGGTGACCATGGCCCGCTCGCGGACGCTGGAGGGACCGTACGAACTCCACCCCGACGGCCCGGTGCTGACCGCCCGCGACCGGCCGCACGCGCCGCTGCAGCGGGCCGGTCACGCGGATCTGGTCGAGACCCCCGACGGCCGGACCTGGATGGCCTATCTGTGCGGCCGGCCCCTGCCCAACCGCGGCCGCTGCGTGCTGGGCCGCGAGACGGCGATCCAGCCGATGACCTGGGGCGACGACGGCTGGCTGCGCACCCGCGACGGCTCGGGCGAGCCGGAACGGGCCCCGCCGTCGCCCGGCCTGCCGCCGGTCCCCTGGCCCGCCGCGCCCGAATGGGAGGACTTCGATGGCCTCGACCTGCCGATCGATTTCCAATGGTTGCGCTCGCCCTATCCCGACGCGCTGTTCAGCCTGGCGCCCCGTCCCGGCTGGCTTCGCCTGTACGGCCGCGAGACGATCGGCAGCCAATACCGGCAGGCCCTGGTCGCCCGCCGCCAGCAGGCGTTCTGCTACAGCGCCCGCACGGTGCTGGACTTCGCGCCCGAGCACTTCCAGCAGGCCGCGGGGCTGGTCTGCTACTATGGGGGCAGCAAGTTCCACTATCTGTTCGTGTCGCGCGACGACGAGCACGGCCGCTACATCCAGGTGATGTCGGCCCTGCCCGACAGCCCCCAGGCCGACGCCTTCACCGCCCCGATCCCGCTGCCCGACGGAGGCCTGGTCCACCTGCGGGTCGAGGTCGATTTCGAGCGCCTGCGCTTCGCCTTCAGCCTGGACGGCCAGGCCTGGACCTGGCTGCCCGAGGTGTTCGACGCCTCGATCCTGTCGGACGAGGCCACCGCGCCCGGTGCGCCCAACTTCACCGGCGCCTTCGTGGGCATGGCCTGCCAGGACCTGTCGGGCGCGGGGCTCGCCGCCGATTTCGACGGGTTTGGCTATGTGGAGCGAGGGTATCAGGCGACGGTGGGGTGAAGAACAACGCCCCTCCCCCTGTGGGGGAGGCGATCGCGCAGCGATCGGTGGGGGGAGCTATAGGATCGGGAATCCAAGTCGCGGCAGTCTGCCGATCACTCCCCCCTCCGTCGCCCTTTGGGCGACACCTCTCCCACAGGGGGAGGGGCAGAATCGGCGCCTGCGCTATAAAGCCCCCATGACCGAGCCCGTTTCCAAGCCCACCGTCCTCGTCGCCGCCGCCGCCCTGATCGATGTCGACGGCCGCGTGCTGATCTGCCAACGGCCGCAGGGCAAGCAGTTGGCCGGTCTGTGGGAGTTCCCCGGCGGCAAGGTCGAGCCCGGCGAGACGCCCGAACAATGCCTGATCCGCGAGCTTTACGAAGAGCTGGACATCAGGGTCGCCCAGGCTTGCCTGGCGCCCTTCGTTTTTGCGTCCCACGGTTACGAGTCCTTTCACCTACTCATGCCACTCTACCTGCTGCGGCGCTGGGACGGACTGGTGACCGCCAAGGAGCACGAGGCGCTGAAATGGGTGAAGCCGGACCAGTTGGCGGACTATCCGATGCCGCCGGCCGACCTGCCGTTGATCGCCTGGCTGCGCGATCTGCTTTGAAGCGCTTCTGGCGCGACGAGCGCGGCGCCACGGCCGTAGAGGTCGGCATTCTGGTGGCCATGATCAGCCTGGCCCTGGTCGGAATCCTCACGGCGCTGCAGGGCAACCTGAAGATCTCGTTCGGCAAGGTCGAGGCCTCGATGGACGCGGCCAACGCCGCGAACTGAGGCGGGCTTTCATCCGTCCGCGCCGGGCCTAGCCGCCCGCCTTGTCGCCCGCCGACTGCTCCACCGAACCCAAGGCGTCCGCCAGGCGCATCTTGGCCGAACCCGGGCGCAGCGGCTTTTGCTGGCGCTCGTGCGGCGCCCAGCCGGTGACGGTGATGATCTCGAACGTGGCCGGCACGCGGCCGTCGGGCTCGGCGAACCGCTGCTGATAGATCTCCATCGCCCGCAGCAGCACCTTTCGGCCCAGGGGCTTGCGCGAGCGGTCGATCAGCACGCTGGTCTCGCCCATGGCCCGCAGGTCCTTGAGCAGGGCGATCGGGTGGGCGTAGCGCACCTTGACCCGGTCCTTGTCGGCCACGGGCAGGGCGAAGCCCGCGCGTTGCAGCAGGCCGGCGGCGTCCACCGTGTCGGCGAACGGCGAGACGCGCGGGAAGACCCCGCCGGTGATCTCGTCCTCGGCGGCCAGAAGGGCCTGGCGCAGCTCGGTCAGGGTGGCCCCGCCGAACAGGGCGCCGACGAACAGGCCGTCCGGCTTGAGGGCGCGGCGGACCTGGATCAGGGCTCCGACCAGGTCGTTGGTCCAGTGCAGGGACAGGGTCGAGACGAGCAGGTCGATGGTCGCGTCGCCGAACGGCAGGCGTTCCTCGTCGGCCACCAGCCGGACACCGCCGCGACGGCTCAGCATCCGCTGCGACAGGTCGGTCTCGACCAGCAGGCCGATCTTGGCGCGGGCGTCGCTGTCGGCCAGGGCCCGTGAGAAAGCGCCGTTTCGGCTTCCGAGATCGACGGCCACGGGAAACTCCCGCAGGATCGCCTCCAGGCGCAGCACGGCGTCCTCGGCGGCGCGGGTCTTCAGGAAGCCGGCGGCGTCGAAGCCAGGGGCGGCGCGGTCGAGGCGGGCGCGCAGCAGGGCGCGGTCGAAGAGCAGGGGAGCGGCGGTCATGTCCACGCAAGATGGGCCTTCCCGCGCGGCATGGAAAGCTTTGGGGAAACCGCCGGCTCGCGTCACGGCGTTCGCCCAGGGGCTGCTGGACCTGATCCTGCCGCCGCGCGCCTTCGACGGCGGGGCGGCCCTGACCTCGGGCCTGTCGGCGGCGGCGTGGAGCCGCATCACCTTCCTGGACGGTCCGGTCTGCGACGGCTGCGGCGCGCCGTTCGCCTACGACGCCGGCGAGGTCCGCTGCGCCTTGTGTCAGACAAGACCCCGCGCCTTTGCACGGGCGCGCGCGGCCTGCCTCTATGACGAGCACTCGCGCGACCTGATCCTCAAGCTCAAGCACGCCGACCGCACCGACCTGTCTGGCCTGTTCGCCCGCTGGCTGTCGCGCAGCGCCGCCGACCTGCTGGAGGAGGCCGACGCCGTGGTCCCCGTGCCGATGCACCGCTCGCGCCTGCGCAAGCGGCGCTACAACCAGGCCGCCGAGATCGCCCGGCCCCTGTGCGCCATGGCCGGGCGGCCCTATCTGCCCGACACCCTGGTCCGCAAACGCGACACCGACAGCCAGGGCGGCAAGTCGGCGGACGGCCGCCGCCGCAACGTCGCCGCCGCCTTCGCCGTGCCCGAACAGCGCCGCCACCGGGTGATCGGCCGCAAGGTGCTGCTGGTCGATGACGTCCTGACGACGGGGGCCACCGCCGAAGGCTGCGCCCGGGCCCTGCTGGCGGCCGGCGCGATCCAGGTGACACTCGCCGTCGTCGCGCGCGTTACAGAAATGCAAGCGCGTCCTATATGACGATGGAAACGACTTCTGTTACGGATTCTCCATGGCCAAGGTCACCATCTACACCCGCCCGTTCTGCGGCTACTGCGCCCGGGCCCTGAAGCTGCTCAACGACAAGGGCGCCGACTTCACGGAGATCGAGGCGGGCATGGACCCGGCGCTGCGCAAGGAGATGATGGACCGTTCGGGCCGCGCCACCTTCCCGCAGATCTTCGTCGGCGACCAGCATATCGGCGGCTGCGACGACATGATGGCGCTGGAGCGCGAGGGCAAGCTGGACCCGCTGCTGGCCGCATGACGAGTCCCCAAGCGCCCCTGCGCGTCGGCCTGGTCCAGACCCGCACCCCCGCCACCCACGCCGCGGCGCTGGCGCATGTCGCGCCGCTGGTGCGCCAGGCGGCGGAGCAGGGCGCCCGGTTCATCCTGACGCCCGAGGGCGTCAATGTGCTGCAGAAGGACCGCGCCAAGCTTCTGCCGACCCTGGTCTCGCTGGAGGACGACCCGGTGGTGCGCGGCCTGCGCGACCTGGCGCGCGAGCTCGGCGTCTGGATTGACGTCGGCTCGGCCCTGGTCCTGCGCGAGGACGGCCCCGAAGGCGGCAAGGCCGCCAACCGCCAGGCGGTGATCGATCCGACCGGCGCGATCGTGGCGACCTACGACAAGCTGCACATGTTCGACGTCGACCTGCCCCCAAGAGACGGCAAGAAGGGCGAGACGGCGCGGGAGTCGGCGACCTACGAGCCGGGCGAGCGCGCGGTCGTGGCCGAGACGCCGCTGGGCGCCTTCGGCCTGACCATCTGCTACGACATGCGCTTCCCGGCCCTGCACCGCGCCCTGGCGCTGGGCGGGGCCCAGGTCCTGACCGTCCCCGCCGCCTTCACCCGGCCCACCGGCGAGGCGCATTGGGACATCCTGCTGCGGGCCCGGGCCATCGAGACCGGCTCGTTCGTGATCGCCGCGGCCCAGGGCGGTTTCCACGAGGACGGCCGCGGCACCTGGGGCCGTTCGATCGCCATCGGACCGTGGGGCGAGGTGATCGGAAAGCTTGACCACGACGAGCCGGGCGTGTTGATCGCCGACCTCGACCTCGCGGCCGTCGACAAGGCCCGCGCGGCGATCCCGGCCCTCAAGAACGCCCGAGCATTCACGGGTCCCTGACCCCATATATCCAAGATGATCAAGTACGCGCTCAACTGCGATCACGACCACGCCTTCGAAGGCTGGTTCGGCTCGTCGTCAGACTATGACGACCAGGCCGCGCGCGGGCTGCTGGAATGCCCGCTATGCGGCTCCAAGACGGTGCGCAAGCAGATCATGGCCCCTGCCGTGGCCGGGACCAAGGCCCAGAAGGCCGCGCCCGAGCCCAGCGCCGCCATGCGCGAGATGATGATGACCGCCATGGGCGAGGTCCGGCGCCAGGTCGAGGAGAACTTCGACTATGTCGGCGACCGCTTCGCCAAGGAGGCGCGCGACATCCACGACGGCAAGTCCGAGGAGCGCGGCATCTACGGCGAGGCTTCGCCGAAGGAGGTCAAGGCGCTGATCGAGGACGGCGTCAGGATCGCCCCGCTGCCGCCGCCGGTGCCGAAGAAGACCGAGGTGAACTGAAGACCCGCGCCCCCATGGGTTGTCATCCCGGAAAGCGCGCAGCGCTTGTCCGGGACCGCACACCTAGGTTCTGTGGACCGTTGGGCGTTTGGCGTCGAGGCCGAATTCCTCGTCCTTCGACAGGCTCAGGATGAGGGCTACTGGTAAGGCGGTTGAGTAGAATTCCTCATCCTGAGCTTGTCGAAGGACGAGGAATTCGGCCCAAGACCGCCAACCATCCACAGGCTCAAGCCGTCGCCATCCCCTTCAGCACCTTGTCCAGCGTCAGCGGGTAGTCGCGGATCCGCACCCCGCAGGCGTTGTAGACGGCGTTGGCCACGGCCGCGCCGACGCCGCAGATGCCCAGCTCGCCCACGCCCTTGGCCTTCATCGGCGAGGACTTGTCGTCGACCTCGTCGAGGAAGAACACGTCCTGGTGCGGGATGTCGGCATGGACCGGCACCTGGTACTCGGCCATGTCGTGGTTGACGAAATAGCCGAAGCCGGGATCGACCACGGCTTCCTCCATCAGCGCCGCGCCGACGCCCATGGTCATGGCCCCGATCACCTGGCTGCGGGCGGACTTGGGATTGAGGATGCGGCCGGCCGCGAAGGCGCCGCTCATGCGCCGAACACGGATCTCGCCGGTGTCGGCGTCCACGCCCACCTCGGCGAAGTGGGCGCCGAAGGTCGACTGGGCGTACTGCTCGCCCAGGTCGCCGAACTCGATGCTGTCCTCCGCCGACAGGCCGGCCGGACCGGCGATCCGGGCCAGGGACAGGCTCTTGCGCCCGGCCTTGACCTTGCCGTTCTCGAACACCGCCGTCGCCGGATCCAGGCCCGCCTTCGCGGCGATCGCCTCGCGCAGCTTCACGCAGGCGGCGTAGACCCCGGAGGTCGAGCTGTTGCCGCCCCACTGGCCGCCCGAGCCGGCCGAGACCGGGAACCGGGAGTCGCCCAGCAGCACCACGACCTTGTCGAGCGGCACGCCCATCATCTCCGCGGCGGTCTGGGCGATGACCGTGTAGCTGCCGGTGCCGATGTCGGTCATGTCGGTGGCGACCGTCACCACGCCCTTGGCGTCGATCCCGACCCGGGCGGCGGATTTCATGGTGATGTTGTTGCGGAACGCCGCGGCCACGCCCATCCCGACCAGCCAGCGGCCGTCACGGACCTGGCCGGGCGTCGGGTTGCGCTGGTCCCAGCCGAAGCGCTCGGCCCCGATCCTCAGGCAGCCGACCAGGTCGCGGTGCGAGAATGGCCGCCCGGGCCCGGCTTCCGGATCGAACTGCACGTCGTTGCGGATGCGCAGCTCGACCGGGTCCAGCTTCAGCCGCTCGGCCAGCTCGTCCATGGCGACCTCGAGGGCCAGCATGCCGGGCGCCTCGCCCGGCGCGCGCATGGCGTTGCCTTCGGGCAGGTCCAGCACCGCCAGGCGGTGGGCGGTCATCCGGTCTTTGCCGGCATAGAGCAGCCGGGTCTGGTTGGCCGCCGTCTCCGGGCCGCCGCCCGGCAGGTCGCCCGACCAGCTTTCGTGGCCGATGGCCAGAATCTGGCCGTCACGATCGGCGCCGATGCGGATCCGCTGGATGGTCGCGGGGCGGTGGGTGGTGTTGTTGAACACCTGCGGCCGCGCCAGCGCCACCTTGACCGGTCGCCCGCCAATGGCGCGGGAGCCGAGGGACGCCATCACCGCGTCGCTGCGCACCCACAGCTTCGCGCCAAAGCCGCCGCCCACATAGGGCGACATCACGTGGATGTTGTCCTTGGGGATCAGCAGGGTCTCGCTCATGTCGCGCACGGCCCAGTTGATCATCTGGTTGGAGGTCCACAGGGTCAGCTGGTCGCCGGTCCAGGCGGCGATGGTGGCGTGCGGCTCCATCATCGCGTGGCACTGGTCGGGCGTGGTGTAGGTCTGGTCCAGCCTGACCGGCGCCCTGGCGAAACCCTTGGCGAAGTCGCCGGTCGCGGTGTCCGTCGGGGCGAAGTCGTCCTTGGGCTTGACCGCCGAGGCCTTGGCGGCGGCCAGGTCGTAGCGGCCCTTGGCCTTGGTGTAGTCGACCCGGATCAGCTTCGAGGCCGAGCGGGCCTGTTCGAAGGTCTCGGCCACCACCACGGCGACGGCCTGGTCGAAGTGCTGCACCTCGGGGCCGGCCAGCAGCCGGGCGGTGATCGCCTTGGCCTTGCCCAGCTTGCCGGCGTTCTCGTAGGTGACCACGGCCAGGACGCCGGGCGCGCGCCGGGCGGCGGACGTGTCGATGCGGTCGATCCGGCCCTTGGCGATCGCCGCGCCCAGGATGTAGCCGTAGGCGGCGTTGGGGGCGACGTCGTGGCGCTCGTAGGCGTAGGGCGCCTTGCCGGTGGTCTTCAGCTTGCCGTCGATGCGGTCGTGCGGCTGGCCGACCACCTTCAGGCGGTCGATCGGATTGGTCGTGGCGGGCGTGTCGAACTTCATCGGATCAGGCCCTCGCCGAGGTGAAGACGGCGTCGAGCGTCCGCTCGACCAGCAGGGTTTTGAAGGCGTTCTGCGGCGTGGTCCTGGCCCCGTCCAGCACCGCCCCGGCCACGGCCCGCGGGCCCTGGCCGATCCGCTGCTCGGCGGCCTCGACCCGCCAGGGCTTGTGGGCCAGTCCGCCGAAGGCCAGCCGGCCGCTTCCGTCGGGTTGCAGCACCGCCGCCACCGAGACCAGGGCGAAGGCGTAGGACGCCCGGTCGCGGACCTTGCGGTAGACGTGGGTCCCGCCCAGCGGCCTGGGCAGGGTCACCGCCGTGATCAGCTCGCCGGTCGCCAGGGTCGTCTCGACGTGCGGCGTCGCGCCCGGCAGGGTGTGGAAATCGGCGATCGGGATGACGCGCGCGGCGCCGTCGGCGTTCACCGTCTCGACCTGGGCGTCCAGCACCCGCATGGCCACGGCCATGTCGCTGGGATGGGTGGCGATGCAGTGCTCGCTGGTCCCGACGATCGCCAGGTTGCGGTTGAAGCCGCCGATCGCCGAGCAGCCGGCGCCGGGCTCGCGTTTGTTGCAGGGCTTGGTGGTGTCGTAGAAATACGGGCACCGCGTCCGCTGCAGCAGGTTGCCGGCGGTGGTGGCCCTGTTGCGAAGCTGGCCCGAGGCGCCGGCCAGCAGGGCGCGGCTGAGCACGGCGTAGTCCCGGCGCACCCGCGCGTCGGCGGCCAGGTCGGTGTTGCGGACCAGGGCCCCGATCCGCAGGCCGCCGTCCGGCGTGGCCTCGATCCGGTCCAGGCCCAGCCGGTTGACGTCGACCAAATGGGCCGGCGTCTCGATCTGCAGCTTCATCAGGTCCAGCAGGTTGGTGCCGCCGGCGATGAACTTGGCCCCCGGCGTGCGCGCCGCCGCGGCGGCGGCCTCGGCGGGGGTCGTGGCCCGTTCGTAGGTGAAGGCCCTCATGCCTTGCCTCCCGCGCCCTGACCGGCGACCTCGCGGATGGCGTCGATGATGTTGGAATAGGCCCCGCAACGGCAGATGTTGCCGCTCATCCGCTCACGCAGCTCGTCGACGGTGGGCTGGGGCGTGGCCTCGAGGCTGGCGCTGACGTGGCTGGGGATCCCGGCCTTGATCTCGCCCAGCATCGCCACCGCCGAACAGATCTGGCCCGGCGTGCAGTAGCCGCACTGATAGCCGTCATGCCGGACGAAGGCGGCCTGCATCGGATGCAGGCGGTCGGGCGTTCCCAGGCCCTCGATCGTGGTGATCTCGTCGCCGTCGTGCATGGCGGCCAGGCTCAGGCAGCTGTTGATCCGCCGGCCATCGACGATGACCGTGCAGGCCCCGCACTGGCCGTGGTCGCAGCCCTTCTTGGTGCCGGTCAGCTTCCAGTGCTCGCGCAGGGCGTCCAGCAAGGTGGTGCGGTTGTCGAGGTCCAGCCGATGGGTCTTGCCATTGACCTTCAGCGTCACCGGCGAGGTCGGGGGCGGGCCTTCGGCCATGGCGGCCTCCTGGGCCGAAAGGGGGCCGCCGGCCAGCGTCGCCGTGGCGACCCCGGCCGCCAGCACGCCTCGGCGCGACACCGGAAAGAGTTCCTGCCTGTCCATGCTGTCCCTCGCGCGCGCTGCCTCGCTCAAAATGCGCGAGATGGGCGGAAGGATGCGAAGGGTCGAGCCCGACGGCGCGTTTCGGCGCGATCAGGCAACAAATCTGCGGGGATCAGGCAAAAAGGGGCGCCGACCGTGTCGGCGCCCCCTCGCTTCCCGTGACGTCCGGCCCGCGGGCCGAGGCTCGCGACCTAGTAGCGGCGATACTCGTAGTGGCAGTTCTTCTTCTTGGAGTTCTTCTTGGCGATCTGGTTGCCGGCGACCGCGCCCAGCGCGCCGCCCAGAAGGGCGCCTTCGGTCTTGTTGCCATGACCCGCGACGACGGCGCCGAGCGTGCCGCCGCCCACGGCGCCGATCACGGTGCCCTTGTTGCGGGCGCTCTTGGTGCTCTTGCACACCCAGACCTTGTGGGTGCGGGTCTGGGCTTCGGCCGCGGTGACCGCGACGGTGGAGGCCGTGAAGCCGAGAGCGACGACGACGGCGAGAGTCTTGAGGTGGGCGCGCATGGCGAGCTCCGTTCTTTGTTTGTGATCCTTGAGCGCAATGAACGCTCAAGCTCGGATTGGGTTCGATGATTGTCGGCAATCCGACCTGAACGGGGGATGAAGCGGCGCCGACCACGCCGTTCATCCCCGCTCATCAGCTAGCCCTGGACGCGATAGCGACCCTGGCTGTCGGGGCAGACGCGGACGTAGCGGGTCTCGACGCGACCGTTGTAGTCGGTGTCGGCCGGGGCCAGCCGGCAGCGCCTGGAATAGCTGCTGTAGTCGGCGCCGGAACTGGCGCGATAGCGGCTGCTTTCGCGATAGGCGACGGTTTCATCACGGGTCCAGTACTGGCCATTGGCGTCGCAGCGGCTCTTGGCCGAGGCGTTGCCGATGCTGGCGCCGACGCCGGCCCCGACCAGGGCCCCCAGCACCGTGCCTTCCGGCTTGGCGTTGCGGGCGGCCAGGTTCGAGCCGGCCACGGCGCCGACCAGGGCCCCGATCACGCCGCCCGCGGTGGCG
>Ga0102590_1001501_pt1 | contig 34649 bp, 31 predicted proteins | sample AraplaMF_Col_mMF_FD_76859 | JGI IMG/M metagenome (GOLD analysis project Ga0102590, IMG submission 76859) | Arabidopsis root microbial communities from the University of North Carolina, USA - plate scrape MF_Col_mMF | ecosystem: Host-associated > Plants > Roots > Endosphere | place: USA... | reverse complement strand
AGGATCTCCGGATCGATCTCGTCGAGCGAGGTGATCGTCTTCTTCGGCTTCGGCGCCGAATAGTAATAGAGGTCCTGGAAGTCGATCTTGGGATAGTCGACGCGGGCCCAAGTCGGCTCGGTCATGGTCAGCCAGCGCCGATAGGCCTCAAGCCGCCACTGGAGCATCCAGGCGGGTTCGTTCTTCTTCTCGGAGATATATCTTACGATGTCTTCCGACAGCCCTTTCGGGGCCTTCTCGGATTCAATTTGCGTTTCGAATCCATAGCGATACTGATCGACGTCGATGCCGCGGACCCGCTCGATCGTTTCCTGAACCGCTGCCATCTATTGCTCCGTACGCGAAATCGATAGACCGGCCGCGCTCCGCGCACTATGCGCACGCGCCCGGTTGGCCGCGCGGGCAATGACCCGCGTCACATGACGTTCGGGACCGGTCACGAGTTGGCCCAGCTGCACGGCCCGGCGCAGGACCTGTGCCGGCAGCGTATCGATCCAGCCCGATGGTCGTGAGCGCGTCATCGGCTCGCCCTATGCTGGAACGCAAGTGTCGGGTACGGGGCAGACGACCGCGCATTGCGCCGTATCGAAATGCCCTTCGCACTCCGTGCACTTCTTCGGATCGATGACGTACATGTCGCGCTTGAGGCTGATCGCGGCGTTGGGGCATTCGAACTCGCAGGCACCGCAGACCGTGCATTGCGAGGCGATGATCTTGTAGGCCATGTGGTGCGGCTCCTCGACCGAGCGATGTCATTTGACATCACCCTTTCAAAGGCCGTGCCAACCGCGAGAGGCCTGAAACCCAATAGCTATTCTTGCTTATCGCGTTGTCGTGGGCCCGACAGCGTGTCGCATCTGCGACATGCGCTGTCAGAGCCGCTTGACCTCGATGTCGTACTTCTTCAGCGCGTAACCGATCTGCCTCGGCGTCAAGCCGAGCAGACGCGCCGCTTTCGCCTGGACCCAGCCGGACTTCTCCATCGCCGCAAGGACGCGATCGCGGTCGGCCAGTTTGGCGGCACCGGACGTGTCAGGCGCCGAAGGCGCGACAGGCTCGGCGGCCGCCGGTGATGGCGCAATCGCGCTGGACCCTGTTGGTGGCGCGGACCGTATCGTCGATAGCGGCACGATCGGCAGGGAGCGTTGCGCCGGCAGGTCCGATCCGCCATTCCACAAGATCGCCGACAGGCACTGGCCGTGGGAGCAGGCAAAATCGCTCCTGACGATTTCGCGTCCCGGCGCCAGCGTCGCTGTCCGCTGCACGCAATTCTCCAGCTCGCGCACATTGCCCGGGAAGCCGCAATTCATCAGGACTTCAACGGCATGCGAACCGAAAGTCAGCTCCCGGCCGTTTTCGACGTTGAAGTTCTTCAGGAACTCGCCCGCCAACAGCGGGATATCGCTGCGCCGCTCTCGCAGCGGAGGCAATATCATCGGCACCACGCTGATGCGATAGTAGAGATCGGCGCGAAATTCGTTACGCGCGACCGCTTCTTCCAGATTGCGGTTGGTGGCGGCAATGACGCGGACGTCAACCTTGATGGTCTGGTTCCCGCCGACACGCTCGAACTCCTGCTCCTGCAGCACACGGAGGAGCTTGGCCTGGAACGAGGCGGAAATCTCGCCGATCTCGTCCAGGAACAACGTGCCCCTGTCGGCGAGCTCAAACCGCCCCTTGCGCGCATTGAGCGCACCGGTAAACGCGCCCTTCTCGTGGCCGAACAATTCCGACTCCAGCACCGATTCCGGCAGCGCCGCACAATTGATCTTGATGAACGGCCGCTTGGCCCGCGGCGACAATTCGTGAATGGCTTTGGCGATCAGCTCCTTGCCGGTTCCGGACTCGCCGCGCAACAGCACCGTCGAATTCGATTTCGCGACGATGGCAATCTTCTCCAGCAGTCCGCGCAATGCCGGGCTGTCGCCGATGATACCTTCCACGTGGACTTTCTTACGGTCCCGCTGCGGCTTGAGCTCGGATAGCTCCTTTTGCAGCCGATAGCTTTCATGCATCAGCCGCTCACGGTCCTGCGCCACGACGCGGTGCAGCTTCACAGTCTGCCCGACCAAATTGGCGATCATGGTCAACAACCGGACGTCCGAGTCGAGCCGAAACACCGACCGCTCGTCCCAGATCCGGTCGATCGTCAACGTACCGACGACCCTGGCGTCAATACGAATCGGAACACCAATGAACGAGACGCGCGTTGCTTCGGAGGCTCCGAGCACCTCCATGTCGGCTGGGCTAAAGGCAGGATGGGCCGCGATGTTTTCCGCAACCAGCGGCATGGCGGTCGCCACGATCTGGTCCACCGCCCTCTGCGGTAGACGGCTCCGGTAGCGCTCGTCGGTCCCTTCGCTCCAGCCCGCGCCGACGGCAAGGTCCGGAACTCCGTCGTCCGCGAGCAGCGCCACGACGCCGTGACGCATCTGAAGGAACGACTGCAGGAGATTCACGACGCTGGCGAGCGTCGTCTCCAATCGCGTCGGCGCAGTCAATATCTTGGAGATCTCGAAGATGCCGGTGAGCGCGATCTCATTGATCGGCACGAGCGGCGCCGTGCGCTCAACGTTCTCACGCGCGACTGCAGAAGTGGATTGCAGCATGACGGACTCCCCGTTGCTCTTTCCATCCTCCCCGATGCTTTCTTCAGATTTTGTCGTATTGTGGTTCATGTGCAATCGGAAGTCGCGCCCAACTTGTCAGCATCGCTGCAAAAAACTTCTGTCGTGCCTGCCCGCTTTCTCATCTGTCCCGCGGAATTGACCCTCAAAAACCGCCGAACGCCCGAACGCCGCTACTCCGCCTTGATCTGGCGCAAACCGCGCGATTTTTTCTTGCCTCCGTTTCCTCAGACATGCTGGCCGCCATTGATCGGTACTTCGGCACCTGTGACGTAGCTCGCCGCCTCCGAGCATAGGAAGAAAATCACCTTCGCAACTTCGTCGGGCGTGCCAACGCGGTGCATCGGTATGATCGGTGCGAGCAGTGCCTCGGTCTCCGGGGACAGGATATCGGTCTTGATCTCGCCCGGCGCGATCGCATTGACGCGAATTCCATGGGGCGCGTAGTCGTGCGCCATTTCACGTGTCAGGCAGGCAAGCGCAGCCTTTGACGTTGCATAGGCCGTACCGGCGAACGGGTGCACGCGGGAGCCGACGATCGAGGTGACGTTGACGATCGCGCCGGAGCCCAGCTTGAGCTCGTCGAGCAAACCCTGGGCGAGCAGGATCGGTGCCAGCAGATTGACGTGAAATACGTCCATCCACGTCTCGACCGGTGTCGTCAGCGAGGTCAGCCGGCGGCCGTCAGCCGCCTTTGGTGAAATCCCCGCGTTGTTGATCAGTGCATGCAGTGGCGCGCCATTCAATCGTTCCTTGATCAAGGCGATCGCCCGCGGCAACGCGCGGTGATCGCTCAGCTCGACCTGAACATGATTGTCGGCGCCCGAATCCCAAGGGCATCGGCCGCCATCGAACGGTTGGCGAGAACACGTAATGATGCGCCAGCCTGCGTCCGAGAACAGCTTTCCCGTGGCATGACCAATGCCGCGCGAGGCTCCGGTCAACACGATGGTCTTTCTTTCTCCGTGCTGCGCGCGCGACTTGTCGCCGTGGAATGGGCAGAGCGCAGCATCCGGCAGAACGGAAGCATCGTCGCGATTCAATGTATCGAGGGACAAGCAGGCTCCTGAACATGTTTCCCGAAAGGCGCACAGTCACATCGTTGGCGACCGCTGCTGCAGGAATTGGGCCATACCTTGCGAACGAATTGCGGCGGTTTTCTCCGCTTGTTGTCGGCTTCGCGACACGTTGGCAGGTTTACAACAGGAAGACGTTGGCTTTCGGACCAAATGCTCTGGTGGTTGCCCATCACGCGTTCCTGAATGTTGCCGGGCGCTTGACGGCTGTTTTTCAACGATTCCAAATGGCCCGCCTCTTGCTCCCATTTGTTACAAGCTCATGCAGTGATCTTGCCTTGCGGAGACTGTGTCGCCCGCGTCCCGGCTTGACGCTCCTGTCTGCAAACGTGGTTTCAAATGCCGCAAACGAACGACCAACAACTCTTTGCCGTTATCCTCGGTACCAACGAGATCGCTTCCGCGATCGGCGTCCAGCTTGCGCATATCGGATATTGTGTGGTGCTGTCGCACGATCCGGATCCGCCCGTGATCCGGCGCAAGATGGCATTCCACGACGCGCTGTTCGCCGACACCGCGCAGGTCGAAGATGTCATCGCCGAGCGCGTTGACGATGGTTTGCAGGTCTACCAGGCCCTGCGCCAGCCGTCGCGGGTCCTGGTCACCTGGCTCGGCTTGCTTGATCTGCTTCCGGTACGCCAGATCGATGTTCTGATCGATGCGCGCCTTCAGAAGCGCCGGATTACACCCGACCTCCGGCGCCTCGCCCGGCTGAGCATCGGACTGGGTCCCGGCTTCTCGTCGAACTTCAATTGCGATGTCGCAGTCGAGACCCGCCCCGGCAAGATCGGGCTGGTCACGGATCAGCACTGGACCGATGCCGCCGACAACGTGGCAAGTTCGCTGGGGGATGTCGGCGCCGAACGCTTTGTCTACTCACCGTTCGCGGGCCGCTGGCATACCCCGATCGAGATCGGCACCCGCGTCTACAGAGATCTCGTGCTTGGTCACCTCTCCGGCATTCCGGTGGTCTCACCGCGCGACGGCATCTTGCGCGGCATCGCGCGTGACGGCAGCGAAGTTCCGGCCGGCGTCAAACTGCTGGAGGTCGATCCGCGCGGACGCCACGCCCAGTGGACCGGAATAGACCACCGTGGGCGGGCGATTGCGAACGCAACCTCCTCGGCCGTCAGGCTTTGCGCCGTCCGAAGCGTCACACAACGGAATCCGGCATGATCGTCTGCTCCTGCAACGTCATCAGCGATCACGACATCAGAAGCGTCGTTGTGTCGGCGGACGATGGTCTGTGTTCGGCTGCGCAGGTCTACGGTTGCCTCGGATGCACTGTCCGGTGCGGGCATTGCTCCCACTCCGTAAGGCGCATCCTCGCGGAACGATCGCTTGATTGCGCACAATATCCGGGAGGCGCGGAGATAGCCCCCGGGCCGTAGCTGTCCCACCTGCGACCGCTTCTCTTCACTCGTCCAGCAGATCCATCAGTTCCTCCACCCGGTCGAACGTATCCTCGTGCCCCCCGCCGGCGTAGACCACGCGATCGCCATCGCGCTGGAGCGACCTCGCCCTCGTCTTGCGCAGTCGCCCGGGGAGGAATGTCGCGGCGACGGCCTCAGGTCCGACATCGAGCCGGACAATGCCACGCCGCTTGCAATCGAGCCTGAGTCTCGCCGCGGCAAAGAAATCGCGCGCCTCCGGAGGGAGCTTGCCAAAACGGCGCGAGATCTCCTCCTCCAGATCCACCAGATCGTCTTCGTTGCGGCACCTCGCAGCGCGACCATAGATCTCGAGCCGCATTGCCTCGGATTGCACGTAGCCTTCGGGCAACGTGTCGGCACACGGCAGGTTGAGATCGGGCACCCACAGAAAGGCGCCGGTGTCGTTGGCTCGCTCGGAGGCCAGCTTCAGGAGATGACTGTAGAGCACCGGCCCGAACACCTGGACATGCCCGGACTGCTGCTCCGAGAACAGGTCGCCGGCGCCTCGAAGGTCCAGATCGCGCTCGCTGATGGCGAAGCCGGCGCCGGGCTTGCTGAACTCCTCGAGGACGGCCAGACGCTTTTCGGATTGTTCCGAAGCCGACTCCGTCAGCAGATATGCAAAGGCACGCGTTCCGCCACGCCCGACCCGTCCTCTGAGCTGATGGAGCTGCGCGAGACCGAACTTCTCGGGCCAGCACACGACGATGGTGTTTGCGCGCGGAATGTCGAGACCGCTCTCCACGATATTTGTCGCGAGGAGAACGTCAGCCTCGCCGTTGACGAAACTCATCATCCGTTCGTCGATCTCGTCGACGGGCAATCTGCCATGGAGACAGACGATGCGCAGGTCGGGCGCCACCGATTGCACACGTGCCAGCATCGGCTCAAGATCCTGGATGCGCGGGCAGATCAGGAAACTCTGCCCATTCCGCCTCCGCTCGCGAAGCAATGCTCCGGCGATCGCCGCATCCGAAAGCGGGGCGATCTTGGTCACGATCGGAAGCCGGTGGACGGGCGGCGTTGCGATCACGCTGAGATCCCTGAAGCCCGCAAGTCCCGCAGCGAGCGTGCGCGGGATCGGCGTCGCGCTCATCCAGAGCGTATGCGCATTCTTCGCCAGCCCCGAAAGCTTGGCCTTCTCGGCCGCCCCGAAATGCTGTTCTTCGTCGATGATCACGAGACCAAGATCCGCGAACTTCACGTCCTTCGCGGAGAGCGCTTGCGTGCCGACCACGACTTTCAGCCTGCCATTTCGCAAGCCCTCTTTCGTTTCTCTCGTCTCCGGGCCTGAGGTGGCGCGCGACAGGTTTCCGACTTCGATGCCGAGAGGACCAAAGCGTTTACGGAAGGTTTCGACATGCTGCCGCGCCAGGACCGTCGTCGGCACCGCGATCGCCACCTGTTTCCCTGACAGCGCCACCGCGGCCGCCGCGCGCAACGCCACCTCGGTCTTTCCAAACCCGACATCGCCGCATACGACTCTGTCCATGGGGTGACCTGCCGCCAGATCGTCGAGGACGTCCTGAATGGCCTTGGCCTGGTCGACCGTGGTGAAATACGGAAACCGTGCGACGAACCTTTCATAGGCCTGCCCTGGCGCGACCAGCTTAGGTGCGCGGCGGCGGTGGCGCTGGCTGATGTGCTTGGCGAGCGCCTTGGCGGCGACCTGAATTTCCGCTTCGGCCTCGGTCCGGCGTGCCCACCACGTGCTTCCGTCCGCCTTGTCCCGCGTCAGCTTGCCGGGCTCCGCCGCATACGGCCAGATCAGGGCAAGATCGGCCGGCGGCACGAGAACGGCGTTGTCGCCTGCGAACGCCAGCCTGACCATCTCGCGCCGTGCGCCCTTCCCCATATCGAATATCTGCAGGCCGTCGAGCACGGCCAGGCCGCGCTGCAAATGGACCACCGCCGTGCCGCGCGACGGCACATCAGGATGATCGAACGCGGTGGTCCACACCTTTGCCATCGGCTGCGGATGATGGGCCCTGCTGCCGAGCACGTCGGATGCCGTCACCACGACCAGGGGCTTGCGGCCGGCCCCGATGAAGCCCGCGTCGAAGTCAGCCAGCAGTGCCGTCTCGCGATCCCGTCCCTTGGTCGCCTCGTTCCAATCGCTACAGCGCTCCGCCTTGATGCCGCTCATCCGCTCCATCGCGCGCAGGTCGTCCTCGACCGCCGCGACGAGGAGCAGTTGCGATCCGGCGCTTCGCATATCGGCAACAAACGCGCGAAGGATCTTTCTCGGCGAGGCGGCCTTCGAGAAATCCGGCGTCGGGGTGAAGGCCGACTTTTGCGGCAGCACGCTGATGCGCTTCTTCAGCCGCTTCCAGTCCGCCTGTCCCAGATAGTCGCGCTCCGCATCCCTGCGGCCGGCCGCCTCCTCGATCGTCCCGAGCCAGCTCTCGGCGTGGGCCAGCACGCCGGCATCCGCGATCCACCGCGCACGGCTGCAATAATCCGGCAGCGTTGCCCGCTGTCCGCGCTTGTTCCCAAACGCAAGCCGCTCGGACATCGGATCGATCAGCAGTTCCCTGGTCTCGAACAGGACTTCATGTTCGACCGGATCGACGGAGACGATTCGGCGGAGAGCGCCGTCGGAATGCTCGATCCTGAACGGACCAAGCGCGCCGGCGGGAAACACTTCGAACGTCTTGCCGTGGAACAGGACGCCTCCCGGATAATCCGCCTCTTCGTCGAGATCGTAGCCGAGAGCTTCGAGGCGGCGCTCCAGCTCCTGCTCGGAATAGGCCGCGCCCACCTTCAGGCTGAGGCTGGTCTTCGACCAGTTCGCCGGCAGCGGCAGCCGTTCCATGATGGCCTCGGCGGTGGACACCAGGAACACAGGCTTCTTCGTCCTGGCAAGACGCCGCAGCACCGAGCTCCGCCGGCCCGCGATCTCGCGCGACGGCTCCAGACCGTCGAATGGCAAATTGTTGAGTCGCGGGAACACCAGCGCCTCGACCGAGGGATCGAGCGCGTGGATCACGCCCCCCAGCCGCTCCGCCCTGCTCTCGTCATCGCAGAGGAAGACGAGGCCGTCGCGGCCGGACTTGCTCCATTGCTCGAGCAGATGGAGAGCCAGCATGCCGAGAGGCGATGAGGAGGAGATCGCGGAACGCGATGTCGTCTTGCTTTTCGTCTTTATCGCGCCCGCCGCGGCGCGGGCTTTCTTGGTGGCCGCCAATTTGTATCCATCATTGTTTCGCAAAAATAGGCATGCGATGGCGAGCCCTCAGCCGAGCTCCGTCCACAACGCACGCGGGGCCCCGAGGCCCAGGGACGTCATTACAATTTCGCGATGGCATTGCAAAGCGGAGACGCAAGCTTTGCAAAGCGCTCCTCGGAATAATGTCTCTGGAAAACGGCCTGACGGCAACCGGAGGCTATTGCAGGACCTTTGGCAGCACCACGACCACGTCGACGCTCTGCTTGAGGATCTGCGTCGCGACCACGGCGAGGTGATGCGAGAATTCGTCTTCGATCTCGCTCGCACAGTCTTCGTCCCTGGCGATCGCAAACAGCAGATTGCCGTCGATTTCGTCGAATCGGATTCCGGCGAAGAGGCGATCGAATGTCTCGGCGCCCGCGATGGATGCGATTCGCGCCTGGATGGCCTGATCTTCGACGAGGGACAGTTTCATCATGTGCAATGAGATATGGCCGGGCGGCTCGAATGCAAGCGCTGGTACGGCGGTCCGGTCGAACTATATTTGACGGTGTCGTCCCATCTGACAGCCATTCGCCATTGAGGAAAGTCTTGATTCTCTTCCTGTTGCTGATCTTCCTGCCGATAGGACTGTCGGCCGGCCGCTATTTTATGTTCGGCGATGGCCGCGGCAATTGGCAGACGGCAGATCGCTCGAGCGCCGGCCTGCTGCCGCCCGCATCCGACAATCCGGAGGCGCTGATCCGGGTCTTTGCCGCGCGCACAGTGCGGTGGCGGGGCATTTTCGCCGTCCATACCTGGATCGTCGTCAAGGAAAAGGGCGCGTCGAGCTACAACCGATACGATTACACGGCGTGGGGCGACCCGATCCGCAGCAACGGATTTGCACCCGACGGCCGCTGGTTCGGGGCCATGCCTGAAGCCATCGTGGCGGTCGATGGCGCTCTCGCCGAAGACCTGATTCCCAAGATCCGCCACGTCGTCGAGACCTACAAGTTCCGCGCCTATGGCGACTACAGCGCTTGGCCGGGACCGAATTCCAACACCTTCGTGCAGGCGACGCTGGACGCCGTCCCCGAGCTTCGTGCTGTCCTTCCTCCGACGGCGGTCGGCAAGGACTATCCCTACAGCGGACGCTGGGCCGGCATCACCCCGTCCGGCACCGGCCTCTACGCCTCGCTCTCGGGTTACCTCGGCATGACGGTCGGCTGGATCGAGGGGATCGAGCTCAATTTCCTCGGCGCGGTGCTCGGCGTGGACATCAGGCGGCCGGCGCTCAAGCTTCCCGGCATCGGCCGGCTGGGGCTAGCGGCCGGCCTGTAAGTCGGCCGACAACGCCCTCGCCATAAAATCCGAAAAACAACCCCATGCACTGTAGAACGGCCACCGGCCGGTGGCCGGTGGTGGCGGTGCATAAGTTGCCGTGAGGTTTGATCAAATCGGCCAGCCGGCGCAGAGCAGACGCAATCCGGCGGGAACGAGAGAAAGCTCCGACAAGCCTGATGGCATCGGGCCTCGACGGCCAAGAGAGTGGCTGACCACAAGGGCAAGAAGGTCGCGGTCAAAAAAGGAGCCGGCGTGGCGCCAAGGCCACGGCTGGAGGGCGATCGATCGAGCTTCGCGGTAACCCTTGCCACCGGCTCGCGGCATCATCTCCATTCGGCGTCATCGCCGTTAGATTCATGCTCGCATCGTTCGCAACAACGCAAATCCATTTCATCGACTTTCCGCGCGCTGGCGCCATAGAGTTTGATCCAGTGCAGTCAAGAAAAGCAAGCAGCCGTTGAGATGAAGAAAGCCCGGTCGTTCCTCTCGAGCCTCACGATCCTCTCCCAGCTCGTCGCGGGCAGCGCTCTCGCGCAGCAGCCCGCCAAGGCCGAACTCAAGGTCGGCTTCGTGCCCGGCCCGTATATCGACGAGTTCAAGGTCGGTGTCGAACCCGAGCTCAAGAAGAAGGGTTACAGCATCCGCTACGTCGAATTTTCGACAGGCCTAGAGGCCAACAACGCGGTGTTCAAGTCGGAGATCGATGCCAATGTGATGCAGCACACGATCTTCCTCAACTCCTACAACGAGCGGCAGAAGACCGATCTCGTTGGCATCGTCCACGTTCCGACGCCGCCGATGGGTCTCTACTCGAAGAAGCATCCGCTGGGTACGCCAATCAAGCCGGGTTCGAGCGTCGCGGTGCCCAACGATCCCGTCAATCTTCAGCGCGCCCTGTGGGTGCTCCGCGACCTCGGCCTGGTCGAAATCCGCGACAGCAAGCCGGTGGATGTCTCCGAGCTCGACGTAATCAGGAATCCCGGCGGCATCAAGATCATTCCGCTGGAGGCGGCGCAGGCCCCGCGGGCCCTAGAGGACGTCGACTTCGCCGCGGTCCAGGGCAATTTCGCGATCTATAGCGGGCTGAAGCTGACCAACGCCTTTGCGCTGGAAAAGATGACGGCGCCCTACATCAACGTCGTTGCCGTGAAGCAGGCCAACGCAAACGCACCATGGGCGCAGGACATCGTCGCCGGCTACAAGTCCGCGACCTTCAAGACGGCGATCCTGTCGGATCGGTTCTATGACGGCTTCACCCTGCCGGACTATCTGAAATGAGGCTGGCGCAGATGGCCCATGGATTGCGGATGCCCCGGGCGATCAACAGGGGCGACGTCAGTGAAGTTATCCTGCTGCCGCTCATCCTGGTCACGGCACTCCTGCTCGCCCTGGGGCTCATGACGGGCTGGCATGCGAAGACGCAGAACGACCATGCACTGATATACGCCGCGGTCGGAGGCATGGGCATGCCGGTATTGTCCTCGGCTTCCGAATGCCGCAGACCGTTTGGCGCAGCTTCGGCGCCTCGCCTGCGGCATGACGACGTGCTCGCTTTGCTGGCAGCGGACTAACCGCCGGGCGAGATGCGCGCCGACCGTTCCTCATCGCGTGCCGATCCTGATGTCCCGCGCCGAAGGAAGCGCGCGGGATTTAACGATCTGGTAACGATACGGGCCCGCCCCGGCTGCATTAATCCAAATCGCAGCCCGCCGGTGTCTCGACCGCCACGACCCTGCTATAACCGCGCGGGTCCGGCTCGATCGACTTTTCGGGGCCATCTCGTCTCCCTGGTCATTTATGAATAAGCCCAGCAACACATTCGATATCGCCATCGAGCAGGCGTTCGATTTTCTGTCTCCGGAATACGCGGAGCTGTTCGACAGCTCGGCCGCGACCGCGTTTCAGCATCCGCTGTGGCTGGACGGCCTCTATGCCAGGCTCGCCTCCCATGCCGGGGCCAAGCCGCTCGTCGTCGTGGTCCGCCGCCGCGCGACCGGGGCGCTGGCGATGGTGTTGCCCCTGCTCCGAATCCGCCGCGGTCCGGTCCGCACCGTTGAATTCGCCGATCTGCGTGTTTCCGACTATCTGGCGCCGGTCTGCAGTCCAGAGGTGTTCTCCAGTCTGCTGGAGGACGAAGCTGCATGCGACGAAATTCGGCGCCTCGTCAGGCCGTTCGATCTGCTCCGCATGACCAAGCTGCCGGACGGACGGCTCCCGATCGAAAGTCTCCTGGGCGCACCGCGCCGGGTGTCGATGGATACGAATGCCTATGCGACCGTGCTCGTCGCCCCGTTCGAACAATGGCGTGCCAGCACGCTGGATCGCTCTTATCAGAAAGAGCTCGCCAAGAAGCATCGCCAGCTCCAGAAGAAGGGCGCGCTGAGCTTTTCATGCTGTGACGACAGCGCCTCCATTCTCGAGGCGATGGACGCGATGAAGCAGTTTCGCGGCCCTCGGTTTCAGGCGCAGGGCGACGGAGACCTGCTGCAGCGCCCCGAATATTACGACTTCTATTCCGGCATCGCGCTCAGCGGCCTCGGCTCGTTGGTCCGGCTCTATGCCATGAAGATGGACGGCAACGTGATCGCGGCCGTGCTGGGCCTGTGCCACTGCGGCAGCTTCCTCATCATCATGAGCGCCTTCGATATCGAGGGGTACAAGAGCCAGTCCCTGGGATCCCTGATGTTCGAGCAGGTCGCGAGGGATTGCATAGAGCGCGGCGATCAGATGCTCGACTTCACCATCGGCGACGAGCCCTACAAGAAATTGTTCGGTGGGCAGCCCTCGCCGATGTGGATGGTGACGCAGGCCGGCAGCACCGCGGGCGCCATCAGCCTGTTCGCGCTGAAACAGGCACCCTGGCTCAAACTCGCGGCCAAGCGGCTATCGGATTTCAGGCTCCTGCCGGCCCGCACCCCAACGCCCACGCGCTGACCGGCGGCGGGCAAGAGGGCGACGAATTCAGGCGCGCAGCGCGCCGCGAACACGTCCAAGCCAGCCCGGATGCATCTGATCGACGCGGTGCGTGAGACTGCGACGCAGGAAGTGCAGGCGGCGCCGCACATCCCATCCGATATCGCTGCGGGACGTCAGGGCCTGGCGGAAGTGCGCCATCTTCAGCGATCGCTGATCTGCCGCGACCTTGTCGGGATCGGAATAGAATTGCGATATCTTCTCGGTGCCCATGCCCGCGCTTGCGAGCCAACGCGGCGCGTACTCGATGCAGAGACGATCGACGTCCACCAGCAGGCGGGCGACGCCCGTGCCGGCGGCGGGACAATTGGTCTGGAACGCATCGCCGATGAGGACGATTCCGGGCTGCAAATGTCCTTCCACCACGGTCAGGTCCATCACCCAGTTCTGGACCTTGTCAGTCACGCGGAAGTCGCCGAGGTAAGGCCATAGTCCCGGCAGCAGGCGCAAAACGGTCGCCTCCGGTTCGCGGCGCAGCTCGCGCATGATCGGGTCGGTCGGGTCGCGAAACATGAAGAGATTGGCTCGCATGCCTGATGGCACGGGAAACAGGCTGAGATAGTCGATGCCATCGGCCGTGCGCTCGCCGTAACAGGTCAGCGCCTCGAAATCGAACGGCGCGCCGTCCTTGCGGGCGATCGTGAAGCCGAATGAAACGGAGTGACGTTCGGCCAGCACGCGCCGCCTGATGCCGAGCTTGTAGCCGAGCGCGCTCGCCATGCCGGCGGCGAGAACGACAAGGCGCGCGTCCAGGCGCTTCCCGGAGGCAAGCTCGATATGCTGCACATCGTCGCTGCAGCTGATTGCGGAGACTTCGTCGACGATCAGGCTGGACCGATCAGGCAACCGGCTGCGCGCCATCGCAACGAGATTGGCGTAGGAAAAGCCGTAGGCCTGGCCGACGCTGACATCGACGACCTTGCCTTCCCGAATGTTGAGCACCCGATCATATCGGCAAGCGACGTTCTCGAGCGCCTCGAGGAAGCCCAGCTTGCGGAACATCTCCAGCTGCTGGCCGCCGATCTTCTCGACCCGGAATTCATCCGGATGCACCGCGCGCTTGTCGATGAGCGCGACGCGATGCCCCGCCCGCGCAAGCACCGCAGCGGCAAGCGATCCCGCCAGGCCACCGCCGACGATCGCGATATCAGCGACAATCGTCGCGATTCCGGCAATATCGCCCGGCTTGGTCACGGCTCTATCCGTCGTCATGGTCTGGGCTCCACCGTCAGCTGTGGTTCCATGTGCAATTCTCTCGCCTGATGTCGTATCGCAGCGTCGGAGGCGATCATTTCCAGAGATTGAGGTTAATGGGGTGCGGGACAAACCTGTCGCGGCACGCGCCTTGCTCGGAACAGTCTGGAATCCCCTTCTCTCGTCCGATCGGCAGCGCCAATCCCTCTCTCAGGACCATTCCGAAGCTCGAACAGCCGAGCACCGCCCAGCTCCGCCTCTTATCGCGCGTCGATGCAGCATCGATCCGGGACAAGCGGGACGCAGCTGTTCCACGGTGACGCAGCAACTTACGACCTTCGTCGACCACAGGCGACTGGCTCAACGAAGCGCGCATTAACACTCGCAATTTCCCGCCATGCTAGGTTGGCGCCGTACTTGAAACCGGTATCTTCGCGGGACGCCGCGTATCACTGATGATCACCACCATTGTTCAGTTTCTGCGGCGCGACGTAACGCGCGGTGTCGTCGGGACCATCCTGCTCAAGGTTGGCAGCGGCGCACTCGCCTTTGCGTTGTTCTCGCTCGCGGCGCGAACGATGACACCGGACGGATTCGGCATCTTTGCGACCTGGCTCTCAGTTGCGCAGATCGCGGCGGTCGTGGGGCTGGTCGGCCAGGAATCGCTGCTGGTGCGATTCCTGAATGAGTATCAGGTTGGAGACAGGCCCGACCTCGCCAAAGGCGTCCTCCTCTCGAGTTTGAAGATCGCCTGCGTCGCGATGCTAATCGCGATCGCCGCAGTCGCACTGGTCGCGAATCTCCGGGGCGATTGGTGGCTGCTGATCCTCACGGTCTCGGCCTACACGGCCGTGAGCGCCGGACTGATGCTTGGCAGCCAGATCGCGCGTTCGCTGGTCAGCATTCTCATGGGCGAAGGCAACCGCGAGTTCTTCTGGCGGGTGATCGTGGTCTTGTTCCTGCTCGCGATGCTGTTCGGTCACAAGCAGCTCGATCCCACCGAGCTGATCGCGGTCATGACGATGGCCATGTCGTTGGGCCTGATCGTGCAGATCATTGCGATCGCGCGGGCGCTGCCGGATCTGCGCGGCACGACCGCGCGCTCCGAGCGATCCCGCTGGCGATCGAGCTCGTTTCATTTCTGGGTCGCGTCGATCCTTGAGGTCGCAAACCAGTATTTCGACGTCATTCTGGTCTACTGGATGATGGATCCTGCGACCGCAGGCATTTACTTTGCGGCGTCACGCCTCGCCAACATCTTCGCCATGTTGTCCGCCGCGCTGTACACGTTCGGTGCGCGCCGGCTTCCTTCGCTGTACTTCAGCAAGAACCACGGGGAATTCGAGCGAACGTTAAGGCTCATGGCGGAGGTGACGGCGCTCTGCGTGGCTGCCGGCCTCGCCCTGATCTGGATTGGCGGCCCCTATCTTCTCAATTTGTTCGGGCCGCATTTCACCGCCCAGCACTCGGTCCTGATCGTGCTCGCGATCGGAACAGCCATCCAGGCTGCGGGCGGTCCATCCGCGGCAATCCTGCAGCTGACCGGCCATGAGCGCACCTATGTCCCGGTCGTTGCCGCGAACGTCGCGCTGCGATTGGTCGGGTTTGTCGTGCTCATTCCCTGGCTCGGTGTGCTGGGTGCGGCGATCGCGGCCACCGTGTCACTGGCGCTCACGACCGTCGCCCTCAACATCCTGTGCCGGAGGCGAACCGGGGTCGATCCCTCCGTTCTCGTGCTTCTGCGCTCCTCTGCATGGAAGCGCGGCAGCTACGCGGTCCGCGGCGCCGACTCGGCCGAATAGGCGCCCAATCGGCCTGGCCAATCCGGGACCGCGCGCATGCCAATTGGGTTAACGCCTGTGCTGCACGCGCCTCTTGGGGACCGCGCAACTCCTGCAAAAACAGGGCAATCAGCAGGTTCCGCATTAACTCCGTTTGTCGCTAGTCGATGTCTCCCGCGGGCCTGCATGATAGGTACGGGATCAAGAAGGTGAAGAATTCGTTTCTTTCTTTTGCGAGTCGGGATCCGTGCTGCACTACCAGCCGAACAGGGACGAGACGACTGCGACAGCGCTCGCGCCGCTCAATGGCGGCGAGCGAAAGCTGCATGTGCTACTCGTGCAGACCCAGGCCGAGAACGCGGGCGCGCAGGAGATCTCCAGGTTGCTGGGCGCCGGCCTCTCCGCGCGCGGCCATCGCGTCTCCAACCTGTTCTTCTTCCGCAAATCGGACTCGTTCGACGAGCCGCCGGACACGTTCTACTGCGCGACGAGCCGGCCGGGCAATCCGCTGGCGCTGCTGCGCATGCTGTGGAGGCTCGGCGGCCACATCAGGACGATCGGGCCCGACGCCGTCCTGACATTCCAGCATTTCGGCAACGTCATCGGCGCAGGCATGACGCGCCTCGTCAGCCGCGCGCCGGTTGTCGCCAACCAGGTTTCATCCGCGCTGGCGATGAGCTGGCCGGTCCGCACCGCCGACATCGCCATGGGCAGCGCCGGATTCTTCGACCGCATCACGCTCAACTCGAAGGACATGGAGCGCGAATATTCGCGCTACCCCGCGGCCTACCGGTCGCGGATGGTGCATGTGCCGCACGGCTTCGAGGACAAGGCGCTGGTCTTGTCGAAGGACGACGCGCGGCAAAACTTCAATCTGCCGCCCGACCGCGTCCTGCTCGGCTGCGCGGCGAGGCTGCACCCGCACAAGCGGCTCGATGCGGCAATACGGCTGTTGCCGGACGAACCGTCCTGGCATCTCGCGCTGGCTGGCCAAGGGGCCGACGAGACGCGGCTGAGGCAGCTCGCGGATTCCCTGAAGGTCTCGGACAGATTGCATCTGCTCGGCGAAATCGCTCCGCGCCAGATCGCCGGCTTTCTCGCCTGCCTCGACGTGTTCGTGTTTCCGACGCAGGCCGAAACCTTTGGTCTGGCCGCGGTCGAAGCCGCAAACGCCGGCGTTCCCTCCGTCGTCACGGATCTTCCCGTGCTGCGCGAGGTTCTGTCCTTCGAAGGAAAGCCCACGGCCCTCTTTGTCGATACGTCGGATCAGAAGAAGCTGTCGGCTGCCGTCTCCAGGCTCCTGTCCGACCAGGCACTGCGCGACGAACTGCAACACAACGCCAAGGGGCTGAGGTTGCGCTATTCGGTCGATGCGATGGTGGAGGAATACGTTCGAATCCTCGGCCAGGTGATCTGACCATGCGCTTTGAACGGGTTGGCTCGACATGATCATCGAGTTTCGCTGCGAACGTGACCATGCGCGGAGGTGGATGCACCGCGAGACGCTGTCGATCGACGGCCGGGACGTCCCGGTTCAGATCGCGTGGACGGCGACCACCGAGCCGCGGCCCGCAGGTCTCGACGCGCTGTTCGGGCTGGAGCGCCTGGTGCTGCACAAGGGCAAGCCCAGCGGCGCCGACAGGCTGACGATCGCTCCGGACCAGGCGCAGGCGCGTATCGGCACGGCCGACGTGGTCGTCGATTTCACGAGCGCCGCACGCGATCCGAACTGTTCTGCCCGGCTCTATCTACGCCCATTGTTCAACGGAGCCGCGGGCGAAAACGCCGCACTCGCCGCCGTTCTCGGCGGCGACCTGCCCGTCATCGAGATCGTCAACGAGATCGACGGTGCCGTGCTCGATCGTGGCCACCCGTCCGCAGAGATTGCGGCCGGCCTGAGCGGCGGGCTCGAAACGATCATGGCGCGAACACTGACCATGGTGGCGGCGATCCTGTCGGGACGCCCGCGCATCGTGCCGCAGCTGGCGCGTCTTGCACGGAGCGGCAACGGGCGTGGACCAGCAGCCTTTGTCGCACGCGGCCTCGCCGTATCGATCGCCAAGGAAATCTATCGCCTCTGCTGCTATGCGCCGCATTGGCACGTCGGATGGCGCTTCAATGACGGCGCCGGCGTCTGGCAGACCGGCGATCTCTCCGGGCCCACATGGAACGTGCTGGGCGATCCCGGAAACCATTTCTATGCCGATCCCTTTCCTATCACCTGGCAGGGGCGAACATTCGTCTTCTTTGAAGACCTCGATCACCGGGTCGGAAAAGGCATCATCTCAGCGATCGAGTTCGGCGACACCGGACCGGTCGGCGACGTCGTGCCCGTGCTGGAGGAGCCCTGGCATCTCTCCTATCCGTTCCTGATCGAGGATGATGGCGAGTTGTGCATGATCCCGGAGAGCTCGCTCCATGACGACGTCGCGCTCTACAAATGCGTCCGGTTCCCGGACAAATGGGAGCGGCACGCGACGCTGCTCTCCGGCCTCGAGATCGCCGACGCGACGATCACGCGGCACAACGGGCTGAACTATCTGTTTGGAGCCTGGCGCGACGGAACCGGCGGCTATTCGGATTCGCTGGCGATCTACTACGCCGACCACCTGCTCGGCCCCTGGACGCCCCATGCCAGCAACCCGGTCATGATCGACCGCGCGAGCACGCGGCCGGCGGGGAATTTCGTCACCATGGGCGGCAAATTGTGGCGACCCGTGCAGGACTGCGCCGACGGATATGGTGCGGCGCTCGCTCTTGCGGAGATCGTCGAACTGTCGCCGACGACGTTCAAGCAGATCGTTCGCCACTTGCTCAAGCCAGGACCGCTGTGGCCCGGCCGAAAGCTGCACACGCTGAACCGCTGCGGCCGGCTCGAGGTGATCGACGGATCGCGCGTTCAGCCTAAGACCCGCGCCTTCGCAGCCAGATTCCCATCGGCGGTCTTGCCCCCGCGGACCAGCCCGCACACGGCCTGAACGACATCCGCCTCGCGCGCTAGAACTGCACCCCGCGCGTCAGGGCGCCGTCGACGACGAGGTTCGTCCCCGTGATGAAGCTTGCGGCGCGGCTGGCGAGGAAGACGGCGGCGTTGGCCATTTCCTGCGGCGTGCCCATCCGCCCGGTCGGATTGAGCGCCAGCGCGGTCTTGTAGAGCTCGGGGTTGTTGTCCTTGATCATGTTCCAGACCCCGCCCTCGAAATAGGTGTTGCCCGGCGAAACCGAGTTGGCGCGAATACCCTTGCCGGCGAGCTGATTGGCGAGACCTTGCGTGTAATGGATGATGGCCGCCTTGAAGGTGCCGTAGGGACCGGCGGCGAAATCGACCTCGCGCCCCGAGACGCTCGATATGGTGACGATCGCGCCGGCGGCGCTCTTCTCCAGATAGGGCATGGCTGCGTTCACCAGCCGGACGGTGCCCATCATGTCGGTCGCAAACTCCTTCTCCCAACTTTCGTCGTCCTGGCCGATCGCGAGCGCGCTGACATTGGCCACGACGACATCGATACCGCCAAGCTTCGAGGCCATATCGCCCACCCAGGCCTTCAGGATGGCGGCGTCGGCGACATCGACCGCACCACCATAGGCCGCAACGCCCTTGGCCTTGAGCGCAGCGACCGTGCTCTCGACCTCGGCCAGATTGCGGGAGCACACGCCGACATCGGCGCCTTCGGTGGCGAACGTCTCGGCGATCGCGCGGCCGATCCCCTTGGTGCTTCCCGTGACGAGAACCTTGGCGCCCTTGAGTCCCAGATCCATGGCTGAATTCCTTTTCCTGATTCAGTAATTGTTCGCGACCGCCTTGACCAATCCACGATAGCTGTGCGGCATACGCATCGACACCAGATCCTTTCGCCGCACGACGTTGGTCGGATAGACGCTGTCGAGATTGGTGGTGTCGACCAGAGCGGTTGCAAGGCCCGTGCCGCCGGCCGCGATCGCCTCCCGCCTCGGGAACGCGAACGTATCGGGGCCGAACACCCCGCTCAGCCCGGAATAACCGCGCTCGGGATCGACGACATTGGCGAAGGCGAAGAACAGGTTGTTTTCGCCGGCGCGAACCCGGAAATGATGCCAGTGATGCGGATCCGGCCCGGTCGGAATCGGTGCCGGCTGATCGACCTGCGTGCCGGCATGCGACGAACTGAAGCGCCCCTTGATCGCGGCGGGGCATGCGATGAGATCGCAGCCGCGTAACGCCAGCACCCGCCCCGCCTCCGGGAACGACGCATCATGACCGATCAGCAGCCCAATCCGGCCGATCGGCGTGTCGACGACGGTCCAGCCGTCACCGGCAGTGGCCCAGCCGCGCTCGTCGGCGGTGAGATGCGTCTTGCGATACACCGAGATGCCACCGTCGGGCGCGACGAGGCAGGCGCTGTTGTAGAGCAGATCGCCGTCGCGCTCGGCGAGTCCGCAGACGAGGTAGAGCCCGAGCTCGCTCGCAATCCTGCCGAGGCCGTCGGTCGCCGGCCCCGCGATCGGTTGCGCCGATGTCGCGGGATCGGCCAATCCCGTCAGCGCGAGCTCCGGAAAGACCACAAGCTCCGCGCCCTCGTCCCTGGCCTTGCGCGCAAGGGCTGCGATCTCGTCAAGGTTTTGGCTGACGTCATCGCGAGGTGCGAATTGCGCGACGCCGACTTTCGACGTCTTGCCCGCCGGCCACGGCTCATGGCCATAGAGCCCAAAGAAATCGCGCGGATTCCAGCTGAACGTATCGGTGAGCAGTTCAGGGTAAAGCTCCGGCCGACGCTGTGCGAACACCGTCTCGCCGAGCACACGGCGCGCGCGGGCGGCGCCAAGATCGATCTCCGACATCAGGACTCCATCGCCCTTGTCGAGCACGGCCGTCACTTGCCCGTCCGGCGCGATCACGCAGCTGCCGCCGCTGAACTGCACGGTGCGCTCCAGACCCCATCGATTGCTCTCGATGACATAGCAGCCGTTCTCGAAGGCGCGGCTGATCCAGTATGGCGCCGGCGTGCGCTCCGCCAGCCAGTTGGAGATATGGCAGATGACGTCCGCGCCACCCAGCGCCATCAGCCGCGCGGTCTCGACGAAATGGATATCCATGCAGATCAGCAGCGCGATCCGCCCGATCGGCGTCTCGAACACCTGGTTGTGCAGATCGCCGGCCGCCGCCCATTTCGGCTCGGAGATATAGGGATGCGTCTTGCGATGGCGGCCGACGATACCGTCGGGCCCGATCAGGACCGCCGAGTTGAAGTAGATGCCGTCCTCGTCGACCTCCGGCATGCCGACCACGATGTAACAGCCGTGCTTGCGCGCCAACGTCGCAAAGCGGTTCGTGGTCGACCCCGGGATCGTCTCGACGAAGGGGGCGACCTCGGCACGGTCGAACCAGCAATAGCCGGTCGTCCCCATTTCCGGCGTGACGATCAGCCTGGCGCCGGCCGCCGCCGCCTGCTCGCAGAGCTCGAGCAGGCGCGCGATGTTGCGCTCCTTCTCGAACATGGTCGGCTCGAACTGGATGGCGGCGACCTTGTGCTTGGTGGACATGATCCGGCTGGCCTCAGACGAGATAGGACTTCTTGATGGAGGCGCCGAGCGTATATTTCGGGTCCACCATGTTGCCGACCCGCATCCGTCCGGCCTGGGTCAGCAGCATATAGGCGTCGATCTCATCGAAGCCGTAATCGGCCGCCATCCAGCGGCAGAGCTCGCGGTAGGCGATGCGTGCCGCGTCCTCCATCGGCCGCGCCGAACCGATGGTCATGATGAAATCCTTGGTCTCGAGCCGCGGCCACGCGATGGTCCAGTTCTTGATCAGGTCGATCTGCACCGTGGTCACGGTCGGATGCTCGATGGCGACGCCGCAGAGCTCGCCGTCACCCTGCGCGGCGTGGCAGTCGCCAAGATAAAGCAGCGCGCCCTTGGTGTTGACCGGCAGGTAGATGACGGCGCCGACGCCGACATCCGGGAGGTCCATGTTGCCGCCGTAATAGTCGGGAACGAGCGATGAGATCGCCTCGATCTCCGGCGAGGTGCCAATGGTGCCGATGAAGGGCTCATAAGGCAGCGTGATCTTGTCGTTCCACTTCGTGCCCGTCTTGGCGTCGATCTCGAGCTTCTTGACGCGCTCGGGCAGTGCGGGATTGAGCAGCGCCGTATTCCCCGTGCTGACCAGGCCGCCGAAATCCGGCATGATCACGGTGGTGCCGCGCGGCTGCGGCCCTCGCGGCACGATGCTCTCGATGTAGACCGCGAGCGTGTCGCCCTTCTCCGCGCCGTTGACGTGGATCGGACCGTTCTGCGGATTGAGGAACGGGAAGTTGAGGATTTTCGACGGGCTGTCGGTCTCGTGCTTGATCGCGCCTTCGAACGCGTCATGGGTCTCCGCGGAGACGACCGCGCCGGGATCGACGGTCAGCACCGAATCCTCATAGGGCCCGTACACATAGTGGTACTTGCCCTGCTCGCTTTCCGTGATCGTATACTCCTTGCCGCGCGCGCCCTTGGCGACACCTTTGCGTGCCATGATCGACTCGTTTTGCCAGGCCATTGCTGTTCTCCTTGGTTGGACTGTCTAGACCGCGAGGTGCCGGCGCATCTCCGCCACGTCGTCGAGCGCCGAGCGGTCGAGACTTGCGACGATGCGGCCCTTGTCCATGACGTAGCAGCGCTGCGCCATAGCGCGGATCATGTCGAGATTCTGCTCGACCAGGATGATGGTCACGCCGGTCTTGCGGTTGAGCTCGACCATGTTGCGCGCGATGTCCTGGACGATGTTGGGCTGAATGCCCTCCGACGGCTCGTCCAGCAGGATCAGGCTCGGATCGGCGATCAGGACCCGTCCGATCGCCAGCTGCTGCTGCTGGCCTCCGGACATGGTGCCGGCACGCTGTTGCCAGCGCTCTTCGAGAATGGGAAAGGCCTCCACGATCTTGCGCCGGCCCGCCTCGGGGATGCCGCCGCCCTTGATCGCGGCACCGACCGCGACGTTCTCGCCGACGGTCAGGCGCGGAAAGACGTCGCGGCCCTGCGGCACATAGCCCATGCCGAGCCGCGCCCGCTTGTGCGCCGGCAGCGATTCCACGGCCTCGCCGCGATAGACGATCGAGCCGCTCATCGCCGGCACGAGCCCGATCAGGCTCTTCATCAAAGTCGATTTGCCAACGCCGTTGCGCCCGATGACCGCGACGATTTCGCCTTCCCGCACCTCGATCTCGAGGCCCTGGAGCACCGGCTTGCCGCCATAGCCGGCACGCAAGCCCAGCGTCGAGAGGATCACCTCCTTGCGCGGCATATCAAGCATGGGCCTGCCCCAGATAGATCGCTGCCACGCGCTCGTCGGCCACGATCTCGTCGATCGAGCCCTGCGCGAACACCTGGCCGAGATGCAGCACGGTGACGCGCTGGGCGACCTGCCGCACGAACGCCATGTCGTGCTCGATCGCCAGCACGGTCATGCCGCCGGCATTGAGCCGCTGCACCATTTCGCCGGTCATGTGGGTCTCCTCCGGCGACATGCCCGCGGTCGGCTCGTCGAGCAACAGGAGGCGGGGCTTCAGGCTGATCGCCATGCCGATCTCCAGCCATTGTTTCTGGCCGTGGCTCAAATTGCCCGCGGTCTGCGCCTGCTCGGTTTCAAGGCCGAGGAAGCCGAGCAGCCGATCGATCTCGGCTTCGAGCTCGGCGCCGCGATGCCGGATCTGCAGGGCGATCTCGAGGTTCTGGCGCACGGACAGGCCCTTGAAGACGCCCGGCACCTGGAACTTGACCGACAGGCCGCGGTGAATCCGCGCAAAAGATTTCAGCGCGGTGATGTTCTCTCCCGCAAAGACGATCTCGCCGCTGCCGGGGTGATACTCACCGAGGATCAGGCGAAACAGCGTGCTCTTGCCGGCACCGTTCGGCCCGATCAGGCAATGGATCTCGCCGGGCTCGAGCGTCAGGTTCACGCCGTTGGTGACGTGCAGGCCGCCAAAATGCTTGTTCAGATCGCGCAGCTCGAGCAGCGACATCAGCCGGCCCTCTGCGTGAGGCGCGCTGCGAGCCTCCCGAGCCAGTTCATCGCGCCGAGAACGAGGCCGTTCGGGGCGATCAGGACCGTGAGCACGAGAAGGACGCCCATGAAGACGAGCGCGTACTGGCTGCCGTAGATCGTCAGCGCCTGGAACGCCGCGAGCACCACCAGCGTGCCGACCACGGTCGAGGTCAGGTCGCTGCGGCCGCCGACCGCGACCCAGATCAGCGGCAGCGCCGCCGCCGTCATGCCCATGCTCGACGGCGTGATGTATTGCCCCCACGCCGTGTAGAGCACGCCCGATATCCCCGCGAGCGCGGCGCCGATGACGAAGGTGATGAGCTGGTATTTGCGGATGTCGTAGCCCAGCATCTCCGCCCTTTCAGGGTTCTCGCGGATGGCGACGATGACGTTGCCGAACGACGAGTTCATCAGGATGCGCAAGGCCAGATAGACGAAGACCAGAAGGCCGAGCACGAAATAGTAGAGCCCGACATCGGCGAACAACACGATCGGCTCGCCCGGCCAGGGGATGGTGAGCGGCGGCATCGCGCTCATGCCGTTGAAGCCGTTGAGGCGCGCGCTGCCGATGTGCCACTCCGGCCCCGCGGTCTGCGCCATGAAGCGCTCCAGCATCAGCGTCACGGCGAGCGTGACGATGCCGAGGAACACGCCGGCGATGCGGCCGAAGAACATGAAATAGCCGAGCAGGACCGCGAACAACGCCGCGATTGCGATCGCAGCCACAAACGCGACCAGCGTGAAGCCATAGGCCGAGCCGAAATTGAGGGTGAGAACCCCGTAGCCATAGCCGGCGATGCCGAAGAACGCGGTCTGGCCGAACGACAGCGAGCCGCCATAGCCCCAGATCAGGCACAGGCTGAGCGCGATGAACATCCAGACAAAGAAGTAGACGGTATTGCCGACCGTGTAGCCGTCGCTGAACAGCGGATAGGCGAGCGCGATCGCAAGCACGATGGCAAACAGGCCCCAGAAGGCCCGACCGCGACCGACGGTCTGCGGGCCTTCGAGACGGCGAAAAAAGGAAACGAGAGCAGTCACGACGCCATCACTCCGTCAGGTGCGTTCGCGCAGCACGAAGCCGGAGATGCCCTTCGGCAGCACCCGGACCACGATGATAACGGCGACCAGCAGTCCGATCTGGCCGAACAACTGTCCCTGCCAGGACGTCATCCCCGACTTCACGATCGCAAGCAGGCCGCCTGCGGGCGCCGTGCCGAGGAAAACGTCGGCACCGCCGATCACGACCGTGACGAACGCCTCCATGATGAAGGTCGCCCCCATGGTCGGCACCAGCGTCATGGTCGGCGCATAGAGGCCGCCGGCAAGGCCGGCGAGCCCCGCGCCGCAGGCGAAGGTCAGGCTATAGATCAGCCGCGTATCGACGCCGAGGGCCGCCGCCATGTGCGGCACCTGGATAGTGGCGCGCGCCAGCACGCCGAAGCGGGTCCAGTTGAACAGCGCATAGAGCGCGGCGAGCACGCCGAGCGCGGAGCAAAACAGCACGATGCGGTAAATCGAATAGGAGTAGTCGCCGACCTGGAAACTGCCGAACGGCGTGCCGACCCCCGCCATCGTCGAGCCGACCATGATCAGCGTGCCCTGCGTCGCGATCAGGCTGAGCCCCCAGGTTGCGACGATGGTGTCGAGCGGCCGATCGTAGAGATGGCGGATCACCGCGAGCTCGACAAGCACGCCGACCAGTGCGGACACGATCGTCCCCGCCAGGATACCGAGCGGGAGCGGCAAACCGGCATGCACGGTCGCCGCGGTGACATAGGCACCACACATGATGAACTCGCCATGGGCCAGGTTGATCACGCCCATCATGCCGAAGATCACCGCGAGCCCGCAGGCCGAGAGCACCAGGAACGCGAAGGCGTCACCAAATTGATAAAGTGCCGAAAAGACGTGGGTCGCGATGTCCATGAACCAACCAGATCGATGAGAGGGACGACGTTGCCGTCGCGGGTAACCGTGACCGCCCCGGCGCGCAGGTACGCCGGGGCGACCAGCCGCCGGTCAGGGTTTCGGCGGCGGATTCGACGGCGTGTACTGGGCCATCGGATCTTTCTTGGTCAGATCGCAGCCGGCTTCACCCAGCCAGTACGGCTTGATGTCCTCCCAGGTCTTCGGGAACGAGATCGAATGATCGGCGCCGACCTTGGCGAGATAGATCGTGTGCGACATGTGCTGGCTCTTCGGGTCGATGCAGACCTTGCCTTCCGGCGCGTCCATGCAGACGTCGCCCAACGCGATCACCTTGCGGATGTCCTCGCGCTTGGTCGATTTCGCCCGCTCCACCATCTGCTTGTAGAGGTAGACCGCGAGATAGGAGTTCTCGGCCTCCTGGTTCACGTAGGGCTCGCTCGGGAATTTGGCCTTGAACTTGGCGTAGAACTCCTTGCTCTTCGGCGAGTCGATCTCCTCGATGTAGTTGGTGGTGACGTACATGTCCTTCAGGCTCGGCGGCTTGAAGCGCTTGTGCTCGTAGCCCTGGCCGACGTTGACCGAGGAGGCCATCGGCAGGTTGACGTTGGCGGAGGCCGCCTGCTCGTAATAGGAGGCCTGCGCGGTGCCGACCAGCAGAGTGACCACGAAGTCCGGCTTGGCCTTCTGGATGTTCTGGATGCTCTGGGAGAATTGCGAGACGCCGAGAGGGATGAACTCCTCGCCGGCCATCTTGCCGCCGTTCTCCTTGACGATCTTGCGCACCCATTCCGCCGAGATCTGACCGAAATTGTAGTCGGCGGCGAGCGTGTAGACGTTCTTGCCGTACTTCTCCATCATGTAGGGAATGAGCGTGGAGAACTGCTGCTCCGGTACCGCGCCCGTTACGATCATGTGGCCGTCGCAGACCCCGCCTTCGTACTGGTTGTTGTAGAAGGCAAAGCCGTTGAACTGATCGACGATCGGCCGGTAAGCCTCGCGCGAGGCCGAGGAGAAGCCCGCGAACACCACGTCGACCTTGTCACGCTGGAGCACGCGTCGCATGAATTCCTGGTAGCGGGTGTTGTCGGACTGCGTGTCGTAAGGAACGAGCTCCAGCGGCCGGCCCATGATGCCACCCGCCTTGTTGATCTCCTCGGCGGCGAGCTGGATGGCGTGGACCTTGCCGATCGTGGCCGCGGCGAAGTCGCCGGACTGATCCTCCAGCACACCGAGCTTGATCGGGTTCTCCGCCGCGTATGCCGGGACTGATCCGAGGACAAGCGTCCCCGTGAGGGCTGCGGCACGCAGCCCCCGCAATACAGACTTGCTCATTTTGCTTCTCCTAGATGGCTTGCTTGTTGCCGCCTTGCAGCATGATGCCGGTCGTGCGGCCGGACGTATCGGGCGGCTTCGCCCGCTTGCTCAGGAACTCCTCGCAATAGAGTTCCATGTTCTGCCGCGCGCGCATGCTTTCGCGACGGAGCTGGGAATAGGCACCCTCCTCATCGAGGCCACCGTGCTGCATCAGCAGAACAACGGCCCGGATCACCGCGCGGCGACCGCGGCGGCGTTCCTCGAGGTCCTGCAGGCGCTCGCTCATTTCGGCGCGCAGCAGGAACTGGTTGATGCCCATGAACAGGGATGTGTAGACCGCACCGCCATGCACCGGCTTGCGCAGGAACGAGGTCGCACCGAGGTTGACGAGCGCCTTCAGGCGGCTCGGCGCCTCGACACCGACAAGGCCGATCACCGGCACCGGCGGCAGCCGCGAGGCGGGATGGACCTCGATGGCGACGGCGCCTTCGAGATCGCCGTCGACGAACAGAATGTCGCGGTCGGCCTGCAGGCTCGTCACGTCGATCTGCGCGCGGCCGTCGATGATTTCGGGGTATTCGGTGGAGACGCCAAGCTTGGCGAGCGTCGTTTCGAGCGTGCTCTCCCATCCGCCTCGCCGTGTCACGACGATGGCGCGGCCGCCCTTGAAGTTCTGTAGCAGTCGAGAGCTCATGATTACACCACCTTCAACAGCGGAGAGCGCATTGCGCTGGCAAAGCGCGGCGACGACTGGACGAGATAGGGATCGGGCGCGATCGGCTCGCGGGATTCCAGCAGCACCTCGAATTGCCCGTTGACGGACGAGCGGCCGATCCGCGGCGTGAGCCAGGCGTGAAAGGTCTGCCGGTCGATACGGACCTCGCCTTGCGGCGCACGCAGGCGCTGATCGGCCACGGCGGCGCGTACCCTGCGCGCATCGTCGCTGCCGGCCTGCGACAATGCGGCCGCGAGCAGCTTGACCGCGATATAGGACGACTCGGCGTCGGCCGATGAGGCCGGTCCATCCGGAAAGGATTGCGCATACGCATTGATGAAGGCGGCATTCTCCGGCGAATTCAGCGACGAGAAATAGACGCTCGACGACAGATGTCCGTCGATGGCATCGGGGCCGATCTCCGGCAATTCCGGTTCGGACAGCGTGCAGCTCGCGACGGGAATTTCCGCGGCCTGATCGATCCCGCGCGCGCGGCAGGCGGCACGGAACGCGCGGAAGAAGGCATAGGCGCTGGTGCCGATCAGATTGTTGAAGACGAAGTCCGGGCGCTGCTCGATGATCGCGGCAATGACCTGGTCGACCTCGGTATCGCCCATCGAGAGATAGCGCTCGGCGAGCACGGTACCGCCGCGCGCGATCAGCGCCTCGCGGAAGATGCGGTTGTTCTCCCAGGCCCAGATGTAATTCGAGCCGATGCAGAAGGCGCGCGAGCCGACGCGGGACGCCAGATAGTCGACCAGCGGCAGCACGTGCTGGTTGGGCGCCGCGCCGGTATAGATGACGTTATCGGAACTCTCGAAACCCTCGTAGTGCGAGGGATACCAGAGCAGCCCGTCGAACTTCTCGAAACACGGGATCACCTCCTTGCGGCTCGACGAGGTGTAGCAGCCGACCACCTGGCGGATGCCGGAGCCGAGCAGCTCGAGGCTGAGCGAACGATAGCGCGCGAGGTCGCCCGACGGATTGACCACCACTGGCTCCAGCTCGATATTTTTGCTGGTTGCGTTGACCTCCTCAAACGCGAGCAACGCGCCATTGAGGATCGACCGCGCGACGACGCTGTAGGAGCCCGTCGTAGAGAACATCACGCCAATCCGATAATGTCTTCGCGTCATCACTCGATCCAAAACAAAAAAGCGCCCGCCGGCTGTAAAGCCGAGGGCGCGCTCGCCGCCAACCAAACACGCATTTGCGTGACGTTGGAAATGGTTTGAACTTGTTCGCGTTGACGGGCTGCCTTGCCCGACGCTCGTGCATTACGGTCGTTGAGATCGCTTATTATGTCAAGCGCGTTGTTGCAGCGAAGATTGCCGCAATTCGTGCCGACGTGTAGCAAAACTGTGCAGTGCGGTCAGAGGCACCCGGAACTCCGCCTGCCCATCACTTTGTCGCGTCGATCCAGATTCCCGGCTCTGAATGCTCCCGGATGTGGCTGACGAGAAAATCGGAAAAGACCCTGATCTTGGCGGGCAGCCGGACGCGGTTCTGATAGGCGATGTTCATGGTGAGCAACGGCAGCTCCCAACCCATCAGCACGGGCACCAGACGACCGGCCGCGATATCGCTCTGCACAATGTAAAGCGGCTGGATCAGGATGCCGAGCCCGGCACGCGCAGCGCCGCAGATGATCTGACCGTCATTGCTGTCGAGCGTCGGTGCGATCCGGATCGTCTGCGTTGCACCCCCCTGGCTCAGGCGCAGCGAATAGGGATCGTTGGCGAGATTGTAGATCAGCATGTTGTGGCGGGCGAGATCGGCGGGATGCTCCGGCCGGCCGTGCTTCTCCAGATAGGAGGGGGCAGCCGCGAGCACGCGATGCATCTGGCCGATGCGGCGAACGATGATGTTGGAATCCGGCTCCTGCTCGCGCGTGCGGATCGCCACGTCGATGCCGGCCTCGATGAAGTCCAGATAGCGGTTTGCGCTGGTGATCTGCACGCTGAGATCAGGATAGAGCGCGCGGAAGGCCGGCAGCATCGGCGCGAGATAGATCATCGCGAAGGACAGCGAACTCGTCACCCGCAGCATGCCCTTCGGCGACAACGCTCGGTCGGAGACGGCGTCTTCGGCTTCGGCCAACTCGTTCAGAAGCGGGCTGCAGCGCTGCAACAGCTCCTGCCCCGCTTCGGTCAGCCATTGCCGGCGCGTGTTGCGCTCGATCAGCCGGACCGCAAGCCGCTCCTCCAGCGCGCTGAGATGGCGGCTGGCAGCCGCATTCGACATCCGCAGCGTGTCGGCGGCCTTGGACAGGCTGCCGAGTTCGGCGGTTCTGGAGAAGACCTCGAGTTGGAGTAGCCGGTCCATTTTTGCATAAATCGGAAAAGAGACTTACAAATTTTGGTCTTTATTTCCACTTTCCGCAAGTCAAAATAGCGCCAACAAAGCACAATGGCAGGCGAGGAAATCAGGAAATGTCGGGCCCGATCAGGCACATCGTTATGTGGCGGCTACGCGGGGAGACCCCGGATGAGCGCGCCGCGGCCCGTTCCAAGGTCAAGACCCTGTTCGAGGGACTGCGCGGCCGGATCGACGGCCTCACCCACATTGAAGTCGGCGTCGACGTCAGCGATGTCGACTACGCCTGCGATGTCGTTCTGTTCTCCGAATTCACCGACCACGCCGCGCTGGCGGCCTACGCCACCCACCCTGAGCATTTGCGTGTCCGCGAGGCGCTGGGCGACTTGCGGATCGGACGCTTCCAGGTCGATTATCCCATCAAAGAGACCGGCGCATGATCGGTTCGTTCACCTTCGAAAACCTGCCCTGCCGTGTCGTGTTCGGCAGCGGAACGCTGGCATCGGCTAGGGCCGAGGTGGAGCGGCTCGGCGGCAAGCGCGCCCTGGTGCTGACGACGCCGCAGCAGGAGGCGCAAGGCAAGAGCCTGGGAGCCGCGCTCGGCCCGCTCTATGCCGGCATCTTTCCCGGCGCGACCATGCACACCCCTGTCGAGGTCACGGAGCGCGCACTCGCGGCGATGAAGGCGTGCGAGGCCGACTGCGTGGTCTCGCTCGGCGGCGGCTCCACGACCGGCCTCGGCAAGGCGCTCGCCTTGCGCACCGGCGTCAACCAGCTCTGCATTCCCACCACCTATGCCGGCTCGGAGATGACGCCGATCCTCGGCCAGACCGAGAACGGCCTGAAGACCACGGTGCGCGACGCGGCCGTGCTTCCGGAGACCGTGATCTACGATGTCGATCTCACCCTGACGCTGCCGGCCAGCCTCGCCGCAACGTCTGGCATCAACGCGATCGCCCATGCGGTGGAAGCGCTTTACGCGCGCGACACCAATCCCGTGACATCGCTGATGGCGGAAGAAGGTATCCGGGCCTTGGCCCGCGCCCTGCCCGCCATTGCCTTAAAGAGTGACGACCGCGAGGCCCGCACCGAGGCGCTCTATGGGGCCTGGCTGTGCGGGGTCTGCCTCGGCACGGTCGGCATGGCGCTGCATCACAAGCTCTGCCATACACTCGGCGGCACGTTCGATCTGCCGCATGCGGAAACCCACACCATCGTGCTGCCGCACGCGCTGGCCTACAACGCACCGGCCGTGCCCGATGCGATGGCGCGAATCTCGCGTGCGATCGGCGCGGCCGATGCCTCGCAGGGACTTTTCGACCTCGCGAAGCGGCTGGGCGCCAGGCTGGCCCTGCGCGACATCGGCATGCCCGAGAGCGGCATCGACAAGGCAGCCGATCTCGCCGTCACCAATGCCTACTGGAATCCGCGCCCGCTCGAGCGGGGCGCCATCCGCGACCTTATTGCGCGCGCCTGGGCCGGCGAGCCGCCGGTTGCCATCAAAGCGGCGGCGTGAAGAGATGCAGCGCACGCTGATCAAATCCGCCACGGTCATCAGCATGGATGACGCGATCGGCGATCTCAATACCGGCGATGTGCTGATCGAGGGCAGCCGCATCGTCGACGTGCGTCCGTCGATCGAGCTCGACGGCGGTGCGAGCGAGACCGAGATCGTCGACGGCAAAGGCCGCATCGTCATCCCCGGCCTGATCAATGCGCATATGCACACCTGGCAGACCGGCTTGCGCGGCTATGCCGCCAACTGGACGCTGCTGGAATATTTCCGCCGCATGCATGCCGGGCTCGCGACCGTGTTCCGACCGGAGGACATCCACATTGCGACGCTGGTCGGCGCGCTCAACCAGATCAATTGCGGCACGACCACGCTGGTCGACTGGTGCCACAACAATCCGACGCCGGCTCATACCGACGCCGCGGTCCGGGGCCTGATCGAGAGCGGGATCCGCGCCGCGTTCTTCCACGGCTCCCCAAAGCCCGAGCCGAAGCCCGGCGAACCGCATTTCTCCGAGATTCCGCATCCGCGCCGCGAGATCGAACGGCTGCTGGCAGGCCCCCTCGCCGACCGCGACGGCCTCGTCACGCTCGGGCTTGCCATCCTTGGCCCGCATTATTCGACGCTCGACGTCGCCATGCACGATTTCCGCCTGGCGCGGGAGCTGAAGCTGATCGCATCGATGCATCAGGGCGGCGGTCCGGCCAAGACGCCGGGTGGCTGGGAGAAGCTGATCGGGGCCGGTCTGGTCGGCCCCGGCATTAACATCGTCCATGGCAACGACCTGCCCGACGATCTCCTCGACAGGCTCGTCGATCTCGGCGTGTCCTTCTCGGTGACGCCTGAGAACGAGATGATCCAGGGCCACGGTTTCCCGATCACTGGGCGGCTGCTCAAGCGCGGCGTACGACCAACGATCGGCATTGATCTGGAGTCCGTGCTGGCCGGCGACCTCCTCTGCGTCGCCCGCATCGCTTTGTCGATGCAGCGAGCACTCGACAATGCGGAGTCGCGTAAAGAGAGCGGCACCATTCCAGCGACGACCACGATCCCCGTGCGGGAAGCGCTACGCTGGATCACGACGGAAGGCGCCCGCATGCTCGGCCGCGAGAACCAGATTGGATCGCTGACGCCGGGCAAGCACGCTGACCTCGTCATCATCAGCGCCTGCGACCTCAACCTTGTCCCGGTGCACGATCCCGTCGCGGCCGTCGTGATGCAGACGGGCCTTGCCAATATCGAGGCCGTCATGATCGGCGGCGCCTGGAAGAAGCGGAATGGCCGGTTGCTGGTCGAGGGGCTCGAAGCGAAGAAAGAGCTGCTGGCACAATCCGGCGGGCGGTTGGTCCACGACATCGAACGACAGGGACGCGCCGCCTGAGCGGCCAACGGACAACAGCAATGACAGACGCATCAAAGAACGTCGCTTTCATCGGGATCGGCAAGATGGGCCTGCCGATGTCGGCCCTCGTCGCCAAGGCCGGCTATGCCGTCACCGCGTTCGATCAGAACGCCGCGCGGATCAGCGAAGCGCGGACGCAAGGCATCTCGATCGCAGCATCGCCGGCGGAAGCTGTCAGCGGCAAGGCTGCGGTCATCACGTCGCTGCCCGATGATGCGGCCTTGCGCGGCGCCCTGCTCGGCCCGACCGGCCTGATCGCCGCGATGGCGCCCGGAGCCGTCTTGATCGAGACCAGCACCGTGAGCGTCGAGGCTTCCGCTGTAGTTGCGGCCGCCGCACAAGAGCGCGGAATTGCCTATCTGCGCTCGCCGGTCTCCGGCAACGCCAGCATCGTCCACACCGGCGCCCTGACCTGCTTCGTGTCGGGACCGAAAGACACCTTCGAGAACTCAAAGCCGCTGTTCGCAGCCTTCACCCGCGCCCAGACCTATCTCGGGCCGGCCGAGGAAGCGCGTTACGCGAAGCTCTCGGTCAATCTGATGATCGCGGTATCCGCCGCGATGATGGCGGAGAGCCTTGCGCTGGCGCGCAAGGGCGGGATCGCCTGGCAGGACATCCTGAAGGTGCTCGACGACAGCGCCGTGGCATCGCCCATGGTGAAATACAAGACCGCGCCGCTGCGCAACCGCGATTTCGAATCGACTTTCTCCTGCAAGCAGATGGCGAAGGATCTCGATCTCATTCTCGGCGCTGGCCACGCCGTCGGCGTGCCGCTCCAGCTCGCCGCGCAAGTGCGCGAGACCTACGGCTCGCTGGTGGCGCAGGGCGACGGCGACGCCGACTTCATCGCGACCGTCAAGCACCTGGAACGGCTGTCCGGGCTTGGCGAACCCAAACTCTGATCGCGGAGACATAGATGCGCAACTTCGACGAAAACACGATTACCGACGCGGTGCTGGAGCGGATCAAGGACGCAAACGATCCGCGTATCAAGCAGGTGAGCGAGGCACTGGTGCGCCATCTCCATGCCTTCGTCCGCGAGGTGCGGCCGACCCAGAAGGAATGGGAATACGGCATCGACTTCCTGACCCGCACCGGCCACATGTGCGACGACAAGCGCCAGGAGTTCATCCTGCTGTCGGATGCGCTGGGTGTCTCCATGCTGGTGGATGCGATCAACCATCCCGTGCCGGAGGGCGCGACCGAGACCACGGTGCTTGGCCCGTTCTTCGTCCAGGCCGCACCCGAGAAGGATAGTGGCGCCGATATCTCGGGCCCGATGGAAGGTGATCCGATGCTGGTCACTGGCTCCGTCTCGACCGTCGACGGCCAACCGCTCGTAGGCGCCACCGTCGACGTCTGGCATTCCGACGACGACGGCTATTACGACGTACAGCAGCTCGACGACATCGGCGATCTCGCGATGCGCGCCCGCTTCCACACCGATGGCAACGGCCGCTTCCATTTCTGGTCGATCAAGCCTGCCGCCTATCCGATCCCGCATGACGGCCCGGTCGGCGAGATGCTGGAGGTTCAGGGCCGTCATCCCTGGCGCCCTGCGCATGTCCACTTCATGATCTCGGCGCCAGGCTTCGAGCAACTCGTCACGCACGTGTTCGTCGCCGGCGACCAATATCTCGACAGCGACGTGGTGTTCGGCGTCAAGGACAGCCTGATCCGCGAATTCGTCCGGCATTCTGCCGGCCGTGCGCCGGATGGTCGCATGGTGGATCGCGACTATTTTCACCTCAATTACGATTTCGGCCTGAAGCAGCTCGCGAGCAACGCAAGAGCCGCCTAGACTGGACGGCGACGGACCGAACAAGAGTCCGGCGACAGGGAGCAGACGGGAGTTAGGGATGGGACCGCG
>Ga0102590_1001500_pt1 | contig 34661 bp, 34 predicted proteins | sample AraplaMF_Col_mMF_FD_76859 | JGI IMG/M metagenome (GOLD analysis project Ga0102590, IMG submission 76859) | Arabidopsis root microbial communities from the University of North Carolina, USA - plate scrape MF_Col_mMF | ecosystem: Host-associated > Plants > Roots > Endosphere | place: USA... | reverse complement strand
GCAGCAGCATCGCAAGCAGTGCGATGAGGGCGATGCCGGCGATGGCGGGCTTGAAGCGTTCATCGAGACCGGCCGCAATGCCGATCGATTGCAGCAGGCCGTAAGAGCCGGCCAGCATTACGAGCCCGTACATGATGCTGCGTTCGCCAGGGCTGGTTACTTTGGGCAGATCGGGAAGGAGCAGCGCCAAGCCGATTCCCATAATGGGCAGATCGTAGTCATAAGCATAGGGGCTGATCATCACCGAGACGGTCGCAGCGACGCCGAGCGTGAACGACAAAGGCATCCCACGGGCGATGCAAGTCACGACCGCAATGAGTGCCAGTCCGGCGACGGTGACCTGCCCCCAGAACGCAGCGCTGGCGGGGAAGCCGGCATTGAATAGCGCCGCGTAGGCCGAGATCATCCGAAACAGGGGATACAAGCCCTGTTCCAGAAAGCCCGCCGACTCCCTGATCGCCCCCTGCCACGCGATCCAGATATGCGGCCCGAAAGCCACGGTGCAGAGCAGGGAGCTCAGGAGCACGACAATGGCGGCCGTGACGATCGTTGCCCAGCGTCGGGTCGCCAGCAGATACACACCGACCGCAATGGCGAGGTGCGGCTTGACGACCATGGCGCCGAGCGCGAGGCCCGCGATAACCTTGCGCTTCTGCAGGTTGATGCAGACGAGCCCGATCAGCGCACCCGTGAGAAAGCCGTTCTGTCCGCAGCCGATCGTGGTCGCCATGGTTGGAAACAGCACGACGAGTGTCTGTGTGAAATGCTCTCGCGCAATCGCGCGCAGCGTCATCAGATAGGCGGTGAGCGTCGCGGCGGTGAACACGAAATAGGCCGCCCAGGTGGGCAGGAATGCGAAGGGGGCCAGCAAAAGGTCGAACTGTGGCGGGTAGGTCCACGGCATGGAACCGATCGCGTCGCCTGACATTGCCGTCTGCATTTTCATGAACGCCGCGAATCGATAGGTCAGGTCGACATCCCCGAGCCAGACCCGTTGCGCGACGATATGAAAGGCAGCGAAATCGGGCACCTCGTGGTCGTGCCAGATGCCCCAGTGGAAGAACCAATAGGCCTTGAGGCCCACGATGGCCGCAAGCGTCGCCAGAAGGCAGCGCTCATATGTCGCCCGCCTTCCTGGCGAGGACTGAATTTGCTCGAACGTCTTCGCGAGCACGCGTTCATCCCCTCTGGCGACAGGGCGGCATCGCCGCCGATCCGCGCGCGAGATTGCCGCCTTAGTCTTAAGGGACGGTAACGGACTGGAAAGGATTTCGGCGGCTACCCGACATGCGCAGGCGCGAGTTGGAAACGGGTAGGCCGCACGGCCGTGACGGAAAGACCCGACCCCGGCAGATTTGCGTGCGATATCGAAATGATCCCTTCGAATTCGCCGGATGGTGTCACGCAGCCCGCTTGTCCGCGGAAACGCGGAGGAGCTAGCTTGAATATCCTTCCTGCAGCTTCGAAGTGCGGTGATGAACGATCGTTTGACGAAAGGTATTTTGATCACGATCGGCCTGTTGGCCGTGCCGGCACCCGCTGTCGCGCAGAACGATCTTCATGCGGCGCCCGGCATGATGTCGCTGCAAGTGACGACCGATCCTTCCATGATCGAATGTCGCAAGCTGGAGACGGTCAATCCCGACGCGCTCACGTTCCTGCCGCTGCGCCGGACGTTCAACGACGATTTCGACGATCATCCGCTCGCGAACGGACGCTGGGTGCCGCACTACGCCGGCGGCGCAGTCTGGCCGGAAGCGCGCTACTGGGGCGGAGACGGCTCCGACTTCAAGCGCAAGACCAGCGCCAATGGCGAGCAGCAGATCTATGTCGATCCGCGCTATGCCGGCCGCGCGGCGACGCCACTGGGGCTCGATCCATTCAGGGTGAGGGACGGCGTGCTCTCGATCGTCGCCAGCCGCACGCCGCCGGAATTGAAGCCGGTGCTGTTCAACAACGAGTACGTCTCGGGGATACTCACGACCCAGGGTACTTTCGCGCAGAAGCACGGCTATTTCGAAATCCGTGCCAAGGTGCCGGTCGGCCACGCGGTATGGCCGGCCTTCTGGATGCTGGCGGACGATGGCGGCTGGCCTCCGGAGGTCGACGTGCTGGAAGGCCGCGGCGAGCGGCCGGGCGATCTCGTGATGACGACGCATTGGCGGATTCCGTCGACCCAGAAGATCCAGTCCTGCGGCTTCGACTTCGCGGTCGGCGACGCCTCGCACGCATTCCACAATTACGGTGTGCTTTGGGAGGAGGATCGTCTGGTCTATTTCATCGACCGCAGGCCGGTCTCCGACATCAAGGTGCCGATCGGCTTCGATGATCCGATGTACATGATCGTCAATCTCGCGATCGGCTCAAAGTTCTTTCCGGGCGTCGGTGCCGTCGATGCGCAATCGCCGCCGACGGTCGCATTCGAGATCGACCGGATTTCCGCCTATCAGATCGATAGGGAGCAGGCGCAGAGATAGGGATGGCTGACGAACTCTCTTGGCGGCGGCGCAAAGCGATCAAGGCGTAAGGCCTGACGCCATCCCTACGGATCCAGCTCGGTATCCCAGTAGAGATAGTCCAGCCAGCTGTCGTGCAGATAGTTCGGCGGGAACAGGCGGCCGTTGCGATGAAGCTGATGCACGGTCGGCGCGAACGCGCTCTGGCGTGGAAACATCTTGGCTTGCGCGGGCGTCAGATTGCCCTTGCGCAGATTGCACGGCGAGCACGCTGCGACCACGTTCTCCCAGGTGGTCTGGCCGCCTTTGCTGCGCGGGATGATGTGATCGAAGGTGAGGTCTTCGGGCGAGCCGCAATATTGGCAGGCGAAACGATCGCGCAGGAAGACGTTGAACCGGGTGAAGGCAGGATGGGTGGTCGGCTTGACGAAGGATTTGAGCGAGACGACGCTCGGCAGCTGCATTTGCAGCGTGGGACTGTGAACCGCCTGATCGTAATGCGCGACGATGTTGACGCGGTCGAGGAACACCGCCTTGATCGCGTCCTGCCACGACCAAAGAGACAGTGGGTAGTAACTCAGCGGCCGGAAGTCCGCGTTCAGGACCAGCACCGGCCAACTGCCTTGCGAGACATGTGCGTTCAAGTAACGCTCCCGGCCTCCAACATACGCTGCGAAGCAGCATGTGCTGACATACTACATGCAGCGTGACGGGATTGTGAAGCCCGTTGAGCGACTTATTCAGGCGCATGCAATGCGGCGGCGGGGTGGCGAAACGCTCAAAAATGCCGCGATTCGGGCGCCCGAACAGAGGATGTACCGAACGGCGCAGCCACACGCGGGCGTCGTCCTTGTTGAGGCGCTACTTCCGGACCCGCTCCAGCTTCTGCAAGCACCGCGTCGCGCGGACCGCGGCCGGCATCTCCTGGTCCGGAAAGCTCGCTTTCCAATTGGTGACGCCGACTTCGCCGACATAGATGTCGCCCCTCGAATCCAGGGCGAGGCCGTGCGGCGCCAGGAATTTGCCGCTCGCAACACCCGGGCCGTCCTCGCCCCCGAGCCGTGCGATGCGTTTGCCTTGCGCATCGACGATCGACAGCCGCGGGCCGAGATTGGGCACATTGCGGTTGATGTCGAGGCCGGGGCCGAGCTCCCCGATCACGAAGGTCGGGCTCCCGGCCCCGCCGCAGCAGCACAGTGCGCAGGGCCGGTGCAGATTGTTCCACTGCGTTTCGTATTTGCCCTCGCCGTCGAAAACCTGCACGCGATGGTTCTCGCGGTCGGCGACATAGACCCAGCCGTCGGAATCGGTGGCGATGTTGTGCACGATGTTGAACTGGCCGGGATCGGTGCCGGGCTCGCCCCAGCTCTTGATCAGCTTTCCCTCCGGCGTGAATTTATGTACGCGCGCATTGCCATAACCGTCGGAGACGTAGATCTCGCCTTTCGGCGACAGCGCGGTGTGGGTGCAGCGGTGGAACGGCTCGCCGCTCATGAAAGGCGCCGGCTTCTTGGGGATGCCGATCGTCAACAGCACTTTGCCGTCGGTAGTGCATTTGCGCACGGTGTGGTCGCCGTCATCGGTGCAATAGAGATTGTCGTCGGCGTCGATGTGCAGTCCATGCGCGCGCGAGAACAGGCCTTCGCCAAAGCTGCGCAGAAAATTGCCATCGCGGTCGAGCACCACCATCGGATGGGCGCCGCGGTTGAAGACGTAGACGCGATCCTTGCTGTCGACCGCGACCGAGGCGACGTCGGTCAGTTGCCAGCCGTCCGGCAGCTTCGCGAAGTTGTCGACGACGCGGTAGCGGTGCTCGCCGGTGCCGAGAATGGCTGGCATGGATATTTCCTTTTGAATTAGTGACGCGACCGTCTCCACACTGTCATTGCGAGCGCAGCGAAGCAATCCAGGCTGTCTCCGCGGACAGACTCTGGATTGCTTCGCTGCGCTCGCGATGACGAGGGGCTCAAGCCGTGCTCACCTCACGCCTCCAAAATCCCTTCCTCGATCGCCTTGATCTGGAGCGCGAGATATTTCGAGTTGATCCGGCACTGTGCGAGGCTGCCCGCGATGAACCACAGGCCGGGCTGTGCGGTGCGCGTATACATGTTGCGCAGCTCGAGACCGTCGCCGAAGCCCCAGACCGGGCCGATGCGGTCGGCGATGCCGTCGCCGAACAGCTTTCGCACCAGATATTCCTGCGGCTTGTAGCCGGTTGAGAGCACGATGAGATCGGCTGCAACGGTGGTGCCGTCCTTCATCTGCGCACCGTCGGCCGTGAACCCCTCAATGTCGGAAAACTGTTTCAGCCTGATCTTGCCTTCGACGATCAGGTTGGAGCAGCCGACGTTGAAATAATAGCCGCCGCCGCGGGTAAGGTATTTGAACTGCCAGCCCGTGCCGGCCTCGCCGAAATCGAGCTTGAAGCCGACGCGGGCGAGGCCGTCGAGCAGCTCCTTGTCGAGCTCCTTCGACTGCTCCGTCAGCATCACATGCGTTTTCTTCGCCAGCGGCGTCGGCATCGAGGTCGCAATCAGATCATTGTCCTCGAGCGTGCCCTCGTTGTAGGTCGCATAGGCGAGTTGCGCCGACGGCTCGATATTGGTGACCAGCGTCGGCGAGCGCTGCACCAGCGTCACCTCGGCCCCGCTGGAGCAGAGATCCTGCGCGATGTCGTGGCCGCTGTTGCCGGTGCCGATGACGATGGCGCGCTTGCCCTGCCAGTTCTCGCCGTCCTCATAGCGGCTCGAATGCAGCAGCGTGCCTTTGAAATTATCGAGGGTCGGAATGTCAGGCACGTTCGCGATGCCGCTGACGCCGGTCCCCATCACCACATGGCGCGGATGCATGGTGCGCTTGCTGCCGTCGGCGCGCCGCAGCGTGACCGTCCAGTGGCCCCTGGCCTCGTCATAGGCACCGCCCTCGAACTCGGTGCCGGTCCAGAAGTTCAGCTCCATGGCGTCGACATAGGCTTCGAACCAGTTGGCGAGCTTGTCCTTGGGGATATAGGTCGGCCAGTTCGGGGGGAACGGCATGTAAGGCATGTGATTGACCTGCACCTGGTTGTGCAGGGTGAGCGCGTGGTAGCGCTTGCGCCAGTTGTCGCCGATCCGCGCCTCGCGATCGACGATCAGGGTGTCGATCTTCAGCTGCTTCAGCCGTGCCGCGATGGCAAGCCCGGCCTGACCGCCGCCAACCACGAGCACGGTGGGATCGTGATCGGCATAGTCGCGTGAGGCGTTGCGCAGATCGAGCCAGTTCGGACCGCGGAAGTCGCGCGAATAGGCCTGACCGCGCGGCCGCGATGTGCCGAGCTGTTCCTCGAATCCCCTGAGTTCGTCGAGCGCGGTGAGGAGCGTCCACGCCTTCAGCCGATCGCCGTCGGCGGTCTCGGGCACAAGCCGCACGATGCCGTTGCCGCGCCCCGTCGCAGTTTCGAAATCGAAGATGGCCTCGATCGTGTTGGTGCCGGCGCGGGTCACCCAGCGTGGTGGTGCGCGGTTGGGGGCGATCTCGAAGTTGGTTGGCGCTGCCTTTGGTGCGAATAGGGTCAGCGCTTGTGCGACCTCCTGGCGGCCGGCAAGCGTCTGCAGGTTCCAGCTGAGCGCCAGCACGTCGCGCCAGAAGCACTCGGCCACGAACAGGCGGTCGAGCGCGGCTCGATCGGGCCTGGCAAGCGTGCGCTCGAACTCGTCGAGCCAGGCTTGCGCGGAAGTGGCAATATCCTTGGTCTTGTCCAGCATGCGCGACCTCGTGCCGTCTTCGCGGCGTTTCCTCTCGAGCATGATCCGGAAAAGTGGGCTTCGGTCTTCCGAAGAGATCATGCTCATATTGTATGGAATCGAACGCTATACCGGTTCTCCGGTCGCCAAAAGCGCTTTACCCGAGCAGCAAGAGCATGTGGCCCTGCTCAGGCGGAATGCGCTCGCGTCAGGCCGACAGCACGCCCTCGCGCTTCTTCACCGCGCGATAGTAGCTCCACCACAGATGCGCGGCCGCGCCGCGCAGGGGGCGCCAGGGTTCGGCCAGCGGCGCCATCTGCTTTTCGGTCGGCCGCGCCTGCAGACCGAGGCCAATCTTGATTCCTTCCTGCACGGCGAGGTCGCCGGCCGGCCAGGCGTCGCCATGGCCGAGACAAAACAGCAGATAGACGTCGGCGGTCCACGGCCCGATGCCGGGCAGTGCAATCAGCGTGTGATGCGCGGCGTCGGCGTCTTCCTCGGCGAGCACGTCGAGGTTGAGCCGCTCCGCGGTGATTTCGCGCGCGAGATGTTTGAGCGTCTTGATCTTGGCGGCGGAAAGGCCGAGCCGCCCCAGCCGGTCGGTCCGGGCGCGGCGCACCGCGTCATGGTCGAACGGATTGAAGGCGGTGGACAGCCGTCCCCAGATCGCCGCGGCGCTGGCTGTGGAGAGCTGCTGGCCGCAGACGATGTGGGCAAGGCCGGCGAAGCCCGGCTCGCGCCGCCGCAGCGCCGGCATGCCCGCGACGTCGAGCACCGGCTTGAGGCGCGGATCGCGCTTGACCAGCGCCTGGACGGCGTCTTCGAGATCGGATTGGGTTTCGAGGTGGATGGTCATCGTGGCTCACTCGTCATGCGCGCTTGACCGGCGCATCCATCTCCTATCGTAACAGAGGCGAGCGGAAGCGACGCCGTCCTTCCGACGGCTATCCTCGGCAATGATGCGTACCATGAAAGCGATGCCACCCGTTTTCCGATTTGCCCCCAGCCCCAACGGCCACCTGCATCTCGGCCACGCTTATTCGGCACTGCTGAACTTCGACCGCGCGTGCGAGACCGGCGGGCGGCTATTGCTGCGGATCGAGGACATCGATGCGGCGCGCTGCCGGCCGGAATATGAGGTCGCGATCAAAGAGGACCTAGCCTGGCTCGGCATGGCCTGGGAGACGCCGGTCCGCCGCCAGTCCGAGCATCTGTCCGACTATCGCGCCGCGCTGGAAAAGCTGTCCGCGCTCGGCCTTGTCTATCCCGCCTTCGAAAGCCGCGCCGAGATCGCAAGGCTGGTGGGCGCGCGCGAGGCCGACGGGCCGTGGCCCCGCGATCCCGACGGCGCGCCGCTCTATCCCGGCGACGCCAAATCGCTGCCGGCCGACCAACGGTCGAGGTTGATCGAAAGCGGTGCGCCTTATGCGCTGCGGCTCGACATGATGGCCGCCTGTCGCCGCGTCGCCGGGTTGACCTGGAATGAGCTGGGCGAGGGGCCCGATGGCGCGCACGGCATCGTGCCCGCGCGGCCCGAGGCCTGGGGTGACGTGATCCTGGCCCGCAAGGAGACGTCGACCAGCTACCATCTGTCCGTGGTCGTCGACGACGCCCTCCAGCGGATCAGCGAGGTGGTGAGGGGGCAGGACTTGTTTCACGCCACCTCCGTGCACCGTCTGCTGCAAGCCCTGCTCGGTCTGCCGGAGCCGGCCTACCGCCACCACGTCCTGATTCGGGATGGCGAGGGACGGAAGCTGTCGAAATCGAGCCTCTCGACCGGCCTGCGGGAGTTGCGCAAAGCCGGCGCATCGCCGGCCAGTATCCGCCGATTGGTTGGATTAAACCAAGTTTCTCTGGGGGTTAGCAAAACGCCGCCGTGACTCCAGGGGTTCCGCCGTGCCATGCTTGCCTGTCGGCCCGGGGGTTCGAAGGGGATACTTCGAAGGGGAGTTATGGCGGCGAAAACGCGCGCAGCGCGCACTACGCGGACGTCCAGGCGAGTGGTTCGGAAGCGGTCCGTGCCAGCCGCGAAGGTGCGCAGGCGCAGCCCCAGGGCGGTCACGCCGGACGTGGTCCAGGCAGCCCTTGCCGCCTTTGCCCATGAGGTCCGCACCCCCCTGACCGGAATTCTGGCGATCAGCGATCTGCTCGCAACCTCCGATCTCGGCGAGCGGGAACGGCGCTGGGCCGACACCATCAAGGCCGGCGCCGAGCATCTGGCGAGCCTCGCCACCCTGTTCGTCGATGCCGCCAGAACCGACAAGGGCCAGGGCGGCAGCACGCTGCGGCAGGATTTGTTCGACCTGCGGACGCTGGCTCGCAGCGCGGGCGATTCGCTCGCCGGCCGCGCCGCGGCCAAGGGCCTCCAGTCACAGGTCGATATCTCCGAAAAGCTGCCGGGGCTGGTGGTCGGCGATCCCGTCCGCCTGCGCGCTGCGCTCGAGAACCTGATCGACAATGCCGTGAAATTCACCGAGCACGGCGGCGTGGCGCTCGCGGTCGCGCCCTGGCGTCCCGCCAAAGGTAAGGACAAGCCGAAGGGCAGGCCAAAGGGTAAGGCAAAGCAGAGGAGCAAAGTCGGCGTCGCCTTCTCGGTCTCCGACAGCGGCATCGGCCTCGCCATGGCCGAGATCAAGCGGCTGTTCCGCCCGTTTACCCAGGCCAATGTCACCATCGCCTCGCGCTTCGGCGGCGCCGGCCTCGGGCTATCCTCGGTGAAGCAATTGGCGCGCGCCATGGGCGGCGACATCTCGGTCGCGCCGCGGCGCGGTGGCGGCGCCACCTTCACATTGACGGTGTCTCTGGATGCAACGGGATCGGGCAGGTCGCGCAAGTCGAAGGACGAAGCCGATGTTGACGCAATGGCTGCGCTGCGCGTGCTCAGCGTCGAGGACAATCCGTTCGGCCGGGTCGTGCTCAACACCATCTTGACCGAGCTCGGCCATCATGCCGAGTTCATCGGGCGCGGCGAGGACGCGGTGAACCGGCTCGCGCAAGGCGCGTTCGACGCGGTGCTGATGGACATGGTGCTGCCGGGCATCGACGGGGTCGAGGCGATCAGGCGGATCCGCACCATGGCGCCTCCGCTGGCTCAGATCCCCATCATCGGCGTGTCCGGCCGTGGCGAGGACGAGGCGGCCTCGCGCCAGGCCGGCGCCGACGCCTTCCTGGTCAAGCCTGTGTCTCCGAGGGCTTTAGCGACTGCGCTGCTTGAAGCGACACGCCGTGAGGAAGCCGCGACTTGATGATCGCGGCGTTGAGTTCGCCGCCGTAAACGAAGATCGCGGCGATGAAATACAGAAACACCAGCGCGATGATCACCGAGGCGAGCCCCGCATACATCGTCACGTAGTTGTTGGCGAATCGCGCCAGATATTGTCCGAACACGATGCCCGAGATCAGCGAGGCCACGATGGTGAAGATGATGCCGGGCAGGATCTGGAGCAGGCCGCGCCGTCCGGCCGGCAGCCAGGCATGCAGGATCAGCAGCGCCACCACCAGCGCGCCGACGGTGATGCCGTAGCGCAGCCAGGTCAGGATGCTCTCGTTGGATTCGACGAACAGCGGAATGTAACGCCGCGCCGCCTCGATGACGAGCGGTCCGAGCACGATCAGGAACGCCATGGCGAGCGCGGTGAAAGCGGCGACCAGTGTGTAGCCGATCGATTCCAGCCGCAGCCAGTACCAGCGCCGCATCTCGACCACAGCATAGGCGCGGTTGAGCGCGACACGGAGCGCCTCGACGCCGTTCGACGCGAAGTAGACCGAGAGGACCGCGCCGATGGTCAGGGCGCCGGAGCGGGTCGTGGTCAGCACGTCGTGGATTTCGCCTGAGAGCGAGTCGGCGACTTGACTGGGCCAGACCTGGAGCATCAGCCCGGCCGCCTGATCGGCGAGTTCCTTCGAGCCGAAGAATCCGGCGAGCGAGGTCAGTACGATCAGGAATGGGAACAGCGCCATCAAACTCGACAGCGCGATATGGCTCGCGATCGCCCAGCCGTCGTCGGCGAGGAACGTGTAGAAGGCATCCTCCACGACGACGTAGATGGTTCGGATGGCTTTCACGGCTTGCCCCGGCGCACCCGTTCGCCCCATGCGTGGGGAAAGGCGAACAAGCCGGGCAATTGACACGGACCGCAAATCATATCGATACCATCTGATATTATTGGCCCAAAAGCCAGTTCGCGAAGCGCCCCCGCCGTCATTCCGGGGCGCGCGTTGCGCGAGCCCGGAATCCATCTCGCCACTCGTAACGCGGCCCGATGGATTCCGGGTTCGATGCTTCGCATCGCCCCGGAATGACGGCAGTGGTTGCCGCCGCACCATAGCGCCGCCGCGCCCACGGTGATATCACCCCCCAATGGCATCTCTCCTGAGTACTTTCATCCTGCCGGTAGCAGCCGGCGCCGTGGCGGTGGTGCTGCTGCTTGGTCTCGTCAACATGATGCGCGGCGGCTCGCCCAACACCTCGCAGAAGCTGATGCGCTGGCGCGTGCTGCTTCAGTTCGTGGCGATCGTCGTCGCCATGCTCGCAGTCTGGGCGATGGGGCGATAAATGGTCACGCTCAACCGCATCTATACCAAGACTGGTGACGACGGCACGACGGCGCTCGGAACCGGGGAGCGGCGTCCGAAATACGATCTGCGCATCGCGGCCTATGGCACGGTCGACGAGACCAATGCCGCGTTAGGCGTCGTTCGTCTGTACACAAAGGACGCGCCCGAGCTCGATGCGATGCTCGGCCGCATCCAGAACGATCTGTTCGATCTCGGCGCCGATCTCGCTGTTCCCGAACGCGAGGGCAAGGCCGAACGGCTTCGGGTGGTGGCAAGCCAGGTCGAGCGGCTCGAGCGCGATATCGACGCGCTCAACGACAAGCTCGCGCCACTGACCTCCTTCGTATTGCCGGGCGGCACGCCTGCCGCCGCCTACCTCCACGTCGCCCGCACGATTTGCCGCAGGGCGGAACGGGTGATGGTGGAACTGGCGGCCCGGCCCGGTGAGCCCGTCGGAGCGGCTGGCATCCATTATATGAACCGCCTGTCGGACTTCCTGTTCGTGGCCAGCCGTGCTGCTAACCTTAACGGTGCCGGTGACGTGCTTTGGGTTCCCGGTCAGAATCGCTGAGCCCCGGGATCGCTGTCCATTGAGCCGCGCATTTCTAAGGTCTAAAATTTGGCCCCTGTGCGCGTTGACCGGGCCGGATCAGGCCTTTAGGTTCCGCGCCAGTTGATAACCCCCCTCCCAAATTGAGTGAAAGAGGATCGATGAAGGTCTTGGTGCCGGTAAAGCGGGTGGTCGATTACAACGTCAAGGTCCGCGTCAAGAGCGATGGATCGGGCGTTGAACTCGCCAACGTCAAAATGTCCATGAACCCGTTCGACGAAATCGCCGTCGAGGAAGCGCTGCGCCTGAAGGAAGCCGGCAAGGCGACCGAAGTCGTGGTGGTCTCCATCGGACCTGCGCAGGCGTCGGAGACGATCCGCACCGGTCTTGCCATGGGCGCCGATCGCGGCATCCTGGTGAAGGCCGACGGCATCATCGAGCCGCTCGCCGTCGCCAAGATCCTGAAGAAGGTCGCGGAAGAAGAGCAGCCGGGCCTGATCATTCTCGGCAAGCAGGCGATCGACGACGACAGCAATCAGACCGGTCAGATGCTGGCCGCACTGCTCGGCTGGTCGCAGGCGACGTTCGCTTCGAAGCTCGAGGTCGAAGGCTCCGACTTCAAGGTTACCCGCGAAGTCGACGGTGGCTTGCAGACCGTGAAGCTGAAGGGACCGGCGATCGTCACCACCGATCTGCGTCTCAACGAGCCGCGTTATGCCTCGCTGCCCAACATCATGAAGGCCAAGAAGAAGCCGATCGCGGAGAAGACCGTTGCCGACTACGGCGTCGACGTCACCGCGCGCCTCGAAGTTCTGAAGACGGCTGAGCCCGCGGGCCGCAAGGCCGGCGTCAAGGTCAAGGACGTCGCCGAGCTGGTGTCGAAGCTCAAGAACGAAGCCGGGGTGCTCTGATGACGACGTTGCTGATTGCTGAACACGAACACGAGGTCCTCAAGGACTCCACCAACAAGGCGCTCACCGCGGCGTCCCAGCTCGGCGGCGATGTCCACGTGCTGGTTGCCGGCGGCGGGCAGGGCACCAAGGCTGCGGCCGATGCGGCCGCCAAGCTTGCCGGTGTCGCCAAGGTGCTGGTCGCCGAAGGCGAGACCTATGCGCACGATCTCGCCGAGCCGCTGGCCGCTCTGATCGTGTCGCTGGCCCCGTCCTACGATGCGATCGTCGCGCCCGCGACCTCGCGCTTCAAGAACGTGATGCCGCGCGTGGCTGCGCTGCTCGACGTCATGCAGGTCTCTGAGATCATCAAGGTGGTCGCGCCCGACACCTATGAGCGTCCGATCTATGCCGGCAACGCCATCCAGACGGTGAAGTCGAAGGACGCCAAGAAGGTCATCACGGTCCGCACCTCGACCTTTGCCGCGGCGGGCGAAGGCGGCAGCGCCGCCGTCGAAAGCGTGGCGGCTGCGGCCGATCCGGGCCTGTCCTCCTTCGTCGGCGAGGAAGTCGCCAAGAGCGACCGCCCCGAGCTGACCTCGGCCAAGATCATCGTCTCCGGTGGCCGTGCCATGCAGAGCCGTGAGAACTTCGCCAAATACATCGAGCCGCTCGCCGACAAGCTCGGCGCCGGCGTCGGTGCCTCGCGCGCGGCGGTGGACGCCGGCTATGCGCCGAACGACTGGCAGGTCGGCCAGACCGGCAAGGTCGTCGCCCCCGAGCTCTACGTCGCGGTCGGCATATCCGGCGCGATCCAGCATCTGGCCGGCATGAAGGACTCCAAGGTGATCGTCGCGATCAACAAGGACGAGGACGCGCCTATCTTCCAGGTCGCCGATTACGGCCTGGTCGCCGACCTCTACCAGGCGGTTCCTGAGCTGACCGACGCGCTCGCCAAGCTCGGCAAGTAAAAACGCGATAAAAACACCGGCCGGAGTGCTACACTCCGGCCGGTGTTTCTTTTTCGAGGCGTTTTCTTTGGCGTGGGGCACGCCGGGGAAGCGATCCAATCTAGGTTTCGAGCCAAGGTTCTGGTTAAATCGGACCTCCCGGCTCGGGGAATTAAGCAGGCGCGATATGCGCGCCGTTCCGGTGGATGACATTATGGCGGCAGTGATCAAGAAGGTCGGCGTGATCGGCGCGGGGCAGATGGGCAACGGCATCGCGCATGTCGCGGCGCTGGCCGGCTTCAACGTGGTGCTGAACGACATCTCGGCCGACCGCCTCAAATCCGGCATGGCCACCATCAATGGCAATCTGGCGCGCCAGGTCTCCAAGAAGGGCGTCACCGAGGACGACAAGGCCAAGGCGATGGCGCGCATCTCGCTGGCCGAGAAGCTCGACGACCTTGCCGACTGCGATCTCGTCATCGAGACCGCGGTCGAGAAGGAAGAGGTCAAGCGCAAGATTTTCCACGAGCTCTGCGCGGTGCTGAAGCCGGAAGCGATCGTCGCTTCCGACACGTCCTCGATCTCGATCACGCGGCTGGCTGCTGCCACCGACCGGCCCGAGCGTTTCATCGGCATTCACTTCATGAATCCGGTGCCGCTGATGGAGCTGGTCGAGTTGATCCGCGGCATCGCCACCGACGATTCGACCTTCGAGGCGTCCAAGGAATTCGTCGCCAAGCTCGGCAAGCAGGTCGCGGTCTCCGAGGATTTCCCGGCCTTCATCGTCAACCGCATCCTGCTGCCGATGATCAACGAGGCTATCTACACGCTGTACGAAGGCGTCGGCAACGTCGAGGCCATCGATGCGGCGATGAAGCTCGGCGCCCACCATCCGATGGGTCCGCTGGAGCTGGCCGATTTCATCGGCCTCGATACCTGCCTCTCCATCATGCAGGTGCTGCATGAAGGTCTCGCCGATTCCAAGTACCGCCCGTGCCCGCTGCTGGTGAAATACGTCGAGGCGGGCTGGCTCGGCCGCAAGACCCAGCGCGGTTTCTACGACTACCGCGGCGCCAAGCCGGTTCCGACGCGCTGATCCGATCCGCTTCGTGACAATTCATGTCGCATTAACCCATCGTCCGTAGTCTGCCGCCCGTAAATAGGGTTTGCGTAATGGACATGATGGCGATGGTCAGCACCATGCTGGCCGCTCAGCAAGGGGCGCTGCAGTCGAATATCTCGGCGACGCTGATGAAGCAGAACGCGGATATGGAGAAATCCACCGTCCTCACGCTGCTCGGCGCTGGTCAGCCCTCGCTCGCCAATGTCGGCGCCGGCGTCGGCGGCAACCTCAACGTCACCGCCTGAACTGCTAGAACGATGCGGCGGCCTTGCCCGTCGCGGCCCGGAGCAGCTTGAGCGCGTCCTCGCTCGCCCATTCCGCCGGCCCTGCGATCGTCGCGATCTCGCAGCCCTGCGGATCGACCAGCACCGAGGTCGGCATGCCCAGGGCCCGGCTTATGGCCTTAAGATCCTGAAATACCTTGGCTTTCTGGTCGTTGAAGTAGCCGAGCCGGGTCAGATTGGCCTCTTTCAGGAAGGTCTTGGGCTTCTCGGGGTCGCGGGTGTCGATATTGATCGCCACCACCTCGAAATTCGGGCCCGCCAGCTTGCCCTGGAGCTCGTCCAGCGCCGGCATCTCCTTGCGACACGGCACGCACCAGGTGGCCCAGAGGTTCACCAGCAGCGTCTTGCCGCGGAAATCGGACAGCTTCTTCGGCTTGCCGTCGGCGTCCTCGAACGCCAGGTCAGGCAGCTTTAGGGGCGCGCTCGCCATGGTCAGGGCCGCCACCTCGCCATGGGCGAGCGGGGCAATTTTCTGCGCGGTTGCGACCGCCGGCTTGCAGGTCGGATCGCCTGAGGGCGACCGGCTCAGGCCCAGCCCGTACAGCGCGGCGAAGCCGGCCAGCCCCCCGATCGCCACCGTGGCGATGACGAGGGGGATCCGGCGCGTGGCGGAGGGCTTCTGGTCGAGCATATCGTTTGTCATCCGGTCGCAGATATGGCTATCAGGGGCCTCTTAATACGGCTGGCTCCGGCCAGCAAACGTGGTGAGCGGCAGGCAAGGCGTGGGCAGGGGATCATGAGCAACAAGATGTGGGGCGGCCGGTTCTCGGAGCGCCCCGATGAGATCATGGAAGAGATCAACGTCTCCATCGACGTCGATCGTCACCTCTTTGCCCAGGACATTGCCGCATCAAAGGCCCACGCCGCGATGCTTGCCAGCCAGGGCATCATCACGGCCTCTGATGCGAAAAATATCGGCAAGGGTCTAGACACGATTCTGTCAGAGATCGGCTCGGGCGGCTTCACGTTCAAGCGCGCGCTGGAAGACATCCATATGAATGTGGAGAGCCGCCTGTCCGAGCTGATCGGCCCGGCCGCCGGCCGCCTGCACACCGCGCGCTCGCGCAACGACCAGGTCGCGACCGATTTCCGTCTCTATGTCCGCGACATCCTCGACGAGACCGATGCCGCGCTCGCCACGTTCCAGGCGGCGCTGGTCAACCGCGCGCTCGAACATGCCGCGACCGTGATGCCCGGCTTCACGCATCTGCAGACCGCGCAGCCCGTGACCTTCGGCCACCACCTGCTCGCCTATGTCGAGATGGCCGCGCGCGACCGCGGCCGCTTCCAGGACGCGCGCAAGCGGCTCAATGAATCGCCGCTCGGCGCCGCCGCGCTTGCCGGCACCTCGTTCCCGATCGATCGCCACGCCACCGCGAAGGCGCTCGGCTTCGACCGCCCGATGGCGAATTCGCTCGATGCGGTCTCCGACCGCGACTTCGTGCTGGAGACGCTGTCGGCGGCCTCGATCTGCGCCGTGCATATGTCGCGCTTCGCCGAGGAGATCGTGATCTGGACCTCGCCGCTGGTCGGCCTGATCCGGCTCAGTGACAAGTTCACCACCGGTTCCTCGATCATGCCGCAGAAGCGCAATCCGGATGCCGCCGAGCTCGTGCGCGCCAAGACCGGCCGCGTCATCGGCGCGCTCAACGGTCTGTTGATCGTGATGAAGGGCCTGCCGCTCGCCTATCAAAAGGACATGCAGGAGGACAAGCAGGGCGCCATGGAGGGCTTTGCCGCGCTGTCGCTGGCGATCCGCGCCATGACGGGCATGGTCCGCGATCTCGTCCCCGACGAGGCGAAGATGAAACTCGCCGCCGGCGAGGGTTATGCCACCGCGACCGATCTCGCCGACTGGCTGGTGCGGACGCTGAAGATGCCGTTCCGCGACGCCCACCACGTCACCGGCCGCATCGTGGCCAAGGCCGCCGAGGGCGGCGTGGCGCTGCATGAGCTGCCGCTCAAGGAGATGCAGGCGATCGAGCCAAAGATCACCAAGGACGTGCTCGGCGTGCTCTCGGTCGAATCGTCGGTGAAGAGCCGGACCAGCTTCGGCGGCACCGCGCCGAAGAACGTGGCGGCTCAGGCCAAGGCCTGGGTGAAGCGGTTGGAAAAAGAGCGAAAATTGGGCTGAGGGCAAAATTTCGCTTATGTTTCATGGTCATCCGGCTCTCGCCAGAGCGCGCCAATCTCTGTATGGTGCGGCCCGCGTAGTGGGGATTTCGTCGTGACGTCAAAGTTTCGCCCGGCCGGCTCGGGGTGGGCCATCATTGTCTTGAGCCTGACGGCGCTCGCGCTTGCTGGCTGCGGCCGCAAGGGCCCGCTCGATCTGCCGCCGACCGCCTCCAGCGCGTCCACGGCCAATGTCGCGGCTCCAGCCGACACCGAGACCGAAGCCCAGAGGACGCCGAGCGTGTTCAATCCCACCTATGGTGCGGATGCAGCGCCTGCTGCGACCAAGGGCAAGAAGAAACCGTTTATCCTCGACCCGCTTCTGGACGAAAGACCCAGCCGCTAAGGCCGGGTAGCTGAGCCAATGCCATGAATCATTTCGACTATCGCAACGGCGTGCTGCACGCCGAGGCGGTGAGCCTGTCCGAGCTGGCCGCAGCCGTCGGCACGCCGTTCTATTGCTATTCGACCGCGACGCTGGAGCGCCACTACCGCGTCTTCACCGACGCTTTCGCCGGCGAGAAGGTGCTGGTCTGCTACGCCATGAAGGCGAACTCCAACCAGTCGGTGCTGCGCACGCTGGCGAAGCTTGGCGCCGGCGCCGACGTCGTCTCCGGCGGTGAATTGAAGCGCGCGCTGGCCGCCGGCATCCCCGCCAGCAAGATCCTGTTCTCCGGTGTCGGCAAGACCGAAGACGAACTGCGTGCCGCGCTGGCCGCCGACATCCTCTGCCTCAACGTGGAATCCGAGCCCGAGCTCGAGCTGTTGTCGCGGCTCGCGACCGAGATGGGCAAGACCGCGCGCATCTCGTTGCGCGTCAATCCGGACGTCGATGCCGGCACGCACGCCAAGATCTCGACTGGAAAATCCGAGAACAAGTTCGGCATCCCGATCGCGCACGCCCGCGAAGTCTATGCCCGCGCCGCCAGGCTGCCGGGCATCGAGGTGACGGGCACCGACGTGCATATCGGCAGCCAGATCACCGACCTCACCAGCATGGAGACCGCGTTCCGCATCCTCGCCGAATTCGTGCAGACGCTGCGAGCCGACGGGCACGACATCAGCCACGTCGATTTCGGCGGCGGCCTCGGCATCCCCTATTACATGGACCGCGAGGCGCCGCCGGCGCCCGACGTCTATGCCGCCATGGTCAAGCGTGTCAGTCACAATCTCGGCTGCACGCTGATGTTCGAGCCGGGCCGCATGATCGTCGGCAATGCCGGCATCCTCGTCGCCAAGGTGATCTATGTGAAGCACGGTGACGGCAAGAACTTCGTCATCATCGACGCGGCGATGAACGATCTGATCCGGCCGACGCTGTACGAAGCCCATCACGACATCTTGCCGGTGACGCAAGCCGCGAAGGGCGCAGCCACCATCCTGGCCGACGTCGTCGGCCCGGTCTGCGAGACCGGCGACTATCTCGCATTGGACCGCACTCTGCCGACGCCGAAGCCCGGCGATCTCATCGCCATCATGACCGCGGGCGCCTATGGCGCGGTGCAGGCCGGCACCTACAACACGCGGCCGCTGGTGCCCGAGGTGCTGGTGAAGGGCGATCAGTACGCCGTGGTGCGCCCGCGCATCGAGGTCGAGCAGCTCATCGCGATGGACAAGCCGGCACCGTGGTTGTGAGCCGGCGCCGCGCCAGTTCGCGGGGCAGATTAAAAACTGCAAAACAACCCTATGCACAGTAGCCTTGGGGTTGTCTGCATGAGCCGGGGTAGTCAGACGAAACTGCTTGATAGGCCAGGCAAATTAGCAGTGTCGGCGCAATCGGCGTGAGCGCTAGCTCTTTCCGCCCACGACAACCCCCGCCTTTTTCTCGATCGGCTTGATCGCCGCGGTGAAATCGGACTCGGCGCCTTCCGCGCTGATCACGGTCTCCCACAGTCGCCCGACCGCATCCGCGACCTCCATCGACAGGCCGAGCGACTTCATCTCCTCCAGCGCCAGCCGCACGTCCTTCACCATCAATCCCGTGGCGAAACCGAAGTCGAAAGTTCGCGGCAGCACCGAGCGCGGAAACTTGTCGCGGCTCGCAGTGTTCATGCCCGAGCCGGCGTTGATGACGTCGATCATCACGGCAGGATCGAGGCCGGCCTTGACGCCCATCACCACGGCCTCCGACGTCGCCACCATCGCGGTGGCGGACAGGAAATTGTTGGCGAGCTTCATGGTCTGCGCCGCGCCCGGTTTCTCGCCGATGAAAAACACCTTCCCGATCACGTCGAGCGCGGGCTTGAGCAACTCGAACTCCGCTTTCGGCCCTGACACCATCACCGCCAGCGTGCCCTTCTCAGCGCCGCCGACGCCGCCGGAGACGGGGCAGTCGATTTGCACGATGTTGCGTTTCGCCAGCAGGCCGTGAATCTTCGAAGCCATCGTTGAGCCGACGGTGGAGAGATCGATGAAGCGTTTGGCGCAGCTCCCCTCGATCACGCCGTTCGCGCCCGTGGCGACCTCGAGCGAAGCCTGCAGCGAGGGCAGGCTCGCCATCACGGTCTCGACCTGGTCGGCGACGTCCTTCGGTGATGTGGCAGCAGTCGCGCCGCGGGCAACGAGCTTGTCCGTGACCTCCTTGCGCGTGTCGAACACGACGAGCTTGTGGCCTGCCTCGATCAGGCGCCGCGCCATCGGGAAACCCATGTTTCCGAGGCCGATGAATCCGATGTCCATGGTGTTGTCTCCTTCCCGTCGTCGTTGCGAGGAGCGAAGCGACGAAGCAATCCAGGCTGTCTCCGTGGAGGGACTCTGGATTGCTTCGCTTCGCTCGCAAAGACGGAGCAATACGTTAAATGCTGTTTTTCGTCTTCACGCCTTGCCGTCGATCTCCGCGAACACCTCGCGCGCGATGCGGAAGCTGTCGACCGCAGCCGGCATGCCGCCGTAGATCGCGACCTGCATCAGGATCTCGCGGATCTCGTCGCGGCTGACGCCGTTGGTAAGCGCGCCCTTCAGATGCGCGCGAAACTCGTGCTGGCGGTTGAGGATCGCGATCATGGCGATGTTGAGCATGCTGCGGGTCTTGCGCGGCAGCTCCTCGCGGCCCCACACCGTACCCCAGCAATATTCGTTGAGCATCTCCTGGAACGGCCGGTTGAAGTCGTCCACGTTCTTCAGGGCGTTGTTGACATAGGCCTCGCCCAGCACCGCTTTGCGGACTTCCAGGCCCTTGTCGTGCATCTTCTTGTCCATGGCGTTCCCTCTGTTTCCCTTGGATGGCGGCGCGGAAATTACGGGGTTGCGGTGGGCCAGTCACGTCCTCGTGTTATGCGGGAAAAGGGGGCTCTCCCGTACGGGAACGGATGCCTCAGTGCTGCCGTTGTGGTACGGTTCTCTCCCGGGCAACCTGGAGAGTTGATTGAACGGCGTCACCCCCGACCCGTCAGACCCGATCCGCGATGGCGACGCTCTGTCGCGGCTGAAGCTGGCGCAGGCCCTGCAACGGGCCACTTATGCCATCGCGTGGGAACGTGCCTGGCCGCATCTGGCTCGGGTCTTGACGGTTGTCGGCCTGTTCCTGGTGGTGTCCTGGGCCGGCCTGTGGCTGGCGCTGCCGTCCGTCGTGCGGGCCATCGGTCTTGTCCTCTTTGCCGGCATCGCCATTGCCGCCCTTGTTCCCTTGATTCGTTTCCGCTGGCCGCGTCGCGAAGAGGCTCTGGCCCGGCTCGACCGCGGCTCCGGCATCCGTCACCGCCCGGCCACGACGCTCACGGACACGCTGACCTCGCAGGACCCGATCGCGCAGGCGTTGTGGCAGGCGCAGCGCGAGCGCACACTGGCCTCGCTCAAGCGCATCCGTGCCGGCCTGCCGCACCCGCGCCTTGCCTTGCATGATCCCTGGGCGCTGCGCGCGCTGGTCATGGTGATGCTGGTCGCGACCTTCTTCGCCGCCGGCAGCGAGCGCGCGATGCGGCTCGGAGCCGCTTTCGACTGGAACGGCGTGCTGGCACCGAGCAACGTTCGCGTCGATGCCTGGGTTACCCCGCCGCTCTACACCGGCAAGCCGCCGATCATCCTCTCGGCCGCCAACAAGGAGGCCGCGGCGCTGCCCGCCAGCGGTCCGCTCGCGGTGCCCGCCGGCTCGACCCTGATCGTGCGCTCATCCGGCGGCAGCCTGGATGTCGCCATCTCCGGCGGCCTCAAGGAGGTCGCACCCACCGAGGCTGCGCCCAAGGGCACCAATGAGAAGCACTTCACCATCGCGGGCGACGGCAGCGCGCATGTCCGCGCGCCTTCGGGCCAGCCGCAATGGGCCTTCACGGCGATGCCGGACCGCGCGCCGACGATCGCGCTCGCCAAGGATCCCGAACGTCAGGCCTATGGCGCGCTGCAGCTGTCCTACAAGATCGAGGACGATTACGGCGTCACCGCCGCCGCCGCGCAGATCGTTCCGCGCGCCGCCGACGGCACGGAAGGGACCAAGGACGCAACCAGGGATACCGACGGCAAAGCCGCGCGGCCGCTGTACCAGCCGCCGCAATTCCCGCTGACGCTGCCCAATGCGCGGACCCGCAACGGCGTCGGCCAGACGGTGAAGGACCTCAGCGAGGATCCCTATTCCGGCGCAGATGTTACCCTGACCCTCACCGCCAAGGATGAGGCCGGCAACGAGGCGAAGAGCGAGCCCTTCAACATGCGCCTGCCGGGGCGGCTGTTCACCAAGCCGCTGGCCCGCGCGCTGATCGAGCAGCGCCGCATTCTCGCGCTCGACGCCAACAGGAATTCCGACGTCTACACCGCGCTCGACGCGCTGATGATCGCGCCCGAGATGTTCACACCGGAAGCCGGCCAGTATCTCGGCCTTCACAGCGTCGCGCGCCAGCTCGAGGCGGCGCGCACCGACGAGTCCCTGCGCGAGGTCGTGGCGAGCCTGTGGGCGCTGGCGGTGACGATCGAGGACGGCAACATCAGCGACGTCGCCAAGGCATTGCGCGCAGCGCAGGACGCGCTCAAGCAGGCGCTTCAGCGCGGCGCCAGCGACGAAGAGCTCAAGAAGCTCATGGACAATCTGCGGACCGCGCTGGACAATTACATGCGCCAGTATGCGCAGCAGATGCGCAACAATCCGCTGGCGCGGCCGGCCGTCGGCCTCGACGACCAGATGAAGCGGATCGAGCGGCTGATACAGCGCGGCAACCGTGACGCGGCTGCGCGCGAGCTGGACCGGCTGGCGCGTTTGCTGGAGCGGCCCCCAGGGCCGCCCAGCGCCGAGCAGCGCGAGATGGACGAGATCGCGCGCGAGCTCAACGATCTGCTCCGCGAGCAGAACGCTCTTCGGGACGAAACCGACCGCCAGAGCAAGGACGCCAAGCGCGGTCCGCGTACCAAGCCTCTGCCGCCCAAGGTCGCGGAGATCCTGCGCAAATCGAGGGAGCTGCGCCAGAAGACCCGTGGCGCCACCAGCGATCAGCTGGACGATCTGGCAAAGCAGCAGGAAGCCTTGCGTGAAGAGCTCAAGACCTGGCGTGAATCCCAGGGGAGCAGATAGCTCATGAAGCACATCTCGATCTGGCACAACGGGAAGACACGGGGAGGGCTTGCGACGGCATGCCTCGTCCTTGCGCTATCCTGTTCCACGGTTTCGATCGGTCTCGCCCAGTCTTCGCGCGCCGACCAGAAGAGTCTGGACGCGCTGCTCGACAGTGCCGATCGGTCGATGAAGCAATCTGCCGACAGCCTGAAGGACAAGAACACGGACGAAAGCGTCGGCCAGCAGTCCAAGGCGATCAGGGACATGGAGAAGTATCTCTATCCCGATCCAAACGATCCATCGGCCCAGCGCGAGGGGTCCCAGGATACTCAGGACCGCCAGGAGCAATTGAAGAAGCGGTTGGAGGCCCTCAAGAAGAAGCTCGCCGAGATGGGCCTGCAGCAGGATGGTCAGAAGGGCCAGCGCGGGCAGAAGCAGCCGGGACAGCAGGGCCAACAAGGACAGCAGGGCCAGGGCCAGGATGGCGACCAGGATGGCGATGACGGCTTCGACGCCGCCGAGAACGCCATGGGCGACGCCGGTAATCAGATCGGCGAAGGCGATGCCGATGGTGCGACAGCATCGCAGGGCAAGGCCATCGACGCCCTGCGCAAGGGCATGCAGGATCTGGCCGACTCGATGGGTGGGCAGCAACAGGGCGAGGGCCAAGAGCCGGGCGACGGCGAGGGCCCCGGCCAGGCTGTCGGACGCCAGCAGGGCAACGGCGAACGGACCGACCCGCTGGGTCGGCCGCTCCGCGGCAAGGAATATAGCGACGACTACACGGTCAAGATTCCCGGCGAGATCGACGCCCAGCGAGCCCGCCGCATCCTCGAAGAGCTCCGCCGCCGCCTGAGCGATCCGGCGCGTCCGCAGATCGAGCTCGATTATCTCGAGCGTCTGTTGAAGGATTTCTGACAGCACACTCCGTGTCATCGCCCGATTTAATCGGGCGATCCAGTATTCCAGAGACGACTGTGATTGAACCGAGAAGCCACAGCGTACTGGATGCCCCGGTCAAGCCGGGGCATGACAGCGGAATGCAGGGCACACAGTCCCGCCGCTACCCCTTCTTCGCCGCCAGCGCGTCCGCCACCGCCGTGCGGATGTCCGCGACCGAGAACGGTTTCGTCACGACGTCATGCACCAGCGCGTTCAGGTTCGAAGCGCGCTCGCGCTGATCGGCAAATCCGGTCATCAGCAAAATGGTCAGATCGGGGAAGTCGCGCGCGACGGAGAGGGCGAGTGCGATGCCGTCCATGACAGGCATCTGGATGTCGGTGAGCAGGAGATCGAACGCGCCGTCCTCGCGGGTCAGGATCTCCAGCGCCTCGGCGCCGTCCTGCGCCGTGACGGTCTCGTGGCCATCCATGGCGATGGCGCGCGCCACCAACTGGCGCATCGAATCCTCGTCGTCGGCGATCAAGACTTTCGGCATCAGACCAACCCTTGGGACGCGCCTTCCCGTGCGGGACCCTGCGTCGCTGATTATACGCTGCCGCCGGCAATGTCGCGCCGGTTGAAGAAGCGAACGTCGATATTGCGGCCCTCCGGCGGCGGCGAGGCGAGCCGCGACCGGAAGAAGGCGCGCTCGCCGGGCTGCAGCACGGTCTGCTCCAGCACGGTATTCCAGGCGTAGATCTCGGCGCCCTGCGCGTCGCGCACCGCAAAGCGCAAGCGCGGGATATCGAGCGGCTTCTTGCCCTGGCCGACAATGACGCCCTCGATCACCAGTACCTGTTTACCCTCCACGGTCTCGCTGGAGAGCTTGACGTCCCTGAAGGACAGCCCGCGCAGGTTCACCTCAAAACCGACCAACTTGTAGAATGCCGCCGTCTGCGGCAGCAGCCGCACCATGTCGCCGCGCCAGATCACCAGAGCCAGCACCAGCGCGCCCATGGCCGCGCAGGCGGCGGGCAAGCCAAAATAGGATTTTCGCGGAGCCGTGGCGGCGACCGGGTGGCTGACCCGCGCCCCGCGGCGGGGGAACAGGCTACGGAACCAGGACTGGTGCCGGACGCCGGCGACATCCTCGTCGGCGGAACGGGCGGCCGCTGACCACTCGTCCTCAATTTCCTTGGCGTCCTCGGCCGGCCAGTCGCTGGCGATCGACGGACTGTCGACCACTGGCGTATCGGCGGCACCGTCGTCCTCGGCGTAGGAGTTCCACTCTGCGGCGAGGTCGGACTGGTCGTTGCCCCGGCTGGCTGCGGCCATGGCCGGGACGGAGGCCTCCTCGATGGCATCCTCGGCATAGGCGACCCAGGTCTCCTTGCAGCGGGAGCAACGGACCGTCCGGCCGTTGGCGCCCAGGCTTCCAAGCTTGATGGCGTAGGATGTCGTACAATGGGGACAGACGATATGCATGGACACGAGCCTTGATGCACGGACAGGTCTTGACGATGCCCCGGTCAGGGAGAGCCGGGCACTCCAAATGCTACAGGCCGACCGTTAACGAACCGGAAACCATAACGGCCGCACAACCCCTTGATCGCGCGTGGCGGAGCGTCGCGGCGCGGCTGTCGCCACCTCTCGAACGGAGCTGAACTTGGTTCGGTTCGAAAATGTCGGATTGCGTTACGGTCTGGGGCCGGAGATCCTGCGCGACCTCAACTTCCAGATCCCGGCGCATTCGTTCCAGTTCCTCACCGGCCCGTCCGGCGCCGGCAAGACGTCGTTGCTGCGCCTGCTGTTTCTGTCGCACCGGCCGACGCGGGGCCTCGTCAATCTGTTCGGCCACGACGTCTCGCAACTCGGCAAGGACGAGATCGCCGACCTGCGCAAGCGCATCGGCATCGTGCTCCAGGATTTCCGTCTGCTCGACCACATGACGACGTATGAGAACGTGGCTCTGCCGTTCCGCGTCATGGGCCGCAGCGAGTCGAGCTATCGCAAGGAAGTCATCGATCTCCTGAAATGGGTCGGGCTTGGCGAGCGCATGGACGCGTTGCCGCCGATCCTGTCCGGCGGCGAGAAGCAGCGTGCCGCGATCGCGCGCGCGGTGATCTCGCGGCCGCAGCTCCTGCTCGCGGACGAGCCGACCGGCAGCGTCGATCCGACGCTCGGACGCCGCCTGCTGCGCCTCTTCATCGAGCTCAACAAATCCGGCACTGCCGTCATCATCGCCACCCACGACATTGCCCTGATGGACCAGTACGAGGCGCGTCGCTTCGTGCTGCATCAGGGGCGGCTGCACGTCTATGAGTAGGACCGACGAGCGCGGCGTGCTGGTCGACCTCGGACAAGAGCGTCCGCAGCTTCCGGCCAGGGCGCGCAACATGTCGCCGATCGTGCCGCGCGCCTCGATCCAGGGCCGCGCGCTGGTCGCCGTCGTCGCCATCATGACGTTCCTCGCCTCGATGACCACGGGCGCGGTGCTGCTCGTCAGCGCCTCCGCTGCCGAATGGCAGTCGGACGTCGCGAGCGAAATCACCATCCAGGTCCGCCCGCAGTCCGGCCGCGATCTTGATCGCGACACGGCCGCGGTGACTGAGGTGATGCGCGCGCAGGCCGGCATCGTCGAAGTCAAGCCGTTCACCAGGGAAGAGAGCGGCAAGCTGCTCGAGCCCTGGCTCGGTACCGGATTGTCGATGGACGATCTGCCGGTGCCGCGCATGATCATCGCGCGTGTGCAGCCGGGCACCGCGCTCGATCTCGGCGCCTTGCGCGCCCGCGTGACCCAGGCGGCCCCAAGCGCCAGCGTCGATGACCACCGCGCCTGGATCGAGCGGATGCGCTCGATGACTAACGCCACGGTGCTCGCGGGTCTCGGCATTCTCGCGCTCGTCATCATCGCCACCATCATCTCGGTCTCGTTCGCGACTCGCGGCGCCATGGCGGCGAACCGCCCGATCGTCGAGGTTCTCCATTTCGTCGGCGCCGGCGACCGCTACATCGCCAACCGCTTTTTGCGTCATTTCCTCCGGCTGGGGCTGGAGGGCGGCCTGATCGGCGGCGGGGCCGCCATGCTGGTGTTCGGCTTCTCCGAGTCGATCGCCGGCTGGTTTTCCGGTACTCCCGTCGGCGACCAGTTCGCCGCGCTGCTCGGCACCTTCTCGCTGCGGCCGTCGGGCTATGCCGTGCTCGCGATGCAGGCGGTGCTGATCGGCGCCATCACAGCCGTCGCCTCGCGCCAGACGCTGTTTGCGACGCTGAATGATGTGGACTAGGTCCGACAAACCGGACTCCACTTCGCCTCAAAACGTCCTAAAATCATCCGGGGAAGGGATCACCGACATCATATGACCTCGCCGACCGACGATCGATCGCCGAAATTGCCGCGCGGCTGGCTGCGCGCGACTGTTGTGTCGACGATCGCGCTCGTCTTCGTCGGCGCGGCGGCGGGGTTCATCGCGTTCCTGTCGCAATTGCGCGGCGCCGAGATCGTGCCGGACCGCAAGGCTGACGGCATCGTGGTGCTGACCGGCGGCTCCTCGCGGGTCTCGGATGCGATGGAACTGCTGGCGGCTGGCTACGGCAAGCGACTGCTGATCTCCGGCGTGCACCCGACCTCGACGGCAAGCGACATCTCGCGGACGCTGCCGGAGAACCAGTCCTTCATGCATTGCTGCGTCGATCTCGATCGCACCGCGGTCTCGACTCGCGGCAACGCGGCCGAGGCGCGGCGCTGGGCCGAGGGGCGCGGCTTCCGATCGCTGATCGTAGTCACCTCGAACTACCACATGCCGCGCGCGCTGGTGGAATTCTCGCACGCGATGCCGGAGACGACACTGATCCCGTTCGCGGTGGTCGGCGACAAATGGCGTGAGGAGCCGTGGTGGACCTCGGCTTCGACGCTGCGGCTGCTGATGTCCGAATATGTCAAGTATATCGCGGCCGAGCTCAGGGTGCGGCTGGAGGATTTCGGGATTGACCTTTCGCCCGAGATGTCGGAGCAGCCTCCCGGGCTGCAGCCGAAGCGGCCCGCCACCGCACAGGCCAATTGACCGGCAAAGTAATCGGCAAATTTCTCGGAGCGTCGATGTTCTTGATTTTCCTGCGCTCGCTCGTGTTCAACGTCCTATTCTACACAGTGCTGGTGTGCCTCGCGATCGTGGCGCTGCCGACCTTCGCGTTGCCGCCGCGCGCCATGCTGACGGTCGCGAAATGGTGGGCGCAGGCGACGCTGTTTCTGATGCGCGTGATCTGCAACATCAAGGTCGAATTCCGCGGTGTCGAGAAGATCCCGCAGGGACCGCTGGTGATCGTGGCGAAGCATCAATCGTTCTGGGAGACCTTCGTGCTGCCGGGCTTCTTCAATCGCCCGATCTTCATCCTCAAGCGCCAGCTCATGCAGATCCCGGTGTTCGGTCAGTTCCTGGTCAAGACCGGGATGATCGCGATCGACCGCAAGGCCGGCGTGAAGGCGCTGCTGGACATGACGCGCCGTGCGCGCGATGCGGTGCGCGACGGCGGGCAGCTCGTGATCTTTCCGGAAGGCACGCGCCGCGCGCCGGGCGCTCCGCCCGACTATAAGACCGGCTTTGCGCAGATCTATTCGTCCTGCGGCGTGCAGTGCCTGCCGATCGCGCTCAATTCCGGCCTGTTCTGGCCGCGCCGAACCTTCATGCGTTATCCCGGCACGCTGGTGGTGGAGTTCCTCGATCCGCTACCATCGGGCCTGCCGAAGGACGAGTTTCTCTCCCGCGTGCAAACGGCGATCGAAGAGGCGACCGGATGTCTCGTCGAAGCGGGTCGCAAGGAGCAGGAGCGGCTCATCGGCGCCTCGCCAAGCTACGCTCCGTCAGAAAGCTAGCGGTTCTCTCGATCGTCCGCCGGAGCCGGCGCGTGCAGGGAATGCGCCTCGCCATGCAGCATCAGTGCGAGTTGATGCAATTGCGTATCGCGAAAACCTTCGGCCTCGATCGCCTTCACCGTCGCTGTGACATAGTCGCGGTTGGCGCCGGACTGGCCGTGGCCCTGGAGCACGTGGCGATGCTGATCGGCGAGCGACAGGCGGCCGGCATATTGGACATGGCCGCGGTCGACGACATAGACGAGCGCGGAAACGCGCTGCCGCGCGTCGCCCTCGAGCCACACCGAGCGCATCACTTCGCGATAGACCGAGGTGACCTGCTCGCGCGCGCGCAGATAGGCGACGACCTCGGTGCGGTTCTTTTCGGCGACGCGGAAGGCGATGCCGCGGCAGGCGCCGCCACGGTCGAGCCCGAGCACCAGCCCGGGCTTTTCCGGCGTGCCGCGATGCACGAAGGAATAGACGCAGAGCGCGCGATGCTCGCCGACCAGCCGCGCCGGGACGCGCTCCTCGAATTCGAAGCCCGGCCGCCACATCAGCGAGCCGTAGCCGAACACCCAGAGGTCGCCCTTGGCTGTGGTGACGGAGGGGAGGGTGATTTCCGACATTTCGGGCACGGCTACCAGAACCGTGCCCCCAAGCGAAGCGAATTCTCCGCCTTTCGGCGCAAGCCAACCTCGCTTACATTTGCCATCATCTGGGGCCAAAGGGTCGCCGCATGTCCGATATGACCGTCGCCGCAGGCCGTCGCTCCCGCTGGGGCCTTTTCATCGCACCCGTTCTCCTCCTGATCCTCGCGGTCGCGTGGAGCTGCTTCTGGTTCTATGCCGCCTCGCAGGCCGAGGTGGCGGCAGATGCCTGGCGCGCGCAGGAGGCCAAAGCCGGCCGAATCTATGATTGCGCCAAGCGCTCGATCGCGGGCTTCCCGTTCCGCTTCGAGGTCCAGTGCTCCGGCGCCAGCGTCGCGCTGGTGTCGCAGAACGCGAGCAAGACGCCGTTCACGGCCAGGCTCGACAACATCCTGGTCGTCGCCCAGGTCTACGATCCCAAGCTCGTCATCGCCGAATTCTCCTCGCCGGCGACGCTGACCGACCGCGTCACGCAAAACACCTTTGTTGTGAACTGGAGCAAGGGCCGCAGCAGCGTGGTCGGCCTGCCGGCGATCCCTGACCGCGCCTCCATCGTGTTCGACGATCTCACCATCAATCGGCTCGACGGCAGCGTGCAGGTGCCGCTCGCGCGCGCCAAGCAGGTCGAGCTGCACGGACGTCTCGCCGACGGATCGCCGGCCGATCATCCCGTGATCGAGACCGTCGCCCATATCGCGCAGGGCAGCATCCAGGGTGTTCATCCCTTGCTGGCCGAGCCGTTCGAAGCCGACACGCGCGCGAAGATCACCGGCCTCTCCGACCTCACGCCAAAGCCCTGGCCGCAGCGCTTCCGCGAGATCCAGGCCGCCGGCGGCCATATCGAGATCGTGCAGTCGCGGATCCAGCAGGGCGAGATGATCGCGGTCGCGGCTGGCACGCTCGGACTCTCGGCCAATGGCCGACTCGACGGCGAGCTGCAGATGACGGTGACGGGCCTCGAGCGCGTGATCCCGGCGCTCGGTATCGAGAAGATGCTGGAAGAGGGCGTGCCGCAGGCGACGCTGGACCGCGTTGCGCCCGGCGTGAAGTCGCAGGACCTCAACAATCTCTTCGGCGCGCTCGACCGCGCGGTGCCCGGCCTGGGCAAGGTCATCAAGCAGAACGCCAATGCCGGACTTGCCGCCGGCATCAATTCGATCGGCACCGAAAGCACGCTGGAAGGCAAGAAGGCCCGCAGCTTCCCGCTGAAATTCGTCGACGGCGCCGTGCTGCTCGGCCCGGTCAAGGTTGGCCTGATCCCGCCGTTGTATTGAGGGCGGCTCGGCCCGCCACACGCTCCAACGAGGAGCGCTACGGCTTCTTCAACGCCGCAAGCGGCCGGCCGAAATCGGGCGCGGCCGAATCCTGACCGATCTCGACGATGCCGCGGCGGATGGCGCGGGTACGGGTGAAGTGGTCGAACAGCGCCTCGCCGTCGCCGCGGCGGATGGCGCGGGTGAGCTTTGCCAGATCCTCGGTGAAAGTGCCGAGCATCTCCAGCACGGCCTCCTTGTTGGCGAGGAAGACGTCGCGCCACATCGTCGGATCGGAGGCCGCGATGCGGGTGAAGTCGCGAAAGCCGCCGGCGGAGAACTTGATGACCTCGGACTCCGTCACCTGTGCCAGTTCGTCGGCGGTGCCGACGATGGTGTAGGCGATCAGATGCGGCAGATGGCTGGTGATCGCGAGCACGAGATCATGATGATCCGGGCTCATCACCTCGACCTTGGCGCCCATCGCGGCCCAGAACGCGCGCAGGCGATCGGTAGCAGCCGCATCGACGCCTTCCGGCGGCGTCAGGATGCACCAGCGATTGATGAAGAGCTCGGCGAAGCCGGAATCCGGCCCCGAATGTTCGGTGCCCGCGACCGGATGGGCCGGCACGAAATGAACGCTCTTCGGCAGATGCGGCGCCATGTCCCTGACGATCGCGCCCTTGACCGAGCCGACGTCGGAGACGATCGCGCCCGGCTTGAGATGATCAGCGATCTCCTGCGCCACCGGCCCGCAGGCCCCGACGGGAATGCAGAGGATGACGAGATCGGCGTCCTTCACGGCCTCCGCATTGGTCGCCACGACCTGGTCGACGATGCCGAGCTCGAGCACCCGCGCGCGCGTCTTCTCCGAGCGCGCGGTGGTGACGATCTCGGAGGCCAGGCCCTGGAGCTTCGCAGCGCGCGCGATCGAGCCGCCGATCAGGCCAAAGCCGATCAGCGCGACGCGCTGGAAGTGCGGCTGGACGCTCATTTGCCCGCCATGAAGTCGCGCAGGCCGTCGACGACGAGGCGATTGGCCTCTTCGGTGCCGATGGTCATGCGCAGCGCATGATGCAGACCGTAATTCTTCAGCCCGCGCAGCACGAGGCCCCGCTTGGTGAGATACGCGTCGGCGTCGTCCGAGGTCTTGCCCTTGTCGGTCGGGAAGTGGATCAGGATGAAGTTCGCGACGCCCGGCGTCACCTTCAGCCCGAGCTTGCCGATTTCCTCGGCGAGCCAGTTGCGCCAGGTCTCGGTGAACTGCTTTGACATCGCCTGATGCGCGGTGTCCTCGATCGCGGCGACGGCTGCGTACATTGCCGGGGTCGATACGTTGAACGGACCGCGGATGCGGTTGACGGCGTCGATGATATGCTCGGGGCCGAACATCCAGCCGATGCGCAGTGCCGCAAGGCCGTGGATCTTGGAGAAAGTGTGCGTCACCACGGTGTTCTCGGTGGTGGCGACCAGTTCGATCCCCATCTCGTAATCGTTACGCGAGACGTAGTCGGAATAGGCTGCGTCCAGCACCAGCAGCACATGCGAGGGCAGGCCGGCGCGCAGGCGCTTGACCTCGTCGAACGGAATATAGGTCCCGGTCGGATTGTTCGGGTTGGCGAGCCAGACCAGCTTTGTCTTCGGCGTCACCGCCTTGAGGATGGCGTCGACATCGGTGGTGAGGTTCTTCTCGGCGGCGACCACGTTCTTCGCACCGACCGCCATGGTCGCGATCGGATAGACCAGGAAGCCGTGCGTGGTGGAGATCGCCTCGTCGCCATGGCTGAGATAGGTGTGCGCGAGCAGGTTGAGGATCTCGTCCGAGCCGGCGCCGCAGATGATGCGGTTGGGATCCAGGCCGAAGCTGCGGCCGATGGCTTCGCGCAGCACGCGCGAGGTGCCTTCCGGATAATCCTCCAGATGATCCGCTACGCTCTTGAAGGCCTCGATCGCCTTCGGCGAGGGCCCGAACGGCGTCTCGTTGGCCGAGAGCTTGAACACCTTGCGGCCCGGCTCGGCGACTGGGCTCTTGCCGGGCGTGTAGGGCGCAATATCGAGAATGCCGGGATTCGGCACGGGGCGTGACATCTTCAACTCCGGATAGGCTAAGGCGGTTCGCGATTTACGATTTCGGCCCGGTCGAGGGCACCGTATAGCGCGTTGCGTGGCTGCCGACGAGGGCCGTGGACCGCACCGAGGCCCCCGCTTCGATCAGGGCAGCCTTGATTTTGTCGATGCTGGTCGCGCTCGTGACCGAGACCAGCAGCGCCGCGCCGTCGAAGGCGGTATCGGGCACCGCCACGATCTCGGCGAGCGGTGACAGCGCGCGCGCGACGTCGGCATTCCACCCGGACACGCGCACGCTGAAGGTCTCGACCTCCGTCACCAGGGCGCTGTCGGGGACGCGCGAGACGGCGAACACCGGCAGCGCCGCCGGATGGTCGGCGCGCTCGACGAAGGGCATCCGCGCGATGATCTTTGGCGCGCCCGCCGCTTCCAGCTCCAACCACCACGGCGTGCGGCTTGAGGTCGCCGAGACCAGCGCCAGATCGCCCTTGGATGTCGCCACCGCCTCGACCGCCGCCTGCGCACTGAAATGCGCGACGTAGGGCACCGTGAAGCCGAAATGGAAACGCGCGGAATCGCGCATGGCGGGCTCGCTCACCGAGATGTCGGCATGCACGGAGAACGGCGCCTGGACATAGGTGAAGGTCGAGATGATGACGCGCCAGATGCTCTCGACCGTGTCGAGCGGCAGGATGCCGCGATGACGCTGCACGAGGTCGCGCATCATCGCGGCCTCGCGTGCCGGGCGGAATGCCGAGCCGACCTCCTGGGTCTGCTTCACCTGAATCAGGCGGTCGATGATGTCGCCGCGCTGCATCAGGAGGCGGTGCATGCCCTCGTCGATCGCGTCGATCTCCTTGCGCAATTCCTGGAGCGATGGTGGCGCGGGCGGACGTTGGGACATATCTGGCAAGGGAGTGTTGAGAGGCGTTCCAATGCGGGCCGGCCAGGTCGACTGATATGGTCGGGCCCGCTGCTGTCGAGGTCCTGATTAGGCAGTCGGAGCCGCGAAAGCAAAGAGAAATGCAAAGGGAAATTGGCCCTGCCCCGCGGCCCGGTGAAGGGCTATTTTGGTTAATCCGGACCGCGACTTGACGAAAACCGGCCAAGACAGTAGTTTTTGCCTGTTCCGTGGTCATTTGAGCCGGCCGGCTTGCAGCCACGTTAAAAAACTCGCTAAACAGGCCGGGGACGCTTCCGATCCCGGCCGAACCTATCGTTCAGGCCGGGTTTTTCATGGCCTGAATCCAGCGCCGGCTTGGCAGCCGGTCGCAAACGAGGTCGATGATGGTTGGCGTCAAGTCGATTCCGAGTCCCGCGATCAGTGCCGATGACCGGTCGCATGAGGTGGATCATCCGAGTTCGCAGGTTGCGCAGTTCGGCGCGGACCAGCCGCTGCGGCTCGATTGCGGCGTCGATCTCACCCCGTTCCAGATCGCCTACCAGACCTACGGCGAACTCAACGCCGACCGTTCCAACGCGGTTCTGATCTGCCATGCGCTGACCGGCGACCAGCATGTCGCCAATTTGCATCCCGTCACCGGCAAGCCAGGCTGGTGGGAGACCCTGGTCGGCCCCGGCCGGCCGCTCGATCCCAGCCGCTACTTCATCATCTGCTCCAACGTGATCGGCGGTTGCATGGGCTCGACCGGGCCGGCCTCGATGAATCCCACCACCGGCAAGGTGTGGGGGCTGGATTTCCCCGTCATCACCATTCCCGACATGGTGCGCGCGCAGGCAATGCTGATCGACCGGCTCGGCATCGATACGCTGTTCGCCGTCGTCGGCGGCTCGATGGGCGGGATGCAGGTGCTGCAATGGACCGCGGCCTATCCCAGGCGCGTGTACTCCGCGCTGGCGATCGCTTGCGCGACGCGGCACTCGGCGCAGAACATCGCTTTCCACGAGCTCGGCCGTCAGGCCGTGATGGCCGATCCCGACTGGCACAATGGCGGCTACGCCGATCACGGCATCCATCCGCATCGCGGGCTCGCGGTCGCGCGGATGGCCGCGCACATCACCTATCTCTCGGACGCAGCGCTGCATCGCAAGTTCGGCCGCCGCATGCAGGACCGCGAGCTGCCGACCTTCTCGTTCGACGCCGACTTCCAGGTCGAAAGCTATCTGCGCTACCAGGGCTCGTCCTTCGTCGAGCGGTTCGATGCCAATTCCTATCTCTATCTGACGCGCGCGATGGATTATTTCGATATCGCCGGCGATCACGGCGGCGTGCTGGCGAAAGCGTTTGCCGGCATCCAGACCCGCTTCTGCGTCGTCTCCTTCACCAGCGACTGGCTGTTCCCGACCTCGGAATCGCGCGCGCTGGTGCATGCGCTGAATGCGTCGAGCGCGCGGGTGTCGTTCGCCGAGATCGAAACCGATCGCGGCCATGACGCCTTCCTGCTCGACGTGCCCGAATTCCTCGACATTTCCCGCGCCTTCCTGCAATCGGCCGGCAAGGCGCGTGGGCTCACCGGCAAGAATGACTGACAAGGAGGGCTAGCGATGTCTGTACAGGAAGTGCTGCCCTTGGACGGCCTCACCACGAAGCAGCGCGGCCAGTTTCGCGCCGATCATCTGCTGGTTGCCGGGATGGTCAAGCCGGGCTCGAAGGTGCTCGATGTCGGCTGCGGCGAGGGCGACCTGCTCCAGCTGCTGGAGACCCGCGGCATCGACGGCCGCGGCATCGAATTGTCGCGCGAGGGCGTCAACCGCTGCGTCGCCAAGGGGCTCGCGGTGGTGCAGGGCGATGCCGACACCGACCTCGTCAACTATCC